>Ga0299912_10000526_pt1 | contig 32415 bp, 31 predicted proteins | sample RVTome_2_FD_207667 | JGI IMG/M metagenome (GOLD analysis project Ga0299912, IMG submission 207667) | Soil microbial communities from uranium-contaminated site in the Upper Colorado River Basin, Wyoming, United States - RVT95D214 (version 2) ... | reverse complement strand
GACATCGACGGTCTGATTGGCAAAGGCGTTGAAACGATACTCCATGAGGTTTCTATAATTGTTGGATGCTTCATTTCCGCCAAGAATAATCGGCGCATGGCTCAGGCTTCTCAAACACCATATGACTTTCGGCAGCATGAAGACGTTCACAGAATAGGGGGCAGAAATCAACAAAGCGTCCACATCGGAAAAACCTGCTTTTTGGAAGAGGTCCCCTAAGAAGTCATAGCCTACAAGAGTGATGTCTTCTAAGGAGAAAAAAAGGCTGTCTGCTCCGATCGCTTCCCCAGACAGAGGTGTATAACCCAACTCTCTCACAATCCTGGTTAGGACCGAATAGGCCAAGCTATTTTGCCTTGTAAGAGTAATGATTCCGATTTTCTTCATTGAAGACCAGGCCTGAGAACCGAGAACTAAAGATCGGGGTCGACCAGCCCGAGTTGGATGGCAAAATGGTAGAGGTGGACAGGGCTATCAATAGCCAGTTTTTCCATGATTTTGCTTCTGTGAGTCTTGACGGTACTTGGACTGACACAAAGCATATCAGCTATTTTTTTCGTAGAATGTCCCTCGGCGATGAGCTGAAAGACTTCTCTCTCTCTATTGGATAGTAATTTGAAACGCTCTTCTTTTGACGTACACTTGCGGGGAAAAAGATACCTGTCCACAACCACCTTGGATATGGAAGGGCTCAGAAAGGTCTCATGTTTTATGGCCGCGTGAATGGCTTTGATGATATCGCGTCCGCTCGAGTCTTTCAAAAGATAGCCTGAAATCCCTGTTTCGAGAAGCTCATGGATGTAATGTTCGTGGGAATACATGGAAAGAATGATAATCTTGGTCTCCGGCAAATGCTTCCGAATTCTTTTGGCTGCCTCGATTCCATTCATGCGAGGCATGGCTATATCCATAATAACGACGTCCGGCTTCAGCTCAAGCGCCGTTTCCACGGCAGCTTGTCCATGAGTAGCCTCTCCAACCACTTCCAGATCAGGTTGATCCTGCAGGAGACGGGCTAACCCCTGACGGACGATCGTATGATCGTCGGCAATCAGAATTCGAATAGGATTAGCCATCCGCTTGCCCCTCAGCTAAAGGTATCTCAATTCGAATTCGTGTGCCCTTACCGGGCCTGCTGCGGAGCTGGAAGGTTCCACCCAACAGGTGCGCTCGTTCCCGCATCCCCAGGAGCCCTAAACTCTGTTGCTCGCTTCCGGCGAACTGACCGTCGAACCCGTCACCATCATCTTCTGCAAGGAAAATGATCTTGGGGTAGCTTTTGATAATGGAAAGGCGAAATTGTTTAGCCTCAGCATGTTTCAGGGTATTGGTGAGAGCCTCCTGACTAAACCTGTAGAGAACAGTCTCGGTCTCAGGAACGAGCCGATGGTCAAACCCAACCATGTGAAAGTCAATGCCCAGGGTCGTACGTTTCCTTAGTTCTTTGAAGTAAAGGTTAAGAGCAGGTTCCAGCCCGAGATCGCTCAATAGAGTAGGATGTAAGCGATAGGAAAGGCGTCTGATCTCTGAAGAGGTTTGAAGAATCATTTTTCTGATTTCGGCGATCTCTTCTTGCATATGATTATTTCCTGTCGGAACGTGTTCTTCTAACCGGTCCAACCCTAGTTTAATGGCTGTCAGCGCCTGACCAGCTTCATCGTGCAGTTCTCTGGCAATTCGGCGGCGTTCATCTTCCTGGGTCCGGAAAAGCTTTTCTGTAAGTTTCCTCAGTTCCTGACGGTGAAGACGGACCGTCTCCATGAGTTGGGTATTCTCAATGGCTCCACCCAGGTAGTTGCCCAGAGAACCCAGAAGATGAACCTCGTGAGGGCTGAGTTCTCTGGTCGATGGAATATCAAGGCCAAGAAAACCAACCGCCCTACCCTTGAATGTTATGAGAAAACAGGAAAGCCAGTGATTACTTTTGCCTCTTTTCGTCTTAAAGGTCACGTTGAAGGGGGGATATGCTGGTTCAGGCGTAAGTTTGGTCTCTTCTTTGAGAAGGTGATTCATCAGTAGCGTGTCTTTAAAAACAACTCCGCCGGAATGGTTAGGGTCCTGAGCAGAAAACCCATATTTCACCTGAAGCCTTACCTTCTTATCTTCCCTCCCAATCAGGAAGATGCCGCCGCGTTTCAATCGCAGGACCTTCAACACGTGTTTCAAGGTCATCATGAGAATGTGGTTTAAGTCCCGGGTGAGATTCAGGGTTAAGCCAATGCTGTTCATGATGGAGAGCTCGAGGTTTCGCTGCTTGAGAACGTCCTCCATGTGCTTGCGCCGGGTAATGTCCTTGATGATTCCTTCGTACTCGATGTCTCCCGTTTCAGGATTTTCATATCGGCGACTTGAAATGAGGACATGGATAGGAGAACCATCTCGCTTTCTAAAATCCACTTCGAAGTCCTTCACGTACCCTTTTCGGTTGACCTCTTTCAGAAATTTATCCCGGTCCTCGGCGTTCCAGTACAGTTTCGTTACGGAGCCCTCTGCCAGCAAGTCCTCTTTACCCCGGTACCCGAGGAGTTCAACTCCCGCCTGATTCACGTCCAGAAGCCTACCCTGCAGATTCGTGGTATAGATCATGTCGTGACTGCCTTCAAAAATGCGGCTATATTTTTTCTCTCTCCTTGCAATCTCCTCCTGAAGGGTCCTCAGTTCGCTGATATCCTTGAAGATCTCAACGCCTCCTGTTATTTTTCCGGAACTATCCCTGAAAGCCGAGGTCGAACAGATGATAGGAATCTTCTTTCCCTCGATGTCCGTAATGGCGTACTCCCGATTGTGGATATCGTTTCCCTCGGCAACAGCCCGCTTGAGGGCGCAGTCCGTCTCACAGATGGAATTCTTGAACACATCCTTGCAATACATCCCCACAGCATCGAAGGCCGAGAAACCGGTAATTTTTTCAGCAGCAGGGTTGAAGAATGTAATCCTCCACTCGGCATCCGTGGTGAAAAGGCCGTCAGGAATGCGATTGAGGATCTCAACAAAGCTTTCTTCCTTTAGGTATATCCGCTCCAAGGCCTTGTAATTGAACTTCTGAACCTGCTGAGCGATGAAATGATCAAAACTCCTCGGGTGGCCTTTCCCCTTGCCTCTAAAATAAGGACACGAAAGACAGGCGCTCAGCTTTTCAAAGAAGTCCTCTCCAAGGTAATTAGTGCACTGGGTCCGGGGTATGAGCCAGCAGTTCATGGCTTGCTGCCCGTGAGCAGGGCAAAGGACCTTGGAACAAGACAAATATTCCCAGCATGCTTGCTCTTGGACGTCCCGGTTTTTCTTAGGCGCTACGCTTAAGAGATGTCTTTCGGGCGATGAACTCACAATAAGGATCTCCTTTAGCCCTACAAAAAGGTTCTTCAGCGCGAAAGGTAAAACATCCGTCCGGATAATCTTCCCCGTAGAGCAAGTCCATAAAGGCCCCGCTCACACCTTGAAGCATATAGCATTTTCCTGAATTCGCAAGCCCATGGAGGTGGAGATAACCGGTGGCTTCATAGGAATCACTGACCCGGATAAGCAGTTCTTCATTCGGAATGAGTTCTCTCACCTCCAGGTCTCCCCACCCGAAAGCCACAGCCACGGCGGCAAAACTGAAAATCTGATCTTCCTTTGTTTCAATCATGGGCCGAACAAGTTCTTCCCATTCCCTCGAATTGCGGATTCCCTGAAATGTCGCGTAACCGCACTCTTGAGCCGCTTCAATGAGGAGGGCTGCTGATTCGCTCTGCCGCTCCCTGCCCATTTCTTTTTCAAAGTCAAAGGAGAGCTTATTATAAAATTGCACGAAAAAAAGAGAGAGGTACACCCCAAAAAGAGGAATGATCCCTTTGGCATCACGAATGCGGCTTCCTTCCATGACGGCGTGAATGATTCTGCTCCCGTCAATCGCCATCTACCGCTCCTTCACCAGGAACTTACATTCATCATGACGCATCATTTTGCATGTCACCTCTTCAACAGCGAAATGATGCAAGGGGTGGTTGTAAATGGCCTCAAGTACACCGGCAACCCAGCCGCGAGCAAAATGGCAACCGGGCGTCTCACGCTTCCCGTGCTTGGCAAGCCATCCAGTGACATGATGGCAGGATGGGCTGACAATGATCCCTCCTCGATTTCCTATCTTCTGGAGGTGCATGACGCCTAATCCGCAATTCTGATAAATCGTGGAAGCAACCTCCAGTTTTGACTTGATGGTTTTGATTCGGCTGTAATGACGAAGGAATGAAGTGAAGCCATAGAAACTGACCTCTTCAGCTGCTTCGAATAAGAGTCTAACGCCTGTCTCTCCCATCGTGTCTTCAAGCATTTTTTGCAGATTGATATTGTAATGATGACAATGCATGGCGATGGGCAATCCGGACAGGATGACCCTGTGGCCGACGCGATCAAGCTCATGTTCCCAGTTGATCAGCATCATGTCGTCTCAGTCTCTGATCTTTGTAAGTTTTTCTGAGGAACCGCTTGGTGTTAAATGAAAAGAGGGCAATTCCCAACCCGTTTTCATATGTCATACTGAAGGGAAAATCGGAGCACGTCAAGAAAGAGATCATGCGAGAGGCTGTTCCCAAATCCGATTACGATCAAGGTGAGGGTCCCTTCTCTTTTCAATAATTGCAGAAAATCTCGGTGTAAACGTGCGATCCCGCAAAGTGATCGTCAATGAGCCGCACAAGGTCATGGATCGCCTCTCTCTTGCCGGACAAATAGAAATCATAAGTTCCTGGCAGCAAATGCTTCGTCAAATAATCAGTCACTTTGCCCAAGAACATGTCACCCCTTACAACACGTGAAATAGCACTTCTTGATAGACATGGTATATACTTGCGAGCGCTCTTTCGGAAGAGCTCTTCATAAGTGAGATCAGCAACAGTGCTCACCTCCTGGATGAGAATGAAGTCTTTTACTCCAGATCGCGCCATAGAAACAAAGGGGGCTATCCCTGTGCCAAAGGCAATAAAAACAGCTGGGCGAGAAGAGCTCCTAAATGTGAAATAACCAAAAGGACCCGTGAACTGAAGTGAGCCCTCCATCTCGCAAAGAGCAAGTTTGTTAGAGAGAGGTTCTTTTTTCATATGCTGAAGGTGGAGCACAATCGTGGGATCATCGGGCGCTGAAACCGGCGAGCAGTATCTTTCAACCCCTTCGAGAATTATTTTAATGGCTAATCCAGGCTCGAAATGAAAGGTCGCTGGCCGGGATATATCGATTTCAAAAGTCTTCTGAGATATCCAACGACGTTTGATGATTTTTCCGCTGTGGACTAACTTGGTTCTGCTTCTCTTTTGTGAGAGCATAATCATTATTCCGGAACTGATTCTGAGACAAAAAAATCAACCAGGCACAGACCGCCTGTCTTTGATAAACCGAGGAGCTCGCCTTAGGAAGGATTATTGTCGTGCAGCCCTAGGTTCCAATGCCTTTTCGTGCTACGGAGCCGCTATAGTAGAGAGAGTTAATCTGCACGAACTCTTCCGCTTGGTCAGCCTGCTCCGGTATTTGCGAAGGTATGCGCCGGTCAGTCATAAGGGCTCTTTGTCTCCTCTGATTTCTCCATTATGAAAGGGTTTCAGAAGTACTCGCCAGGCTCCCAGCCTTCGATTTCAAATCAAGTTCATTCTATTCCATGTACCCCACTTGTCAAGGTGAAAATGGTTCTGAGCTTGCGCCGTCCTCTCAACCTCTGTCCGCTCGAATACCGGTAACTGCAAATCGCTGCTTTCATATCGGCGCCACACGATGAGGGTCACGGACTCTGTTTCCACTTTTCACTCTTGATGTGACATCTTGTGACACACACTTTTTTTCTGGCCCTTTTATTTCTATTGATTATACTACCAGCATTCTGGAAAATCAGATAGATAAGGGGTTCCAGTTAGTTACCAGAACCCCTTTGGAACGATGGCTGTTCAAATCGGCTTGAAGAAGAACAGGCTCGACAGCCTATCCGAAAAAAAAGAGCCTCCTCCCCATTAATGGGGAAGGCCGCGTGTGAGTATCAGAGGGGAGAAGGTGGAGTCAGAGTTCTTTATAAAGGGGCTTATCGCGGGCTTTCTGATCTGCGCGCCTTTCGGGCCCATTGGTTTGCTGTGCGTCAGGATAACGCTGGTGGACGGAAAGCTGGCTGGGGTTGCTTCGGTTCTCGGAGCCTCTGTAGTGGACGCCCTCTACTGCGCGGTTGCAGGACTTGGAATCAGCTACATTTCCAATTTCTTGCGAAATGAGCACACCCCTCTCCAGGTGGCCGGCGGACTGGTGCTGATTATCATGGGGATTTCCGTCTTCCTTTCTCACCCTTCGGAGAAAGACCCTGAGTCAAAGGGGCACGGAGTTCTTGGTGCCCTGGGGTCTTCGTTCCTCCTCATGTTAGCCAACCCCATATCCATCCTTGTGTTCACCGCCACCTTCACAGGTCTTGGCATTCAGGGGTGGCAAGATGCTCAGGCTCCCACCGCGGCCTTGGTTTTGGGAGTGTTCGCAGGTTCAGCACTCTGGGCTCCCATTTTCGTGGCTGCCGTGAGCCTCTTCCGTCCGCAACTCACCCTGAGCCAACTTCGATTTGCAAACAGAATTGCCGGCGCTATCCTTTTCTTCTTCGGTGCCGTCGTCTGCCTCCTCGCGCTCTTGCGGTGAAGGACGTGATGCTTTGGAGGAGGCTTGAACCGAAACCTGCTCGCAGGTTGCTCAAAAACGCCCAGATACAAGGCGCCCGAAATCCCTGCCTGCGGCAGGCAGGCCGAGGAGTGAGTCGTACAGTCCAGTACGTCGCAATGACGAGGGGTGAGGGCAACGCCGTAGATGGGCGTTTTTCAGCAACCGGCTAGTGCGCGTGTAGTTCCGACCTGGATATACCTCCTGGGTTTCCCAACGGGATCGAAGACTTCTTTTTCTCTTCATCGATGCCGTACTTTGTAAAGAAGAAGGTGATGATGATTGCAAAGAACGGCACGAGAAACAGAGCGAGCGAGAAAAGGATCATCACTTCATTCTGGAAAACCCTCACCTTGTTCATGGGTACGGCAAGCCGAACGATTTTGCCCTTTTCTTTTGAGAAGAATGCCGTATAGAGCATATCCATCCTCAAAGTCTTGCTGAAACGGATACTGGTCCCCTCTCCTTTTTGAAGGGCTTCCTGCACTTCGGGTCTGTCCAGTCTCGTTTCCGTTCCTGCGGTGTCCGTATCCGATTCACCGATCACCTTCCCCTCCCTGTCCATCAGCGTGATTCGAGCGCCTGCAGCGTTTCTGAAAGAATCGCAGAATGGATCAAGGACGGAGGACTCTTCCGAGTCCGGCAGGGACTGCGCCATCACTTTCGCCAGCGTTAGGGCGTCCTCTTCAAGATGTTCGGTGAGGCGTTTCTTCACCTGAGCCTCGAGCAAGAACCCTGCAAGGGCCACACCGACCACCAGCAGGATCGTATAGATGAAATAGAGCTTCCATACACGGCCGAGCGCGATCATGGTAACCTCCTATGTCATTACTCTGATAAACAGATAAGCCAGTAATCCCCCGCATACCGGTGTCATGATCCAACCCATGCCAATTTTCGCAAGCATCTTGACGCTCACGGTTTGCACATCGCCCACAAGGCCTACCCCCACAACGGCTCCTACAATGGCCTGGGACGAGGAAACGGGCACTCCGATTTGAGTGAACAAGTGTAAACTGAGAGCTTCAGCAAGAACAGCCACCAGCGCTGAAAACGGATCAAGTGGAACAATGCCTTTCCCCACAGTCTCCATGACCTTCCGGCTGTACGTCATCACACCGAGAGCGATGCTCAACCCTCCGATGAGAGCGGCCATCTCAGCAGACAAAACTCCGGACCCCACATAAATCCCTGTGACGTTGGCTACATTGTTGGCTCCCAGAGTATAGGAACCGTAGCAGCCGACCACAATGATCCCTGCTGAATACAAAAGGCTTCGCTTTGTGAGGCTGGTGATGGTTCTGTTAATGAGAACTCCCAGAATACGATGGAGAAGGTACGCGGTGAACAAGGCACAGATAGGGGTAAAGAGCCAGCACGCCACAATTTTGTAGAGCTTTGAAAAGTCCGCCGTGCCGGACAGAATTCCCGCACCTATGATGGCTCCGATGATCGCCTGAGAGCAGGAGGCGGGAATGGCGAGGATGGTCAGGATGGTCATGGTGATTGCGCCGGCCAGAGCGCAGTAGAAGGCATCCATCGCTGTGAGGCGGGAGAGGTCGCCGACGACATCCATGCACTTGGGGCCTTCCAGCACCGCCCCGATCATGACGAAAACGGCGGTCAGCCAGATCGCTGTGCGGTATTTGACAAGACCTGTAGCATACCCCGTCCCAAAGATGTTCGCAGAGTCATTGGCTCCAAGGCTCCAACCGAGAAAAACACCACTCAGGACTTTCCACATGTTCTGTCTACATCACTCCAATGCATGCCAGATGCCGCAACCAAACGGGACGAGTGGGACCTTGGCGGCAGGGTTGGATTACCGGGTACTGACATTGATGATTTGAAGATGATCGCTGGCATCTTCGATGAAATCGCTGACCATCGTGAGCCCCGTGAGCAAATCCGACAGTTTCTTCCCGGCCCAGAAGTTGGCCACCGGCACTTGCTCCACATCTTTGAACAGAATGAGCTTGATATCATCAATCTTCTTTTCATAGATCCGGATACCGAGGATCTTGTCCCGAAGGTCCGCTCCCTTGAGCATGGCTTCAAAGGAAATCAGGAGCATCTCGCACATTCTGAAGTTAAGGAGTGCGACCCGGGTGCTTTCCTCTCTGAGCGCTTCAGGAAGCTCATAATCGAGGCTATGAAAGGCGGTATCCTTGAGCGCGTCAAATACTTCATCCACAATTTCGACAAACTTGCAGAGGTCCGGGCGAATATAAGGGAGGAACGCTCCTTCATAGATGTGAGCAATCACATCTCTTCTTACGGCATCCGCGTCTCTTTCAAGCTCAATCACTTCCCACATGAGATTGCGATCATTCCGTTCCAGGGCATCCTTGAAGATCTGGCAGGCCTTGCAAAGAAGCTGGATGTGCCTTTCGATGTCTTCAGTGACCTGGCGCTCTTTCTTACCGTGAGAGAAGATCTTTTCAAGAATCATGATTTCCTCTTGCTCTTGTCACGAGCTCAGCGGCCATGACATCTAAAAGCGAAATGAGGCCAATGATCTTGCCTTCATCGCACACAAAGAGCCTCGCGATATTCGAACGCTCCATGGTGGTCGCCGCGTCATCGAAATCCATGTCCTTGTCAATGCAGGCGACGGGCTTCGAGGCGATTTCCGAGACTTTGACTTTCTTCGGGTTTGTTCCTTTGGCGAGCACTTTGAAAACAATGTCCCGCGAGGTGAGAACACCGTAATCTCCCTCCTTGCCGGTAAATCGCACAACCACGGAGCGGATGCGCCGATCCACCATTCTCTCGACCGCATCGTACACGCTCTTGTTCCCATCGATGAACTCTATCTTTGTTGTCATAAACTCATGGACTTTCATTCCTCATCCCCCTGGTGATGAACTCTTATGATGAAAAGAAGATTACCTCGCCTCAACCAAAATGGTTTAACGTTTTACGAATACTAGCAAACTTGGCGAGTCAACGTCAAATTACCCCTTGTAGGGTGTTACAGACTGTAATGATCGAACCCGGGGAGGCGGAGACTGTTTTCAAGGCGGCGGAGGAAGAAACCCGCGACAGAAGTAAGCATGAGATAAATCAGCCCTACGATAAAAAAGATCTCCGTGTACTTGAAGGTCTCAGAGGCGATCACCTTCCCTTCGCCCGTCAGTTCGATGCAGGTGATCATGTAAGCAAGAGACGAGTACTTGATGAGGTAGATCAGTTCATTGCCGCAGCCTGGCAGAGCACGACGGAAAGCCTGGGGAAGAATGATCGTTCGGATCATTTCCAGTTTCGTAAAACCCAGAGCCTGGGCGGCCAACCTCTGCCCTTTCTTTATGGACAGAAAAGCACCGCGCACATATTCGGAATGATAAGCCGCGCTGCAGAGAGTAAAGCCAAGGACAGAAGCCAGAAAAGGGGTCAGATAAATTCCAATGTGGGGCAATCCGAAATACCAGATGAAGAGCTGAACCACCAGCGGGAATCCACGAAAGAAGGCAACGTATCCGTTGGTCAGGCGTATGACCCAGGGGCTTCCGTACACGCGAAGCGCTCCCACAAAAACTCCGAGCGCAAGTCCGCACAGTCCTGAAGGAATAATCAGCATCATGCTGACTTCAAGCCCCTTCATCAGGGAAGGCAGGACATCCTGCTGTATGAAAATGAGTTCGTCCATCTAATATCGTTTCCACCCCCACCTTTACCCGCCTGGCGGGCAAGCCCTCCCCCATCAAGGGGGAGGATAGCTATTGGTGGGTGCAATCTTGAATTCCCCTCCCTCAGTGCCCGTCCTCCGTAGCCCCGCTTCAGGCGGGGCCGAGGATGGAGGAGGGGTTAGGGGAGGGGGAGCCTTATCGAGACTCTCCATAGAGCCCGGTCAGCTTGGAGCAGAACTCCCTGGTCCTTGCACACTCCGCCTGCGACAGGATTCTTGCAGGAGGCCCTGCTTCAACGATAGCCCCATCCTCCATGAAGAGGATTTCATCCGCCAGGTCACTCGCAAATCCGATCTGGTGCGTGGCCATGACCATGGTCATGCCGTCTGCTCCAAGAGCCCTGATGACCGCAAGCACTTCGGTGATCAACTCCGGATCCAGAGCAGACGTGGGCTCATCCAGAAGCATGACCTTCGGATCCATGGCCAGAGCCCGGGCAATGGAGACTCTCTGCTTTTGTCCTCCAGAGAGTTGGGCCGGATACTTCTGGATGTGCTCCTTGAGTCCGACCCGCTCCAGTTCTGCAACGGCTCTCTGCCGGGCATCTTTCTTGCTCATCTTCCTGACTTTCAGGAGCGCGATCTCCACATTCCGAAGAGCCGTGAGGTGATCGAAAAGGTTGAAGTCCTGAAAGATCATGCCCACCTTTTGCCGGTACTCGTAGAGTTCTTTCTTTTGCGAGTGAAGGATCTCTTTCCCTTCCAGCCAGATGCGGCCCTCGTCAGGAACCACAAGGAAATTGATGCACTGAAGCAGGGTGCTCTTCCCCCCGCCGGAAGGGCCGATGAGGACCTTGATTTCTCCTTGGTTCACAGTGAGAGAAGCCTGTTTGACGACCTCTTTGGAGCTGTATCTCTTGGTGAGCTTTTCAACTCTTAAGACTGGTTTTTCCTCTGTCATGACTTTCATCTCATGTACCCCGGGATCCTCACCCTCTCCTCCAGCACACGAAGGGCTTTGGTGCCCAGGTATGTCAAAATCAAAAAGATCACCCCTGCCGTGAAATAGAGGGGCAGATGCTGATAGGTTCTCGAAGCAACAAAATGGGCTCTGGCCATGACCTCTGCCACCCCAAGCGCGTAGGCTACGGCCGAGTCCTTCAGGATAATCGAATACTCGTTGGACCATCCCGGGATGGACAAGCGCAAGGCTTGAGGCAGGATAACAAAAAAGATCGCCTTGGTGTCACTCATTCCCAGGGCTCTTGCCGCCTTCAACTGCCCTTCCGGCAGCGAAAGGATTCCGCCCCTGAAGATCTGGGACTGGTAAGCGGCGCTGATGAGCCCGAGGACGATCACGGCGGCGCTGAAGGCTGAAATATTGATGCCTACGAGCGTGAAAAGCCCAAAATAGAAAAGGAAGAGGAGCACCAGCAGGGGAACACCTCTGAAGAACCAGACATAGAGATTGAAAACCGTGCGGATAGATGGAGAGCCATAAACCAATCCGACGGCAAGAATAACTCCGAGGAAAAGCCCAAGCCCCATCGCCCCCACGACGAGGGCCATGGTAACCAGAGACCCCTGGAGGAGATACGGCAATGCATCTCCAATGGCTGTCAGATATTCTTGCATGGAAAAAGATCTTGGTCAGCTTCGGAAAAATAAGAAGCTCTCCGTGTCCTCCGTGCCTCAGTGGTGAAACAAAGCTGAGAAGGCACCAGTCATAACACCTGATGCCTTCTTGAGACTCCTAATTCGAAAAACTCTGAACTCTAATTGAGGTCATACTTCTTCTTCAATTCATTCCAGGTCGGGGAATTCATCAGCTTCTTCAGGCCAGCGTTCACTTTGTTCAGCAGGTCCTTATCTTCTTTGCGCATCGCATAGCCAAACTCTTCATCCGGCATGCCGAATCTCCCCACAATTTTGACAGGTTTCTTCTTCACCGCATCCTTGGCCGGCGCATCGTCCATCGCAGCCGCCACGATCCGGCCGTTCACCACGTCCTCCACAGCAAGAGGCGCGGAGTCATAGTAGACGAGGGAAAAATTTTTCTTATCTTTCTTGATCAGGTTTTCTTCGATCCATTTGGCCTCCGTCGTCCCTCTCTGAACACCCACTTTGTTGCCTTTGTCCAGGATCTGGTCAACGGTCAGCGCGGACTCCTTCTTGGCGACAAGCACTTGTTCAATCTTCCAGTAAGGAATCGAGAAGCTGACCTGCTCCTTGCGTTTGTCGTTGATGCTCATCCCGGACGCGATGAGGTCGATTTTCTTTGCGTTGAGGCTTGGAATGATACCGTCCCAATCCATGGGCTGATGCTTCACCTTGAAGCCCTGGTCCTTGGCAATCCAGTCCAGAGCCTTCACGTCAAAACCATCAGGGACACCGTTCTTGTCCACAAAAGCAAAAGGCGGAAAGTTCGCGTCGATGCCGTTGACGTAGACCTTGTCCTGCGAAAAGGCAGGAGAAGCCGCGAAAACCACAGCCACGGACAACACCAGAACGATCAGAATCTTCTTTCCCATACTCCCAATCTCCTTTCAATGAGTGTTTCTGCTTGGAATTCCAGACTAATCCGATGAAACTTTGGCAGTATAGGCCAAATGTTTATCCGTGTCAAAACTCAAAAAATAAAACATTTTCGACAGGATAACAGGGTCTGCTAAATAACTGTGAAAAGCAAAAAATCTATCCTCTCCATCCTGTGATTCTGTCAAGAGAGCCCTTGTGTTTAGCCTTGACCCGATTCTCCGCCTTCCTTATAGTAGCCTCTCCTCAAAGGACGTTCGTCCCAATTTGTTTTCGAGGAGAACGCTGTCGTGACCAAAAGCCGCATGCAAGAAAAGAAAGAGATCCTTGTTCAATCCCTGAGACCCTTCGGGACATCCATCTTCACGGAGATGACCAACCTGGCCAACGCGAACGGGGCGGTGAATCTTTCCCAGGGCTTCCCGGATTTCGAGGGGCCGGAAGTGGTTCGCGCCAGAGCCGCTGAGGCCATCATGCGGGGGCCCAACCAGTACTGCCCGTCCGTTGGAATTCCGCAGCTGCGCCAAGCTATCGGCCGCAAGATGAAACGATTCTATGGACTCGACGTTGATCCGGATACTGAGGTCACTATCACTGCAGGGTCTACCGAAGGAATCTGCGCCACCTTGCTCGGCATCATCGAACCGGGAGATGAGGTGATACTGCTTGAGCCTTGCTACGACAACTACCCACCCCTGGCTTCGTTAGCTAAAGCCAAGATCCGTTACATTCCTTTGAACCTCCCTGATTTCACTCTGCCGAAAGAGGCCCTTGCCAGAGCCTTCACCCCGAAAACCAAGGCGATCGTCATCAACACCCCTCAGAACCCCTGCGGAAAGGTGTTCACCCTGGAAGAGCTGAGCTTCATTGCCTCCTTGTGTGAGAAATATGGCGCTTATGCCGTCGGGGATGAAGTCTACGAGCATTTGGTTTATGACGGCCGCAAGCATGTGACTCTGCTGAGTGTTCCAGGACTCAGGCACCGTGCCTTCTCCATTTCTTCCACGGCAAAGACCTTGTCCCTCACCGGCTGGAAGCAGGGGTTCGTGGTAGCGGCGCCTGAATTGTCCAGAGCCGTTCGCATAAGCCACCAGTTCATCATCTTCTGCGGTCAATCTGCATTGCAGGAAGGGGTAGCCCTGGGGATCGATTCCTCTGAGAGTTACTATGAGCAATTTCTGGCGGATTACACCAGGAAGAGAAACTTACTCTGTGACGGGCTGCGGGAACTCGGGTTCCAGGTCTTTGTGCCCGAGGGGACTTATTACGCTCTCATAGACATCCGATCCCTTGGCGCCGAAGACGATGCCGCTTTCTGCAAAATGCTCACTGAAAAAGCCGGGGTGGCTGCCATTCCCTGCTCAGCGTTCTATTTCAGCGGCAGCCCTGCTAGGCATCTCGTGCGGTTTGCTTTCTGCAAAAAGGACGAAACACTGCAGGAAGCCCTCCGTCGGCTCAAGAAATGGAAAACCAATCTGCCCGGATAAAAACAAGAGGCGAAAGGCGAAGGTAGAATTTCGCCTGCACGGAGGTGAATACCATGCTGAAAACAATCCTCTTTGTTGTCGCATCTGCAGGTATTGTGTACGTGTCGCGAGCTTCTCTCCGCGCCCCTCGTTCCCACGGCTTTTATCGGTTCTTCGCCTGGGAGGCTATCCTTGCCTTAATCCTGGTGAACCTGGGATACTGGTTTCGCAATCCCTTCTCCCTGCAACAAGTCCTTTCATGGATTTTTCTGATTGTCTCCGCGTTCCTGGTCGTCCACGCAGTACATCTACTACGCATCATCGGGAGACCGGACGCAAAAAGGAATGATGATGCCGCAACCATAGGAATTGAAAAAACGACCCATCTCGTGTCTGTTGGTGCATACAAGTACATTCGGCACCCCATGTACAGCTCATTGCTCTTCCTTGCCTGGGGAGTGTTTTTCAAAGACCTATCATGGTTGAGCGGAGTCCTCGCCCTGGCAGCAACCGCTTTCCTGGTAGCGACAGCCAAGGTGGAGGAAGCGGAGGATATCCGCTTTTTCGGCACCGCCTATCAAGCCTACATCGAGCAAACCAAGATGTTCATTCCCTTCTTATTCTAAAAATGAACCCCATCGAATAGACGCCCTTCAGCATTACAGGCATAGAGTTGGAAGGGGGTTCAGGAGAGGCTTCTGAACTGGCAGGAGCCTCCCGCGGGTATTGAATCCGAAGTTCGTTTTCTCCTATTTGCAGGTTCTCGGTCTTTCAACAGCCGGGCTGAGGGAGGAGGGCTGGGAAGCGCCGGCACCTTCTGTCATGATGTGGTGGAGCTGGGTGTTGTCGATGATACGGCTGCAGGGATACCATCTGCCCTCGTTTTTCTTGAAGTCGGAAACCTGAAACGCACCCTGAGCATAAAGCATGACAAGCTCATTGGTGTGATCGGTCGAGCCATAGCTGACAGCCCCGTCAGGGTAACTGCAGGCAGGCCCTCCATAACCGCAGGTTCCTTCTTGGGTGGGCAAATCACCGGCCATCAGGTCTGAATGTAAACGCATGTAACTGGTGGAGTGATCCGAGGTCACAATCAGAAGGGTATTCGACCAATCGATCTCATCATCGGGCTGGTTGATGAAGTCAATTGCCGTCTGAACGGCCGTGTGCAGGTCCCAAACCGTTCCGACCATCCGCTGAAAGTCGTTTGCGTGGTTAGCCCAATCAATGTCGCCCTGCTCAATCATGACGAAGAAGCCGTCCGGATCTTGGCTTAAAACCTTGAGCGCCGCCAGGGTAGCGTCTTTCAGGAGAGGGTTTTCTATGGTCGCCCTCGTCACAAGAGGTGTTCCCGGGAAATCATGGGCAATGGGAGACTCGAAGTTACCCCCTGGCCCACCGAAGAGGCCAAAAAGCTTTTTGCCTTGTTCTACAGCCTCATGGGCCGCTTTGAGCAGCGAAACCGAACCGTCGATGCCGATTTGTCTCTCCATAAACATATAGGGGTTCGCGGGATCAGAGCCTTTAAGGAAATTATAGTCAACATCTTCAAGATACCTGAAACCCGCTGAGGCTCCTCCAACTTCTCCAGGATACCCGCCGCCAATCACCACCTCTGGCTGGATGGTTCCGATGATTTCCTTGGCGATCTCGGTATAGTTATTTCTGTTCCCATTGTGGCTGACGTGCGCCGCAGGCGTTGCATGGGTGAAAGGCACTGTGCTCACTACTCCGATGGAGAATCCTTTTTCATTTCTCAACAACTCGGCAATCGTTGTTAGCGCTCCGCCCGCTAGATCCCCAGGCGCCCATGCAATATTCCCATCATCTGTTTTGATCCCGGTGGCCCACGCCGTCGCAGCGGAAGCGGAGTCCGTCGCCGGGTATTTGCCGGAAAGCTTGGTCAGGAAGTAGTCATCGTTGATGCCGCCGCTGTGTGCTGGATAGGGCTTGAATCCGCCCCTTGAAGGATCGTAGCCAACAGTCGGATTGAAGCCGATCGAGGCATAGGAAGGCACATTGCCGGCAAGAGCGTATCGGTTGTAGGTGGTCACATCCCAGGTTGCCATATAGCCTTTATACATCAGTTTGTGAAATGAGAGTTCCTTATCTCTCCCAAAAAGGTAGCGGCTGGCAGCGATTTCATGCTCAAGCTGCATACCGTCGCCGATAAAAAGGATAATGTGTTTGGCCCTTGCCCGTTTTCCTGAAGCATCGGCGTCAAGACCCCATGCTGCTAGGAAGGCGGACACCAAGAGAAAAATGGATACTACTTTTGTGATGCTTCTTTTCCGCATAACTCGCTCCTTTTTTCGATAGAATGGATCATATAGAAGTGTTTCTGGAAACGCGAGTAGATTGCTTCCGCGATGTAAGACTATCGTGAAGGATGCATGAGGATTTCGTTAATTATATTGCCGAGGCGCCGCCCAAGGCGCACAAAACCCTCCCTTAAACAATTCGGAGGTCGCCTGGCCCTTGACAGAAGCAACCGGAGCATTCAGTCCCGCTGGGTTGATTTGCGTCGTATACGGTCTTACTTTGTGTCACAGGAGACGTGACGAACCACACAGAGGATCGGAATCATTCGACAATCGGAATCACGTTTTCCAGGCCGCTCGCTGTTATCCTGGAAAGCGGATAGCGGACGGCTGAGAGTGAAATGAAAGGAGGTGTTGAGCCATGGCAAATGCGGAACACAAAAATCTGTCGCTTGCCGATGAGACGCGCAGGTTTGAGCTCGGCAAGCTTGAGTTGATCAATATTGGCGGGGGAACCGTAGGGCGTTTAACTCTGGAGCCGGGATGGCGGTGGTCCAAGCATGTCAAGTCCATTGCCGGCACAGAGTGGTGCGAAGCCCCTCACTTTCAGTATCAAGTCTCCGGTAGGATTCACGTCCTCATGCAGGATGGAACAGAGTTCGAAATGGGCCCGGGTGAGGTGTCTGTGTTGCCTGCCGGACATGATGCGTGGGTGATAGGTAATGAACCCGTGGTTCTTGTTGATTGGTATGGTGCGAGTAACTACGCCAAGCGTTAGCTTTCATTACACACCTAAAATCATCAATGACCCTTTATCCTTCAGGGCCAGCCTGGAGCTGGGAGCTGATTCCCACCGGAGATATTTGTATCGCTTCCGTCGATTTTCAGCACGGGCTGGCCCCTCTCTCCCGTGAATAGAATATTGGGGGCATTCCGGGCTTCCTGATGATTTCTTATGGAAAGTCTGACCGCGGAGGGAAAGAAGAAGGACCGGTGAGAGGAGGAGGTCCTGCTAAACTTCCCGGAATCTGTTGAGTTTGTAGTAGACCCCTTTGAGGGCCATGAGTTCTTCGTGGGTGCCCTGCTCCCTGATCCTGCCGTGGTGCATCACAAGGATCCGATCGGCCCTTCGTATCGTGGAAAGCCGGTGAGCGACGACCAGCGTGGTCCTCTTTCGGGTCATGGTGAGAATCGCTTCCTGGATCAGACGCTCTGTCTCAGGATCGACGCTCGATGTGGCCTCGTCAAGAATCAGCACTTTCGGATCATAGGCCAGGGCTCTCGCAAAGGAGAGAAGCTGGCGTTCTCCTGCTGAAAGATTCGACCCCTCCTCTCCGATCTCCTGATCCATACCCTTCGGCAATTTCTGAATGAAAGAGCGGGCATTGGCCTGCGTGATGGCTCGCTCCAGTGCGTCCGGTCCTGCCTGATCTTCCCCAAGCAGGATATTGTCCGCAAGGCTTCCGGAAAAGATGAACACATCCTGCATCACAAGACCGATGTGTCGTTGCAGATCCTTCTTGGGCCACCGGCGCAGGTCCACCCCGTCGAGCAAAACACTTCCCTGAAGCGGGTCATAAAACCGTTCAATGAGATTGACCACCGTGGTTTTCCCAGCCCCCGTGGCCCCGACAATAGCCACCATCTCCCCCGGCTTCACTTCAAAACTGACATCTTTGAGAACAGGAACTTCTTTCCGGTAACCGAAACTCACCTGATCGAACTGCAGGTGCCCCAGGACGGGATCAGGTTTCACGGGGCGCGCAGGTTCTGGGATCTCCTCCTTGTGGTCGAGGAACTCGACAATGCGCTCCGTGGAAGCCATGGCCGACTGCATAATGTTGTACTTCTCCGCGATGTCCCGGATGGGCCGGAAGAACATCTGGATGTAACCGATAAAGGCCACGAGAGACCCCAGGGAGAGCTGTTCGCCGATCACCTTCCCTCCTCCGTGCCAGATGAGGAGAGCCACGGCGAACGATGAAAAGAGATCCATCACGGGCATGAAAACGGCAAAAAGCCTGATCTGCTTCATGCCGGCAACGTAGTTCTCGTGGTTGATTTCGGCAAAACTCCTCTTCTGGAATTCCTCTGTGGCGAACAGCTGGACATTCCTCATCCCCGTGATCCTCTCCTGGAGGAACGCATTGAGCTTGGCCACCTTGGCGCGAAGCTCTCTGAACGCTTCCCGCGCCATGGAGCTGAAAAGCAGCGTTAAACCGAAGATGAAAGGCAGAAGGGTAAAGCAGACCAAGGCCAGCTTCCAGTTCAAATAAAGAAGCACGGCAAGAATGCCTGTCAGGATGAAGATGTCTTTGAACACGGTGATCATCACGGACTTAAACATTTCGTTCAGGTTTTCGACATCATTGGTTACCCGCGTAACGAGTCGCCCCACCGGGTGGCGATCAAAGAAGCTCAGAGCCTGGGACTGCATTTTTTCAAATAGCTCCAGGCGAATATCCTGCATGATCCTCTGACCGATGAGCTCCAGGAGGTACGATTCCCCATACCCAAGCCAGAATGAAACGACCAGGAAAACCAGGAGAACCAGCCCCACGGAGCCGAGCCCTTCCATGTCTTTTGCTCTCACCTTCAAGATCTCGCCCGGTTGCAGGGCGTTCACCCTATCAAAGGGAACCATCCGGGACCCGTCCTGAAGAGAGAAGGCGTCCTTCTCCTCTTTAAGAAAATCTCCTTCCAGGTGAGGTGGAATCCTGTAGTAGTTCCTTTCTGCGATGAGGCCGTTGCTCCTCAATTTGTGCAGGAGCGCCGGATCGAGCTTCTTCAAGTTTTCATGAGAGACAAAAGCATACGAACCGTCTTTGCTTTCCTGTAAGGCCTGCCCCAAGGCTTCCGTGAGTTCCTTTCTGACCGGTTGCTCCAGGGAAGCCAGGCTCACCCGGTACCAGGTGGCAAGAATGTAGCGGTCGATCGCTATCTTTGAAAGATAGGGAAGAGCCAAATCCATAAGCGTGATCAGCATGGTGAGAAGAAGAGCAAAGAGAATGATTTTCTTGTAAGGATAGGCATAGCGGGTCAATCGCCTCATTAAACTCAGATCGTAAGGCTTTCCCAGCTTGCCTTCTTCCATGTAGCCGTATTCACCGATCATGAACTGCAGTTTCCTTTTTCTTGATAGCGAGAGGGGAGGTGTCGTCTTCGCCCCTCTGCCAAATACTCTCCCTACTTCATGGAGTACTGGAGTATTGGGTGTTTATTGTCGACCATTACTCCATCACTCCAGTACTCCACCACTCCTTTTGCCTTTTACCCATTATTCCATTATTCCTTTGTTCTACTTCCAACTCTTGCTCCAGTCGCTGTCTCTCGTAGAGCCTTGCGTACTCTTTCCCTTTCTGGAGAAGCGCTTGGTGCTCGCCCATTTCAGCGAGCTCTCCATCAACCAGAACCACAATCACTTCCGCTCTGCTGATCGTTGAGATTCTGTGAGAGACGATGAGATTGGTCTTGCCTTTTCTCGACTCGAGAATCTGATTCAGAATGCGCTCTTCCGTGCGGGTGTCCACCATGGACAGGGCATCATCCATAATCAATATAGAGGGTTCCGTTAGAATCGCCCTGGCGATGCTCAGTCGTTGCCTCTGTCCACCCGAAAGGGTGATGCCCCGTTCACCAAGCAAAGAATCAAGGCCCTTGTCGAGCTCCATGATCTCTTCATAGATCTCGGCGGTCTTCAAAGCCTTGACGACGGCTTCCTCGGAAACACCCTCCCTGCCGAAGAGGACGTTGTTTCGGATGGTGTCCGAGAAAATCATCACCTCCTGGGTCACGAAGCCAATGCTTTGTCTCAGGCTCTTGAGTGGGATGTCCTGGATATCGATTCCATCAATAAGAACAGTGCCTCTCGGCACATTGAAAAGACGGGGGATGACTTGAAGTAGGGTGCTCTTACCGCAACCGACCTTGCCGACGAGAGCAACCGTCTGTCCCGCCGCTATGGTAAAGTGAACCTCTTTGATTGCCGACCTTCCTCCACCCGGATAGGTGATACTCGTCCCTCGGAACTCTATCCTGCCCTTGAGGGCCACGAGATCTCGGTTTGGTCCAACATCCTTGATCTCCGGCACTTCGTTAAAGACCCTGTTCAGCCTCCGCATGGAGGCAGAGCCCCTCTGGATCATATTGGCAACCCACCCTATGGCCATCATCGGCCACATCAGGAGGTTCAAGTAGCTGATGAAAGCAACGAAGTCACCGGTCGTGATGTGGCCAAGAATGGTGAGACGCCCCCCGAACCAGATGACAATCGCCAGCCCCAGATTGCTGAAGATCACCATCATCGCCGAAAAAAGGGCAATGGTTTTCACAAGATGCATGTTTTCACGGATATAGGTTTCTCCCTCTTTTCTCAGTTTTCCGTAGGTCCAGGACTCTCGGCTGTACGCTTTGACAACCCGAACCCCTGCAAAGGCTTCACGGGCTCGCTCGGTCAGGTCCGAAAAAGTGGCTTGAACTTTTTCGTAACCGCTTGACATGCGGCGGGTGAGGATTCTCGTAAAGAAGATCAGAATGGGAGCCGGAAGGATCGAGATCAGGGTGAGGGAGGGATCGATGTAAAGCATGAAGCCTATGGCGGAAACGCCGAGAACCAGTCCATCCGTCAGCGCGACCAGTCCCATGCCCGTCGCCATGCGGATGGCATTGATATCGTTGATCGCCCTTGCCATGAGGTCCCCTGTCTTTGTCCGATGATAAAAGGAGACGGAGAGGGCTTGAAGGTGCTCGTAAAGCCTGTTGCGAATCCCTTCTTCGATTTTTCTCGATAGACCAAACAGACAGTGCCGCCACACATACCGGAGCGACGCCATGGTGAATGCGATGGCCAGGATGATTGCTCCAGACTGAAGGAGGACAGTGGACGTGGCCTTCCCGAGGGTCAGGGCATCGATCGCTCTTTTGATGACCATGGGGATCAGGAGCTGGAGAAAGTCAACGGCCAAAAGGCTGAGAAGACCCGCGATCAGAACCCGGCGGTTCCGGACAAAATATTCCTTCAGAGGGAGGAAATTCTTGAGGGATTCCTTCATTAGAGATTCACGCTCTTCAAGAGAACAGATACTGGAACATGAGACGCGGTGTCAACACCTTACCTCATTTCAACCTCAAATGCCTTGACAGAAAGGCAAGGGTATTTAGTTTTAATGGCAGTAGGCGGTCCTGAGATAGTAACTTTTCAAAGATATTCCGCTTTATCACGCCAAACAGAGGCAGGGGGTTGGAACTATGGAAGACAAAGAAAAAAAAGAATCCGAAGAAAAGACCAAAAAGAAACAGAGCGAACCTCTCCCTTTTTGCACGAACGCACCCAGTCCGGAGCACACAAGAAGCGACAGCGAAGATGAGCCTTGTGACGATTCACGCTCCGGCAAGTGACCGAACACAGGTCCTCTGAACCTGTTATTCCTTCCTCCTGGTTACTATTTTCCTCTTGACTTCCAGTTTGTTCTGAATAGAATTCGCGTCAGTGTGTTTAGGTGCTCCGCTGGAGCTTAATAGGGAACCCCGTTAAAATCGGGGACGGGCCCGCCTCTGTAACCTCGTTCCTTTCTCTTGCCGAGAAAGGAAAACTCTTTTAGCCGCTGTGTGCCACTGTTCTGATCATCGGGGATGGGAAGGCCGCTGAAAGGGCGAGGGAGTCAGAAGACCTGCCTAGACCTTTCGTTACAGCCTTCGAGGTCAGAGGCTGCATGTAGATCTAGAGGATAAAAGAGGGAAATCCCCGGATCGAGATAATCGGTCCGGGGATTTTTTTTGGCGGGCCCTTCCTGTTACAGAAATCTTCGTGCTTTCATCATCACCTTGAGGGAAGGAGACATTGGATCATGAAGAAACGGATTTGTCTTTTTGTGCTGGCGGCCGTCGTATCTCTCCCATGTTTGGCCTACTCGCAAGAGGGAACGAAGCCAAAGGAACCCATCGTTACGATGGACGAAGTCGTGGTGACTGGAACCAGGTCTGAGGAGAAAGTAGAACGAATTCCCGCCAACGTCACGGTGATCGACCAGGAAGATATTAAGAACTCCAGCGCCAAGAGCGTGCCGGACCTTCTCAGGTCCCAGGAAGGGATTGTGGTGCGTGACCTCCTGAGCAACGGAAAATCGGCGCAAGTGGACCTGCGGGGCTTCGGAGAGGCCGCCCCTTACAACAACCTGGTTCTTGTGGACGGCCGGCGGGTGAATGAGATCGACCTGAGCGGGGTGGACTGGACGCAGATCCCTTTGGATCAGATTGAACGGATCGAGATTGTACGAGGAACCGGTACGGTGCTCTATGGGGACAATGCGGTCGGCGGAGTGATCAACATCATCACGAAAACACCATCGGATAAATTGGCTTTTTCCGCAGGGGCCATCGCGGGCAGTTACAGCCGCAACAAGGAGTATGCTTCGGTCAGTGGGGGACAGGGTTCTCTTGCCGCCTCCTTCTACGGCAGCTACGACGCCACGCAAGGGTACCGGGAAAATAATAATTACCGCGCTAAAGACGGGGGCGGGAAAATCGTATACGATGTCGCTCAATTCCTGAGCCTGAACCTGTCAGGCTCCTACCACACGGACGAGTATGGCCTGCCGGGCCCTCTGACCAAGGACCAGCTTTCTGTAAACCGCCGAGCCAGCCTGGATCCTCTGGACAAGGCTGAAACAGAGGACGGTTATCTGAAACTCGGGTCTGATCTCTTGCTCGGTAACTGGGGGAATGTGGTGACGGATCTTTCTTACCGGAACCGTGACAGCAAAAGCGACTTTCCGGATCCCCTCTTCCCCTTTGTGATCGACAGCCATATCGAGACGTATGGATTTACACCTCGATATGTTCACAAGGCAGAAGTGATCGGTCACAGGAACACGCTCATCACAGGAGCGGATTTGTATTGGATTGATCAGAACCTCAAGACTTACTCCGGGTCCTTCTCTTCATTCACCTCGCTAACCGGCCTCGCAGACATCAGCCGTGATTCATACGGCCTCTATGTGAATGATGAATTCTCGATTTTGGATCCTCTCATTTTGACGCTCGGCGCAAGGCACGAAAAAGCCGAATATGACCTCCACCAGAGAGATCTGAGCGCCTTTCCTTTGGCTCCTCTGGATGAAACCGTCAAGGAAAGTGAGAATGCTTACACAGCCGGGCTCACCTGGCTTTACAGCGGGAAATCCTCTCTTTTCGGGAGATACAACCGGAGTTTTCGTTTCCCCTTGACCGATGAACTGGTGCTCTTCGACTATATGGCCGGGAGGATCAGGGTCAACCCGGACCTGAAGCCCCAAACAGGCGATCATTATGAAGTCGGCGCAAGGCATTTTTTCAGCCCAAATCTCCAGGCCAACATCGTCTTCTACCGAGCCGAAATTAAAGACGAGATCTTCTTCAACAAGGCCACATTTACCAACGAGAACTACGACCACACCCTGCACCAGGGCATAGAGGTCGGCTGCAGGGCAGACTTGTTTGAGAGGCTGACGCTTTTCGGGAATTACGCTTACGAAAAAGCCACGTTCCGCGACGGGCCTTTTGACGAGAAGGACATCCCCGCCGTACCCAGAAACAAATTCAATCTGGGCCTTCACATTCATGATGTGATCCCCAATCTGATTTTCTCCGCAGACTATCTTTATGTGGGAGACAGCTATCTGATCAGTGATCAGGCCAATCGCTTTGAGAAGCTTGAGAGCTACTACACTCTTAATCTCAGGCTTTCCTATGCCTGGAGGTGGGTGAATACTTTCGTGGGAGTGAATAACGTCACTGATCAGAAATATTCCGAGTACGGATTGATCGGCGGTTTCACGTCCACTCCTTTTTATTATCCGGCGCCTGAAAGAAACTGGGTGGCTGGCATTGAGATACGCTATTGAAAGTCGTTCAGAGGAAATAAACGCTATGATGAAAAGTCTCAAGAACCGGTTTCCCTTTCGCCTGGGAACCACATCCTACATCATTCCCGCCGATCTGATCACGAATGTCAGGTTTTTGGCTCCTTATGTAGATGATATTGAACTGGTTCTTTTTGAGGCGGACGATGAATCCAATCTTCCTGATGAGAAGACAATCACCGCGCTTAATGAAATAGCCTGTTCCAACGATCTATCTTACACGGTGCATCTGCCCCTTGGCCTCTTGCTCGGGGCTATGGACGAGGAAGAGCGGCGTTCGTCGGTGAACAAGGCTCTCCGCATGGTCGAGTTGACCTCCCCTCTGAATCCGGTCGCTTATGTGGTGCACTTTGAAGGGGAGCGGAGAGGTCCCCTTCCCTCGGAGAACATGACCGGCTGGACAAAGGGGCTTAGGGCATCGGTGGCGGACCTGCTCGACACCGGAATTCAGTCCCATCTCTTCTGCGTCGAAACTCTGGACTATCCTTTCGCTCTGGTTGACCCGATCGTCTACGAATTTGAGCTCTCCGTCTGCTTGGATATCGGGCATATTCTTCTCAAGGGCTATCCTCTTGACGCCTATCTGGCGAAGTATCATGATAGGATCCGTGTCTTTCACGCCCACGGCATTCGGGAAAATAAGGACCATCGAGACTTGGGAGCGCTCAGAGACTCAGACCTCGCCCTTCTTTTCGGCAACCTCCGGTCGTGCCGGGCTTCTCCTCCTGTCCTTACGCTTGAGGTTTTCGATGAAAACGATTTTCGTCTGTCCCTTGAAGTTGTCGAACGAATGGGTCATCGAGGAGCATAGAAAGCATGCCTGATATCACTCTCATCACCGGAGGAGCAAGGAGCGGAAAGAGCTCATTCGCTCTTTCTCTTGGCCTTCGAAACTATTCAAAGCGGGTTTTCATCGCCACGGCTGTTCCCTTTGATCAGGAGATGAAAGAGAGGATCTCCCGGCATCGCGAAGAACGGGGCGATCAATTTCACACGATCGAAGAACCCATTGAGCTTCCCCATGCACTCACCGTTTTGCCGGGCGGGAATGAAGTTGTTGTTGTCGATTGCCTAACGGTGTGGCTTGGGAACCTTTATCATCAATTCCAGGGCGAGGAAGAAAAGGTCCAGCTGCAGGTCGAGGCCTTTCTCGCTCATCTGGATCATCCGGCCTGTGATCTCATCCTGGTGACCAATGAGGTCGGATGGGGCATTGTCCCTGAGAACCCTCTGGCTCGCTCCTTCAGGGACATGGCCGGGTATCTCAACCGGCATGTGGCCCAAAAAGCAGCGTACACCTATCTTCTTTGCTGCGGAATACCTCTCACTCTGAAAGGAGAACCTTTGCGTGGATAAACCGAGTTTTGCCATTCAGCCTGTGGCGAACAAGAATCTTGAGAAAGAGATCGTGGACCGTCTCAACAACCTGACAAAACCGATTGGCAGTCTTGGAAGGCTGGAAGAGTTTGCGCTCCGCTACTGCCTTTGTAGAGGAAAAGCCGGCGCCCAACTCTCCCGGATGAAGATATTCACCTTTGCAGGAGATCATGGGATAACAGAAGAAAACGTCACGCCCTATCCGAGTGAGGTCACCTACCAGATGGTGCTGAACATGGTACACGGAGGGGCGGCGATCAGGGTGATGTGCAGGAAAGCGGGAATTGACTGCGCTGTTGTCGACATGGGCGTCAAAGGCGCTTTTCAGCAGTTCTCGGGACTCCTGATAAGAAAAATTGCTCCAGGGACCAAGAACTTTAAAAAAGAGCCAGCCATGAGCGAGGAAGAATGTCTTAAAGGCCTCTATGCCGGTTACGACCTTGCTAAAGGATCCGCCTGTGATCTCCTGGGTGTTGGAGAAATGGGAATTGGCAACACCTCCTCAGCCTCCGCGCTCTACAGTCTTTTGCTCGATTTGGATCCTGAGGACACCATCGGCGCAGGCACGGGGTCTGTTGGAGCGCTTCTGGAAAAGAAGAAGCAAGTGGTCCGTGACGGAGTCCTCTTCCACAAAAGAGAGTGGGACCATACTCCCTTGGGTGCTTTGAGGCGGGTTGGGGGCTTTGAGATTGCCGGCATGACCGGCATGATCCTTGGCGGAGCCCAGAGCCGTATCCCTGTGGTCGTAGACGGGTTCGTTGCGACGGCTGCGGCGCTGGTGGCCATGAAGATGGAGCCTGTGGTGAAGGATTACCTTTTCTTTGCTCATGCTTCAGCCGAGCAATTTCACAAACCCTTCCTCGCCTCCCAGGGCATCCGCCCGATTCTCTCCCTGGACATGCGTCTTGGTGAGGGAACGGGATCGGTGCTGGCCATGCAGATTATCGCCCAGGCCATGGAGTGCTATCACAGGATGGCGACTTTTGATTCGGCGGGTGTGTCGGACAAAACGGAATGAGCGCTACCTCTCCCCCAAGGGGAGGGGAACCTGTTGGGAGCCATGATTCAGGATATTCTAACGGCCTTTCGTACCCTGACCATTATCCCCATACCTGGGAAAGACACGGAGAACTTTTCTCGATCCCTGTGTTTTTTCCCCCTCGTAGGCGCTCTGCTCGGGTTCGTCGTCATGCTCCTGTACCACAGTGCCGGAGCCATTGGATTCAAACATCCCTTTCTCTTGGCTCTCCTCTCCATGGCCATCGTCACCTGGCTCACAGGAGGTTTGCACATCGACGGCCTGGGCGATGTATCGGACGCTTTCGGAGGAGGAAAAACGAAGGAGCGCATTCTTCAGTTACTGAAGGACCCGGCCATGGGATCTTTCGGGGTCTGTGCCATTGTTTTTGACATCCTGATCAAAGCAGGGTGCTGGGAGTTCTTTCTTGAAAGGGGAAACCCTTGGTTCATTTTCTGGAGCTTTGTATTTTCGCGGGCCATGCAGGGTGTTGCCATCGCCTTTATCCCCAATGCCCGTGCTGAAAGCATTGCTGCTCCCTTCGGGCAAGGCGGGAAATCTGCGAGGATATCCGTCATCCTCGCTTACTTGGTTACCGGCCTTGCAGCAACCTGGTTTTTATCCCCTCCCGCTGCCCTGGTCTGTGCTCTGTGCTCCCTTGCAGTCACCTTGGTCTTCGGGTTTTACTGCTGGAGAAAAATTCAAGGGATTACGGGCGACTGCGTGGGAGCGACGAATGAACTGGTGGAAATCGGTGTGCTGCTGGGAGGTATTCTCTTCCTAATCTAGGCAGAAGTGGAGGGGCAGCGCAGAATTTGAGCGATGGTGTGTTGGAGTGATGGCCCGCCCTGGCGCGACCCGGATAGGATCCTTTTGATCGGACTTTGGTTTCTAGCCATGTGGGGCGTCGTGTTTGAGACAAAATTGACAGGTCTGGGCCAGGGAGCAATGGAGCATTGGAGTGCAGTAGGAATGGAGTAGTGAAGTGATGGAGCGATGGAGTAGTGGAACGAAGATCAAAATCGCCTCGGCCTTAGCGGTCATCCTCATATTCCTATGGGCATCCCCATCGCCCTGTGCGACCTTTAAGGACGCCCTGGGGAGGGAAATCCCTATCCCGACTCCACCCAAGAGGATTATTGGCCTTGCTCCAAACCTGACCGAAATACTCTATGCTTTGGGCCTTGGAGACCGCGTCGTGGGCGTCACCAACCATTGCAATTACCCGCCTGAAGTCAGCCTCAAACCAAAGGTGGGAAGCTACATCCATCTTAACGTGGAAAAGATCGTCAGCCTTTCACCGGACTTGGTCATAGGGACAGTGGACGGGAATGAACGTTATGTCCTCGACTTGCTTGAACAGGCCCACATTAAAGTCTTCTTCGTGAATCCTAGAGATGTGAGGCAGGCGATAGAGACCATTTCTACTGTCGGGCTTGTCTGTGGTCTCCCTGAGAGAGCCCAGCAGATCTCAGGTCAGCTGACCAAGCGAGTGAATCGGGTTGTCGAGATCACAAGTGCAAGAGAAAAGCCCCTGGTTTTCCTCCAGATCAATATTCAGCCGATCATGACCGTCAACAGAAACACGGTTCACCACGACCTCATCCGTCTCGCGGGCGGGGAGAACATGGCGGCTGACGAGCCCGTAACCTATCCTCGAATCAGTCTGGAGGAAGTGATTCGCCGGAAACCTGAGGTGATTCTCATTTCTTCGATGGAGAGAGAAGGAAGATTCGAAAAAGCGAGACAAGACTGGCTGCAGTGGACCTCCATACCCGCGGTACAAAAGGGAAGGGTTCACCTGATAGACTCCGACCTCATCGACCGAGCTTCGCCTCGGGTTGTGGACGGTCTTGAAATCATGGCAAAGCTGCTTCACCCGGAAGTGTTTAGGTAACGGTACAAGGGACACGGCGCAAGGGATATGGCGAGAAGGCAAAAGCGGGAAGGGAGTAAGCACATAAGAGAATGACCAATGTCAAAACCCAAATGTCAAATGACAAAGCTCACCCTGCTGGTTTTGTAGCTTTAGACATTGGGGCTTGGGCATTTGTTGGTCATTTGGATTTTGTCATTTGACATTCTAAACCCTTTTGATGTCTCAGAGGTGAGGCGTTGAGCACAGCGATAAGTATAGAAAAAAGAATCACCCCTTTCAGGGTCCTGTGGGTCTCAGGAATCCTTTGCCTGTGCCTGATGGTTGTCGCCGTTGCTTCGCTAAAAATCGGGACGGCGGAGGTCTCTTTGTCCAAATTCATGGCCCTTGTATCCGGATCTCTGGATGCAGATGACCCGTCCAGACTGATTATCCTGAAGATCAGGCTCCCCAGGATCATCCTCGCAGGGCTTGCCGGTTTTTCCCTTGCTTTGGGAGGCGTGGTCTTTCAGGCTCTGCTGCGCAACCCCCTCGCCGATCCATTTATCCTGGGTGTTTCAAGCGGCTCTGCTTTTGGAGCCATTATAGGTATTCTGCTGGGTTTCACCTTTTCCGTCGGCATCCCTCTGATATCCTTCGCCGGCGCGCTTCTCACCCTCTACCTGGTCCTAGCCTTAGGGACAAAAAAAATGGGCATGGAATCGTCAACCATTCTGCTCACGGGGGTGATTCTGAACGCCTTTTTCACCGCCGTGATTATGTTTTTCATCTCCATCGTGGCGGACAGCCGTCTCCACACCATGCTTTTCTGGCTTTATGGAGATCTTTCACAGAGTCGTTACGCTCCTCTGATCATTCTAACTCCTGCCCTGATCGTTGCTTCCGTCATTCTCTTCAGCTTTGCCAAAGAGCTGAACCTCATCACCACAGGAGAAGAGATCGCCCTTCAACTCGGCGTGGACGTTGAAAAAGCGAAAAAGACGTGCCTGGTGCTTGTTTCCCTGGTCATCGGCCTCGTCGTTTCTTTCTCCGGGCTCATCGGTTTTGTCGGGCTCATCGTTCCCCATCTGGCAAGGATGGCCTTTGGGTCTGATCATCGCCTCCTCATCCCTGTGGCCTCCCTGGGCGGAGCCACATTCCTGATCGCAGCCGACACTCTGGCAAGGCTCGTGATCTCTCCCAGTGAATTGCCTGTAGGTGTGGTCACCGCTTTCTTGGGAGCTCCCTTTTTCCTTTACCTTCTCAGAGTGAGAGGAAGTCAATGGAGCCGATCCTGACTCTAAGAAAAGTGGGTTTTCGCTACGGCGCCTCTTGGGCTGTGAAGGGTGTGGATCTCGAGGTATTTCCCGGTGAAATGCTCGGCATTCTCGGCCCAAACGGCTCCGGAAAAACCACTCTACTCAAGCTCCTGGACGGGATGTTGCTCCCCCACGAAGGAGAAGTCTTTGTTCGAGGGAAAAGCATGGTGACCCTCAAGCGAGGAGACGTTGCAAAAGCCGTCGCGATGGTGGCTCAAGAGAACTTCTTCAGGTTTGATTTCTCTGTTCTCGAGGTGGTGCTTATGGGGCGCTTCCCCCACCTCAGAAGGCTGCAGTTTGAAGGGGACAACGACCTGAAGATCGCGGTGAACGCCTTGAGAGCGACCCATGTCACGGAACTTGCAGAGCGTTCTATCCACGAGCTTTCAGGGGGCGAAAAACAACGGGTCCTTCTGGCAAGAGCCCTCGCCCAGGAGCCAGGTGCGATTCTGCTCGACGAACCCACGTCCTTCCTTGATCTCAAGTACAAGAAAGAAATCTTCGATTTGATCGCAAGCCTCACCAGGGAAAAGGGATTGAGTGTTGTCATCGTCTCTCATGACATCGACCTCGTGTCTCAGTATTGTCATCGAATCGTGATGCTCAAGAATGGGTCTGTGCACCTGACCGGAACCCCGGATCAGGTCATTACCGCAGCAAGCATTGAAGCGGTTTATGAATGTTCCGTTCTGGTGGATAGAAATCTAATAACCGGAAAGCCAAGAGTCAGTTTGAAACCATGAAAATCCGAAATTCGTGCTTTCTTCTAAGGAGGTTCTATGGTCGAGTTTTTTATCAAGGGTGGTCCGGTCATGTACCCGCTGCTGGCTTGCTCCATCATCGCCCTCACCGTTATGATTGAGCGCATCCTGTTCTGGATTCGTGAAGATATGCGACGCAATCAACCGCTCGTCGACAATGTTCTCGAGTTGTGCCAAAGAGGCGACTGGGACGCCGTTCGCGAAAAGGTGAAGGGATCGAGAGACTATGTGATCAGCATTCTCGTCGACGGCATTCTTCATCGAGAGTTTTCCATGACCAAGGCCATGGAGACCGCAGCCGCTGACGAAATGAAGAGGATGCGCCGTTTTCTCGGAGTTCTGGACACTATGATTACCGTCGCTCCTTTGCTGGGAATCCTGGGAACCGTCACAGGAATCATCACCGCATTCAACCTCTTGGGAACAGCCGGCATCGAGCAACCCCAGCTGGCCACCGCCGGAATTGCTGAAGCCCTGATTACCACTGCAGCAGGCCTTTTCATCGCCATCCCCTCGATCATTCCTTTCAACTATTTCAATTCGCGCGCAGAGGACGCCGCGCTGAACATCGAAAAGTATGCCACCAGCCTAGAGATTGTCTATGAAAAGCTCAGTCAGGCGCAGAGAGAAAAGGCAGGCGGAGAACCATGAAAGTCAGCCTTCAAGTCAAAAGAAAGCCGCGGATTGAAATGATCCCCCTCATTGATCTGATGTTTCTGATTCTTGTCTCCTTTGTTTACGGCGTCTTCTTCATGTCCGCGCACCGGGGTGTCCCGGTGGCTCTGCCTCTGTCCTCTACGGCGAAGATCGAAAAACAACTCACTCTGACGCTCAGCATTCAATCAGACGGAGCCGTGTTCTTGGATAAGGAGCCCGTGACTTTTGAAAAGCTTGGGGAGACTCTGAAACTTAGGGCCGCGGAAAACAAGGAAACAGGAGTCCTGCTTTTTGCGGACAGGGACCTTCCTTATCAGAAACTCTACACAGTGCTTGATCTCATTCGTATGGCCGGCCTCAGTCAGGTGTCGCTTCAGGCGGAGGTGAGGTGAGACGGCTCCTCTTAGCGGCTGTTTTAGCTCTTGCTTTCCACAGCCTGCTCTTTACCCTAAGGTTTGAGGGGCCGAAGGCAAAGTTCATCCAACCGCCGAGGCCGCTCACCCTTTCACTGGCTCAGGGATCGGCCGAACCGCTTCCCTCCCTTTCGGCGTCTAAAATCCCGGAGCCACAGGATCCACCGCGCTTTTACCGCCCTCAACCCAAGGAGGAGAAGACGCAACGACAAAAAACCAGCAAGTCTATGAGGTCGCCCAAAGGGATAGATCCTTCTCTTCCGCCGCACCAGGAACAGGCGGGCCATTCTACCGGCAGTCCCGGGCTCGCTGCAGAGAAAGTCCCTGTGACTGCAACCCCTCAGGAATTTTCTCTCCCTACCCGGGCCTCGACAGCAACTCCTGTGCGTGAAGCCACCCCTCTCTACCGCCAGAACCCTGTCCCGGATTATCCCTTGCTCGGTCGCAAGCGAGGCTACCAAGGGACCGTGATCATCGACGTGCTCGTGAGCCGGGAAGGCAGAGTCTCAGATTTGCGCCTTTTCACCTCCAGCGGACATACGGTTTTAGACCAGGCTGCCTTGACGAGCGTGA
>Ga0299912_10000525_pt1 | contig 32421 bp, 34 predicted proteins | sample RVTome_2_FD_207667 | JGI IMG/M metagenome (GOLD analysis project Ga0299912, IMG submission 207667) | Soil microbial communities from uranium-contaminated site in the Upper Colorado River Basin, Wyoming, United States - RVT95D214 (version 2) ... | reverse complement strand
CCTGCTCCTCGTCAATAAGGAAGGCAACGCCGACGGCCGGTTCACGGCCATCGCCCAGGCCAAGAAAATCCCCCTGCTCGAGGTCGAAAAAAACCTCGATCTCGTGGCCGAGATCCAGAAGCTGTACAGGAAATAATTCCGGAGACAGAGGGCGGGGTCATGCTTTACGCCAAAGCGGGTAAGCTTGCCGATCTCAAAGGCCGATTCATACCTTGGCGTCCATTTCGAGAATATCCCGTCTCCATCGAAGAAATGCACGAGGCGGTTCAGATGACCGCCGCCGAACAGGCAGCCGGACACAGCCACAAACGAAAACGAGTACCGAAATCGAGGAGGACGTGAGGGCTTTGCTCCTCGTTCTACCGGAACGGAGCGACGTTGTTTTCGAGGACGAGGGAAGGATTCACGCCGCCCTGCACGCCTATGAGGCGGGCATGGATTTCGCGGACGGTTTGATCATCGCCCGCGCGCGCGCGGCCGGATGCTCCCGGCTGGCCAGCTTCGACGGACGGCTCAAGGCCCACGATCCCCGATTCGTCGTTAAATTGTCTTGAGCTCTAACAGCCCCCGGGATCTCAGCAACGGTGCGGATAACCTGCGGCGCGCAGCGCTGCCAGGTTCATCCGCGTGTTAGACCGCCGCCGAATCGTAATCAAGATGACAGGGTATTAAGTTCCCGCCTTCAAGATCTCCCGCTTCAAGAGGTTCTTGAATCGCCCTTTGCTCGTATAGTGGTCTGAGAGTAGCCGCCCGTTCCACACCAGGTTGAAAACCCCATAGTAGGAGGGTGCATTCTGAGCTTCGCGCGCGCTCTTGAGCACGGTAACATTCAACTTCAGGACGTGCTCGGCTGCCATTTCCGAGAGGTCGTTCACCGACTTCGGCAGCATGGGGCACTGAGCACAATACACGAGGTGCAAACCCCGATACTTGACGAGGTTTCCGCTGATATCGCGGAAGCGTGGTTCGCGGCCGGCTCGCAAGCGGTGGATGACCAACTGGAATCGGTCGACCTCTCCGACCTCCCGGAAACCATTCTTCAAGAACACACCTTTGCTCGCCATCCAGGGACCGTCGCTCACCATTGCCGCCACTCCAAGTGAGCGTTCTCGACGCGCCTCTTCCACGCAGGCTTGGATCAGACGAGTACCCAGCCCACCTACCTTCTGTCCTCTCGGGTACACCCACAGACAATGCACGAACAGCCACCCCCTTGCATCAACCGGCCGCCAAGCGTATTCACCCGGCACGTACTCAAGAAAGGCCAGCGGCCCGCCTTGATCGTCACGGAACAGGAAGAAGCGAAGGCCTTCGCTAAAGCGCTGCTCCAGCCACTCGACCTTGGGTCGAATCCCCAGGTTCTTTGCGCCCGTGAGGCAGCCGATCCCGCACTCGGAGATGTTTCCAGGTCCGACCTTGTCTAACGATATCTTGTCCATGTGCATTCGCTACCTCTGAGACTTTCGTCGATCTAACGCCAGCATTACCTGTGAGCGCGGCCGGCGCGTCAGCGCTGGCTTAGCGCGCCGCTTGCCCTTGCAGGCGGCGTGACAACAGCGCTCAACAGGTGCATGCAGATGTTGGGGCCTGCCTGTTTATCTCAAAAAGCGCTCTACAATATCCCACCTGTTTCTGTAGGGCTTCAATGTCTTCTCTGAAATTGCAGAATGCAAAGAATCCCATGTCTGTGCGCGCATGCCTTTGTACCTTGCAAGGTAGGATTTGTGGCCTTTCACGATTAAGTCACGGAGCATTCGCCACGTGAGAATGTAGAATCGGTCCGCGCCTTGTGGGTCAATCATTACGAAGACCACAACGAGACGTTGAACCGGGCATCTCTTGAGTTGTCCGACGATTTGGTGCTTACCCTTGAACGAGATATCACAGAACCGAGTGATGTCCCCAAATTGCCATGATGAACCCCTGCTCGCTTTGACTTGGACCGAGACATGTTTGCCATCCTCATTTGAAGCAATGATGTCGTAATGAGGCACGTTCCCCGTGAAGGTGGTCGCTATCAGGCCCCGCCGAGACAACTCAGCCGCAACAAGATATTCTCCCGTTTGCCCGACAAGCTTATTGCTGCGTCCAGTTGCCATTTCTTCTCCTCCCCCAATCCAGCCCTACAGCTCTTCAAGGCCCCAACGCTGCGCATCACCTGCGGGCGGCGCGTAGCGACCCGTGCGCGGCGCGCCGACCGTCTGGTGCATGCGCTTGTTCGGCGGCGCCTCCATTACCTTCATTCCGCGGCATCCCGCCTTGGAGGTCCGAAGTAGCGGTGTGTGCGATGCTGATACGCTTCATAGGCATCCCCGAAGACGCGTCGGAGGTGTTCTTCCTCGGTTGGCAGGTGGAGTCGGTAGCTGACCGAGACGAGAAGTGCCAGAAACAGGACCATTGCTGACCCGCGAACTAGCCCAAGTCCCACCAAGACGAGAGTCCAGCCGAGGAACTGTGGGTTCCGACTCCATCGGTAGACGCCTTCGGTCACCAAGCGCGTGTGGTCCAGAAAGTTCAAGCGCTTGAGAGACCGAAACGCGTACGCCGCGCCGAGGCATATCGCGGCCCCGACTCCCACAAGCGCCACCCCGCCACCAAGGGCTAGCGGCGCGAGAAGACTGAAGTGCCATGTCGACCACGCGCCAGCCACCACGACAAGACTGAAATGAACCCCGGTCAAAGCCCACACCAAGGCCACCGTCTGGATGCTGGCGTCCCGACGATTCCGGTAGTCTCGCGCCAGGCCATTCCCGACGACCGCACTCAGCACGAACAGTAGCGCCAGCCCTGGTATGAAGACCCAACGCTCATTCAGATCCATCTGGTCTGTCCGCTGGTAGCCAAGTCCGCCGAACAATGATTATATAGTTTCTCTATAACACCCTTTGCCGCCAAATTGCGGCATAACACCCCACTCCGGATCTCGCCGTATTCCCTGTGATTACTGCTCCGTAGAACGCCTGCGGTGGCAGCCCGGGGTGATATATAGTTTCCGTATAACACCCCTGACAGTCTCCTCTAGAGATCGTCCACAGGGCTCTTGACACCCTTGTCTCCACGGTTAAGGACATGAGTATAGATCATCGTGGTTTTGACATCCTTATGCCCGAGGAGTTCCTGGACCGTTCGGATATCATAGCCGCTTTCTATAAGATGTGTCGCGAACGAATGCCGGAAGGTATGGCAAGTGGCCCGTTTGACAAGACCGGCCTTTTTCACCGCGCCGGAGACCGCTTTCTGGATGATAGATTCATGGACATGGTGCCGCCCTTCCTCGCCGGTCTCGTGGTTCCGCCAGCGATTATCCTGCGGGAAAACCCATTGCCAGCGCCATTCTTTCGGAGCGTTCGGGTATTTCCGGTCGAGGGCATCGGGCATCAACACGCGCCCCCAACCGGCGGCCAAGTCCCGATCGTGAACCTCCTTAACCCTCTTCAGATGGTCTTGAAGCGGTCCCTTGAGTGATTCTGGCAACATGGTGATCCGGTCCTTGGCCCCCTTACCGTCGCGGACCAGTATCTCGTTGCGGGAAAAATCGATGTCCTGAATCCGCAGGCGCAGACATTCCATCAGACGCAGCCCCGCGCCATACATCAGCGACGCCATGAGCCATTTGTCGCTTGAAAGGCTCGAAAGAACGGCTTTCACTTCATCCCGCGTCATAACCGCAGGCAGGCGCCTGGGCTTGTGGGCGCGAATGACGTCGCCCAGTTCTCCAACCTCTCGGCCGATGACGTTACGATATAGGAAAAGAAGAGCGGAGAGCGCTTGATTCTGCGTCGAGGCGCTGACTTTCTCCTTGACGGCCAGATGGGTCAGAAAGGCGTTGATCTCCGGCTCGGCCATCTCGGCGGGATGGCGGACGTTATGAAAAAAGATGAAACGTCTCACCAAGTGACAATAGGTCTGTTCCGTACGGCGGCTGTAATGGCGGGACCTCAACGCTTCGCGAAGACGATCGAGCAGCTTTGGAGGCCGTCGGGAATACGCGGCTTTCTGCTCCGCGACGAAGCCGACTTCCTCTTGCGTCAGTACATATCCCCCCGTTAGCATGATTAGAGATTATCACTCTGATTTTAAAGATGTCAAGAGCTCAAACCGGTCCGAAAACAAGGCATGTTCCGACTGCTCGAAGACGCGGGAATACGGCACCCGATCTCATTCACCGAACATCTCGGTGATAAGCCGCCGGAGGGCGGAGGCCTCGTCATTGGAGAGAGAGCCGATTCTTGGGCCCAAGCGACTTTTACTGAGGGTTCGGATCTGGTCGACCGCGACCTCAGCCGGCCGGCCGGCGCACTGAACCGGCAGCCGGCATCGCCAGGCCGGATGAAGCCGGCTGGTGATCGGGCAGACCGTCACGGTTTGAAGCCGCGTATTCAGGTCATCCAGGCTGACGATAACCACCGGCCTGGTCTTGGCCATTTCTGCTCCACGAGCGGGATCCAGAAGCGCCCAGCGCACTTCATAGCGTTTGACGGCTTCCTTGCGGGAGTGGAGCTTCGATCCGTAGGGGGTTCTCTTTTCCCTGACCCTCCTCCCCATCGACGCTTGCCAGGGGACAGAATCCAATCCGTCCGCGTCCAACACGTCCCATTCGCTCCAATCTTCATTCGCGGCCGACATCTCCCGGGCCGTGTCTTCCCAGCTGAGCTTCTCGACGGCAGGTCCCGCGGGCCGGAGAAGGATCCCCTCGGATCGTTCTTCCATGACCAGCACGGAACCCACGGCATATCGCCTCAACGACGAGGCCGGCAGGCGGACCCCACGGGAGTTTCCGATCCGAGCGACTTTCAGCTCCTGGATTTTCATATTCGGCCCTCCTTTGATGAAACGTCAATGTTATTACTGTAGTTACATTGGGGAGGAATGTCAAGACCCGAATCAAACCCTTAGCTATGAGCTCTAAACATGTCAATGACGGCAAGTCCGACGAATCCCTTTTGGTCTATATCTTCCATTTTGCCCTTTCGATTATTACACCCAACGTTCGCGATAACCTGCAACGGCGGAGCGGAGCCGGCGTCAGGTTCATCGTGTTGTTAGATGGCCACCTGTCTTGATCAACCACCCACGACATCCACACTTCACCGGCCTTTTATGCCAAGTGCATGCTGCCATATCACGATATTGCGCTCGATGAGACTTCGCATGTTCCTTGGTTTCCATTTCCAACAGTATCGGGCAAAGACGCCTGCTAGCAGGACCAGTACAACTGTTGCTGCGATGTTTATCGCGTTCGGTTGCTTGATCGTCAGCAGAAAGCCGGCGATCAAGCACAAGAGTACAAAGGCGACATGAATCTGATAGATTGGAGGATAATACATCAACGCATCCGGTAAGGCTTTCCGATCCAGTTCGCTTTCCACAATCTGTTTCTTGGCCTTGGGATCATCCTTTATCCAAATCCTGTACTCCCGGAGGCTGGTCTCCCAACCTCTCCATATGGCGTCACCCTCGAGAACAACTTGGATGTAGGCGACGATCCGCGAGGCGCTCATCAGCCGGTTGACCGTGAACCAAAAGTTGAAAAGTAGCAGTCCGGTCAATAACGCGGGAAGAGTCGTGCCGTATTGCACGCTTTCTGCAGTCAACAGCGCGACGCCAACTCCCACAATTGCCAGGGGACGCTCGAATACATATTTCTTGGACTGGTTAAGTTCGTCTCGCAAAGTGTCGTATTCTTGCGCGGGACTTACACGGCCATTCTCAGACTTTGGTTTCCTCATGCTCTTGTCCATCTAACATTGATTAGACCGCGCTCCTCCCTAAGAGTCGCAGGACTCCCTCAAGAATCTCCCTCGCATCTTTCTTAAGAACCGCGTCGGGATGGCTGTTCTGACCAACTGCGCGGGCCTCGATGGTGTCGGCCGCCAGGGGACGGCGGAAGTGAACCAACGGATTCCTCAGGCGACGCATGCAATCAAAACGGTCGAAGTCCTCTTGCGAGAGCCAACCGCAGCGCAGTGCCTCAGCGAGCAGGTCTCGAGCGCTTGCGCGCTCAAGGTCGTCGCGCCCGGCAGCGTATAACTGTGCCGCGAGAAGCCGCTCGACGAAAGCCACGCCCAGCATCGCAACTGCTAAGTACTGCCCATACACGAAGCCGTACTTCGCCTCCTCCAGCAGTTGCTTCGATAGCCAGCCGCCAGACAAGAGAAATCCTTCGGCGGCGGGATAGTGCGCGACGATCCATTCAAGCCGCGCTTCGCGCTCCGGCCTGGCAACCTCGTCTTCTCGCTCAAGCCATGATCGAGGCGCATGCAGCTCCATCGCATCTCCTTCGGAAGCGGTCTAACGCTCCGATTCAGCGGCGGTGCATAGCGCTGTCCGCTGCAAGCCGTTGTTAGAAGGCCCACTCATCGCTTCTCTCCAACGAAGCCTACAATATGATCTTTCTCGTTTGAGCGGTACCAGTCGATCATCTCGCGGGTTCCCTGGCTCTCACCGTTCCAGAGCAGGATGATGACATCAGCCTTCGTCAAGAACAGCACATCGCGATCCGTTGGACCTTGAAGTCCCTTTGGCAATTGCTCTCGTCCCGCGTCCACAAACGGAAGTGTGTGTGCCTTGACAAGAGCAAGCATCGTTTCGGAGATATCGTATGCGTCGTATCCAACAACGACGACTTTCTCTTCCTGTTTCACGAGGAACTCGCAGGTGACTTCATCGACGTCACCGTACGAACCGCAATACCAAGTCACTCCATTGCCGAGGTACGGTTCCAGCAACGTCTCAAGTCGGCGAAGACACCGTGAGCGGTTCGCTTCCATTGAACCCGTGACGGCTATAGACAGAACACTGGCCTGGGGCAGAGGTCTTGTGGCGTCCTCTCGCTCTAACGCAAAAGCACCTAGAGTTTCGCGAAATGCCTCAGCCAGCTGGCGCTCCAGAGAGACGGCAAGAGAGTGCCGCTGATAGGGAATCGTCCGCATAAGTCGGAGATCGAATGGAAGAGATCCGACTTCCTGGGAGATGAAGATGACCGGCTTGCGAAGTGCCATCGCATAGCCAACCTCCCACATGACGTTAGGATTGCATCCGGTGAGATCGGCAATGCAGATAGCGGACTCGTTCAGTTCCCGAACGAGGTCATCGGTGATCCGTCCAGCTGCCTTGACCTCGTCAAGACGGAAGCACTGGGCCTGTCCTTCCCTCACGGTGCTGACCGCTCTCCTAGCCGTAGCATAAACATCGTCGAAGTCCTTGGCGAAAGGCATGATCACAAAGCACTTCATCCTCTAAACCCTCCGGCTGTCGTTGTGCCTTCTAACGCTCGCGGTCAGCAGCTGGAGGGGAATATCGCGAGCCCCCGGTCCGCTGTATCGCGTTGTTAGGTTCCGTCGTCCGGCCAACTCAATTCTCTCCTGAGGCCGCAGCCACAGATTCAAGGTTAATCGCCATTTGTCGCACGAAGGAATCCCAATCGCGGTAAACCCGGACGCTCAGCTTGCGCACCGCCGGGGCGTCCCGCGTGGCCTTTAGTTTCTCATGAGCCTCGTATATAGCCTGCCCGACCATCTGTGCTTCGGGATAGCGGTCCAATGTCGGTATCTTGTGCGGATCGATGAAGCCGCGAGCAAGCCCAGACGGGACAGACTTCCTGTTTGCCTGCCAGAACGCCCTCTGGCGCTCGCCCCGCGCGGTGACAATTCCAGCAGCGTAGTCTCCTTCCCAGCGTACGAAAGCAGCTTGCATACGTTGGAATAGCGATTCGGAGACAACCGTAAGATCGAGGTCGGAGTGCTCCCCGAATGGGCGGCGGAGGTCCGCACCCGGGCTCAGACAGAATCCCTGACGTCCGCTCCCTACAAGCGTGATTTCTTTCGCATGCACATCGAGCCGACGTGCCATCCAGCGGCGGAGAGACTCGTAGAGGCCGGGCCGAGCCTTGAAGGAATAAGGGATTCCCTCGGAGAGCCACAGTCGAGCCATAGCATATCGCGCATCCCTGTCGCCCTCTCTAGCTGCCTCAAGGATAGCGTCCGCAGACGGATACATCTCGTTGAGGGACTCAAGGGCAGGCGACACGTCAAACGGTCTCATACTTCTCCTGGATCGCGAGGCCAGCGTAAGCACGGCTGCACTTGTGCAACGAGTGCAGTCGAAGCAGGTGCTGGGCTCGAGTGTTGATCTGATTCCACCGTTCAGACCCAGTGGCATGAGGTTGTGGATACTTCAGCCGCGCGACCAACCTTGCCGTCTGGGCGGGTGTCAGCCCTACGAGGCTCAGTTCGAGGCGACGACAGGCATTCTCGAATCCGTTCATCCGCCATCCGAAATAGCCGATCCGAAGGTAGACCGCAGGGAGAGCCTCCTTCGGTATCGCGCGAGTCACCAGCGTCGCGAGAGCCATTTCGCGGAGTTTGCGCCGTAGGCTTCGCTCGAATCTTCCACTGACGACGCGAACCAGCTGCATCTCAATCGTGCTCGCCCCTTCAGGTCGGCCAAGGACAATTCCTCGCCAGGTCGCACGACAAATCGCAATCGGATCAATCCCGCCGTGACGGAAAAAACGATGATCCTCCCCTGAAATGAGCAGCTGCTGTGCCAGAGCGGTCGGGTGGCAACCAGCTGCATTGACGTGCGAGCGGTATACCCTTGTAAGTTCAGCCCGAAGCTTCATCCATTCTCGGCGGAGAAGCCAGCGTGCAACCAAAGAAACCATTCGCGCTATTGCTCGCATCGTCCTCCCCTAAAAAACCTAACGTGCCGAATCAGCGGCGTGCAAAGCACGTCCGCTGAATTCGGATGTTAGCTGGGTCGTGGAACCAGGTCAAGAATGACCGCCACGCCCAGCATTGTATCTGCTGCCAACAGACTAATCGTGATAATCCATGTTGCTTCCCTGCCTTTGAGCGGGGCATACCACACTCTGGGCACACTGTAGTCGAATTGTTTTAGCTGGCCCTCGATTTTCATCCGCATCAGTTCATCCCTTTTCAAGAGGAAGAAGGTGACCAGTGTCAGGAGAATCCCGAGGACGAGAATAGAAAGGGAGAACCATCGTGTAGAGGCAAGTCCGAATGCAGAGCCCAGAGCACCAATCTGAATCACGCCGATCGTCTGCAGGCGATTCCACATCAGGTCGTCTTGGTGAATGAAGAAGGAGAACAATTCGCCTGGCGATGGCGACTTGCTGGTTTTTGATTGTTTTACTGCTGATTTATCCATTTTATCTCTCCAGCTAACAATGATTATATAGTTTCTCTATAACACCCTTTGCCGCCAAATTGCGGCATAACACCCCACGTCCGATCTCGTCGTATACCCTGTGATTTCTATTACGCTGAACGCCTACAGTGGTAGCCCGGAGTGATTTATGGCTTCCATATATATCCCCCGTTAGCATGATTAGAGATTATCACTCTGATTAAAAAATTGTCAAGAGCCCAAACAGGTCCGGAGTCATCGTTGTCGCTCGGCTCTGCGAAAGCGACCAGCGATAATTCGGGGACACAGTTAAGCGTCACCGTTTCAGCGTTTCGCGATCTCGACCATGCCGAGCTTTTCCAGGTATTTCATGTAGTTCTCGACCTCGACGGCCGGGACGGGGTCGTACTCCGCCGAGATCGCGTCGCGGATGTCGAGGATGGACCGCTTCCCGTCGATGAAATTGCGCGCCTCGAAATCGGCCCGGCCCAGGTTGTACTTGGGAAGGTCTTTCCGTTTCCGAATTTGATCGCCGAGGTTCCAGAAATCCAAAATTGTCCCCATCTTGACCGTCCGGCGCGGTACCAGTCCGGCCAACCTCGTCTCGTCCTTGGTCGGAGCGGTCGTGACCGGCTTGACCTTGAGGGCGGCGCAGCGCCTCTCATAGACGTCTCCGAGGTCCTTGAGGAACGGCCCCTCGATCCCGCCGAAGACCTCGACCCTCTTCAGGAGGGCCGCTTCGGCCGAAGCGTTCCCTTTAGCAAAGAAGCGGCTCGAAGCCAAGGTTTCCTTCTCCCGGGCCACGGACTGGCGGACGATATTCAAGGCTTCCTTGTAGGCCGTCGCGGCGCCCTTGGCGTCCGCCTCGGCGATCATCCGCTCCGCCCTCAGCCGCTCCTTCCCGATCCGTCCCATCGCCCTTCCCTGAACTTCGGCCGCGATCCGGTCGATATCGTCGGGGCCGGCGTTGGCCAAAAACAGGGCGGCCGCCGCTCCCAGGATCCCGACCCGCTTGAGCTGGGTCGCGTCGGACTTGTCGGGGGTGTCGCCGCTCGTGTGATACCACATGTCGGGCCAGACGATGAACATGACCGCGGGGACGCGAACGCCGCCGTCCACGAAGACGATGTGATCGCTCCCGCCGGTGTAGCGGCTCAAGGCGCTGTAAAACGGATCCCGCGTCCCGGTCGGGGAGTAGATGGGAAGCGGCACGCCCCAGGTCTCGGTCGAGTTCCTTTGGGTCAGGCTCATCCACTCCACGAAGGATTCGACGACGTCGCCCAGGTAGCTGGGGATCGAATAAGGGGACCGTTCGAGATAGAACGTGCCGTTGTTCTTAACGATGGCCTCGCCGACCATGTCCTCGTTGATGTTGGCGAAAAAGCGCCGGGCGACCTCGGGATACTTCTTGATGTAGGCGGCCGTCCCCTCGATCTCGGGCACGAACAGGAAGCGGATCGAGCGGCGCAGGGGCGGGATGAGACCCTTGTCGGCAAGCGTCTTGAGGGCCCGGGCCGTCTCGAGGATGGCGACGCAGCCGCTGACGTCGTCGTTGGCGCCCTGCTTGGCGAAGCCCTCGAAGAGGTGGGCCGTGAAGACGAGCTCTTCGTCGGGACGGTCCTTCCCCTTGAGGACGGCCTCGACCATCTCCTCCTTGAAGGGCACCTTGCGGGCCTTGACCGAGGCCTTGAGCACGATCTTGACGCCGCCTTCGAGCTGGTCGCGGAGCTCCTGGCCGGTGCGCTGGGAGACCATGAACCCGAACGTCTTGGCGGCCTTTTCGGACGAATCGATATAGCCCCAGCCGACCTCGTCCCGGTCGAATTCGGGATGTGACGAGGAGAAGCCGACCAGGCCGACGGCTCCGTATTTCTCGACGGCCAGCTTCTGGGCCCGGCCGGGCGAGCCGTTGACGAGGGCGATTTTACCTTTGAGCTTCTTCCCCTGATAGTCCTCGGGCCGCCAGCCCGGGCCGACGTAGACAAGCTCGGCCGTGACCTCGGCCGATGAGCTGCCGCTGCACAGGGAAGCCGCGATCTCCTTGAGGTCCGCGATTTTTTTCTTATCGGGTTCGACCATGATCAACTCGGCCGACTCGGCGTCCCAGGTCTCTTTGTCCCGGGTCGGGAGCTCCAGGATGGCCGCATCCTTGATCCCGTACTCCTTGAGTCTATCGAGGAGGAACCGGGTCTCGAAGTAGCCCTTGACGTACTCCTCGGGTTTGCGGTTGCGGTTGACCCCGCTCAGGAAGATCTCGTTCTGGAGGGCCAGGTCGCCCGACACCTCGAGGATGATGGATTCGAGGACGTCGAGGGATAGGAGGGCGGGCGGAACATCGCTCCGCTTTCTTTGGGCCGGGACGGGAACGGCCAGCGCCGCGATCAGGAGAAGCGCGAGGGCTACGCCGAGGACTTTGCGATTCATGGTTATCTCCTTTGTGTGGCGAATCTTTTCTATTCTAATCCAAGTCCCGCCGGATTAGTAATGCTTCCGTTTGAATTCTGGGGACACATCACTTAATTCTCTTCTTGTAGGGGAATTAAGTGATGTGTCCCCAGAATTGGCGTTTCATTATGCGGCGAAATTTGGTATAATTCCCAACAGCCAAGAGAGGAGTTTCAGATGGTTCCGGTTTCGACGCTCAAGATCATCTTTCTGGTCCTTCTAGCCCTGGCCCTGTTCCGGCTCGCCCGGATCCTGATCCAGAAGGAAAAGGAATCCGTGCTCCGGGCCGTCATCATCTGCGCCATTCTGGGCGCGATCCTCTACGGGCTTACGACCGTGAAGACCGAAAAGGTTTCGCTGTCGATCGGCCAGCTCAAACGCCTCATCTTCCCGAGCAAGGCCCAGGACTGGGAGTACATCAAGGAGGAGGGAGTCCGCCAGGGATTGCCGGCAACTCGCTACATCTTCCCCGAACCCGGGCCGCGGCTCAATCTAACCATTGACCCCGAGGGTAACACCTTCAGCATCGTCGACGTCGGACCGGTCAATGCCGTCCTCGAATATCTCGGCCTCCCCCCCGTCGAGGAGGGTGTCCCGGAACTGTCCACGATCACGGGGTCCACTCTCAACATCAACACCTACCGCTGGAATAATTATCCCAAGGGCATCCTCATCATCGAACGCGGCCTGTGCCGGAACATCGACAACCTCGAAACCTATCACTGCATCACGAACCTCAGGATCCAGGCGCGCGGCTGATGCTCTTTGTTTTGACAAAGGGCGGGCGTTTCGAATAAAGTAAGACTTTCGATTCTTCGAACATGAACGCCACAGCGTCCGCCCTCCTCATCCTCGCCGTAATGGTCGCGGCCTACATCGCGGCCAAGCTTTTCAAGGTCTCGACCGAGCTGGCCCTGTTCGCGGCCGCCCTGGCCGGAGCGCTGGCCGGCGGGGCCGGGATTCCGGCCCGCCACATCGCCGAGGGCGCTTTCACCTATTTCGACATCATCCTCATCTTCGTCACGGCGACCCTGTTCATGAACCTGCTCAAGGAATCGGGCGGCGTCGCCTTCGTCGTCCGGTCCGTCATCCGCCGCTTTCATCGCCGCAAGTCCGTCCTGTTCGCCCTGTTCACCGTGCTTCTCCTCATCCCGGGCGCCCTGACCGGGGCGGGCAGCGTGACCGTCCTGGTCATGGGCGGCATGGTCGCGACCGTCCTCGGCTACATGGACCTCCCCCGGCCCCGGGTCGCCGCCATCATCTTCGTGATCGCCGGACTGAGCGCCGCGGCCCCCCCGGTCAGCCTGTGGGCCATGCTGACCGCCGCCGGCGTCAACATGCCCTACGTCGGGTTCTTCCTGCCGCTCCTCGTTCCCTGCGTCCTGCTCGCCATGGCGACGATCTTTTGGCTGGGCCGGAAAGCCAAGCCCGTCAACCTCGACCTCGCCCTGCGCGAGCTTCCCGAGCCCCCGGCCGGGATGAACTGGCTCCGGATCGTTCTCCCCTTCCTCGCCTTTCTCGTCCTGGTCGCGGCCGGCCGGGTCTGGCCGTTCTCCTTCCCCATCCTCGGGCTCCCGCTCATCTTCGCCGCCGCGGCCGGATTGACCGTCGCCCTGTCCCCGACCCGCCTCCCCGTCCTCGAGATCGCGCGGCGGACGGTTGCCCAGCTCCTCCCCCTCATCGGGACCCTGACCTGCGCGGGAATCCTCGTCCAGATCATGACCCTGACCGGAGTCCGCGGGCTCATCGCCGTCACCGTCGTCACCCTTCCCGTCATCGTGGTCTATTTCACGCTGTTCGTGACCCTCCCCATTTCCGAGGCCGTCCTGATGTGGGGAGCGGCGCCCGTCCTGGGCGTCCCGCTGGTTCTCCTCTTCAACACGCTCAACCTCAATCCGATCGTCGCCCTGGCCGGGATGAGCGTCATCTGGCCGCTCGGCGACGCCATCCCGCCCACCGCCATCATCGGGCGTCTGACGGCGGATACGGTCGGCATGAAAGAGCCCTACGGCAAGTTCCTCAAGGAATGCCTGGTCCCGGCCCTCCTGATCGCGGCGGCCGGGACGCTGATGGTCGTCTTCAGCAAGAAACTGGCCTTCCTCACGGTATTCTGATGATCGTCACAATCCTCTACTATCTTCTGACGGCGGCGGTGGCCGCACTCCTCGTTTGGAACATCGTCAAGAGCCGCAAGTGGCAGGACGAGATTCTCTACATCATCGTCCTCATCCCCTTCCTGCTGCGGCTCCTGAGGTTGAAATGAGGCTGAGAAAAATCGCGGTCGGGATTTTCGGCCTCGCCCTCCTCTTTTTCTCCGGGACGAGCTTCTACCGCAGCCGGCACCTCAAGGAGCCCGTCGTCGCCGGCGCCGGTGTCTCCAGGGTCGTGAAGCTCGGCGACTATTTCGAGGGGATCCGGGGAACAATCAACGACGCCAATGTCTATGTCCTGGAAGGGACGGAGCCGGGCGGGACCTTCCTCATCCTGGGCGGCTCCCATCCCGAAGAACCGGCCGGGCGTCTGGCGGCCTGGATCCTGGCCGAACAGGGCGTTGTCCGGAAGGGCCGCTTATTGGTCGTCCTTTCCGCCAACCGGAGCGGGACCACGGTGACCCGGCTGGGCGGCGCCTACCCGCCCGATTTCTCGATCAAGACGGATTGGGGCGAGCAGGTGTTCCGGATGGGCGACCGCTGGTCCAATCCGCTCGACCAATGGCCCGACCCCGAGGTCTACGTCCATTATCCGAGCCGCCAGGAGCTGGCCTACGTCGACATCCGTAACCTCAACCGGGCTTGGCCGGGACGCAAGAACGGAACCCTGACCGAGCGGACCTGCTACGCCCTGATCGAACTCATCCGCCGCGAGAAGGTCGACATCGTCATCGACCTCCATGAGGCCGAGCTCCAGTACCCGGTCATCTCAACCATTGTCGCCCACCAGAAAGGGCAGGACCTGGCCGCGATGGCCTCGATGATGATTTCGGGCTCGGAAGGGTTCAACATCGGCGTCGAGTACTCACCCCTGACCCTCCATGGCCTTTCCCATCGCGAGATCGGCGACAACACCGACGCGATCTCGCTTTTGCTCGAGGCGCCCGAGCCGTTCCTGGACGCGACCCGGGGCAAGACCGGGACCGACCTGCTGTTGACCGGCCGCGATCCCTTCGTCGTCAAGGCCGGCCAGCACGGGCTGTTGTTCGAGAAGATCGATGAAAAAGGTTGGCCGATCGACGTCCGGGTTGGCCGCCACACCTCCGCCATCCTCCAGATCCTGGAGACTTGGTCGGGGGACAAGCCCGACCGGGCCATCGTCATCGAGGGCATCCCCCGCTATGATGAAGTCGTGGCCAAGGGGACGGGCGCGTTCCTGCGCGACCCCTCAAAAGCGGACCCTAAATCCCTTTATTACGAATAGGCGAATCCAGTCCTTGTCATATTAGCCCCGCCCTTTGTCCTCATCAATTATTTTGGAGCCCTCGGTCCAATCCGCGTAAACCTGCCAGAGCTTGATTTTCCCGTTCTCCACTATGGCCTTCCAGGCGGCCGGCATCTCAATCCTGTTCTCCGGCACGAGCCCGCGCTTGCCGTTGTAAGTCCCGGAAGCGTACCCGAAGATTGCGACGAGGCCTCCCTCTTGGAGCATGCTCTGGACCTCGATTTTGTAGTCGGGAAACATGCGGAAGTATTGGCTCCATCCTTGCGTCATGTTGTCGCGGCCCGATTCGGTCTTGCCGCCGGAGTCCACAAAGGTATGGTCTTCCGTCATCAAACCGGTAAGTCGAGAAATATCGCCCTTGTTAATGGCGGCGATGAACGCCTTCACGACATCGATCTCGTTCGAATCCATATCAACAAACGCCGACGTCCTTCGCGCCTTCTTTTAAAGGATCCACATAAAAACCCCAGTCATTGCACTTGGAACATCTGACTGTACTATTGCGATAAACCTCCCACTCCGTCCCGCCTTGACAGACCGTCTCCGAATGATCCTCGCGTTCCCACGCATGCTCTTCCTCTACAGTCTTCCCGCATCTCCGACAAGTCATCGCATGCGAATTCCCGTCCTTATATTCCCAGGAACCCCAGTTATGCACGATATTGGCCTCTTTTATCCGGCACCTCAGGCAAAAGCGCGCTTGTTCGCATGAGTCGCCTTTAATGTATTCCCATTTACCGAATTGATGAGGTATTGCGCGTCTTTCCTGATGCCCGTCTCTTTGACATGTCCGTATCTGTTCGCAGGATTTGTCGGCCGCATAGACCCAATCGCTATATTTATGCCCGAATAGCCTACACAATTTTCTCATAGCTATCAGTTTACACTAGCCCTGTCTTCTCCTCAATGTATCGTTGTTCTCGGTCGACTAATCCATTCTCAACTAGACCCCATCCCGCCTCATAAAATCGGCCGCTTTCACGTCAGGATGGCGATACCTTGTAGGTTTTGGATCGGTTGATGTAAGACCTCCTTGGATTGCCTCCTCGGGACACCAATTGATGCACGCCAGACAACTCTCGCATCGGTTTTGCCATATAGGCTTGTTATTGATCATTTTAATGTCGCCTACGGGACAAACTTTCGCGCAAATCCCACAGCCATTGCATCTCTCGTCCGCAAGAAAGCTTCTGTCCGTCAATGGAACGAGCTTTTCGAAGGGGAGGTCCGATTCATTCGATAGCTTTGTCAGCAATCCTAAAGTCTTTTTTTTCAATCTCTTCGTAACCGGAGCCATAATTAAATTGTAGAATACGGTGTTTTCAAATTTACCCTTTTTCCGGACGCTGACATATTGATAAATGGCTTCAAGCTTGTTCTTCCAGTCATTGAACATCTTTTGCCGTTCTTTTATGGTAGTAGGACTTGAGTTATCCGGCATCGGTACGGTGAACCCGGCCGCGAGTTCTCCGCCGCGTGACTTGATAATTTCCCCCAATTTGCCAATCGTAACACGCGACCAACCCTTACATGTGCATACCGCAAATATGTACTTTGAATCGATCTTGTCTATCTTCCTGACAAATCTCGGTATTATGAGAGGCATCCCATCGAAGACCGCATGATAAACTGGAAAGACAATCCCGATCATATCTGCATCGGCAGTTATTTTATCTTTATCCATCACGGAAGAAATAGGTATCAGACGGCCATTTAGTTTTCCTGCTATGTCCCTAGCAACAACCAAAGAATTCCCGGTGCCTGAAAAATAGAAAATTTCCGTACTCATAGAAAAACGCTCCTTCCATTTTATAGCGCCCAACATTGTTTATGCCGATCCATATTACAATTCCAACATGGCTTTGATTTTAAGCTGCTTAGCCTCTGCCCTGCAACGATTATCAGATTGAACTTCAGACCCACCTCCACCGCTTCCAGATCCTGGGGAATTGGTCAGAAAACAAGCCCGTTCATGCTATCGCGAGCGAGGGCATAGGCCGAAGTGCCTTATTAGCTGCATTATCATGACAACCACATCACATATCGGACATGTCCCGTTTGAATGTTCACAAGGAATACCCAGACTGATTTATCGGAAGAATATTCAAAGGCAACATACCCTTTCTTTTTCTGTTCGTTTATATAGGCTTGCCAACGCGAAAGCGGCAGTTTTTGGCCGGCGTATGGCTTTAAATACCTTGAGAAATCATCTGTTTCCTTTGGATCATACTGGAATTCACCTTCAGATCTGTTCCTATCGAGATCGTTCGATACCGTAATATTTCTCGCTGATGCAGGAATAATATTAGGCAGCCAGCCCCGTTCAAATAATTTTTCCGCCTCAGCTTTGGATCGAGTGGTGTAGTGATTGGTAGCAGTGTTATTGCAGCCTTCGAACAGAAAAAGGTTGAGCACAATCAAGTAAATGGTTTTCATATTCATATTCTCAGCAAACGTCACAAATCACCTTTAGCTCATCCGTAAGCGAGCCATAAGGTAGATTTACTTGTTCGCCTTACAATTCTTCTCTGGCCCATTGTTCAATCGCGGCACAAAGTGCGGTTGACTCAAAGAATTCTTTGGAATATGCCAGTCGCAGCGTCTTCTCTACATCCTCGGCAGTAAATTCCTTTGCATCGTGTGAACCCCACGCCACTCGCAATCCTAAAGATAGAATTGCCGCAACGTCATGACCGCAACATAGGGTTGTATGATCAGTGAACTCCACCACTTCGTTCGCCGCTGCTACTGCGGCGTCCAACGCCACAATCGTTAGAGTTTTATTCTCCGGCCACAAGCCCCGCAAATGAGCGATGAGACGCTCCGTGTCAATTACAACATTACGCTTGTCCATGAACTTGCGTACGTTAAGTTTTTCAAAACGCAATCCAATGTGATTCTTCTCAGATATGTATCGCAGGCAAGCGATGGGGCGTGCCTGTTGGTAAACATGAGAACGTATCCCCCGTGCGTTTGTCGATAGGTTGCGAATCTTCAATTCTGATCCGTATTCCTTGATCACCGCGTCAAATGCTGGCGATTCAATCATCATGATCTCCGCGTCATGAAAGTCAGTGTAGAAGAGGTTTGGATGGTATTCGGCACGGCCCATGACAAACCGATGGTTGCGATCCGCTATTCCCGCAACTCGTTTCATCCCATGAGCGAGAAGCAATGAAAGAGCGCTAAGTAGTCTCTCCCACCCAAGTGTCGGCAATATACGCCATGCATTGGCATCCAGCAATCGTTCATATAGGCGCACATCCGAAGTCCCTTCTACGAGAGCGATCATACCAGGCCATTGTGTCCGCAGCATCTTCACCTCACCAGCAATTTCCTCTGGAGTGGGCCTATTCATGGGCAAGTCCACCTTGAATCGGAACAGCCAAGTCCCAGCGATCATGAATGATCTGCGGCGAATGCGTCGCTATGATGAATATGTGTTGGCTTAGTGAGTTTACCTTGCCAAGATCTTTCAGAAACTGGCGTTGCCAGTCCACATGCAAGGATATCTCAGGTTCATCAATTAGGATAATCGACCCAGGCGCGGCTTGAAAGAGAAGCTCATAAAACAGAACAACCTGATGTTGCTCGCCTGAAGATAGTTGCGTGGGTTGAAGTCTTTGTTCTGGTACATGCGCGGGAATGAAAACAAAGCCCTTCCTGCGATCAATATTGACAGTCTTGGTCTGCGACATCTTGCCATTAAGAATATCGCAAAATGTTGTTAGTTTGCGCTCAATATCAGCAAATGCATTTAGTTTCTTCTCTGTGTCATCAAGATAAAGCGCCAAGACCTTTCGTTCCGTCTCCTCCATTGCCTGTGTTGGAAGTGCAACTCGCCCCTCGTCGTCAATGAGGCCAACGCTCATCAGGCGATGTCTCTTTTCTTCTATCGCAGCGTAGCGTTGTCTGAGGGCATCCTCGGTAACATCGCTGCTAGTTGATGGCTGAAGCAGTCGACTTGGGAAGGTTCTATCTAGCGATTGTGCAATATTGACTGATTCCGCAAGCTTATCGGCGATGATGCGACCAAGTTCGCGAGCGTAGTAGTCGACCGTCTCCCTCATCGGCGCCCGTCGCACATCTGGCTCTGGGTAGGGTCTCTGGTGTGGCGATAGCAACAAGCGTTGAGAGCGGATCAGATGGATGTCGGCAATCGACAAACGCATCTCCAGCCAGTCGGGAACCTGCTTAGCCTGTCTCTGTATTTTGAATTGATCACTGTATTGCTCAAGCACATCATCAAGTGACATATTCTCGCCAGTAAGCCGGTTAAGCCACTCGGACGGCCCTATTCGGGTCAGCTCCGGGATTTCTCGTTCAATCCACGCCAAAGGAAAAGAACGCTCTCGTGGCGTAGTCCATTTCTGCTCAAAGGTGAATTCCTTTCCTGACAAATCAGTTAAGCAATACTTGAATTGTATGAATTGAGCTGATGGCCTTACTGGTTCTTCGGCTACCGGGCCCTCAATCTTGACGATGGACAAAGATGCATCGTCGTCATATTTCATCTTGCATGAAAAAAACGGGATCCTCCTCAACCGCGCATAGTCACTTTTTAAGACAGACCGAATCAGTTCAAGAATGGTGGTCTTGCCGCAGCCATTCGGTCCATGTATCAGGGTAATGTCATCGCTCTGGTTGAGGGGAATATCGATGTGCGCGTATCCAAAAAGTTTCTGTATCTCTACCGAGATCATTTTCATTTTTCTCTCCCTCTGACAAACATTGTATCTATCGATCCGTATAACAATCCCAACATGACTTTGATTTAGGATTTGTCCACTTTCCCCCATTCTTTCGCTGAAATGATAGAACCGTCGCGTTGGAAAGTCAATATTGATCTAGTCGTAGACGCCGCTAAAACCGTCGTTGCGGTGCAGCCGGTCTCAAAGGACCAGGGCGTAGCCGATCTTGAAGAAAAAGGCCCGGCCGGTTCGGGTCAGGTCGATCTCGTGCGTGCCGATCGAATTATCCGAATAGCCGAGGAAAAGCACCGTCTGGGCGTTCAACTTGTAGGAGAAAAGGAACTGGGTGAACAGCCCCCGCGACTTGGGCTGAACCGGCCCGCTGTAGAGTGCCGGATCGCGGTCGACATCGCGGAATTGGGCGATCGCCCGGAGGAAACAGCGCGTGTTGAGGTTGTAGATCAGGCGGCCCTGGAGGAGGTGGGCCGTATAGATCCGCCCTTCATCGCGCGAGAGGCGTTCCAGGAAATAGGACGCGTTGAAGTTGACGTGCCGCCCAAGGCCGAACTCGGCGTTGGGACCGAAGCGAAGGGCCAGGGCGGGCCGGGCGTTCGCGTAATCGACAGCCCCGGCCAGGTTGCCCTCGAGCCCGAGACTGACACCCGAGGTTGGCTTGACGGCCGCCGCCATGACGAGGTCGCTGGTGTCATAGAGCCGTCCCGAATAGTACTCCTGGTTCCAGCGTCCGATGACCTGGAGCAGGCTCTGCCAGGGTCCCTCATACAGGCCGCCGAGCGCGACCCGGGAATCCGTGAGCCGCCCCGTGGAATCGACGATCCTGTATCCCCTCAGCCAGACGCGAATGCGGTCGAACCAGCTGCCGCTTTTTCCGCCGCCCCGCTTGCCGTAGAAAAAGACATCGGCCTCAAGGTCGACCATTCGCGTGTCCACGCGGGGGATGAAGCCCGAGTCGGCCCGGAATCCCGGGTCGATGCCTTCATAGGCCGCGTAGAGTTGAAGGTTCCGCGTAAGGTGGAAGTACTGGGCCATCAGGGCGTTTCCTCCGAAGCTGCCCTGCTCCTGCCCATTTTTGACGGCCAAGTCGAAGGGATAACGAGTTTCCGAGCGGAGGAACTGGAAGATGACCTGATCGCTCTTGCCCAGGCGCAGGAAACCGTCCAGCCCCCCGGCTTGATTTCGGTAGTCTCCGCCGCTGCGTCCGGTGTAAAGCGCTCCGAGCGTCGAGCCTCTGCCGAGATCATATCGATAGCGAAAAACTCCGCTCGTCACGTCTTGGTCAAGAGAGGCCTCGCCCGTCCCCTGGTTGGAGGGAAAGAGGAGGTTGTTGATCCGATCCCGGGCGGCGAAGAATCCAACCGCGCTGCGGCCGATCTTGCCGGTGACCTTGCCTCCCCAAAACGGGTCGGCCACGGTCCGGGTGAAAACGGCCTGGAAGGGCGTCATGAAGAAATCGCCGCCCTCCAGGAAGAAGGGCCTCTTTTCGGGATAGTAAAGGGCGAACCGGGTGTTGACGTCGAGCTGGGCGACGTCCGCCTCGACCTGGGAAAAATCCGGGTTGGCCGTAGCATTAAGCATCAGGTTGGGGGTCAAGCCCCAGCGGGCCGTGAGCCCGGGCTCGGCGTCCGTCGTCCCCGCTTCCATCGGCCCCGTGGGAAAATCGGTCCGGGTGTCGCTGCGGTCCACGGTCAGGGTCGGCGTGAACTGCATATTGAGGCCGGGGGAAATCCCCTCGAAGCCGGTGATCTTGTTGAATTCGCAGAGGAGGCAGGTCTTGTCCCGATCGCGGACATGGGTGCTGATCCTGTACCGGACGAGCCGGGGATAGGAGCGGTCGGCCTCGAATCCCCAAGTCTGGACCCCGCCTCCCTTGGGAAAGCGCAGCTGGTTGAAGGGTATGGCGACTTCGATCGTGTAGCCGAAATCCGTGATCGCGCCCGCCGATTCCCAGATCGCGTCCCAGGAAAAGTCCTCGGCCCCGTCGAGCTCGCTGAAAACGGCGTCGGCTTGGACACCCAAGGGATTGACGCGAAACTGAAAGGCCCGGCGCTCATCATTGTAGGTATCCAGCTGGAAGCTGATGTGATCGTCCTGGATGAAGGTGTCGATGGCGTCGCGGTCCATCAAGTGGGCCCGGATCTTGGCCGGTTCGGGATCGAAGCAGCGAAAGCCGATATAGAGCCGGGACTCGTCGAACGTCACCAGGCATTCGGATTTGACGGGAGGCGGACAGTTCTCGCCCGGCCTCCACTCGAATTGGATATCCAGCCGCCCGGCATCCTTCCAAGCCGGCTCGTCGAGATTCCCGTCAATCCGGATGGGCGACGCGGCGCGGACGAGAGTCAGCGATTGGGGTGGGGGATATTTTCCGGGGGGATCTTGCGAGATGCCCGCCGCGAGCGGGGCGGCGATCAGCAGGCCCGCCAGGGCTCTTACGATCGATTTTCCAGCGACGTTCATAAGGACTCCTTTCGGAATTCTCGGTGACCGGGATGAGGGCTGAGGACGTTCGGAGATATAACATGGGTCTCAACAGTAATACGGTGCTTAGAGGCTTTTGGTTACTATTTTTGGATTCAGCGCGCAAGTTTAACCGGAGCAGGAGCTGACCCTCGGCAACAGCTCCGAGTTCGGTACCCGAACGGCGCCGATGCTATCTCGAAATCGCGGTCCTGATCATCCGCTGCAGGATCTTTTCGCGCGGGAGGGCCGACGAATCCGACGGAATGGGTAAAGCCTGGAGGTTGAACGTGTCGGCGGGAAGGGCGAACCGATAGCTGCCCTTGGTGTCGGAGACGGCGAACATTAAATTTATCCCCAGCAGGTTAAGACTGATCTGGGCGTTCTTGTTGGAGGCTAAGATTATGGCCTGCATGGCCTTGCCATTGGCGTCGGTCCCTTTCCCGGATACGACAAAGCCGTTCTTGGCAACGAGGGCCAATGTCTTGGCGGCCGCGGGCATGGTCAGATCGAAATAGGAAACGGTCGCCTTGCCCTTATACTCGGTCGACATGTAAACGGTCGGCACGAACATAAGCGTGTAGCTGCCCGAGGGGAGGAAAAGGTTCTTCAGGTTAAGGTCGGTGTCGTAGCCGAAGACCCCCTCGTCGACCCCGCAGAGCGCGAGTACGCCGTCCTTAAAATTGCCGCTTTTGGGAATGATAAAGAGAAACCCGTCCAGCTTTGTCTGGGATGAATCCTTGACCGTCCCCGACAGGTTGTAGCCCCCCTTGAGTATGGTAATATTCTTCGCGGTATCCTTGCTGATCTTGACCGGTATAATCCTGGGCAGCATCGGGATGATCTGGTTGGCAGCGGTCGCGCCGTTGGCCGATGCCACCATCCGGTAGCTTCCGGCCGGCAGGGCCACGGCATACTTGTTGTCAATATCATCGTTGGGCCCGTCCGTCTGAGCGGCGGCGAAGAGCTCCATGCTATTCGTGGGGAATATCCCAATCCCGGGACCGAAGGACTTGAGCGCACCGCTCCCGGCCGGAGGGTCGACTTTTCCGCTCAGGATGTATCCGTTCTTGAGCTTAATGGGGCTGAGGGTCGTGTCCTTGGTTACGTTGATCCCCTCGACGATCTTTTCAAGCAGGCGCGAAAATCGAGCCGGATCGACCGATTCGCTTATGGGCGGAGCGATCCTCAGGTACTTCTTCCCGGCCTGCACCGGGATCGAGAATTTGCCGGCCTTGTCGGTCGCGCCGAGATAACCGGAATACTTTTCCGAAGCGTCGATGACGAACACAAACGCTTCCTCGACGGCGGCCCCGGTCGGGCCCTGGACCGTCCCTTTCAAGAAATACCCGTTCGGGAACTTGATGTTGAACGTCAAGTTTTTGGAGATCTTCAGCCCCGTCTTATGGAACTCGGTCGACCTCGACTGGGCCGCGAAAATCGGGATGACCGCGAGGATGGCCAGGACGGCGAGCAGAGCCGGGATTTTTTTATACATGACTTCCTCCTTGCCAGGTTGTTCATCGGCGACCCGACGGCGGCCGCCGCAAGTTATTGTATCTTAGATGGACGCCGGTTCCAACTCCAGCGCGGTCTTAGAAAGGCACGGAGCCGTTCGAGACCGCCCTCAGCATCATCCGCCGCATTATCTCCTCGGGCCTTCGGGCCGCCGCCGCGCTTGAGGCGGTGGGCGTAGCCATGATATTAAACGTGCCGGCGGGCAGGGTAAACCGGTATTGGCCTTTGCCGTCCGTTTGGGCGAACGCGAAATTCAAGCCCAGGAGGTCGACGTTCAAGGGCGCGCCCGAAGAAAAGGCCGTGATCGCCGCCTTCGCGGCTTTCCCATTCGCATCGACCACTTTTCCCGACACAACGAAACCGTTCTTGGCGACCAGCGCCTGCGTCTTGGCGGCCGCGGGCATGGTCAGGTCGAAATAGGTTATGGTCGCCTTCCCCGAATATCCGACCGTTGTAAAACCGTACGGAATAAACACAAGCGTATAGGTCCCCGCCGGAACAAACGAATCGGCGATATTCATTCCGGGCATGAGGCCGAAGACTCCCTTAATGACGGTGATGGCTTGAATGGGCCAGCCCTTGAAGACGCCGCTCTTGGGAACAATATAGAGTATGCCGTCCAGCCCCTTGCCGGAGGCGTCCTTGAGCGTTCCCGAAAAGCTGTAGCCGCCCTTGGCCATCGCGATGTTCTTGACGGTATCCTTGCTGACCTTGACCTGGTCCAACTTGGGGAGCATCGGGACGGCCTGGAAAGCCTGGGTTAGGGCGGTCGCTCTGGACAGGAGCCGGTAGGTCCCGGCCGGGAGGGCCACCGCGTACTTATTCAGGATGGCCTGGTTCGTCCCCCCTGTCTGGGCGACATCGACCAGGGTCAGCTTTTTTTTCAGAAAAATCTGGATGGAGGGGATGAATAAGAACGGCGTCGCCGTTCCGGCCGGCGGATCGACCTTTCCGCTCAGGATAAAACCGTTCTGGAGATTGACATTGCCGTAGGCCGTATCCTTGCTGACGTTGATCCCCTCGACCGTCTTGTCCAACAGGCGGGAGAACTTGGACGGATCGACCGACGCACTGGCCGGAGGCCCGACGACCAGGTATTTGGTCCCGGGCTGGACCGGAACCGAGAACTTGCCGGCCGTATCCGTCACTCCGGCAAAACCGGAGAACCTATCGGCGGCGTCGCCGACAAAGACGGAGGCCCCCTTGACGACGGCGCCGGTCGGGCCCTTGATCGTACCGGTCAGGAATTTTCCGTCCGGCAGCGTCATGTTAAGCGTCGTATCCTTGGCGATCTTCCGGCCTTTCACATGGTACTCGGTCGTCCGCGACTGGGCCGCGAAGACCGGGATGAGGACAAGGATCGCCAGGACGGCGAAAAGGGCAAGAAGCTTCTTACTCATTTTTTCCCTCCCTGTCAGGCTATGCGTCGGCGGGATTCGGACGTCCGCCGGAAAACATGATGTCTGACATCAACGATTATAATAGCTGAAAGCCGGGATAAATCCAAATTTGACAATCCGCCTTCGCATCCGATTTTCCGAGCAGGCCGCGCTCCCCGCTGGATCGGATGGCTCCGGAAAAACCGTCCTCGCCGATATTCTTAGAAGGTATATCGCAGGCCGATGCCGAATTGGATCCGGGCCAAGTTCAGGTCGTCCCACTCGCCGGAAGTTTGCCCCCCCAACGTTTTATCGATCGAGGTCCAGGTGCCCTTGGCGCCGGCGATCATGAATCGCAGGCTGCCCGAAAGAAATAAGCGATCGGAAAGAGCATAATCCAGCCCGGCGCCGAGGTAGAAACCCAGGGCGTTCTCGACCTTCTCCTCGCGCGTGATTCCCCGCCCGGCCCAGTCTTCCAAGGCGGCCGGGTCGAGCTTGAACGAGGCGAGACAATAGCCGATCCCGGCCTCGGCGAACGGCCTGAACTCCCCGTTCAATGGAAAACGGAGGACAAAGCCCAGCTCCAAGGGAACGGCGCTCAGCGTCCCCTTGCTCAACTGCTCGGAATCTCCGGCCGCTCCTGACTTGAGGATATTGGCGCGGAGGACGAAAGCGATCCGGTCCGAGAGCGGAAGCGAAAGGCCCGCGGACAAGGCTAGGCCGCCCCCGAAATCCTCTCCGCTCATCGACGCGTATCCGGCGCCGATCTCGGCTTCGAGACCGCCCCCTCCCCTCTCGTCCTCGGCCGCTGCCGGCGCCGTCACGGCCGTTTCTTCGCCGATTTCCTCGACGACGCTCTTATGGATATAGCCGGGCAGGGAATAGCCCTCGAGCTTCAACGGCAGCCGGACGAGATACCAGTCGCCCTCCTTGGCGTCGACCTGAAGGACGGCCCCTTTCTTGACCTGGCCGACGACCTCGCTCTTGAGGTCGGTCGCGGCCCGGAGGTTGGCCCGGCGCGCCGTCACCCGGACCTTGAGCTCCTGGGTCTCGAGGACCGCCGCCCCGGCCGCGACAAGAACGGCCGCCGACAAAACGATTGTTTTAAGGAAAACCCTATTCTTTATCATCGACTGAATCCTTTTATGAAAATCAGGCCGATCATTATACCACCGACGGAGGCTCGAGAATCAAGCATCGGTTTCGGAGTTCGGGCGCCTAAAATATAAAACCCCCAAGAAAAGCAGGATTAGAAAATACCCTCCCGTTAGGAGAGGATAAAAGGTTCTCTTGCCTTCGAAATCCCCGGAACGACTATCGATTTTGAACTTGAGCATGAGCATCGGATCCCAGGGAAGGCCGTAGCGGCGGCACAATCCCCGGATGTTGAGGAGATGGATGACGGGAACGCCGCGGGCCGACATGGCCTGGAGAACTCCGTTCCGGCCGGGTCGGTAGGAAATTCTCGCCATCGTCAATCCCGGCTTCAACTCCAACACCGAGGCGTCCGTTCCGATGTTGGCCCAGCTCCCTCCGATATTGACGAAGGCCATGATTGTTTTTCCTCCGGCCGCCCGCGCAAAGGCCGCGATCCGCGCCTCGACGTTCCGGGCGAGATCGGGCTCCGCGATCCGGGGAATCCCGGCCGCTTCTATCTCGGCGAGGAGCAGCGCCCGACCCTCCTCGGATAAATCCAGACCAGCGTCCCCATCCCCGCCCAGCGAAACGGCAACGGGCGGATGATGCAGAAGACCCTCCGCCTTCAGGCAGTCCTCCATCTCGAGCCAACCGAACCCGGACCGGTTGGCCCCCCATTGGGACGCGCCGAGCGAGGCGATGACGAGCGGCCGCGCCCCGACGGCTTCGGCAGCCGACAGGGTCGCGACGATGAGTCCGGGAAACGAGCTCGACGCGCCGACCGCGACCGGGTCGCCCTTCCTGACGCCGGCCTCTTCAAGGAGCCGGACGAGCAGGGCCGCCCAGGCGGGATTCGCCGTCGTCCGCTTGGCCTCAAGGTTCCCGAGCGTCGTTGTGACGGGCGAATGTTCGACACCGATGATCCCGGTTCGGTTGGGATCGGCCGTCCCATCGACGGCAAAGCCTCGTCTTTCGCCGCAGGCCCGCAGGGCGGAAAGGGACTTGTCCATGATCGCCGCGGCCCGGCCCATGGCCGTCCGCGCCTCTCCCCCATCCGCGGGCAGGATAACCCTCTCGGCGCCCCAGGCCAGAAGACTCACGATCGCCGCCGCGTAAATGGGGACGTTTCTGTTTTTCATGAGCCGTCTCTCATCGGAAGAGGACCATTCCCAGCTGGACGATGAAATGGGTCGCGATCGTGCATGTCGCCAGCCCTGCCAAGGTGGGAAGCGGTTTCTGCCGTCCGAGCTGGTTGGCGATCAGGCCGGGGATGACCCAGCCGACGACGCGGAGATCGGACGGACCGGACGCGAGCCGGGGCAGAAGGATCACCCCCGCGGCCGCCCAGGCCGCCCCGAGCAGGAGCATGACCACGAACCTGCGCCGCCCGAACAGGAGAAGATAGCGGCTGAGGAGCCGGTAGAGGCCGAGCGCCAGGATGGCGGCGACCAGCGTCCAGGCCGCCCGTCCGGGGCGGTCGAGGCTGAGGGCCAGATAGCCTGGGACGATGATCCCCCCCGGCCAAACGCCGCTGATCTCGATGAAAGCCAAGGCTACGACAACGCCGACCAGGAGGGTTTCAATCGCCATGCGGATCTCCGATCGTTTCCCAATACTCGACGAGCGCATTCCCCAATCCGCCCATGTTCCCCAATCCGATGACGGCGGCCTTCCCGCCGTCCGTCTCGGACGCCAGCCCGGCCATGATCCGGACCGGATCGTTTTCGGCGAGAGCCGTCAGGCGAGGCCGGGCGCAGGGAGGCGTCCCCTTTTTAAATCTCCGCATCGCCGCGCGGGCCGGCGGTCCGGCCAGGACGACATCCTCGAAATCTGTAAGGAGTCCGTCCCGGATGGCGGCCAGCCATTGAAGCGTCCGGTCCCCCCTGTCCTCGCGCAGGTTGAGCAGGCCGATCCGCCTTCGTCCTTCCAAGACCCCGGCCGCGGTGAGCGCGTCCAGGACCCGGCGGGTGGAGTCGGGATCGTTGGCCGCGAAGGCGCTCACCAGGCGCAGAACATCTCCCGCGCCGGGGAGTCGGACGTCCCACAGCCTCAGGCTCCCGAAATCCGGGCGGGCTTTATTCATGCCGCGGAGAGCGGTCCCGGCCTCGATCCCCAAGCGGGCCGCGACCGCCGCGGCCAGATGCCGGTTCGCTTCGAACTCGAGGGCGCCCGTTTCCCCCGCCGGACGGATCCGGTTTACCGACCGCGGGACGGCCGCAAGCTCGGCCCCCGCCCTGGCCGCCTCTTCCCGGAACTCGGGGAGCATCTCTTCCTCGGGGATCAGGACGGTCATTCCGGCCGCGAAGGAAGCGGCCAGGCTCCGGGCGATTTCGGCTTTCGTCCTTCCCTGATCCTCGATATGGTCGAGCCGGACGTTGGTTACGACGAGGAGCCGCGGCCGGAGGATCGCGCGCGACTCGACCGCCAGGAGGTCCGGCCTGACAGCCATGAGCTCGGCGACCAGGACTTCCACGCCCAGCTCGGCCGCCAGCCGGACGAGCCGCTTTTGCTCGATGATCGAAGCCGGTCCGGGGCGCTCGATCTCCCGCTCGGCGCCGTCCGGAAGGATCAGGACGGGCTTCGAGCCCGTCGTCTTGGCCAGGGTCTTAGTCCCCGCTTCGCGGAAGGCGGCGGCGATGAGCCGAACCACACTCGACTTGCCGCGGGTTCCCGTGACGCCGATCCGGATCGGGACGCGATCCCGGGCCTTATCGAGGCGGAGCCGCTCGGCCAGGAGGCAGACCAGGACGCCCGCCAAGGGAATTCCGGCCGCGATGAGTTCCTGCGTGACAGCCTCCTGTCGTCCGAGGACATTATAGACACCCTCCCCGCTTTTTTCACGTTTTTGAATGCCCTTCCGGGCTGACCGTCGAGTAGTTTTCAACTTTCGTCTGAAGCTCCACGGACTTACGTCCGTGGGATCTGCCCATTGCAGACGTTGGAGCGCCTGTCCCCGAAGCGGGGATTTGCTATCCCTCCACGAACTAACGTCCGTGGAATCCCGCGGAGGGGATTGATTGCCGCTATTTACATGAGGCGAATAAGCCGTCCTCAGGCCCCCGTAGCGGAGGGGGGCCCCGCTTCGGGGGGAACCGACGGGACTGGTTCACGGGGTTCGGGGGCAGAGGACGGCTGTTCGCCGTAATCCGGATAATAAATGCTTCGGTAGATCATTCCGAAATTTGATCGACGGTCAGATCCCCGGGTCGTTGACTTCGTTTCTCGGCCTCTGATATGATCTATTTCCATCAGGGTCGTGAATCAAGCCAACGTCCCATCCGTTCGCCCGGCAGAGAAGATCCTCGTTTTTCTCGTCAGCTTGGGCATCCTAGCGATTTTCACTCATAAGACCGTTTTCCTGGCGGGGAATGACGCGTCCCGCTTCGCCCAGATCGAATCCCTGGTGGATTTTCATCATACCTACATCAACGAATCGCGCTACAATTGGACGATCGATCGGGTCGCGATCGACGGCAAAGATTACAGCAATAAGCCTCCCTTTTTCAGCCTGGCCGGAGCCGGCTTGTACGCTATCCTCCGGACGGTCCTGGGAGTCTCTTTCGCCGGCCATGAACGCCTCGTCGTTTATCTGCTCACGTTATTGACGGTCGGCCTCAGCACGGCCTGGCTCGTCACGACGTTTCACGGAGCCATCCAAAAGCATTTTCAGCCGACGCGGAGAGTCCGCTATCTCGCGACGGCGGCCCTCGGCTTGGGGACCATCCTGACGAGTTTCTCGGTGACGCTGAACAACCATACCGTCGCCGCCGCCTTCCTGTTCGCCGCCTTCTGCGCCGTGATCGAGGAAAAGGCCGTCAAGGCCGGGATACTGGCCTCCATCGCATTCTGCATCGATCCGGCTCCGGGCGGGATATTTCTGGCGGTTTTCGCCGTCATGGCCCTGCATTCCCGGTCCAAAGGATCCTTTGTCCGATATCTGGCTTCGGCGAGCTTGGCCCCGGCGCTTTTCTGCGCGTCAAACTGGGCGATCATCGGCTCCATCCTGCCGGTTAAAATGATCCCCGGCGGCCTTGACTACAGCGGACAAATCGCCCGGAATCTCGCGAACGTGCTCCTCCCCGACGATTGGCTTTATCCCTTGAAATGCCTTTTCGGCTGGCACGGTCTTTTCACCGTGTCTCCCGTTCTCCTGCTCGGCGTCTACGGATTCATCAAACAGCTCCGGTCCGGCGCGGCCCTGGGACGGCCGCAAACCCGATGGCTGGGGGCGGGGATCGCGGCGACGATCCTCCTCCATATCGTTTTCGTCGGCTCTTACGGAGGATGGTCGTACGGTTTCCGGTATCTCATCCCCATTATCCCCTTCTGCCTGTTCTTCCTGCCCCAGGTCATACGGGAGCTCCGCCCGTCCCTCTTCGCGGTTCTATTGACGATTTCGATCCTGTTCGCCTTCATCGGAGTCTATCATCCCTGGCCCCCGGGCTATGAGCAGGAAACGGGGAAGGATCCGGTTGCGTCCCTGGTTAAGAATCCGATCGGGGGGAATCTCAGCGCCTGGCTGCGCGAAAACTTCGGGAATAGGATGGTTACCAAAATCGCGGAATCGACGTTTATCTCGAAAGAGCTTCGTCCCCGCTATCTCTATCTGAACCTATTTTTTGAAAGCAAGGGCGACAAGACGACGGCCGAAAAGGTCAAGGCGGAATATGTCCAAATTATCAATAAAACGAGAGGTTCGACTCCGAAGAATACTTAAGATAAGGCTTGCAGCGTATTATCCCGGCTCACCTCTGCCGGCCGAAAAGCCATTCGACCAGCGCGGGCTCGGTATAAGCCCACATGAAGGAGTTGTGTTCCACGCCCGCATACTCCGTGTAGATCGGGTCTCCTCCGGCCTTGACGATTTCGAAGGCCAGCCTCGCACCCTCCCCCAGCCGCTGCCCGGGACAGAGCTCCGGCCTCTTCCCTTCCTGGATGATCACGCAGGGCCAGTTGACGTTGGACTGCGGGGCGACGACGAAGCAGGGATGGCGATTCTGGTTTTCCGGGAGGGTCCAGACGAACCCCCCACGGCCGGCTTGGCCGCCGAGGTCCGAACCCGGTCCCCCTCGGCAAGGAACAACAGGGCCCGCTCCATGACGGGGTCCCAGGTTGGGATGGACAAGGACATCAAACCAACCGCGCGCGTTCTTCCTGACCACTTGGGGCAGCTCTTCGGCCTCTTTCGCGGTGACCTCCGTGAACCGAAACAGGTCGTAGTGGTCTTTCTTTGTCTCCAGGGCCCGGTAATAACGGAACCGGAACGAATCCGGCCTGCCGAAACGGAGGGCGAAGAGCCTGCCGAAAACGGCCGGGAATTCCAGTTGACGGATCTTTCGGATCTGGATACCGGCGTCGCTCGGAATGAGAGGAAGAAGCTCCGATAGGATCTCCGCCATCGTCATCCCGTTAATGGACAGGAGCTCGGCGCCCGGTTGGACGCCCGGATCGGAGCTCAGGTTTCGGAAGATAAAGGTCTTTCCCTCCAGGAACCGAAGGCTGAACGGGAAAACGACGGGCTGGTCATCGAAGAAGGCTCCGGCGGGGGAAGACAGCTGCGCCCGGGTGTGGCCGTCTTTGATTTCCGCTATGAGAGGCAGGAGCTTGGGGTAAAAATCGAGCTCGGTCATGGGCGCGGCCAGTTCGGCCGCGGCGTCATCGAACCTTTTTCTGAGGACGTTTTTCGGGGTATATCGGTCAAACCCGCCGTGTCCCTCGTACAGCATGTTCCAAAGGAGCTTGAGGTCTTCTCTCAACGCTTCGACCGGATATGTCTTCCGCGCGTTATACGGAGCTTGCGGAGGCTTTGTTTCTTGCGATTGCGGCGGGCGGACATTGGAAGTCGGCGCCGGGGAAAGTGCGGCCCAGAAAGAAATCGCCAGAGCTGCGAACATTTTGATTTTTCTCCTCAAGAACGGAATAAGCGCAAATCTCTAACGCTTTCGGGTCTGTCCATTTATTAGCAATATCCATGCCAAGTGCATGGATATTTCCCACTCGAGTTCCAGACGGGTCCTTGAGGGAACGTAAAATCTCATTACAATGCTCGGCCAATTATTCTATTTCCGGCCGGCCAGCAACCGCTCCATCTCGTCGATCTCCTTGGGGACGTCGGCCATGACCATACCCTCCTTGAGGGCGACGTCGCCGTGCGGACCGACGTCGTGGACCGAGAGCCCGACGAAATG
>Ga0299912_10000524_pt1 | contig 32439 bp, 43 predicted proteins | sample RVTome_2_FD_207667 | JGI IMG/M metagenome (GOLD analysis project Ga0299912, IMG submission 207667) | Soil microbial communities from uranium-contaminated site in the Upper Colorado River Basin, Wyoming, United States - RVT95D214 (version 2) ... | reverse complement strand
GCAGTCTTCAGTCTGATGTCTATTCCTCTTTCCACCATCTTGTCTTTTGCAAAGTCTGCCAGTTTTTTGTTAAATCCGGGCAAAATCATCCCCAGAGCTTCTAGAACGATTACTTTGAGATCCTCTTTGCGAATATTGGGATAGTGTTTTCTTGCATCTAAAACAAGATCCATCAATTCTCCCGCGGTTTCAATTCCTGCAAATCCACCTCCGACAACAACGAAATTCAAAAAGCTTTTTCGAAGAATGGGATTGGTTTCGTTTTCAGCTTGCTCAAGCATATCTATAATTCTGTTTCTCAGAACTACCGCATCATTGAGCGTCTTCATCGTATATGCGTTTTTTTCAACATCTGCCATTCCAAAAAAGTTGGTTTCACTACCTAGCGCCACGACTAAAAAATCATAATGCATCGAGATGCCTCTTTTATCCCTCGTTCCCCACAATGTAACTAATTTTCCATAGGGATCGATGTTTTTGACTCTGCCTTCATAAAATTTTGTTTTTTTACAGATGGTTCTGATTGGCAAAACAATGTGTCTGGTTTCAATCATTCCAGATGCCACCTGTGGCAACATCGGTGTAAACAACAGGAAATTATCTTCACTTATCATTACTATCTCCGTTTCTGGGTCTTTTCCAAACTCCGATTCCAATTTCCTGGCACATTCCACCCCTGCAAATCCCCCGCCCAAAATCACAATTTTCTTCTTATTTTTTGCCAAACGTGAACTCTTCACAGACTGGCTGAATATATGCTATAAGAACAATTTTCACCAAAATGGCTGGTATTCTCAGGCCCTCATAATATCCGAATGCAGAACATCATAGGCCCTTGATGAATCCCTTTCATTCAGAATTATTATGATGCTATCTTGACTGAAAAACGCATTTACCAGCTCTATGCCATTTGCATGTAACACTTCGGCAACATAAGACACAACATCTGTTTGATTTTGACCGCCTGGAATTGAAACTCTGATTTTTGCAAGACCTGTACTGAACATGTCGTCTCTTGCCGAGACACTGCTGAAAATCTGCCTGATATCTTCCATATCCTCTGTAAGAAATCTAAATGAATCTGAGAGTCGGAAGAACTCATAGTTACTAGTTACCTTGGAGAATTTATCCAAGATTGCCATTGGATCCATTTGATTTGAATCCTTGATTGAAAACTTGACATCCATTATTCCATCAGTTAGCACCAATCTTGCATTTTTCAAAACTGATTCTTCCTTTACTTCATTTTTAATTTCAAAAGAATCAGCAAATCTTTTGATTGCAACTACTACGGTGTTAAGGTTGACAGAATTTCCTAGAATTTTTTCTATCTCTGGTTGAAGTTTTACTGCTAGAGCTGTATAGTTTATCAAATCCATTTTCATACAATCATAGATTGAGCGATTTCTGGTAATGATTTCTTTTACAACTTCGGGAATGGATACACTTGAAAGCCTCATTAAGATTATTATATTATGTCAGTTATAATAGGATTATGTAAGAATTCAAAGAATTAGCCATAATATTTATATAATGTAATACATATTACATATGATAGATAAATATGACAAATTTCTTTGATAGTGAATTTGATGGAATTTTCAAAAGAATGTCAAACTCGTTTTTTGACATAGATGACATTTTTGAAGAATTCAAGGGAAATGGTTCCGAATCTGGCCCATATTGTTACGGTTATACAATGACCGTTGGTCCTGACGGAAAACCCGTAGTAAAAGAATATGGAAACGCCAAACCCGTAGTAAAAGAATATGGAAACGCCAAACCCGTAGTAAAAGAATATGGAAACGCCAAACCCGGACTGCTTCCAACTTCTGATATACGAGAACCACTTGTCGACACAATTGTCGATGAAAAAGAAAAAGTAGTGAAACTCATAGCTGAGATGCCAGGAGTTGAAAAATCCGACGTCAAAATTGTTGTCGAAAACAAGACGGTCAATCTTTCAGCAGAACACAATGATAAAAAATATCGTGTGAGAGTTCCTGTACAACACAAGGTTGATGAAAACTCTGCAAAAGCCTCTTACAAAAATGGGGTTTTGGAAATAGTCTTCAAATTAATTGAAGAAGAAAAACCAAAAGGCAAAACGGTGGAGGTTGAATAACCCCTCTAATTTTTGAGGTAATGATATGAGTGAAATAATTTTAAAAATAGATGAAATTCCACAACAGCATGTTGGAAGAGGTAGAGCAATCGTTGATCCTAAAATTATTGAGGATCAAAAATGGAATACGGGACAAATCCTAGAGCTAACGTACCACAAAAAAACACATGTAAAACTTTGGCCAGGTATGCCTGAAGAATACGGTTCAGGCATGATCAAAATTGATGGAATGACAAGACAAAATATTGGCGCAGGAATAGGGGATAAAATATCTGTAAAATCTGTCGAAGCTGCAAATGCTGAACAGATTACATTATCTCCGACTGAAAAGTTATCTATTGATGAGGAACAGCTGCACAATGTAATGATTTCAAATTTCCAAAACCATGTTTTTACGGTTCATGATTCAATCCAACTTCCAACACAAATGGGTGGAAAAATACAATTCATTACAACCAGCACAAAACCATCAAAACCAGTCATTGTTACAGAAAACACCGTATTCAAACTTGGAGCAATGACTAAAGCAATTGATGCTTCTATTCCAAGAATAACATATGATGAACTTGGAGGCCTAAAACGCGAGGTTCTCAAAATCCGTGAAATGGTAGAATTGCCAATGAGACATCCGGAATTATTTGAGAAGATAGGCGTGGAGGCACCAAAAGGCGTCTTACTGTACGGTCCTCCTGGAACTGGCAAAACTCTACTGGCAAAAGCAGTGGCTGGAGAAACCAATGCCCACTTTATCTCACTGAGTGGCCCTGAAATCATGGGAAAGCATTATGGGGAAAGTGAAGAAAGAATCAGAGAGATCTTTAAGCAAGCTGAAGAAAACGCACCTAGCATTATCTTCATTGATGAGATTGATTCCATTGCCCCAAAAAGGGATGAAGTGTCAGGAGAATTAGAGAAGAGAATAGTATCTCAACTTTTGACATTGATGGATGGAATGAAATCTCGAGGAAAAGTTATAGTAATTGCAGCTACAAACAGACCTGATTCAATTGATCCTGCATTAAGAAGACCAGGACGATTTGACAGGGAAATTGAAATTGGAATTCCTGATGACGAGGGACGATTTGACATTCTCTCAATTCATACACGTGGAATGCCAATTGACGAAAAAGTAGATCTTAAACAAATCTCAAAAATTACACATGGATTTGTAGGAGCTGATCTGGAAGTTTTAGCCAAAGAAGCTGCAATGAGATCTTTGCGTAGAAATGTTCTTGATGACAAGGACTTTTCTTATGACGACGACGAGATTTCTTCAGAAATTCTTCAAAAGATCCAAATCACCGATGAAGACTTTAGAGAAGCACTAAAAGAAGTCGGACCAAGTGCACTTAGAGAAGTTCAAGTTCAAGTTCCAAACGTTAGTTGGGATGATGTTGGTGGTTTAGACCAATTGAAAGAGGAACTTCAAGAAGCAGTCGAATGGCCAATCAAATACAAGGATGCATATGACTATGTTGATGTAGAGTCGCCAAAAGGAATTCTACTGCACGGTCCTCCCGGAACTGGCAAAACCATGATAGCAAAAGCCCTTGCAAAAATGACAGAGTCTAATTTTATCAGCATCAAAGGTCCTGAACTACTCTCAAAATGGGTAGGAGAATCTGAAAAAGGCGTCAGAGAAATCTTCAGAAAGGCACGACAGGCAGCACCATGCATCATCTTTTTTGACGAGGTTGACGCACTTGTTCCAAGAAGAGGCAGCGGGGGCTCAGATTCACATGTTACAGAAAATGTGGTATCCCAGATTCTAACTGAGATTGATGGGTTGGAAGAACTACACAACGTGCTGATAATTGGTGCGACAAACCGATTGGATATTGTAGATGAGGCTCTTCTCAGACCAGGCAGATTTGACAGAATTATTGAAGTTCCAAATCCTGATGAGAAAGGACGACTGCACATCTTTGAGATTCATACAAAAAGCAAACCACTTGCAAGCGATGTTAAACTCTCAGAAATAGTAAAGATGACTGATAATTTCAGTGGTGCAGAGATTGCAGCAGTAACTAACAGAGCGGCATTATCTGCCTTGAAGAGATATGTTGCTTCCAAGTCAAAGGATGTCAAGGAGATCAAGATTACACAACAGGATCTGATTGATGCTGTGGGTAAGGTAAGGCCTCGAAAAAAAGAGGCACTACCTTGATCCATAAAATAGTCTAAATACTAAGAAAAACGACGTAGAATTATGAAACTCTATCTTGACTTTGAACCGTGCAAAGAATGCAATACCATGATGAATGAATTAAGCAGTCCTGAAATGCTATTTGCAGATGATAAAACTAGAGCAGATGAATCAGCAAAGTTTCTCAGACACCTAACGTACAATCACAACGAAGTAGTTCAAGCTGTCATGGAAGATCTTCCAAAACAGAAGAGAGATCAAGAACCTGATTTCTACAAATAATCTTTTTCATTCTTAGAAATGAATAATCATGTTCAAATACAAAACTACTGTAATGTCTTTGTGAAACTATGATATGAAAACTAGTCTTATTTTTGGCATGATTGCTCTGCTTGCATCTGTTGGTTTTTTACAAACTACGTTTGCCATTGAGACAGACCCAGGACCGCCACAAATTCCAGAACCCAGCCCTGTCCCAGAACCCATTAGAATGCCAAATCCTCCACCTGCACCAGATCCTTTTCCAGGGGAATCTGACTCAGATAAAGTAAAACGGTTAACTGAGGAAAATGATAATTTAAAACAACAAAACAATAATTTGCAAAGCCAGATATCCTCTCTAAAAAATGAAAAGTCAAGATTACAAACAGAAATATCGGAACTAAGTAATTCCATACGGAATTTGAAGGAAATAACATTGGAGCAAATTCGAGTAATATTGGAATTGGCAAATCAACTAAAAGAGACAGTATTTGAAAAAATATCTTCTCCTACAATGCAATTGTAGGATTTTTTTGGAATAATCTACTCATCTAGCTTTAATGTTTTCTTAATCAGGACGACTCTGTTTCTGATTGTAACATCGCTTATTCCAGATTCCGCTGCAAACTTTTTTTGACTGATTTTTTCCCCGTTCATAATGCATGAGATGTATAGTGATGCAGCAGCTTGTGCCACGGGGTGTTTTCCGGCAGTAATCTGTTTCTTTTCACAGAGGCTCAGTATTTTGAACGCATCTCGTTTTGTCTTCTCTCTCAGATTCATGTTGTTTGATATTTTTGAGATAAACGACGACGTGTCGTACTGGTTAAGATTCAATTCAAGCTTTTTGATTATGGTTCTCAAGTCTCGGGAGAGCACCCTTCTCTCAACATTTCCAGCTTCTGCAATATCGTCCAGCGTTCTGGGGATGTTGTTCTCTCTACATGCCGCATAAAGTGAGGCCGCAATCAGCGATGCCGTGGTTCTTCCCCTGGTTAATTTTGCACCAACCACTTTTCTGTAAATATAGGCTGCATTTTCTACAACATTGTTTGATATTCCTAACTTGGTTTTCATTCCGTGAAGCAAAGTGAAGGCCTTGCTAAAACTTACAGTCTTTCTTGATTTACTTCTTTGATCCCAAGTTCGTAATCTGTTGAACTCGTATTTTGTTTTGCTAGACAGTGTTTTTCCAGTTGAATCTTTATTTGTACCAATCACAGTTGATAACCCCCTGTCATTCATTGTTAATGATGTGGCAGGACCAGTTCTTGATAGTTTCATAAAGTCTTCCGAGCTGTAACCGTTGTTTTCATATGATGCATCAGCCATATTTTGCAATAAGATAAGACCGCATCCCCCACAAACAATTTCTCCTCTTTCAGAATCTGTTATCGCAGGATAGGTTTCGCAAGCATCTAGCTGACACTTGACATCATAATCATTTGAATAATTTTCTATCACTATTGACTATTATTGGCGATTAAAAGATAAAAACAATACGGTTCAGGTAATTTTGTAATCAGAACTAAATCTTGCAAACCAAAAATTCCTAGAATTTTCTCAAAAACTAATTATTAATTGAGATATGAACCACATTGTAATAAACGTTAAAAATGAAAATAATTTTTTAGCAGTCTACTTCCTAATTGATTCTAAAGAGTGTCCACGATTGGTAATCATTTGAGTAACCGCTTCAACGGTATAATCAATTCCGTGTTCTTCTTCAAAATGATTTCTTAGTTTTTCAATTGTAGCTATGGATTTTGCTTCGTCAATAACGTATTCACATTCAAAACCATAGTCATCACATCTCAACTTTAGTGTCATTCAGTTTGAAAAAAATATCAAAGCTATAAAAACTGTGAATATGCCTTTCTAAATTAAACATGGATTAGGCACAAATTACGCCTAAAATTATACAAATAGCACTAATAATGTCAATTAGTTTCAAATGATTGGATGAAAGGTCTGGAATTTGTTTTTCTCGCAGTAGGCTCTGTACTTGGAGCATATCTGAGACTAAAAATCATTGAATCTCCTTTACTTTTCAATACGATACCTGTCAATGTTTTGGCAGTCAATGTACTTGGGGCATTTGTTCTTGGTGCCTTTATTGTAATGTCTCAACAATGGCACCTTGATGGAAAATATTCTCTTTTTGCTGCCATAGGATTCTGCGGTTCGCTTACCACGATGTCTGGTCTTGCACTAGAATCCAACACCCTCCTTGAACACAGTCATTATGGGACGTTTGCAATCAATTTGATAGCTAACATTGGCCTTTCAATTGCAGCATTGATTGGTGGAAAGTCATTAATGAGTGCAATTATTAATAATTAATTAGAAATGGTCTATTCGTATCAAGTTGTAAAGTTTCAAACAATTTCCTTTGTGCAGGGAACTCATTGGTCTCAATCGGTAGGGGACAAAGGCATTCTTTACAAATCACTTAATGATCCATATTCAAAACTCATTGTCCAGTCTTCTAACGGCTCAAAAAAATTATATCATGTTCCAAAAGACAGAACAGTTGTCGTAACAAACGACATTATACATTTCCTAGGCGAAATAGCCTGATTACTTGAAAAACTGATCGACTTGATCTCTGAATTTGAGAGACATTTTTCCAAATTCTGTAAAATCATCCGCCACTGGGTATTTCATTTTCATTGCATACTGGTTGACAAATATTGATAACGCACTTCCAATAATTAGATTGTATACTCCGTCGGCAATATTGTTTGAATATGGAAATGCCACTCTGATAAATGGTAAATATGTCTCAGTTTGAGAAATCATTAATTTGATGTGTTTTTCAACAAATTCTTCTATGTCTTTAGGAATTGCCATGACTATTCTTGTGTATTGATTTCTTATAAATAGGACTTTAATTCCTAGGCGTGGTTATATTGCAATCTGGGCCAAGTATTTTTCTTTTCCTTTTCTGCTTCTTGGGAGACATCTGAGCTGTCTATTGCAACACGGACAAATTATTCCCTCAAATTCTACAAACACCTCGCAGTGATTGCATCTTTTTTGACCGGCGGCATATCTGCCAATTTCTGTCGGTTTTAGAGCCTTGTATTTTTTACATTCTCCTATGCAATAAGTCATGAAATACTAAGAAACTATCTAAAGATAAAACGTTTGATTGCACTGCACTCATATTTTCAAATCTGATTAAAATGAAATTGAATTTATACCGCCAATTTTACTTTTCATTGTTGCTTGAATTAGACAAGAAGATATTTGGAAGCATAACCACCAAAGAAATCATAGGCGCTGATCCGCCTGCATTTCCTGATACTAAGGAGAATCTTGAAAACGAACTTGCAACATTGCTTGCAGAGTTGGAATCAGTACCGAAAGTAAATCTTGAGAAACTCTTGGAAGAACAAAAAATTGCTGAAAACCACATCAACAGCAGACCCGGCGCCATGGCATTGGCCCAAAATAAAATTCAACTGTTCAACGAATATAACGAAAAATATGTTAAATCAATAAAGGAAAAATTATAATTTAAAATTGCCTGGTTGTTAATTGCTGTTATTTTTTAGGTTTATCCGATTTTTCCTTGACAAATCCGCCCCCATTGCCATCCTCTGCAGGGATATCCGATATTTTTTCTGCCATTGAACCATCTTTAGGATCTTCTGTGGGTTTTACAAATCCGCCCTCGACAAACTCTGGCGGAGGAATCTTTTTTGATTTTCCTAATCCTATCGTTGTAATGATTACCGATGACAAGATGATGAAGAATACAAGTTGCGGATATGCTTCTGCGTTTGGCAGTCCCATAGTAATTGGGTACGTTGCAAGAACTGCAGCAGCTAATCCCCTTGGTATCATGGAGTTTGTTACGGCTTTATCCAAACGCGAAAATCGTTTCGTCAATGTTCCCTTTACGACAAATACTCTTCCAAAATAGATGGCAATCGTTGCCAAAACCCCAAACACAAGATACTCTATCTGTCCAAAACTTGCCATTAGACCTACGAACACAAAGAAGAATGATCTTACCAAAAATGTCAATTGATTGTGCGTAGGATCATCCATCTCGATCTTTGGAAGTTTGAACCTCAGTATGCGCGAAAGATGTTTTTTGTTTCCAATCATTAAACCGAATACTAGGGCAGTCAGTGCGCCGGATTCTCCAAATGTATTTGCCAAAAAGAACAGGACAAACAAGACTCCCAATGTAAGCATGTAGGCATGTTGAGCATTGCCAAGCTTTGTAGAAACATACATCCAGGGAATTCCTACGCCGAATCCAAGAACAAGACCTACTATGACTGCTCTGCCAATAGTTTCTTCTAGCGTTTGGATGTCAAAATGCCCTGTAATGACTGCTTCAAACAAAATGAATGCAAAAATTGTGGCTAAAATATCAGTTAATGCAGATTCAAAACTTAGCATTGATTTAGTGTCATCTGAAATTTTGACATTTCTGACCAGCCCAAACACAATTGCCGAGCTGCTTCCGCCGACAATTGATCCCAAAAGAATGCTTTCTAGCCACAACCATCCCAACGCGAAATGTGCAGCAAGAGTAATCATTGCAACTGATAGGATGAAACCAAGAACGGCAAGTGTGACTGAAAAGTGTGCAGTTTTCAAAACATGCTTGATGTCTAAATTTAACCCGCCATCAAACATGATGATGATCAATGCAAGTGCGGCAAAATATGGCACCACTCGAATTACAGCTTCAGGCTGAATAAGTCCCAACACTGGTCCAATAATTACACCGAGAATCATCAAAAAAGCTACATCCGGAATGCCTGTTTTTTTGAAGAACGACTCTCCTGCAACTCCCAGAAAAATTACCACCCCTGCTGCAAGTAATATCACATGAGCTTCGGCAATAGGCCCATTTTGAATGAACAATGTAGCTATGGAGTTTTGTAATTCCATAACTTTGTCAAATATCACGCTTGCGTCAAAATTAGACAACTGGAATGTGTCTCCCGCCTGACCTTCAAACAAATTCAAAATGGATAAAATTATGAGATTCATTAATGCCTGAACGTAAATACATCTGGATAAAAATTAAACTCCGTTGTTCAGTATTTTAGGCTCTATGTGATTTTTAAATAACGTATTTCAGCCAAGTATCATGAGCGCCTCAGGTCAACTTCGTGCTGATCACGATCAAGTTAGGCGTTTAGAAAAAATAATATCAAAATGTGCGGCTGAACTATACAAAGGCACCGAAATTCCCTTCTCGGATCTGACAAAAATTACCGTGGTCATTTCAGAATTTGTCGATACCGTTCACCATTCAAGGGAAGAAGATTCGTATTTTCCATGCGTTGCAAGCTATGATACTCTGAAAGAAGAAATTCGAAAATTCATGATTGAGCATGAATTTGGAAGGAATATTGCCAGACAAATATCACACCATCTAAAAAGATGGAGGAACGGGGAGGATGCACAAGAACCTGTATCAAGATATCTGAGAACATATGCCGTATTTCTCAATGATCATCTCAACAAGGAAAACAAATTCTTTGACGTTGCAGAAGCCGAAGTTTTATCCAAGGAGGAAGAAATTGAAATGTATGAACAGTACAGATCAGTTTTTGCAATAGTAAAAAAAGTTAAGGAACTGATTGCGGATATTGATTATTTGGAAAATCAACCTTGGGCTAAAAACTAACGTAAGCTCTTTATGGGTTATTCGGATATTTTACTTATGAAACCTTTCATTCTTTGGATGACTGGCCTTCCTTGTTCAGGAAAGACTACAATTGTAAAAGATTTGCAAAAAGATATTCCAAATTTGGCAATGCTTGACGGTGATGAACTGAGAGAATGGTTCTCCCCAAAAGACTTTTCAAAAGCAGGACGCGATGAGCACAACAAAAAAGTTGCTCATTTGGCAAAGCTTTTGCTAAAACACGGCGTTTCAAGCGCAGTGTCTCTCGTATCTCCGTATCTTGAGAACAGAGAAAGTGCTAGGGAAATTATCAATGCAGGTGATCAGTTTGCAGAATGTTATGTAAAATGTTCACTAGAAAAATGTGAAGAAAGAGATGTCAAAGGTATGTATGCCAAGGCTAGAAAAGGAGAAATCAAGGGATTTACGGGAATTGATGATCCTTACGAAGCTCCGGAAAAAGCAGATTTGGTTGTTGATACTGAACATGATTCGTTTTCGGACAGCGCACAAAAAGTAAAGGACTTTCTTAAGGGAAGAAACCTACTTTAATTTTTTAAATTCTTCAACTATTTTATTGTGAACTAACCCGTTTGTAACGAGAATTCCGTTTTGATGATACACATCTCTGTTATTGTATGTGATGTCATTTCCTGACATGTCTGTCATTTTGCCTCCGGCCTCTGAAATTATGCAGTATGAAGCGGCCGAATCCCACTCTTTCATTTTATTTGTAGTTGTAATGTATGCCTCAGCTTCGCCGGAACTAATCTTTCCGACTTTTAACGAACTTCCAATACTTGTAAAATCCTCAATGCCTAATTTTTTAATAAATGATTTTTCCTTGTCTGACAAATGGTGTCTGGAACCCACAGTCCTGCACTTTGGAACTTCCGAAATTTTTGTCACTGAAATTTTTTGCCATTCTTCATTTGAAAATCTAAATGCCCCGCTTCCTTTTTGGGCTGCAAACAATGTTTTTCCTGTGGGCCATCCGATTACTCCCAGAATTGGCTTTTTGTTTTTAATTAATGAAATCATGACTGTAAATTCACCCGTTTTGTCGATAAAATCAGAAGTTCCGTCAAGCGGATCTACAATCCAAATTGTCTCTTGTGACAATCTGCGCAGATCGTCTTTATCTTCTTCAGATAAAATCCAGTGTTTTGTTTGTGACAGAATTTTTTTGATGACTTCGTTACTCTTCAAATCCGCATCTGTGATTGGGGAATTGTCGTTTTTTGTAGATGTTTTGTAATCTTTCTGATAAATCTCTAGAATTGCTTTGCCAGCTTCGATTGCAGCCTTGATGGCAATATCCAGTTCTGGAATCTTGTCGGAAATGGGAATATCTTGCAACTGAAATTACCTAGGTTGTAAGTTCTGGCTTTAGCGTCCAAACAATCCCCAGCATGATGAATGGAATTGACATTACTCCGATGATGGCAAGTATGGTGTTGAATTGTGCCGTTGATATGTCTGGATTGTTTACTATCCATGGCAGAGGCAATGTTATGACAACCCAAATGATTCCTAAAAGTAGAATTAGTTTTGCTTTTGATTTTCTATCTTTCATCTCCTTTTCTCCTTTGGAGTTGTATTAAATTCATGTGAATTCATTTTATTGATTCCCCTCCGTCCACAGTCAGTATTGCACCCGTGGTCCATGACGCATCATCTGATGCAAAATATAGAACCGCTTTTCCTATTTCCTCAGGCTGCCCAATTCTTCCAATCGGATGCTCGTTGTCCATGAATTCCCTGTCTTTCTCAGTCTTCAAAAACGGTTTTGTCATGTCAGTATCTACTACCCCAGGGCAAATACAGTTGACTCTAATTTTGTCTTTGGAGTATTCGAGAGCCCAGCATTTAGTTAGCAGAATCAATGCGGCTTTTGATGCAGAATACGCATCTGCATTGAATCCTTGGTATGCCTTTATTCCGGCATCCGATGAAATGTTAATTATTGAACCTGATGTCTTTTGCAAATGAGGTATGGCCTCCTTGGTAAATCTAAACTGGCCTGTAAGATTTACATCCAAAACCTCATTCCATTCATCTTCGTCAATTTCATGCAATTTTTTTATTTTTGGAAAAATTCCCGCATTGTTGACAAGAATATCCAACTTGCCAAATTTTTCAATTATGTTGCTTACAACATTTTTTACATCGTTTGTATTTCTAATGTCAGCTGCAATGCCTGTCGCATTAGGAATTTCTTTTACTGCGTTTTCCAACCTTTTTTCATCTTTTGCAGTAATTACAACTGTAGCCCCGTTTTCTGATAGAATTTTTGCAGTCGCCAACCCTATCCCGCGACTGCCGCCAGTTACCAATGCAATTTTGCCAGATAATCTCAACAACTGCTTGGGGGGAATTTAGTAATTTATAGATCCATTAATTTATGACCAGTTGTAAGAATTATATAAAAAATAATAATTTATTGTAAAATTTAATATTAAATTTTAAATACTTCAAGTTACTATAGTTAACAATGTCGAAAGATGTAATTGCTATCGACTAAACATGCGTTGCCCCGCAGAACGAAAAATGTGTTCGGTTGTTTGACAACTGACTAAGAGAGGAAATCTCTCATTGTTCTGTAACAAAGGGGTACACGCCTTTTAATTTTCTAAGATATCCACAGACACAGATCCTAGTGTTTCCGTGTTTGGATTAATTGTAATTGAGAGTTCCTGCATTTCTGAAACGAAAATATTCTTCTGTCCGTCATAATCCCATGTAAAATACTCTGAGAGTCCAGCCTGATGTGGCGTTCCTATTAGGCTAAAATCTTCAGAATAATCAAACGTATCTCCACTCAATGTAATTGACAAAATTTTTGGGCTGCTGCCGTTAGGAACAAACCTGAACAAATATTTTCCTTTCTCCAGAGTAAATTTTTCAGTATAAACACCATTGACGTATAGATCAGGATCTGCAAGTGTTATGTGAAATAAAATATCGGTCTTTTCGCCAGTTTCATTTGAAGAAAAACCCACCAAAACTATTGCCAATATGACAACCATGGAAATCATGATTATTTTTTTATTCAATGAAACATTCATTAAATTCTATTATAAAAATAAATTTTCTATCAATACGCTTAATTTTGTAACAATTATACATTTTTTGTAAATGGGTTTTACTTGCAAGAGATGCGGTTCTATGTCTCATCTGGAAACAGACAGAGAGATAATTTGTGAAAATTGCAAGATTCATCTAGACCTGCTAGACCGACAGATGAGGGTCAATCAAAAAAGAATCGATAAACTTGAAGAGCATAAGAGATACGAATTGGAAAATCCCAAATCAGAAAATCCAGAAACGCGCTTAGAAACCATGAGGCGATTGGAGTATAATTTACAGCTAGAGTATAAGAAGCGCGACGGAATCATAAAAACAATGAATTCAAAAGCTGCATTCTGAACCTTTCTGTCCTAATCTGAAACCATGCCTCTTGTTTGGAAAGATCCTTTCAGTATTTTCAAAGATCCTTTCAGTATTTTCAAAGATTAGGTGGTGTTTTATTACCCAGGAAGGGATGCTTGGAATGCTTTGTTTTGCTTAATTATTTTTGATGTTCTGTAAACCATTTTTTACACCGGAAATTAAGTACGCATTCTGAAATTCAACTCATGCCTGGTTTATCCGACAAATGGACAAAGCAATCAAAGCCCAGCATTGCCGAACAAATCAACGACACTATCAAGCCCAAGGGTGCCTTGAAACCAAGAGTTCAGGAAGGAATCAGAAAGTTACAGTTACAAATTAAAAAATTAGATACCATGCTATCAAGTTTACAAGCACGCGATGCAAAACTATTCCAACGAATCGTAGTTGCGACACAAACACACGACAACCAGACAGCCAAAGTTCTTGGAAATGAGCTAGGTGAAGTAAGAAAAGTGACTAAAATTCTAAGCAGTGCCAGAATTGCACTGGAACAAATAGAATTACGATTATCAACATGCAGTGATCTTGGAGATACCGTGGTAGCTCTGATGCCTACAATGGGATTGATGAGGAATCTCAAGTCATCCCTTGGAAAAGTTATGCCGGGAGCTGAGCAAGAAATTGGCCAGATGGCAGAAATGCTTGGCGGCTTTATGACGGAAAGTTTCTCAGGAGATGCGGCATTTGGAATGGATACGACAACCAACGCGGAATCTGAAAGTATACTGAAAGAAGCCGCTGCCGTTGCTGAAAGTTCAGTAGGACAAATGTTCCCCTCAGTTCCAACAGATACTCACCAAGCAACCAGCAGCAAATATTTTTAATTTAAATTCTTTATTCGTTGAATGAATCTCTGGACTCTTTAATTTTCTTAACTCTGCTACCTTCGTCATCAATTATCCTGTCAACGCCAGAAAGTCTTTCTCTTAATGTGTTGATGATGGAACCTACTTCATCTGCCTCATTTTCTACACGCTGTCTCTTATTGGCAAGTTCTCCAATTCCTTTGCTTTCTTCCTCAATGTATTCGCTAACTTTCTGAAGCTTTTCTTTGAGATTTTTAATGTCAACTGACTCTTCCTCGATATCTTTTTCAAGCAAAGTTCTCTTATCCTTGAGATTCTTAATCATTAAACCGACATAATCTATCGCTTCCTCCAATTTTGCCCGCTTGCTCATCAGCTCCCCAATTCCAATTTGACTGGTAGACTCTGTTGCAAAGTTGGATTCTTCAGCGCTGGCACTCCCGCCTCTCTCTTTTACCATTTCTCCCCCCTCTTCATTTTTGAATTTATCAAACATTTTATGATTTACTTTTTAAAATGGGAATAAAAAGTTACTATGCATCCCAAAGCTGACCTTGTGAATGATTTTTAGTCAATTAAAAAAATGGCGATATTTCACCAGATTGAATTTCTAAATAATTGGCTGAAACCAATTACATTTTCAGTATCTGCGGCCTGATCCCCGACATGCAGAATCTTGATATTTTGAGCCGACTCGAGATTTTTGATCATGAAACTCATCAATGAAATTACGACCTCGTTTTCTTCTGATTCCACATCAAATCCAGAAAACACGACTATGAGGCTTAGTTCCGCATCTGGGAGATCACCATTCATCACAACTTTCCATAGATTTTCTCCTAACTTTGACGTTTTTCCGTCAAAAATGACGATTCCTGCATTGTACGACTTGTAATTTACGTATCCCCAAGTCATCTGCTCATCCATTGATAGGATTCTTTGCAAATCCCCCTCTGCAAGATCATTGGGCAAAGCATAATGGCTGACTTTTATCTTTCCGTCAACCATTTTTTCCGTTATAATTTCCCCAAGTTCTTCAGGATTGACCTCGTTTTGTGCAAATGCATTGGTAACAGACAGGGGCGAAGTCGCAAGCATCAGGAGGATGACTATTCCCTCAATATTGCGAATTTGGCATTTCACCATGTTCAAGACTGTGTACAAATGATAGATTAGGAACGGCAAGGAATCATCCTGTTCTTTATATGCTAAATTCAGTCAAAATTGCCAAAAATTTAGAAAGATAAGATTATTTTTCTAAAAATGTTTGAAAATGATATTTTTTAGGAAGATTTCATTTTTTTGGATCAATTCTCAGGCATAATTTTTTTCAGAATTTTTCAAAACTACCAAAAATGGAACATTTTTTTGGCAAAACTGCTGTTCCGCTTTGCGTTCCGCTGTGGAGTTTCATGATGTCCCTGATAAACTACATTGTTCTATACTGGAGCATGTCAAAACAACAATACAGGTCCGAAATGGGCATAATGGGTGATATCTTAGATGTGACCGCCGATGGCGGCCGTGGTGGAGTTATCGTATCTGCAATCTCTCGCAAAGCCAACCTATCTCACTATGCAGTACTAGACAAATGTGAGAAGCTGGTGGAAGCAGGCTTGGTAGAATCCGTCAAAAACGACAGGAACCGAATCTTCCTGATTACTGAAAAAGGATTTCAGTTTTTCCAGGAATTCAAGAAATTTCAGGGACTCGTCGAAAGCATGAATCTAAGGTATTGAGCATATGAATCCAGAAATCGTACCAACGCATAGGAAAGAGTCTCTTGGAGAAGATGGAATGCTTTTTGTAAGGACTGAGGGTATTGTCGATACAATGGTCAAAATACCTCTTTTGGTAGCTAGCATGATTATTGCAGCGGCCATGATGCCAATTCAGCCCTCATTCAGTTCTCCTAGAACCTTGGATCTAATCATTTATCCTGATGGATTAACACACATTTCTACAGAAATTGACGTAGATCCATTTGTTACTGATTATGAACTTGATCTGTTTGGAAGTACTATTGACAATTTTGTAGCTGTGGGCGAAAACGGATTTTTGTTAACTGCTGACGTTGTAGGAAATTTTGCATTAATTGAAACTTTTGGCTCATCTGTTATTTCTGTAGAATATGATATTCATGATCTGGTATCCAAACAAGGCAGAGTTTGGACATTTTCTCTAGATGCCCCATCTGATTTTACACTACTTTTGCCAAAAAATTCTGCAATCGTCGGAATGGCAAACCTTCCAATAAACATGGAAATCATTGATGACAAAAATCAACTAACCCTTTCCAACGGCCAGGCAGAGATCAATTATCTTTTTAGTACAAATTCAATAATCCCTGGCCCTGTAGACCCAGTCAATCCTGCATCCGCACCTGATTATCTCCCATATGCATTGATTGCCGGAGCTGTATCTGCTGCGGCAATAGGAACTGCAGCAGTTATTCGCTCTAAACGAAAAATTGTAAAACCAATACAAGACAAACAGTCAACCCAAACAATACAAAAAACTGAAACGGTTGACGCTGAAACAATCTTCAAACTAAACCCAGATATTCGCGAAGACGACAAAGAGATAGTGAAGTTTATCTCTGATAACGGAGGACAAGCACTTGAAAGCGAGTTGCGTAAAAAATTCCTACAACCAAGAACTACAATGTGGCGTGCGGTGAAGAGATTGGAGCGCAATGAAATTATTGAAATTGAAAAGAAGGATTTGCAAAACCTAGTAAAACTACGAAAGAATGTGGAGAAAGAAGAATGAAAACACTGGCATTGTTTACAATATTTGTATTAATTTTTGGAACAGCATCATTGGCTAATGACGCATACGCACAAAACGATCCTAACATCCTACTACGCATTGCTGAACAAGCAGACAAGCAAATCTCAAAACAACTAGAAAGATCCTATGGGGATTCAATACCTTCTGATATCCGATCCCTGTTTTTGCAAGGACATGCTGCAGTAGAATCATTGGAAAAGTCTCTGCCTGACGATGTAGAGCAAGCAAGAAATGATTTCCTTACCGCAATGAAATCGTTTAAGCAAATTTCTAAAATGATTTCCGAACCGGCTGAAAAGGCGGCAGCATCCAAACTCACAAGCGCTGTTGATAGAGATCTATCCAGCGAACTTGACAGGTTAGAAAAACATGTCGAAAACTTGAAAACCATATCTGAAAAACAAAATACCAAAATAACTTTTGAAGAGATTGATTATCTGATAGGCGAAGCGCAAAATCAAATCAAAGATGGAACTGCCACTCCTGAGACAATCAACGAACTAAAACATCTTGTTGATTCCATACAAAAAGAAATCAGCAAATCTTCCTCACACAGTGCATCTGATAGGATTAAGCAATTTGTAGAGGAACAACTTGAAATAATTGATAGAAAATTGACAAAAGCATCCGATGCTGGTGCAGATGTAACTCAAATTGACAATGCTCGTGATAAAATTTCCGAAATCAGATCCTTGATTGAAGAGAGCAACATTGGCAACGCCAAGATAGTTTTTAACGAATTGAACAAACTGGTGAAAAATATAGAACGCTCGGTGCGCTAGATAACATAAGCTTCATATACATTTTCTAAACAATTTGAGCATGGCATCCAAAGCAATTATTGTCGGCGTAGGTATTCCAATGATTATTGTCGGTACCTTGATGGCTTGGCTGTGGGCTCCACTTGAAGGGGATTTTCAAAATCAAGTAGAGCTTGTAGGAAGCACAATTGGAATCTTGGGAGTGATATTTTTCATCTCTGGATTATTTTATACAAAAGAGCCAGTAATGCATTAGAAACTCACTGAATAAATAATGAAAAAAACCACGATTATTACTTGAAAGTCAGATTATTTGAAATATTTACGTCAGTTGAGGGCGAGGGAATTCTTTACGGGACAAAGACACTCTTTGTCAGACTTGCAGGGTGCCCCTTTACCTGCTTTTACTGCGATACAAAAGAATCGCTTCCTCTTGATTCTGGTACGGAATACTCAATTGAGGATGCAAACAAGCTAATCGATTCCAATTTAAAAAGGCAAACCTACAAAGTCAATTTCACTGGCGGTGATCCTCTGATTCAGCATGAGGCAGTGGCATTGCTTGCAAAACACATCCAGGAAAAGAAAATCCCCACCTATCTTGAATCGTCATGTTTTGATGCTGACAGATTTGACCATGTTCTGCCGTTTATTGACATTGTTAAAATCGAATTCAAAACAAAGGATTCTGATTTTGTTGATGCAAAACATTATGATAAGATGATTGGCCACACAATGAAATGCCTTCAGTCGTCTGTGAAATCAAAGAAAACAACATACATCAAGGTTGTGGTCAGCTCAAAGACCCAACCAAACGAATTTGCAAAATTGGTAAAAGAAATTTTTGACATCGTATCCAAAGATGATCTTGACGGATTCATCATTCAGCCTACATATGGAATTTCAGAACCGTCGCTGGATCTTTTGCTGGAGTTGTATGATTTGGTATATCCTCATTACATCGATGTCAAGGTGGTACCTCAGCTGCACAAATTCATTGGCGCCCCGTAATCTTGGCACCTGCCTAAAAACCAGATTAGGTTCAAATACTAGAAAAATTCTGTGAGAATATCAAATGGACCAAGAGCGTGTAAAAAAACTCGTGAGAGAATTAATCATTGAACTTGGCGAAGATCCCACGCGCGAAGGGTTACGCGAAACTCCCGAAAGAATTGCAAATATGTACAAGGAAATATTCGGCGGCTATGATTCCGATTCGGAACTATCGGTTCAATTCTCAGAGGATTCTGACGTGGTAATTGCCCGTGATATTCAATTCTATTCTATGTGTGAACACCACATGCTACCGTTTTATGGAAAAGTCCACATTGCATACTCGCCAAACGGACGGGTCTTTGGAATCTCAAAGCTTGTCAGATTGGTGGAAAAATATTCAAAAAGACTGCAAATTCAGGAACGGCTCACCAAAAATATTGCCGACGAACTGCACTCTCAAGGAGTAAAAGGTGTGGTAGTCTTGGTAGATGCAGAACATCTGTGTATGAAAATGCGTGGAGTCAAAAACGATGCAACACTTTCCTCGTCAGCATTTAGAGGAATTTACGAAAACAAGGAAGACAAAACAGGCATAATGTCACTCATTAGGGAACGCGCCTCGAACTTGTCCATTTAGAGGATACTGAAAAATTAAATAATCACCGTTTTTGATCACAAGCATGGGAGCGAATCCGTACATCCACATTCCAAAAGAATCATGGCCTAACTGGACATGGTATGCAATCGAATGCATTATTGTAATTGCAATCTCGATGCTGACTTCAAGCAAGATTACCGATTCCATCGAGGGACTTTCTCCCGAAGTGCAAAACTATGTGTTTATGGGAATTGTCGGCGGCTTCTTTCTAGTTTGGTATATTGGCATCAGAGGCCTGATTCTGAAAAAGAAAATTCTCAGAAACAGCCACTAGAATCATTTCAGATACTTTGTCTTGTCTGCAATTCCAGCTTTTGCAAACGCAGTTTTTCTGTTGTTGCAAGACTCACAAACTCCGCAATGGTATCTTTTGTTTGAATAGCAACTCCACGTTTTGAATATGGAGTCGCCCAGAACCCTCATTCCAGATTTTAACAAATCACTTTTTGACAGTCCCACTCTGTATGGCGACCAGATTTCAATGTTTTTTCGCAGTTTTGATTTGATTCCGTCAATCTCACCTTGGTTGAACGCACTTTCCAGCTTTTTTGCAAAAATCGGCCTGCAATCGGGATAATTCTTGTCTCCGGTATGGGCACCATATGCTACCAGGGTGGCATTTAATGTAAAAGCCCATGCCGAGGCAATTGACAGAAAGACCGCATTTCTGATTGGCACCACAATCGAATATTCAAATTCACTGGGAATCTTCCTTTTGGAACTTGTCAAGACATTGGAATTTCCATACAGGTCTTTCATAAAGCCGATATCGATTATTTTATGCTGCTTTAATCCCAGCTTTTTTGCAAAGGATTTGGCAGCTGCAATCTCACTGTTCGCTTTTTGACCGTACGAAAACGTAATGCCGTACAGATCATACTTTGATTTCAAATATGAGACGGCACAAACAGAGTCCACTCCCCCACTAAAGACGATTACAGCTTTCTTCATAACTCATTCAACTATTTTCTCCCGTCTGCCGCACCCTTGCTTGGTTTGCAAATCACTATCTGGCACTTTGTGTTTGCAGATGCGAATCCCTTTGCCATGGCCAAACCAATCCTTTTCAAATCCGCCGAACTTTTTGAAAACGCAATTACGGAAGGTCCCGCACCGCTAATGGTAACGCCCAGCGCCCCTGCCTTGATGGCGTTTTCCTTTACTTTGGCAAATCCCGGAATCATATGCTGCCTGGCAGGCTCAACTATCACGTCCTTGATTGAGTTTCCGATAATCTCTGGATCTTTTCTCATAAATCCTGCCACAATTGCAGCAGCGTTTGACAGATTCAAGATGCTGTCGGATAGCTTGATTTTTTTTGGAATGACGCCCCTTGATACCTTTGTTTTCTTTTTTGGAACGCTGATTGTTGGGACTGCTATGCACATTCTAAGATTGGCCGGCGGCTCAATCCTGATTACATCCAGGGGGTCTGTTTTCACAATTACAAAGCCGCCCAAGACAGATGCTGCAACGTTATCGTAATGAACCGTGCCTGCGCTTGCCCTCTCCCCAGATCCGGCAAACTCCACCAGTGAATTTCCGTTCAGTTTCAATCCGAACAATTCATCAAATGCAACTGCAGTCGCAGCAGCTGATGCCGCACTGCTTCCCATTCCATATCCCGCAGGAATCCCCTTTTTGATTTTAATTTCAACGCCGTCCTTGATTTTGAATTTCTTCTTCATGTTCTTTACAACCAATCCCGCAGTATTTTTTTCAGGACTTGTGGGGATATCGTCATCTGTGATTATTTTAATTCCATTTTTTGTTTTGGTTAGTGTGACTGTGTCATAAAACGCATCTATTGCCAATCCAAACACGTCAAATCCCGGACCTAGATTTGCAGTAGATGACGGTGCCCTTACTGTGACTTTTGATACCAACTAGCCCTCTACCTCCTCGCCCAGATTGAGAATTCTGCTTAGAGCGCCTTCGAGATTTACAAAGCCGTCCTCAGTTATGTTTGATATCGGGATCAGCCCCTGTGCAAACCCACCCAGGTTCAAACCTCGCAGGATGCTCACGGTTAGCGTATACGTATCGCCGTCAGTATCTTTTGCAATGGCATTTTCCAATGTCTTCAAATTTGTGGACCACTGCAGAATGTCTTTCAGCTTGTCCCCGATGAGATCTGTCTTTGTTAGAACATTGACTGTCGGCAAGTTCAGACGCAGCCTGATTGATGTCGCAAGCAGTGCAATTGAAACAAAATTTACTGGCGAAGTGATGAGAGATCCGTCAAAGAGAAAGATATTTGTTTTTTCTTCAGATGAGATGTTGTCTACTATGAAACGCCCGCTGGAACGATATGCAAACAGCTCGATTTGGCCGGGCGTATCTACAATCAGATAATCCGGGTTCACCTTGTACACGTCGTTTTGAATATCGTCGATTTTTGATGCAATCAAATCGTTTGCCATGACCATGGCGCCATTCGGACCGAGTTCATACTGTTGCATGATTGACACATAGTCGACATAGTCTCTGACATCGATGTCGCAAGTGTATGGCATGTTGTCTACGCCCGGATCCAAATTCAAAATTGCAGCAAACGCCCCGTTTTTTGAATAATAGTTCTGCAACTTTGACGAAAGCAGGGATTTTCCCGAACCTGCAGTACCTGAAACAAAAATTGTCTTCAATCCGTCTAATTTTTACTGTTTGCTTATATTTCAAACTAGCTTGTTTTTGATATTATTGCCATTGGAAATACCATATTGGCAATCAAAAGGATCAAAAATTTCCATGTTGTCTTTAACTGATTGGATTGTATTTCATTTGTGATTCAAAGCACATCGGAAAAGGAGGATAATCTCAAAAACTTGGTAGTGAGACTACTTCAGGAAAGAAACCTTTCGGACTTTGAAATGCTGGATTCATTATTTACAGAAGTAAAGCGGGAACTCCAAAATCAGTACAGACTCTCAGACTAAGCATACTTTTCATGCCTAGAATTAGGCGTGAATTTTCCCTGACTGGAGATTTACTCAACTTTCATATTTGATTCCTCAAAAAAATCATCAAATGAACTGGAGACTAGTAGCCATTCCTGTCACCCTGATTCCCATTCTCATAATTGCAGTCCAATTTGATATTCAGATTGAGGACGTTCTGGCAATTGGGTTGCTTCCGTTTGTTGGGGCAATTGTCGCTATGATGATAAAGCTGGGACTTCAGGGAATCAAATTTGCATACATTACACGAAAATATCTCGGGCATTTTGACTCGTTTTTCAAACTGGTCGGGGTCAGAATGGGCAGCGAGTTTATCAAATTTACAACCCCGATGTTCATTGGCGCAGAATTTGTCATAATTTACTATTTGCACAAAAAGGGAGCAAAGCCTGCAAAGGCTGCATGGATTGCAATTATGGATATGGTAACCGAGGTGCTTGCGGCAGGACTGTTATCCATCATGGCGGGAATCATTGCATTGCTAAGCGGGGCATATGTTGTCGGAGCGGTAATTTTGGCAACCAGCATTGTCATTACGTCTCTGTGGATGGTGATGTTCTTCCTCTCATCCAAGCACACATTCCAGGTTCCAAAGGTGTTGGAAAATCTTGCAAAGAGATTTGGAAAAGAAAAAGGCGCAAAGGCAATTGGGAAAACAAACACATGGATGAAGGAAGTGTGCATGATGAGCAGAGAAAATCTGAAAACCTCGGAATCCAAAAAGATCTTTACGGTCTCATTTTTGTTCTCACTTGCATCATGGTCCTTTTATGGAATTTCCTTTATGATTATTGCGAGTGGCACAGAATTTGCTATCAGTGCATTTGACTCTGTCATGGCAGTAATGGGCGCAAATGCCATTGGAAACCTTCCGATAACCATAGGCGGTTCGGGCTTGGCAGAATTTGGAATTATTGCGTATATCAATAATTTGGATCCCTTTGCCTTTGAAATCGCTGAGGGAATTGTAGCCTGGGATGCAGTAATCGGGTGGAGAATTGCAACATACTACGTTCCAATTGCAATTACGTGGCTGCTTTTGGTAAAACTGGCCTTGAGCAGAATATCCAAACCGCAGGCTAGATAGAAAGCACTTTATCTTTATGCAATTTTTTTGATTTGTGGATTTTAAAAACAAGGTCGTTCTAATTACAGGCGCATCGTCTGGAATTGGCAGGGAATCAGCAACAGAGTTTGCAAAACTGGGTGCTGACATAATTTTAGTTTCAAGAACAAAAGAAAAGCTTGAACAGGTGGCAGACGAATTAAAGAAATTCAATGTAACTACATTGGTTTGCCAGTGCGATGTGTCTAAAAAAGATCAGGTAAAAGAAATGTCAAGAATAGTTTTAGAAAAATTTGATTCGGTTGATATTTTGGTAAATAATGCCGGTTTTGCAATTTATGGCTCTGTATCTGATCTTAGCATTGATGACATAGAGTCTCAGATGGAGACGAATTATTTTGGAATGGTATACTGCACAAAGTATTTTCTTCCGTCAATGCTGGATAAAAAATCCGGACATATTGTCAATGTGGCATCCGTTGCAGCAAGCTTTGGCTTGCCTGGAATTGCTCCATACTGTGCATCGAAATTTGCAATGCTGGGATTTTCAGAAGGTCTCAAACATGAATTAAAAAATTCTGGAGTTGGAATTACCGTTGTTAGTCCCATCATGGTCAGAACCAACTTCTTTGAACATCCGTCGTTTGAAAAAATGCCAAAGTTTTCTCCAACCTCGCTCAGTTCCAAAACTGTAGCAAAAGCCATTCTGAGGGCAGCAAATTCCCAAAGATTGGAAATTATTGTCCCGTCTCTAGTACGAGGTGCTGTCTGGATGAAAAACACATTTCCGTATTTTGTCAATCCTATATTGGGGATGGCTTTCAAAAAACAACCAGGCTCTGCGAAGAAAGACTAGTCCTCTTCCAAGTCCTCATTTGCAGGTTTACTGGAGCCCACATCTAACAATTCTAGAGATTTTAATTCGAATTGATAAATTGCCTTCATCTCAATCTCTTTTTCTTTTTCTAGAAATTCTGACACTTTTTTACTCAGCGGCGCTTTATGTTGATCAAAGACAAACTCGTAGACCTCGCCCTTTAGCAAATCGTCAATCTTGATCCCTTTTGCTACGTCCATTGTCACAATGTGTCGTCCATCTTCCACCGCATCATACAACTGGACATCTATTTTGTTATCGTCATAATAGAATTCCAGAATGTATCCTGACCCCTTTAGCTCTTCAGGTTTCTTAAATTTTGCATTCTGAATTTCATCGGTAACCCATTCGGGAATCTCATCTTCTTTCTTTTTTGCCATGGTAAGCTACTCTACACTTTCTGCTTTTTCTTTTTTGCTCTTTGACCACCATTCCAGATAGTCGTCATGCTTGTCATCACGTGTTTTCTCTCTCTGGTTTAACTTGGATCTGATGTCTGTAACTTCCTCTCTTGTTGCGTATAATCCACACCGTTTGCAAATGAAATGTCTTCTGTTTTTTTCATCCATTTTCATTGGAATGTCAATTTCATCAAACAATTTGAACAGGGCATCTCTGCTTCTGTCCTCCTCCTCTGGGAAATCCTCTAGATATTTTGCTTCTATTTTCTTTTTCTCTCGGAATGTACATTCAGGACAGTTAGGCACTGTTGATTTGGCTCAATTTTTTCCATAAAAGCGTTCCCACAATCTCTATTGATCGATATTATCCGACACGCGGATTTTTTCATCATCCCTTGCGGTCCGTTCGCCCATCGAAATCCCGCGTGCCAGATGAGAAAAATCATCAAAATAATCTATTATTTCTTTTCTTCCAATGTCTGCGCAGCAATTTCTGCTGAATTTTCTGCTCCACTAGGAACAAAGTTCTTTGAAAACTCATTCAAACTGTCCTGAAATCCTTCATAATTTTCCTTGATTTTGGCTATGCCCTTAGTTACTTGGTTCGTTTTGATGGCAAGCACGCCCAGATTCTTTTCCTCGGCCCACCTGATGTTGTTGGTGTGCTCATCATAAATCGGGATTCCGATTATCGGCTTTGATTTTCCGCCCATTATCTCACCCATTACCGTGTGAGAGCCGTTGACAACTGCATACTTGCACAAGTCCAGAATCGTATCCTTTTCCTGCTCTGAGAGAAAACCAATGTCAATTTGTATCCAGTCAATTTTTTTATCCAATGCTTCTGACACGGAATATTTTTTTCCGTCTTTTCCCATTACCGTGTCTATGTTTGAATCATTTCTTGCATGTGACACTATTCTTTTCTCATCCCTCATTTCATCCTGATGAAATACCTGCTCGTATCTCTGACCTGTTCCGTCATTGGTTGACCTGTTTCCAGTTCTCATCCAGTAACCGAATTCATTGTCCATGACTAATTTCTCAAGATCCGAGGAATCTTCTTTTTTGACTCTTTTGCTGTTTGTAAAATGTCCGACATATGTGATTTTTTCCTCTATGCCTTTGGTAAAATTCAGATTATACTCACACATTGTATACGGAGGCGGAGAATCCGCCACAAGAATTTTTGATGCCTTGGCAATCTGTTTTGCGACAAAAATCAGTGAGGGATAAAGATATGATCTTGAATTGTACAGTTTCGGTCTGAACTGATTAGTTACAAACAAACTGGGAATGTTTCTGTTTTTAGCTAGGATGTTTGAACCCATGTCGCCGTCATTGATCACCAGATCAAATTTTTCTTTGTTGTAAAGTTTTCTCTCTTCTCTCAAATAATTTGCAATTTGCCTGACAAGTGGCGGGTTTTTTGAAACGGGTAGTAACAAATTCATCAATGACTTTGTGACGCTTGGGCCAAACTTGCCGTCGATTGGCGTCGGCATCATGATTTCGTGGATTTTTTCTTTTTGGTCGGGGAATTTTTTCAATAATTTTTCATAAACATGATCTTTGCTGGAGAAATGAACCTCAAACTCTTCTCTGATATGATCTCCCAAAACATCGTTTAGCCTCATCATTCGCGAATAGTGGCCGCTTCCCCACGGATAGATGAATTCTCCTATTTTGAGCACAACATGAAACCAGATGTGCCGTTTAAATTCTCAGTGATTCTCAAGTGAATCTAAAATATCGTGTACGTTATTGGGACCGACATGAATTGTGATGATTCTCTTTGTCTTTACTGCGGATTCGACCTCTTTTTTTGAAAAGGAGGGAATTTCATTCGTAGTCATTGTGACCATTTTTTCCAATTTCTTGATGTTTCTCTCCAATCCTATCTCTTTTGCCTCATCAAACAAACCCATGTCAACTCCAGTTAACGGCAGAACTGGAATTTTCTTTTTTGCAAATGCCAGTTTTAATGAATTGTCAATAAAATCTGAAGAGTAAATCAGAGGAGACAATGCCAATGACACACGGTTGTTAGAATACTGCAACAGTATCTCCAATATGGAATTCACATAAATCAAATAATTTTTTGTTCCGTTGGGACTGATTCTAATCTGCAAGAATTCAAGTTCAATTTTGTCTTGGACTAGCCTTGGAATAATCTGGTTGATTATTTTTGCAAGATTCATCAGTTCTGATTTTTGTCTATAGCAAACTATTATCTTTGTGTCGTACCCCTGCTTGATTGTCTCATAACAGGAAACCGCGGAGATTTCGTCATACACTGCACAGATGGTTTTCTGTTTTTGTGATTGGTATGGTATTCCCCCTTTGCCCTTGTCTGAAAAAATACAGACGTAAGCGTTGTTTTTTGTCAGATATGTGTATAGCAACTTGTCAAAATTTTCGTCTGTTCCTGGATGGGCGCCCAATTTTGCTTTCTTTTCTATGATGTTTGACGTTGCAGCAATTTCCACATCCTTGGTGACAAATCCTTTTGATGTTCCTTCCACTCTTACCAGAAATTTTTCTCCCTTTAGGAGTAGATTGCCGCCAATGGATGTGATTTCGGAAACAATATTTCCAAAATCATTCTTTATCTGTCTTGCAATGGCTATTTTTTCAATTCCAAAAAGCAAATTGATTGCAGATGATGCAAAGACAGGATCGTTTGCATCAACCAGAACTACATCCCCATCGCGTTTGACGGATTTGTATCCCTGATTTTTTATCCTGAGAATTTTTTTGATATTTGAAACCAGTTCCGGAATTTTGTTTTTTGAAAATATGGTTGGAAAAACTACAACGCATGATATTTCATCCATATTTTATATTTTGAATTCCACTTGTTTATAATTTAGGTCAGGGCTCTAGGCAATCAATATAAAACAAATAACCCAAGTGAAAATGTGACAAAATTCACACAAGAGCAAGTAGATGAACTAAACTCAAAAATTAAAACTGCCAAGGAGGCATTGGAATGGGCTTCTGAGAATCTTCATCCTAGGGTTGCCAAGGCATCAAGCTTTGGCGCTGAAGACGCAGCAGTCATGGACATTATGCTAAAAATTAACCCGAAATTTCGATTCTTTACACTTGACACCGGACGATTACCTCAGGAGACCTATGATATCATTGATGTTGTTAGCAAAAAGTACGATATTGCAATTGAAGTTCTCTTTCCTGACACAAAAGAAGTCGAAGACATGGTACGCAACAAAGGAGTGAACCTGTTCTATGAGAGTGTAGATAACAGAAAACTCTGCTGTGAAATTCGCAAAGTGCACCCAATGAACAAGATGCTGGGCACCTTGGATGGCTGGATAACCGGATTAAGACGTGATCAGACTAGAAATCGTGAAAATATTACAATCTTTCAACTGGACCACGGACATGGCGGAATTTTAAAAATAAATCCAATTGTTGATTGGACATGGGATCAAGTTCAAGAATATATTAAAAAAAATAATCTGCCCTACAACAGTCTGCTTGACAAAGGCTTTCCAAGCATCGGATGCGAGCCATGTACCAGGGCAATAAAGCCTGGAGAAGATATTAGAGCAGGCAGATGGTGGTGGGAACAAGGCGGCAACAAAGAGTGTGGCCTTCATATAGACCCCTGATGAATAATTTATCATGTCAGAAAACCATTCAATCAAGCCACACGGTGGAGTTCTAGTAAACAGAATTAACAAAATTGATCCTGCCGGATTATTCTCAGTTACAATCAGCGAAGATCTTGCAAATGATGTTGAAAACATTGCAGATGGAATTTTCAGTCCGCTAGAGGGATTTTTAGGACAGCGAGACTTTGAAAGTGTTGTATCGCGTGGAAGACTAGCCAATGACTTGGCCTGGACCATTCCAATTGTACTTGACGTTGATGAAGAAACTGCATCTAAAATGAAAAAAGCGGGAGATGTCTTGCTAAAGAATCCGGATGGAACCGGAGTTGCAGTATTGCACGTTGATGAGACATTTACTTTTGATAAAGAGAAAGCAGCCCAGGGAGTCTATGGAACCAATGACTCGTCACATCCTGGAGTTGCATATACAATGTCAATGAAAGATTACTTGGTCGGCGGAAAAATTGACCTTATTCAGAGGCCAAATGACACTGAAATCCGAAAAAACAGACTAACGCCAATTCAGACACGAGAGGCTTTTGCCAAAGCTAGATGGAGAACCATCTGTGCGTTTCAGACCAGAAATCCACCACATGTAGCGCATGAAATGCTACAAAAGACGTCAATTACCACACGTGATGGGGTATTTGTAAATCCGGTAATTGGCCAGAAAAAGTCCGGTGACTTTGTAGACGAAGTAATTGTGAAATGCTATGAAACCATGATAAAATTATACTATCCAGAAAACAGATGCAAGCTTGGAACACTGCATACACAGATGAAGTATGCAGGCCCAAAAGAGGCAATTCACCATGCAATCATGAGACAAAACTACGGCTGTACTCATATCATAATCGGGCGAGACCATGCAGGTGTCGGAAAGTTCTATGATCCAATGGCTGCACAGAAAATCTTTGATGACTATCCGGAGCTGGAAATTTCTCCAGTGTTCTTCCCAGCGTTCTTCTACTGCAAGAAATGTCTGACATACACGACTCCTAAAGCATGTCCGCATGGCGATGACGTCAAGGAGCAAATCAGCGGAACCGCACTGAGGGAAATGATTCAAAACGGCCAGGCGCCGTCTGAATTTATCCTAAGACCGGAGGTTGCACAAGTAATTTTGGAGCATCCAAAGCCATTTGTCGATTAGACTTTTATTCAATCAAATCTGCTCTAGCTTGTGAAGTGTCTCTTTGCAATAATTTTACTTGCAGGAATTTTTATTACTCCTGCATTTGCTCAGGAGACAAACAATCCGTCACTAATCATTGACACTCTGGAAATTCCTTCAGACGAATTCAATACAGTACAACGTGAAGCGCCGATTATAGTTCTGGATGATGCACATTCTATCAGCTGGCAGGTAACCATTGATAACAATCTGCTGTATGCAAATCCTCATGGAAACGCAGTATTGCGACTATATGATCAAGCCACACATGACGAATTCATTGAAGTGGGGATGGGATCGGGACCTGACTACAAGTTTTGGGTTGCAGTCCAAACTCCAAAAGAGGGATACGTTGTAGTTCACAGTGATTTGGACAGAGGTTGGTATCCTCAGGCAAAATCCATCATATCATTTACTGACAGAGCCGGACTAACAGTAAACAACGGGGCAAGAATAGTAGTTACCAATCTGGACATAGGCCAATTTGTAATAGATTCGTATTCTATTTATGGAAAAGAGGGCTCTACTGATCCTCCTGTAGTAAGTTCTGGCAGCATGATTATAGAATTTCTGTCAGGCGATCCTGCAAAAAACATATTTGCATTGTTTCCATTTTATGTTGCAGCAGGTATTGGTGTTATAGTTGGAGTACTAGTTCTAACTAAGAAGCGTTCCTAGACTTGTAATATTTACAACTCTTTTTAATTTTACACACGTTACACATTGGGGAAATTGGCTTGCAGATATTTTGACCATACATTACAAAAGTATCGTTAATATCTATCCAGTATTTTTTTGGTATTTTTTTCATCAGTTCCTGCTCTGTCTCTTCCGGATTTTTTGTATCGACCAGCCCTAGCCTATTTGATATCCTATGGACATGGATGTCAACTGGTATCGCCGGTTTTTCAAACGCATACACCAGTACACAATTGGCAGTCTTTCTTCCAACTCCTGGCAACTGTATCAGAGTATCCAGGTCATCTGGAACAATATCTTTGTATTTTATGTGAATGATTTTTGCTACCTCTATGATTCTTTTGGATTTTACATGAAAGAATCCAATTGACTTTATTATTTTCTCCACGTCTTTTACTTTGGCACTGGCTAACTGTTTCGGATTTTTGTACTTTGAGAACAGTTCCTTGACTGCCTTTGTCGTGGCCTCGTCTTTGGTTCTTGCAGATAAGATTGTCCCGATTAGAATGCTAAACGGACCAGTTTCTGCATCATGAAGATCCCGTAATGCAGTAATTCTTGGAGGTTTTACTGCATTCATTGTCTTTGTCATTCCAGAAAGTATTTTTTCCATTTCCAACTGAAAAACTACGTACAAGTATTATAACTGTAATAACAAAATAATCCTATTGGAATTAACTAAAGAAGAAGAATCTGCACTAAAAGGTGAACACGGGGAAATTATGCAAATGTCATATAGGATTCTTGTTGCAACAGGTGAGGCAACTGATGCTGAGAAACTAGTTCCAATAGAATGGGCCCATCTCTCAGGAGTAAATTATAACACAATTGGCGATGCGGGCGAAGAGTTTCTGTCAGGAATTAGCAAACATGCTAGAGTCAAAGTAAGGACAACTCTGAATCCCATGGGATTTGACATTGACAACGTATCAAACTATGGATTGGATGAAAATTTTATCTCAAAACAGATATCAATAAAAAATTCATATGAAGCAATGGGGGTTATTCCCTCGTTTTCATGCATTCCTTATGAAATATTTGATATTCCTAAAAATGGAACCCAAGTTGCATTTGCAGAAAGCAACGCTGCAATTCATGCAAACTCGTATGACAATTTAAAAACAAACAAAGAAAGTGCATTTAGTGCACTTGCAAGCGCACTTGTTGGAAAAAGCCCATACTCGTCAATAAGAAAAGAAGACAATCCAAACATTACAATCCAAATGAAAGTAAAAAATCCAAATGAACTGACATATGGAATGCTTGGATTTTTTGCAGGAAAAGTCGGAGATACGTCTGTAAACGTTTCTGGACTGGAAAAGATGGACAAGAGACAAACCAAAGCAATGTGCGGAGGGATGGGAACGTCTGGAACTTGTGCCAAGTTTATCTTCGGAGAGGGGGATTCTGACTGTGAAAAAATTGATTTTGATGAAAAAGAGATGCAAAATGTTCATGATGAACTAAACACTGCAGAAAAAGGCGATATTATCACACTTGGCAGTCCCCAATTGGGGTTGGATGAGATTTCTGATCTTGCCGGCAAACTAAAGGGCCGTTCTTTTCAGAAAAGATGTATGGTGTTTATGCCTCGTACTGTAAAGGAACAATCGACAAAAATTGGATATACTGCCGAACTTGAACGTGCAGGCTGTGAAATCCTTTCTGACTGCTGTACATGTCTGTCTCCATTGATCAGTAAGGACAGCGTTGATGCAGTTACCACCAATAGCATCAAGGGCGCATTTTATCTCAAAAATTCTAATGGTGTCGGTGTCAATCTAAAACCATTGTTACAAATAGTTGAGGACGAGACAAGATGAAAAAAGTTCTAGTTTCAGGAAAAGTGGAAGGAATTGTTTTAAAATCAGAAAAGCCAATTAATTTTTTGGGTACGGTTGATAAAAAAACTGGAATCATCAGCGATGAAAATCATGATTTGTATCAAAAATCACTCAAAGAC
>Ga0299912_10000523_pt1 | contig 32447 bp, 32 predicted proteins | sample RVTome_2_FD_207667 | JGI IMG/M metagenome (GOLD analysis project Ga0299912, IMG submission 207667) | Soil microbial communities from uranium-contaminated site in the Upper Colorado River Basin, Wyoming, United States - RVT95D214 (version 2) ... | reverse complement strand
CTTTGGAACGTGATATAAATCAATTTGAACCTTTCTCAGATAAATGCAAACGCACCATCCATAAATTGAGAAAATCTATAAAACATTGGTTCATAAAAAAAAAGAAAGAAAAGATTATGTCATTTTGTTTTATTATCCGAAGGGATATTTTCTTAGAGACAGGATTTTCCTTTTCACCGGCTACCGGGGATGTCATTTCAGAATTATACCACGAGAAGATTAAAGGAAAGTATCACTTCTTATTGTTGAAGCATAATGAACTTGAACCTTATTTATGGCACACCAGTAACGTTACTTCTATCTTGACCGGACAGATCAAAGATAACGCCCTGGTAGAAAAATATAATCAGAAAAATACCTTGATAATGAAGAGGCGTGAAGTACTGGAAATTCTCGGCGGCGACTCACTTGACCGGTAAAGCTTCAGAGGAGTCTGTCGGCCTGAGGGGGGAGAGCCGAGTGCCCCGCCTGGACCGGGGGAGGTAATTAACTGTGTTCCTCTAAAAAAGGTTAATTATCAGTGGGGCTTGGGTGAATGCGGATTATGTAGTCCTTGACTTCGAATACCCATCCCGGGCGTTTTGTCTTAACCAACTCCCTCAAAGAGTCAATCTCGGGAAAATCAAGCTCTCCGGTAAATTTCTGGGCATCGTCAATGAGGATGACGTGGTCGGTGATGGGATGATTAAAGATGTGGTTGAGTTCTTGCATCAAGGGGCATCCCTGATCTCCTGTAGCCGCGTGAGCATCAAGCCAAAATAAACAGGGTTCATCAATGGCGGATAGAAGTTCTGGTAGTTTTTCGCCGCTATCACCATGTATTATTGATATATGATTAAATTTTGACAATCTTCTTCTTGCCCTCTCATAGAAGTCGGCATCCAATTCTAGAGAAAATAGTCTTTTAAACACTCCTTTCGTAGCATAGAGCATATCTCCCCTATATGTCCCCGTTTCGATCAACGTATTTAAAGAGAATAGCTTGGCGTATTTTTTAACAGTTAATTGTTTAACAACATGGGGGGTCGGGAACCGGCTTCCTTTATTTACCCAGTCTTGCCATTTTCTATTATCTTGATCTAGAAATCTCTGACGAATATCATAAATCCAGTCATATATAAATGATTCCTTAAAGTTTAGTTTTAGTTGAAGCATGGTCTTATTCATAGTGACCTCATCTGCGATTAATATGCTCTGATCAGTAACTCTTCTCAAAAAGCCACCAATTAAGATTATCGTAGTATTTAAATTCCCGTTGCCAGATAAAGCCGTAATTTATGGAACGCAGTTGGGGATGTTGGTCCAGGTAGAAACCGCCAAAATCCCGTTTGAAAAGCAGGCCTTTTCTGCCGCGATAGGGAATCTCCGCGGGGGTATGGGAAAAATACTCGAGGCACAGGACATACTTCTTGCTAACCCGGACAATCTCTGCGGTATTCGCCACCAACCGTTCCGGGGGAATATGAATTAACACCCCACAGGTAAAGGCCAGATCCACCGCGGCATCTGCCAGGGGGAGGTTAGAGGCGTCACAATTCCAGGCCCGCCCCGGTTTTCCCTGGAGATTGGCGGTGAGGAGGTTAAAGGCCTTCCGGTTCGGCTCCACCGCGTACAGCCCAATTTGGCCATGAAAGAGTCGGTCCAAGGCCAGGAGGTTAATGCCGATATTACTGCCCACCTCCAATACCGACTCAATCTTCAGTCCGGCAAGAATCCGGCGAAATACCTGAACGCCGTCCTCCACCTTCCAATCCGCATATTCATTGCGATTGGTGTATGCATCGCCAAAGCTGTCTTTCCAAAACTCCAGGGGATCGGTATCGGCCAAAGTTGCCTTCCTTTCTCTTAACCATAAACTTGGGGGTTCTGCCAAATTAGCCCCAGGAAAGTGACGGCGCCCCAGAAGTCCCCCTTTTTAATCCTTCCCGCCGGGGCCAAGATGGAGGATTTTTGAGCTTCCCAGGCCGGCAGCCGTCTCGGTAAATCAAGAATTATTAGAGCACAATAAACTCATCATCTGGCCAGACCCCTCGCACGTCTTGCCACTTAGGACCCGCTGCCACATCCTGCTGCCAGTAGAAGCCGAGATTGTTGGCCCCGAAGGTCCGGTCCGGGGGGGGAACCAAGGGGACCCGGGCGGCTTCCACCAAGGGGTCGTGGAGGTGGTTCGCCACCGAGTCTTTCGCCCTCCACTGCCCGGGGCCATCCTTTTCCCAAATATTCTGATCCCGCATGGGCTCAATGTAAGAAAGAAATTCCTCTTCGGTGATCTGCATGAACCTGAGATAGGTGTCCAGGGTGCGGGGCCGCACATGGTCGTACAGCCTCACCAACTGGATACCTTCCTCCCGGGTCATGCGGCCGTGGCGGATCTCCATGCTGGCGTCATCGGTGGCCCGGCCATAGCCGAACTTCAGGTATTTCAGATAGTCATGCACATCATTGGCGTGGTCGTCGATTTTGCCGTGCAAGATGAAGGACCGCTCTCTGGGGCCGGGATGCAAGCCGAAATCATACTTCTTAACCATCAGTTTCGCCTGGTCCAGGGCATCCCAATAATAATAATTGCTCAGATAAATCCCCCGGAGGTCAAGTTCTTCAATCTCCTCATCGGAGGGATAGACATAAGGAACCACATCATTCTCAGTAATGCCGCTCTCGGGGGTAATCAAATCGTAGGGTTCGAAGCCGCGCATATCGTGCTCTTGCCGGGTCCATTTGGTGAACTCCACCATATCTTCCAAGGTAACCAAGCCCGTCAATTCGGCAAAACCGTGTTCTCCCCAGACGATGAGGGGAATTTTGTACTTTACCGCGATTTGAAAAGGGAAGGTGCGAATACCCGCGTGATAATGCCAGGTAAGGTCACCCACGGTCTTCACCATGTAACGGGACAGTTTGCGCACCGACTCCGGGTTGGCGGTGAAGCGGATCAGATCGCAGCCCAACTTTTCCACCAGATTGGCCAGATTGCGGACCCCCAGGCGGGTATTGAAGGCGTGATTGAAGGTGACCAGCAGGGGGTTCAAGCCGTGCACCACCTTCATCAGGTGGACCTGGTAATGACTGTCCTTGCCGCCGCTGACGGGAATTATGCAGTCATAGGCATTTCCGGCCTCCCGGGCTTTGCGCTTGAACATCTCCAGCATTTCCCGCAACATCTTCTGGCGCTCATCCCAATTGATCCTTTCCCGGGATTCATGATAACGGCAACCGCTGCAGACCCCCTGGTCATCAAAAATGATGGTAGGTTTGGCATTAGCTGGATATAAACAACGCGCACAGTATTCCATTTGACTCTTCCTTTGGGGAGGGAACTATCTTACATCAATGCCCGCTTCTCGCAAATACTGCTTGGCTTTCCTGGTGCTGTGCTCCGTATAGTGGAAGATGTTGGCCGCGGCCACGGCCTCGGCCCCCCCCTGAATTATCCCGTCAGCCAGATGCTGCCAGGTAAGGACGCCGCCCATGGCGATCACCGGGATGTTGACCGCGTCCACCAAGGTTTTCAGCAAAACCAAGTCGTAACCCTGCCTGAAACCATCCCTGTCGATACAATTTAGAAAGATTTCCCCGGCCCCCATTTCCTGAGCTTGCCTGGCCCAATCGATGGGCGACAGGCCGGTGGGCTCTTGCCCCCGGTCAATGCACACCTCATACTTCCCGTCGCCGTGGTCTTGCACATCTATGGACACCACGATACATTGGCTGCCGAAAACCTGGGCGCACTCGGTGATGAATGGGGGCCGGCGCACCGCTTCCGTGTTAATGGTAATCTTATCCGCTCCCAGGCGCAGCAGCTTCCGGACTTCGTCCACCGAATCCACCCAGCCGCCCACGGTCAGGGGCACAAAGCATTTTTCAGACAGCCCGACAATGACTTCATAAAACTTGGAGCGCTGGTTGCCATTGCGACTGACATCCAGCACCACGATCTCATCCACGGCCCAGCGATTGAAAAAATCCACCGCGGTCACGGGCTTCCAATGTATGACATTGGTGTGTTTGAACTGGATACTCTGCACCACCAGTCCGTCGCGCAGGATCAATACGGGGATAAGACGTTTTTTGAGCATCCCGGACCTCTCCTCAGATAAGCTTGACGAAATTCTCCAGGACCGTCAAACCGTTCCGCTGGCTCTTCTCAGGATGGAACTGGACCGCATGAATATTGTCTTTCTGCACGCTGGCGGTAATAGTAATGCCGTGCCGGCAGGTGGAGGTGACTACCTCGCTCCACCCCTCTGCCACCACCAGATGATAGCTGTGCACGAAATAGAAAGTAGGCTCCGCCTCCAGACCCTCAAACAGCGGAGAAGGCCGCTCAAGGTGAATATTATTCCAGCCCATATGGGGAATCCGGCATTTATCGTCACCGGGCACAATCTTCTGGACGGAACCGGCAATCCAGCCCAGGCCCTCGTGAGAGCCGTGCTCAAAGCTGTTCTGGGCCAGGAAGTGCAGCCCCAGACAGATACCCAGATAAGGCTTTTTCTTGCCGATGACTTGGTCATTGAGAGCCTCAACCAGGTTCATCTGCCTCAGGGTCTTCATGCCGTCCCCAAACGCGCCCACTCCCGGCAAAACAATGGCTGCGGCCGCGGCCAGATCACCAGGATCTCCGGTAACCCGGGGCTTTTGGCCGATGGCTTCAAAGGCGTTGACCACGCTCCGCAGATTCCCGGCGCCGTAATCGATAACCGCGATCAAATCTCTGGGCTCCCCACCAGGTCCCACCTTAGCGGCGTGCCCCTGGGGATGTCCTGCGCGGCTCGCCGGCCCAGAACCTCAGGCAGATTCTTGGGGGGCAAGCCGGCTGCCGGCCTGATGGAGCGAACATTCTCCCCGGTGAATACCTCCCCGGCTTTCATGTCCTTGACCACAAACAGCGACCGCCGAAAGGGCAGGCTTTTGGCCTCATTTTCACTCACGGCATATTGCACCTCCCCCAGGGCTTTTTCCACAGTGCGAATCGTCTCCGCCATGGCCTTGAATTCCTGGGGTTCCAGGGAGAAGGAGCTGTCGGGGCCGGGGATGGCCCTGGACAGGGTGAAGTGCTTCTCCACGATGCAGGCTCCCAAGGCCACCGCGGCCACCGGCGCGGCAATGCCCAGGGTGTGGTCGGAAAGCCCCACCGCGACCCCAAAGTATTCCGCCAGATGAGGGATGGTCTTGAGATTCATTTCCTCAGGAGGGGCCGGGTAGGCGCTGGTGCACTTAAGTAAGGCAATCTGCTCCGCTCCGGCCCGGCGCGCGGCCAGGACGGCTTCCTCAATTTCCCCCAGGGTAGCCATGCCGCAGGAGATGATCAACGGTTTCCCGGTGCCGGCCATTTTTTCAATCAGGGGAAGATCCACCAGTTCAAAAGAGGCCACCTTGTGCGCCGGAACCCCCATCTCCTCCAGGAAATCCACCGCCGTGGGGTCAAACGCGCTGGAAAAGAGATCCAGGCCCAAAGAATCGGCAATACGTTTCAGCTCCGGCTGCCACTCCCAGGGCATACAGGCTTCCCGGTAAAGCTCATACAGGGTGCGACCGTCCCAGAGAGTGCCGGTGCTGATGCGGAAAGGTTCGCTATCTGAGGGGATGGTGATGGTGTCCGCGGTGTAAGTCTGGAGTTTAATGGCGTCGGCGCCGGCTTCCCGGGCCGCTTCCAGGATTTTTACCGCCTGGTGGAAATCCCGGTTGTGGTTGGCCGACATTTCGGCCACCAGATAGACCGGACAACCAGGACCGATCCGCTTATGGTTAATTTCCAGATATGACTTCACGGCTCCCGGTTTCCTTGTGATTCATCAGCTTTCCGCGCCAAAGTGGCCCTCACGCCCAATTATCATGGTTGGGATTTAATTAACCTTTCGCCACAACCAGATTCTGCCCTGCCCGAACTTGCCGAGGGGAGGCAATTGCAAAGCCAGTTTATTAACCGGCGCGTGGTAATCCGGTTCTTTATTCTCTTGGGCCGCGAGCCAGGCATTCACTACCCGGCTCAGAAAATAGTAAGTCGCCCCGTAGTAACTGATCCCTTCCAAAATGGCCCCCTGGAACACGGCCTGCTCTATTTCTGCATCCCGGAAATAGCGGTTGTGCCAAGGGGGGCTGATGACGCCCAGACCGAGATGGAGGCGCAGGGCGTTCATTTCCTCCAGCCCATCCTGGCTATTTTCGCACATCACATACAAGCCCCCGGGCCGGAGTAATTTAATAATATCGGCAATGGCTTGCTGCTGTTGGGGCCAGTCGGGGAGATTGATCAGAACCCTCTCGGTGTAGATCAGGTCAAAGTCCCGGGGGAAACCGGAGAGATTGAGAACATCGCCCACCTGAAACTTCACGGAACCCAAAAGCGCCTGGTTCGCCGCCATCCCGGTGGCCGCAGCCACCATCTGTTCGGCCAGGTCAATGCCGATGAGATCGATCTTATGGCGTCTGGCCAGTTCAATGGCCGTTACCCCGTTGCCGCAGCCGGCGTCCAGCACTTTCATGCCGTCCCGGACATAGGCGGCAATGGCCTCGATCTCCAGTTGCTTGGCGATGAGGTCCTTGGTCCCCGCCTCCATGCCCAACCGGGCCCGTTGATTCCAGAAATCGCAAATATCTTCGGACAGTTTCTTGCCGGCCGTCATTAAACCACCTTAGCTTAACATTAACTTCACTACGCTTTGAGGTCCCTGGCCATTGACTAGAAGTCTTCCTCTCCGGCTCATCTGCAACCGTCTCTCTTTATCCTGCACCAGACCAGCCAAAAGGTGGGTCAACTGGGCCTGCTCCAGGGTATCGAACCATCCCGCGTTAAGGGCCACGCCTCGCTCTTGCAGGATTTCCGCCCCGGGGGCCTGGTTCGCGGCCAGCACGATGATTAAATGGGGTAAACCCATAAAAGCCAGCTCCCAGCAGGTAATCCCTCCGGCGGAAACCGCCACCTCCGCCCAGGCCATAAGTTCCGCCATGTCTTTCACATTTCTTTGCAGACGGACATTCATGCCACCAAGCTGGACTGCGGCATTTAATTCCTCAAAATGAGGGTTGCTGGCCCCCACCAAGACTATCGCCTCCAGACCGGCAATCTCCATCTTCCCTATAGCCTGTAATACCCGCAAGGTTACATTGGCCGGATCGCCACCCCCCAAAGTTACCAGGACCTTTCCAGCAACCTCGGGGGTTTCCCGCTGCCAGTGGCGCCATTGCAGAAATTCCCGACGCAAGAGCACGTAGCCGGTCCCCAGTAATAGCCGGGTATAAGGCTCCCGTTGCCGGTAAAACCTCTCGCTGGCAGAAAGATTCTGATTTAAGACGATATCGGCGTAATAATGGTGGGCGTGGCCGTAATCGTCGATGCAGAGAAGTTTGCGTCCCCCCTCTTTGATGATTCGCTGGTAGGTATCCTGGAATTGATAACCGTCCACCACAATCCATTCAACGCCTTCCTTGCGGGCCAGGTTGAGCGTTTGCCGGGCATCTTCGGCGGTTCCCGGCGGCGCGGAAAGATGGACCACCGCCATTCCTTCCGCTTGCAGCCAGGCCTCCAGCACCGGGGCTGCCTTGGCCGTCCCAAAGGTTACCCGGCCGCCGGCGTCTTGCCAGGCCTGAGCCAGGGCCAGGCAGCGCATCACGTGGCCGGTGCCCGTTTGGGTATCAGCGTCCGCGCGGATGAGAAGGTTCAAGGAGCCTCAATAGCAGGTTTGCCCCTGGGAGCATGGCGGGTCAGAAGAAATTCCGCCCACTCCAGATCCAGGGGGCTGTCGATATCCACCGATCTTTCCACCGGCATGAAATACGGCATCACCTTGGTGCCGAAGAACTCCTGTTCCCGCAGAAAGACATCGCATTTCCCGAAGATGATGGACCCATCGTGACGGAAAAGTGGGTCCAAGACCTGAGCCGGTTTCATGTATTGGGGGCCGAAATACGGTTCCACATACCCCTGGGGGGCCCAAACGGCCCGCTGGGGCGGATGGGAGAAAGGCACCAGGCTCATAACATAATTGGCATCCCCCCGCTGAAAAATCTCGTAGGCGTTAATGATGTCCGCCGCGGTGCGCAGGGGGTTGGTTACCAGCATTACCCCAAACTCCGGATAACTATGCCCCTGTTTGCGAAAATCTTCCAGAAGGGATAAACAGACCTGCCTGACCTGGGCCGTATCGCTGGCCAGTTCCGGAGGGCGCGTCAGGGCCAGATGCGCCCCATACCGCCGGGCGGCCTCCAGGATCTCTTCATCCTCGGAGGAGACGCAAACCGTCTCAAAGACCTGGCTTTTTAAGGCCGCTTCCAGGGCATAGGCCAGCAGCGGTTTGCCGGCCAGTAACGCCAGGTTCTTGCGAGGGAACCGTTTGGAACCGCCCCGGGCCGGAATGATACCCAAGGGTTTGCTAAATACCGGCATCACTGGCACCTAAACACAATCCCAGGTAATTTTTTCATTATACCTGAGATCCCGTTTGGTTTCCCGACCGATAAAGAAATCCAGGTGTTCAGGAGAAATGCCGATTTCCGGGCGTTTACCCTCTAACATCTCCGGCGTCAGCCTGGTGCCCCGGGGAATATCCTGATTGGCCACCAGATGGCGAAAACCGGTGCGCCTTATTTCCAGGTCCCCCGGGCTGGGCCGCAAATCATCGACTCCCAGCGCGGCTTGAATATTTCTCATCAACTTGACATACGCGGCAAACTCCTGGGGCTCCTTGGAAAGGACATGGTGGTGTCCCGGCATCCCGCGGCTCAGAGACAATCTCTTTTCCAGGACCACGGCCCCCAAGGTTACGGCCATGATATCCGTTTCATCATTCTGATCCGAAGCCGAGTAGCCCACCAGGGTATTGAAGGCCCGCCCCAGATAGGGTATGGACCTCAGGTTCATTTCCCCGTAATGGTCCGTATGGAAACAGTGCAACAGAATGCTCTGCTCGTTCCCGGCCTCTTGCATCAATTGCATGACCTTGGCGACTTCCAGAGTATTCACCGGCCCCGTGTCCACCAGCAGGGGTTTCCCCAGGGCCGCAATCTTCCGCCATAAGGGAGAGTAATTATAATCCCAGGAACTCAGCTTATAAGCCTGGAGGCCCAGGGCTTCGGCGTACTCAATGCCGCTGGGGGAGTTCACGGTGGAGAGCATAACGACCCCCTTCTGGTCGGCATATGCCTTGACCTCCCGCCACTCCTCCAGGGTGAACCGCAGTTGGTTCAACATCTCAAACATGTTCTCGGATTTGCTGCCGTGAACGGTTTCGTAGGTATAGGTAACGGTTTTGTCACTCATAATCTCTTCCGGGAACCAGAAGATAAACTTGATGGCATCGGCCCCTGACTCCTGGACGACATCGATGAGTTCTTTGGTAATTTTCATGTCGTAATTGCAGGTTATGCCGGTCTCGGCGATGATGAACAGGGGGTGGCCTGCACCGATGGTTCTGCCGCCTATCTGGATTTCCTTTTTCATAAGCTGTTTCCGGATTTATTTAATTGGTTCCGCCTAACGGTACTGCTGAATTACCTTCTCCAGGGCCCCGGCCACCTGCTGCACGTCTGCCTCCGACATGGCCGGAAACATCGGCAGGCTGAGGATCCGCTCATAAGCCCGCTCCGCCGCCGGACAATCTCCCGGCCCGGTATTAAACCGCTCCCGGTAATAGGGATGCAAATGCACCGGAATATAATGCACATTGACGCCGATCCCCTCAGCGCGCAGGGCTGCGAAAATCCGGCCCCGGTCAGTTTGCAGGCGGGCCAGATCGAGCAAAACCACGTAAAGGTGGTAGGCGTGCACTAAATGCGGCCGAACTGCCAGAGGGGAAACTTCCGGCAAACCCTTTAATAATTCTCCATACCGCCGGGCAATAGCCTGACGGCGCCTCAGCCATTGGGGCAGCTTGCGCAATTGGGTGATTCCCAGGGCGCACTGGATATCGGTGAGGCGGTAATTATATCCCAAATCCAGCATTTCATAATACCAGGTGTCCTGCTGGGCCCGCTGCCGGAAGTCGGTGGCAATGCCATGGTTGCGGAAGCGGCGCATCTTTTCCGCATAGGGGGGATGGTCCGTGGTGACCATTCCGCCTTCGCCGGTGGTGATGTGCTTCACCGGATGAAAACTGAAAATATTCAGGTCGCCATAGGTCCCGGCTTTCTTTCCCCGGTATTCCGCGCCCAGGGCATGGGAAGAGTCGGCCACCAGCGCCAGGCCATGCCGGTGGGCAATGGCCCCCAAGGCCTCGTAATCGCAGGGCTGGCCGGCATAGTCCACGGCAATAATGGCCTTGGTGCGGGGACTGATCTTAACTTCCACCTGCCCGGGATCGATGAGCAGGGTATCCGGCTCCACGTCGATAAAGACGGGGGTGCCGCCCTGGAAAACCACCGCATTGGCAGTGGCCAAAAAGGTCAGGGGGGGCACGATGACTTCATCCCCGGGCCCGATGCCCAGGGCGTACATGGCCGCATGCAGCGCGGCCGTGCCGCTGGATACGGCCACCCCGTGTTTGGCCCCCACAAACCCGGCTACCGCGTCTTCGAATTCTTCCACCTTGGGGCCGGTGGTGAGCCAGGCGGAGCGGAGAACCCCGCACACCGCCGCGACGTCTTCTTCATCCACCCATTGACGGCCATAGGGTATCATGGTTTTGGTTTTTGCGGTCATCGTTCTTTAATGGCCCTTTTTAATGAGACCAATTAATAGCATTTCCGTAATAATGACTTGAGTAATATTTTATGAATCGGCAGGATTGTTTGCGTTAAGTCTCCAGGATTTAAAAAACCTCGGGTGGAGATTTAAGGGAAGGTTTTCAATTATCTTGCTTTCCAGGCTTTTCTAAGGCTGTCACGGGTAACTTCTTATTACTTATACCAATTGCCGTCAAAGGACTATAATTATCTGTTGTAGGGGCGCACCCATGTGTGCGCCCACCCAAGGGCGGACACGCGGGTCCGCCCCTACAGAAAAATCTCTTTGACGGCAACTTGATATTAAAATTTTTTAATTAGCTTCCGCAACTCTTCCGGCTTAAGGCGCCACGGGTTGTTTAAGGAGTTATATTCAAAATCTTCGGGAACCGGCTTGCCCTTGCCTTCCTTAAAACGGCGCACGAAGTATCTAAAATCAGGCTTAATTACATAATGATCCTTATATTCCAGGGTGTTACGGGCATCATCCCCGGTAATCATCACCTCATGGAGTTTTTCTCCCGGCCGGATACCGATGATCTCCGTCCGGCATTGGGGAGCAATGGCGGCCACCAGATCCATGATGTTCATGCTGGGCAGCTTGGGGACAAAGAGTTCGCCGCCCACCATTTGCTCCAGGCATCTTAACACAAATTTTGCGGCTTCCTCAAGGGTGATCCAGAAACGGGTCATACGCGGATCAGTAATGGGCAGGACTCCTTTGTCCTTTTGTTTCAAGAAGAATGGAATAACACTTCCCCTACTTCCCACCACATTACCATAACGCACCACGCTGAGAATAGTATGTTCCCTTCCTACATAAGCGTTACCGGCGATAAACAATTTATCGGAACAGAGTTTGGTGGCGCCATACAGATTGACCGGGTTAGCTGCTTTGTCGGTGCTCAGCGCCACTATTCTTTTAACTTTCTGATCGATGGCGACATTGATGAGATTTTGCGCCCCCAAAATATTAGTCTTGACTGCCTCAAAGGGATTGTACTCCGCCGCGGGAATTTGTTTCAGGGCAGCCGCGTGGATGACATAATCCACACCGTACAAGGCCCGGCAGAGCCTTTCCTTGTCCCGCACATCCCCGAGAAAATAACGCATGCAGGGGTAATCTCTATGGGAGAAGGTCTGGGACATCTCAAATTGCTTATATTCATCCCGGCTGAAAATAATCAGCTTCTTGGGCTTATAGTGTTTGAGAATGGTCTCCGTGCACTTTTTCCCAAATGAGCCGGTGCCGCCGGTTATAAAAATACTTTTGCCGTTAAGCATCACTTCTCCATAACCTTAACCTGCCGTCTTAGGGGCGGGGTGGGTCTGAGATTATCATAAAAATTCAGGGTATTCCAGGTTTATCCCGTCTCCATCCCCCCACCAAATCGTATACCTCCTCCACCGCCGCGGCCATCTGGGCCAGGGAGAATTTCTCCATCACCATCCCCCGGGCCTTGCGGCCAAGTTCCCGGCCCATCTCCGGATGTTCCCTGAGCCGCTTTATGGCCTGAGCCAGCGCCGGCGGGTCCCGGGGTTCCACCAGAAGGCCGGTTTCCCCGTCAATGACGATTTCCGGGATGCCCCCCACGTTGGCGCCCACCACCGGTTTGGCCATGGCCATGGCCTGGAGCAGGGCCTGGGGCACCCCTTCATTGGCATAGGAGGGTAGAACCACCACATCCATCAGGGCCAGCCAGGGGGCCACCTGATCCTGATAGCCGGCAAGGCGCACCCATGGTTGGAGGGCCAGTTCCGCCATCTTCTTTTCAATGGGCCCGCGTTGGGGTCCCTCCCCCACCAACACCAGAAAGGCCGGAGAACCGCCCTGGATGAGTTCCCTCAAGGCTTCCAGCAGGAAGAGGTGTCCCTTCCAGGAGCGGAGCACCGCCACCATCCCGAAAATAAAAGCCTTATCCGGGATTTGGAGGCGCTGCCGCATATCTGCATCTGCCTCTAGGGGGGGAAAGTCCGTCAGGGAGACGCCGGTGGGAATGGAAAAGAGCCGCTGGGGAGGCACCTGGACCTGCCTGGCCAGATACTCTTTGGTGGCTCCGGCGGTGGTGATCACCGCGGCCGGGGCCTGGTAGAGCATCCGAGTGGGCCAACTGCTCCGGACCGGGGTGGAGAGGTGCCGGGTGCGCACCAAAAGGGGCCGCGTTCCCAGGGTCCTCCAAGCCAGCCATCCCACCCAGGAATCCAGGGAACTATGAGTATTGAGGATATCCACCTGGCTATCCCCCAAGACCTGGCGCAAGGACAACCAGGCGGTGAGGTTGCGCCAGCCCCCAAAGGCCAGGGGCACCACGGCAAATCCATCCTGCCGGGCACGGAGGTACAGCTCCCCTCGAGGGTCACAGGCAATCAAAAGACGGTGCCCCCGGGATTGCATGGCCTCAGCCTCCACCAGGATGCGGCGCTCCTGCCCGCCCCATCCCAAGGAGGACTCGGTATGCAGGATGGTATATGGCTTCCCGGTGGATTTAGCCGTCACTGGCCCCCCCCTTTTCCCCCGGCCCCGGATAAAGAGCCTCCACGCCTCTGATCAAAGCCTCCGGAGATTTATTTTTACCACCGATGCGGCCCCCGGGGTGGCGGGAAATCCGTCAAATTATAACAAATCTCCGGGAAAAAGACAGGAAGCGGCATCCTTGATTTTCGCGGGGCGGATGGGGGCGGCCCAACCGGAACGCTTGCAGATAACCTCCGTCAGGCCCGTGGCCGCTAGGCCACTCCCCAAAACCTTGAGGAACGTTCTACGCGAGATGGACATATTTCACCCTCATGATGAATAGTCAAGTAGAATGAGACTTAAACGCTATTGATAATTTTATTCTGCCATATCACCTCCTTTGTGCGCACGCTACTTCATTGTAACACAAGAGTCAGACCTAAGAGTTGGGGATAAACCCCTCTGCCTGGACCTGCCCCCCACCAACCAGAACCCTATTCTTTTCTTGCTCTTTGGCCCCGCTTCCTTTATCATACGGAAAAACCACGAAAGGGGAGCGCAATGACCCGAAAAAGCCGATGGTTTGCCTTGGGTTGCTGCCTGGCGCTGCTTGTTTTTGTCACCGCGGTTTCCTGGGCCGCGGATGTGGAACCCAAAGTCGGACAGACGGTGGGCAATTTTAAATTCCCCAAGCCCATGTCGGATGAGGACGCCAAGTACTTAGGTCTGGCCAAGGCCGGGGAATTCACCCTGAAAGACATCCAATCTCCCTATGTCCTGGTGGAGCAGTTTAGCACCACCTGTCCCCATTGCCTGGTCCAGGCCCCCATCATCAACAGTCTTTTCAACCTGGTGCAGCAGGACGCGGCCCTTAAAGGAAAAGTGAAGCTCCTGGCCTTGGGCCAGGGCAATGACGCCAATGCCATAAAAATGTGGACAGTGTTCAACAAGATGCAATTCCCCCAGATCCCGGACGCCAAGAGCGCCTTCGGGGATGCCCTGAATTTCCATCCCTATCCGGTGAGCGTGCTCCTGGATAAGAGCGGAAAGATCGTCTGGGTTCACATCGGCGCGTTCGAAAGCGCGGAAGAGGCCCTGAAGGAAATCAAGGCCGCGGCCAAATAAGAGAGCGCAGAACTCAATTTTTACAGCAAAAGGACAGGCCCGCCCAGGTTCTCGCCTGGGAGGCCTGTCCTTTCCTTGCCCCCATTTGCCGTCCATTGCATGGTGACCTGTCTTAGAGGATTCGAGCCATGGACCTGAATGCCATTATGGTGGCCACCGACTTTTCTGAAAGCGCCTGCGCCGCGTTTGACGCCGCCAAAACGCTGAGCCGTCCTTTTGGCGCCAAGATTATCCTCCTGCATGTCATCAATGAGCGCCGCGTGGAGGTTTTGTCCGAATACCTGAAGGTGGAGCCCGAGAGCCTCATTCCGGGGCTCCGGGAGCGGGCCCAGGAAGAGTTGGAAGCCTTTATTAAACATTGCGACCCGGAATCCCTGGCCATAGAGAGCATGATAACCGTGGGCGCCCCCTTCCAGCAGATCGCGGTGTTGGCCCGGGAACTGGCGGTGGATCTGGTGGTTCTGGGAGGTTATGGGAAACGGGCCCGGGCCCCTCTGGAAGACCTCTTCTTCGGCGCCACCGCGGAGAAGGTGGTGCGCCTGCTCCCCTGCCCCATCCTGTGCGTGCCGCTGCTGGAAGGGGAGAAGTGAGTTGAGGGGAGTGCCGGGGACAAAAATTAACCACAGAGACACAGAGGACACAAAGTTACACAGAGATAATTTTTAGGCTTTGGCGCTCTTGCGCCAAAGCCTAAATAATTTCTTGGTGATTCTCTGTGTCTCTGTGTCTCTGTGGTTAAATTTTCCTAAACCGGAAAATCCACCTTGATCTTGAAAATTTCCCGGGCCGGGAGGCTCAAAACCTGGATTCCCGTTACCCTGGATATTTCCCCCAAAATCTCCTCCAAACGCTCCGGCGATTCGGCGATGAGGGTGAACCAGACGTTGAAGCGGTGGCGGCGCAGGTAGTTGTGGGTCACGCCGGGGTAGTGGTTCACCGTTGCCGCGAACCGCTCCACCTGCTCCGGGGGCACGCTGGCCGCGCAGAGGGTGCTGGTGTAGCCCAGCTTCCGGGAGGTGAAGTTGGCCCCGATGCGGCGGATGACGCCGGCGTCCACCATGGCCTGGACCCGGGCCAGGACCTCTTTCTCCGAAACCCCTACCCTTCTCCCCATCTCCCCGTAGGGCCGGGAGACAATGGGAAAATGGGACTGGATCTCGTTCAAAATGGCCTTGTCCAGATCGTCTAAAAGGGGACGGGGAGATTTATGGGGTTCCATGGGCGCGTCTTCCTTAAGTAATAAAGATTCACCACAAAGACACAAAGGCACAGAGTTTCACAAAGGAAAAGATTTATGCTTTGGCGTTTCACGCCAAAGCATAAAAATTATCTTGGTGCACCTTTGTGTCTTTGTGTCTTTGTGTCTTTGTGTCTTTGTGGTGAAATTTTTCATTTTTCTCATCCAATAGTCTCATAGGGGCAAATAGGGTCCTCCGCCAGGACGTCCCCGGTGAGGGCGTAGGCCCGGGCCCGGCAGCCGCCGCAGACTTTGCGGTATTGGCAGGTGTGGCACTTGCCCCGGTAGTCGTCCACCCGCCGCAGTTGCCGGAATAATTCCGATAGGGCCCAGATTTCCGGAAAAGGCGTCTCCCGGATGTTCCCGGCCGGGAGCTCCAGATAGCCGCAGGGCTGCACCTCCCCTTTATAGGAGACGAACGCGAAGCCCTGCCCCCCCAGGCAGCCCTTGGTCATGGCCTCCATGCCGTGGGTCGTGGGGGTGATCTTCTCACCCCGCGCATGCGCGTCCTGGCGCCACAAGCGGTAATACTGGGGCGCGCAGGTGGGCTTGATGAACAGCTTGCCCTCCTTTTGCCGGGCCAGGAGCCAGCGCAGGGTTTCTTCGTACTCCTCCGGGCGCACCAACTGGTCCCGGATCTCCTCCCCCCGGCCCGTGGGCACCAGGATGAAGACATGGTGGGCCGCGGCCCCGAGAGTGATAGCCAGTTCGTGGATGGCCGGAAGCTCGCCCCGGTTGGCCCGGGTGACGGTGGTGTTGATCTGAAAAGGGAGTCCAATTTCCCGGCAAGCGGCGATGCCGGCCAGAGCGCCCTCATAAGCCCCGGGCACGGCCCGCAAGGCGTCATGGCTGGCCGGGGTGGCCCCGTCGATGGAGATGGACAGCCGCTGGATGCCCGCGTCTTTAAGGCGCGCCGCGATTTCCGGGGTTAAGAGCGTCCCGTTCACCGCCATGACCATGCGGTGGCCTTTTTGGGTGCCGTAGGCCGCCAGGTCGAAGATGTCTTCCCGGAGCAGCGGCTCCCCCCCGGTCAAGATGACCACCACCTGGCCCATACCGGCCAGGTCGTCCAGGAGTTTGAGGCCCTCCTCGGTGGTCAGCTCCCCGGGATAAGGCCCGGAACCCGCCGCGGCCCGGCAATGCAGACAGGCCAAATTGCAGCGCCTGGTGGTCTCCCAGGCCAGGAGGCGGAGAGGGGGGGGGTTAGGTTCTGGGGAAGAATGGGTAAGCGGTTTCATCAATTAAATACTACCGGAATTCCAGGCTAAAAGCCATAATCTCCGCCTTTGCGTTCAGATAATTGCCTCTCAACTTTGTGCTTATGTACGTGCATAAAAATTTGACAGCTTTGGTTAATTTATTGTTTATATTGTATTTTTTCAAAATATTTTCTTGACAAATTTTCCGGCTTGCCCTTAGGATACTCCTACCAGAAAAAGCCAGACCCGCCGCAAGGCGGGGGCGGAAAGCCACGGGTCTCCAATAAGGACTTTTGACAGCCGGGTTGCCTGGGAAGGCAACGCGGTTTTTTTATGGCAAATTTCCTCGGCGAACCCTGGGGGTTTGCCGGGACGGAGACTGGGGTGATTGCAGGTTTTTTTATCGCACCGTGGTGACCTTGGATGCGTAAAATTCTGAAATAAGGAGTCTTACGATGAAGAAAATAGCTATTATAAGCCTTATGTTAGCTTCCATTTTTCTTAGCGTTCCATCTTTGCACGCTGCCATCCTTCAAATTACTATCGAAGCAAGACCAAAATCACCTGAAACAACAACCGGACCGGCTCCGACGGATGTATTAGGTGTTAATGAAAATTCCAAAGTTGTTTTTACTTATTTTCTTGACCCGAATCAAGCACCTTCGGGTTTAAATAGTGACTCTAACTCCATTAGCTGTCAATATAACGATGTTCCCACAAAAACGCTTCAGCTTATCAATACTGCTATTGATGGGCTATATATTCCATCTCAAACGTCTTTCGGTATCTTGGCTTACAACTGGTTTTCTACAAATACTGGTGGCTATACTTATGATTATTTTGTCATGCAGCCAACCTTTAAATTCCCTATCAGCGGAGACTTAAAAACCTTTACATCCAACATCACACTAAGATTTCCACTAGAATATTGGGGTGATGGGGAAACACCTATGCTCAGACCTTTTGTGTCAAGTGATACAATGGGATTTGATACGGCATTTGGTTCTACCTTTCTGTATTATCAAGAAGGAAGTTATTGGTACAACTTGGAGTATATTTCTGCCCGCGCTGAAATAGTCCCCCTCCCCCCCTCCGCCCTGCTCCTGGGCACCGGCCTGGCGGGCCTCCTGGCCCTGCGGGGCTGGCGGCGACGGCGGGATTAGCTCATAAACGAACCGGGCGAACACCAGGTTCGCCCCTACAAAGACCACCCACAGGCAAGGTCCCCCGGGGCCTTGCCTGTCTTTTTGCCGTTGGCGCAGGTTTCCATGAAAAAATTCCATGATGTGGACAGCCTGAATTTGCAGGGTTTTTCTGGGCCGTTCTCCCGCGGGGGCCACGGCTCAAGGCCAGTCCTATTCACCTAAAATTATCAAAGGGCCAAGATGTTTGCCGCCAAAGGAAGTTTATGGTATTGAACTTTATAGGCTATTGCAAAACCGGTTTTTCTGTCACCCTGAGCGCCGCGAAGGGTCTATGTCCTGGAAATGACTAGATTCTTCGCTTTATATGAAAATGCCTTTTCATAGAAACACTCGGAGGCGGCCAGAGACGGCCGCCCCACCAAAAAATCCCTTGCATGGTGGGGCGGGCCTCCGTGCCCGCCATGCCTAAATTTTCAGGCTTTGTTGTGGGCTTAGCCCATGATCGCTTCCCTCAGAATGACATTTTTTGCCAAATCCGGTTTTGCACTAGCCTCCAGTAAGTTACCCTAAAATGGGAGATTTGCCATGATCGACTTCCGCGCCCTGGCCCAGGACCTGGTGGCTGCTTTGACACTCAAATACGAACCCGTGGGGGTGACTCTTTATCAAGAAAAGGACTCCCTGCCCCCCAACCTCCCTTTTACTGAGGAGAAATTCAAGAGCTACTGCCAGGCCCTGGTGCTGGCCGGGGAAGGCCGGACCTTGCTGCTGGCCAAAGAGCAGATGGGCTGCAAGCTGGGCACCGCGGTCCTGGGCTTCGAGAAGGGCCGGGAACTGGAGGAATTCCTGGACGACGGGGTCCTGGAAAAATACGGGGTGGGCCTCTACGCCACCGAGGAGGCCTCCGCGGCCACCATCCGCAAAGCTGTTTATCTGGAGCCGGGGAAAACCCGGGCCGCGTTCATCGCCCCCCTGTCGGCCTGTACAAAAACCCCCCAGGTGGTGGTCTTCACCGGGGACAGCGAACAGGTGATGTGGCTTCTGTACGCGGTGAACTTTGAAAAGGGCGGCAGGATGGACCTGCCCCAATCCGGCGGGGCCTTGGGGGGCTGCTCGGATATCACCGCGCTGCCTCTCCTCCAAGGGATTCCCGACATCACCTTCCTGGGCCTGGGCTGCCGGATAAAAACCGGCCTGGACCCCTGCCACCTGATGCTGGGCATTCCCGGCCGCGACCTGGAGAGCACCCACCGCCATCTCCAGGAGATGGCCAAACCCATGGCCATGCTCCGGAAAGCCCGCTCGGGGTGAGGAAAAACCGGAAGCAATCTCATCTCCTCAATTCTCCCTCCTTCTGACGGCAGTCAATAATCTCATCTCCTGGAAAATGCCGGATTATTCACTGCCATCAGCATGGCCTGCCCCGGTGAAGACGGGGTTGGCAATTGCTTTTGGGAAAAATGGACCTATCATAATAGCTTAGATTTAACCGGTTTTCCCAGGAATCCCGGTTGTCCCCGGGGTTCCCGGCTAAACGTTTTCGGCTTTGCCAGGAGGCCTGCAATGAATGAAAACCAGCCCCTGCCCAAATTAGAATTGACGGACGCGGATATCTATGAGGCCATGAAGGCCGTTCCCGGTTATCTGGATATCACCCCCGGAGATTTTAAGGAAGTTTATCAACTGGCGTTTAAACAGGCCCTCCAACGCCTCCGCGGCTCGGTGCCGGCCCGGGACATCATGACCAAAGAAGTGATTGCCGTTTACCGGGATACCCCCCTGGCGGAAGTGGCGGAGCGCATGGGCCGGGGGGGCATCTCCGGAGTCCCGGTTCTCGATGCGGACCAAAAGGTGGTGGGAGTGATTTCCGAGAAGGATTTTTTAATGCACATGGGCTTGGAAAAATCCCAGAATTTTATGGTCCTGGTGGCGAACTGCCTGAAGACCAAGAAGTGTCTGGCCCTGCCCATTCGGGCGCAAATTGCTGAAGGAGTAATGAGCGCGCCAGCGGTAACCGTCCGGGAAGAGACCCCCCTGGCGGAGGTCGCCCAAATATTAACGGCCCATTCCATCAACCGGGCGCCGGTCACCGATGCCCAGGGACGCATGGTGGGCATCATTTCCCGGGGCGATATCGTCCGGGCCACCACCCACAGGACGGAATGATGCTCAGGAATTATTTCCACAAGATGCGGGGCACCACCCAGAGCCCGCCCCGGGTCAGCTTCCGGGAGATTGCCTGGTCCTGGTTGGGCGCGTTTTTAGGGATCGCCGCGGTGGCGTGGTCGGACAGCTTCTTTCTCCAGGGCACGGACCTGGTGCTGATCATCGGCTCCTTCGGGGCCTCCGCGGTCCTGATCTTCGGAGCCATCAAGAGCCCCCTGGCCCAGCCCCGGAACCTCCTGGGGGGCCATATCATCTCCGGGCTCATCGGGGTGGCGATTTACCAAATCTTTTCTCCCTATCTTTGGCTGGCCGCGGCCCTGGCCGTGGCCACCGCCATCGCGGTCATGCACGCCACCAAGACCCTGCACCCCCCCGGGGGGGCCACCGCGCTCATCGCGGTCATCGGCGGCCCCAAGATTCACCATCTGGGTTTCTTATACGCGTTCATGCCCGCGGGCAGCGGCGCGCTCATCATGCTGGCGGTGGCCCTGCTGGTGAACAACCTGGCCCGGGAACGGCGCTACCCGGAATTCTGGTGGTAAGGGGAAACATCGTTTAGCTCCTCCCCTACCCTCCCCCTCTTGCCTGGGCCGGCTCAGGCTGAAGCCTGCGGCTGCCATAGGATGTCTTCCCCCCAGCCCGATTAATTCCTTCCTCAGCCAGCTTCCGAAATGAGAAAAGAGATGAGATTCCAGGATGATGACATAATCGCCGGGCAATAATCACCATACCCATTGATTTTATATATTTCGTGATTATTACTAATCAGTAATGATTATGAAGGACCTCAGCGGTTTAATGGTCCCTCTACCTTACGGAGGCAAAGATGTCCAAACCCGAAGAGATGTGGCAATGCCAGATGAGCAACTGCGGCTATATTTACGACCCGGCCCGGGGGGATAAGAAGGGCAAGATTCCCCCGGGCACCCGTTTTGAAGACCTGCCGGAAGACTGGAAGTGTCCCTGCTGCGGCTCCGGCAAGAAGATGTTCCGGCCCCTGGCCGGACCGGGGTCCACGGCCGAGATGGCGGATAAGTGCTCCACCTAGTGGGGTGCTGCAAAAATAAAGTGACACTTGAAAGGCAGGTCTTTTACCCCCCTTTCCTAAAGGGGGGTCAGGGGGGATTTTTATAAGCCATTAAAATCCCCCTAAATCCCCCTTTAAGAAAGGGGGACTTAAAATGGAAACGCCATACCTGTTGGCCTGATTTTCCGTCATGTTAATTACGATACACTACACTAGTTGAGGAGGGCGGAACAGCCGGGGTGGATTTGCTGATTTGGGGGCGGCAGTAAAGGCGGCGGTCGGCAGGTTGCGCTCCATGAGACCAAAGAGAGAGGGGTTGGGCTCTTAGCCCAACCCCTTTTTTTCCCTGGGAGAGATGAAAAGATTCGGAGCCGGGACCACCTTGGGGACCGGCCTGGGGGATATTCTTACTCGGCTTCGCCGCCTTTTCCGGCTTGCTGGAGTTCCGGCTTCATTCTTCTTTCACTCAGGCGCTGCAGAATCACCCAAAAGACCGGCACAAAGGGAATGGCCAGGAGCGTGGACGCGAGCATGCCTCCGAAGACCACCGCGCCGATGGCCTGGCGGCTGGCGGCCCCGGCGCCGGAGGCCACCACGAGGGGCACCACCCCCAGGATAAAGGCAAAAGAGGTCATGACAATGGGGCGGAACCGCCGCCGGGTGGCCTCCACCGCCGCGTCGATGATGGACAGGCCTTCATGGCGCAGGTCCCGGGCGAACTCCACGATGAGGATGGCGTTCTTGCTGGCCAGGGCGATCATCAGCACCAGGCCGATCTGGGTGTACAGGTTGTTGTCAAAACCCCGGATGATGAGGGCCAGGAGCACCCCCACCATGGCCATGGGCACGGTGAGGATCACGGCCGCGGGGCTGGTCCAGCTTTCATAGAGCGCGGCCAGGACCATGAAGACCAGGGTGATGGAAAGGGCGTAGATAAGATAGGACTGGAGGCCCACGGCCTTTTCCTGATACGCGGTGGCGGTCCAATCATAAGAGATGCCCGGGGGCAGGGTGTGCCGGGCCACGTCTTCCATGAGTTTCAGTCCCTGGCCGGAGCTGAATCCCGGCGCGGTGGAGCCATAGATTGACGCGGCCGGATAGAGCTGGTAACGGGTTACCAGTTCCGAGCCGAGAGAATGCCGCACCTCCATCAGGGTTCCCAAAGGCACCATTTCCCCTTTGTTGTTGCGGGTATAGAGGTTTTTGAGGTCTTCGGGCAGGAGGCGGTAGGGCGCGTCCGCCTGGACGTTGACCTGGAATATCTGGTTGAATTTGTTGAAGAGGTTGACGAATGAGGTGCCGGGGAAGGCTTGCAGGGTGTTAAAGACGTTGTTCAGGGGCACGCCCAGGGATTCCGCCTTGGTCCGGTCGATGTCCAGATAGATTTGGGGGCTCTGGGCGGTGAAGGTGGTGCCCAGGCGCTGCAAACCCGTCTGGGCGTCGCCGACCCGAACAATTTCCAGGACCGCCTTCTGTAACTCGTTCAAGCCCAGGCTGCCCCGGTCTTCGATCATGATCTGGAACCCCCCCGCCTGGCCCAGGCCCCGGATGGAGGGCGGCACCAGCACCGCAAGATCCGCCTCCTGCACCGCGCCGGATTGCCGCCAGAGGTTGGCGACAATCCGGTCCTGGCTCAAGTCGGCGCTCCTTTTGTCCCAACTCTGATAAATCACAAAGGTGGTGAAGGTATTGGGCAGATTGGCCGCGTCCAGGATGGAAAAACCGCCGATGGTCACCCAGGCCCGGATTCCTGGCGTTTTTTGCAATATCTGCGTAACCCGGTCCGCGACCCCCCTGACCCTGGGTTGGGAGGCTCCATCGGGCAGACGGGCCGCCACCATGCAGTAACCCTGGTCTTCGGTGGGCAGAAAACCGGTGGGATGGACCGCAAAGCGCCATCCCGCCACCAGGATGACCGCGCCAAAGATGGCCAGCATCAGTCCGGTGCGATGCACCATCCAGCCCACCAGCCTGATATAGGCGTCTTCCAGCATCATGTAAACCCGGTTGAAACCCCGGTAGAACAGGTTGGGTTCCCCCTTTTTCACCGGACGCAGCCACAGCGCGCATTGCGCGGGTTTGAGGGTCAGGGCGTTGATGGCGCTGATGACTGCGGTGGCGGCAATGACCAGGGCGAATTGCCGGAAAATCTGGCCCGTGATCCCCGGCAGAAAGGCCGCGGGCAGAAACACCGAGACCAGGGCCAGGGTGATGCCGAAGACCGGGCCGGTGAGCTCGCTCATGGCCTTGATGGCGGCATCTTTGGGACTGAGCCCTTTCTCGATATAGTGGGAGGCGTTTTCCACGATGATGATGGCGTCATCCACCACAATGCCGATGGCCAGAATCAAGGCGAACAAAGTCATCAGATTGATGCCGAAGCCCATCATCTGCATGGCCGCAAACGCCCCGATGATGGTCACCGGGATGGTGGTGGCCGGCACCAGGGTCCCCCGCCAGTTTTGCAGAAAGACCAGGATGACGATGAGCACCAGGATGCCGGCTTCTAACAAGGTCTTATAGACTTCGTTGATGGCTTCCCTGACAAAGATGGTGGTGTCGTAGTAGATGGCGTAGGTCAGACCCGGGGGAAAGTCTTTTTTCATCTCCACCATGGCCTTTTTCGCGCGGTCCCCCACGTCCAGGGCATTGGCCCCGGGCAAGGAATAGACAATGATTTGGGCGCTCTTGTGGCCGCTGACCCCGGCAAAATTGCTGAAGTTTTGCTGGCTCAACTCCACCCGGGCCAGGTCCCGGACGCGGACGATTTGCGGGGCTTCGGACCGCACGCTTTTGATGATGATGTTTTCGAATTCCTCCACGTCGGACAGACGGCCCAGGGTGTTCATGGTAAATTGAAAGGGTTGCTCAGGCGGAGTGGGCGGCCCCCCCAGATGGCCGGCGGCCACCTGGACGTTTTGCTGCTTGAGGGCGTTCAGCACCTCATCCGTGGTCAGGTTATAGTACTGGAGGCGGTTGGGGTCCAGCCAGACCCGCATGCTGTAAGAGCCGGCGCCGACAACCCGGACCTGGCCGACTCCGGGAAGCCGGGCCAGGGGGTTTTGCAGGTTGATGACCGCGTAATTGGAGAGGAAGGTTTCGTCAAAGCGTTCTTCTTCCGAATAGAGGCTGATCACCAGGAGGAAATCGGTGGAGACCTTCTTGACCGTAACCCCCTGCTGCTGCACGGCGTCAGGGAGCTGGGACAGGGCGCTGTTCACCAGATTTTGCACCAGGGCCACCGAGGTATTGAGGTCGGTGCCCACGGCAAAGGTGATGGTCAAAGTGTAACTCCCGTCACTGGAGCTGGTGGAAGACATGTAGAGGGAGTTTTCCACCCCGTTCACCGCTTGTTCGATGGGAACCGCCACCGTGGCGGCCACGATCTCGGCGCTGCCTGCGGGGTAGTTGGTGGTTACCTGGATGGTTGGCGGCACCACCGGGGGATATTGGGCCACCGGCAGGATATAGAAACAGACCAGACCGATAATGATGGTGACGATGGCGATGACGTTGGCAAAGATGGGCCGTTCGATGAAGAATTTGGAAATCATGAACCGGCTTTCCTCTTCAGGCCTTTCTGGGAGGCCGCCTCATCTTTCGGGGGGGGAGCTTTTAACTCTTTCTTCTCCGGGTTGACCGGACGGCCGGGGATGGCCTTGATGACCCCTTCCACCACCACCCATTCCTCTCCCTGGAGGCCTTCCTCCACCACCCGGAAGCCGTCCACTTCCGTGCCGGTGGTGACGGCCCGGCGCTCCACCACGTTTTTCCCATTAACCACCAGGATAAAGGAGCCTTGCTGGTCAAAACCCAGGGCCTGCTGGGGGACCACCAGGGCCGCCTTATCTTCCGCCACCGGCACCCGCACCCGGGCGAACAAACCGGGCATGATCATGCCCTCCCGGTTGGGGGAGACGCCCCTGAGAAGGAGGGAGCCCGTGGTGGGGGTAACGCTGATGGCCGCGAAATCCAGGCGCCCCTGATGCGGATAGCCCTTTTCATTGGCCAGGCCGAAGAAAAGGGGCAATTTCTTTTTGCTGGCCGCGTCCGGGGAGAGCCGGGTGCCTCCCATGAGGCGGAGCAGGTCCCGCTCGTTGATGTTAAAATAGACATAGATGGGGTTGATCTGGTTCACTTCCGCCAGGACCGTGCTCTCCCCCGCGCCCACCAGGTTGCCGGGGTCCTTCAGGGTCCGGTCAATGCGGCCGTCAAAGGGGGAAGTCACCCGGGTGTATTCCAAATCGAGCTTGGCCAGGTCCCGTTGCGCCTCCGCGCTCAAGACCGAGGCCTTGGCCGCGTCCCGCTCATACTGCCATTGGTCCACGTCGATTTGGGACGCGGCCTTGTCCTTCAGCAGCTTGGAATATCTGGTCAATTCCGTTTGGGCATGGAAAAGGCGGGCCTTTTGGGAGAGAATTTCTGCCTGGGCCTGCTGGAGCTTGGCCTGATAAGTGTTTTGCTGAATCAGGAACAACAACTGCCCCTTCTTGACCCGGTCGCCATCTTGGAAAAGAACCTTTTCCAGGTAGCCCTCCACCCGGGCCCGGAGCTGCACGGTGTTGACGGCTTGGGTGTTGCCGGAAAATTCCAGGTAATCGGTGACCGCGCGTTTCAGGGGTTGGGCCACCGTCACTTTGGGGGGCGGCGGCGGGGTGTAGGCGGCCTTATCGCCGCAGGCCGCAAAAGAAAGGAATAACAGGGGAAGCAAGCCCCACACAGGACTCCGGAAACCGGATAGAGGCTGACATTTAGTTATGCTCATGGTCGAAAGCTCCGGCAGAGTTGCATTTTGAGACGGTGAGATCTGTAATAAATGGTCTTGTAGGGGGGAGGTTCCCCCTGCCCCCTTCCTCAGCATCAATCTTTCTTGGGAGAGGAGGGAGCGGACCCGGTCCCCGGCTCCCTCTCCCCAAGGTTACTGGCCGAGACGGAGGCAGCATAGGCCGCGGGGGTGAGCAAGGCCCCCCAATTGGTGCGTTTGGCCATCTCCGCCTGCACCTCTTGGGGGACAAAATCCTGCCCTTCCCGGAGCTGCCAGCCGCCTCCCAAGGCCCGGTAAACCCCCACCAGGTTCCGGGAGATGTCCCCCAGGGTGGAGGCCAGACTGTCCTGTTCATTCAAGAGGGCCTGCTGCGCGGTGAGCACGGTGGTGAAATCGGTGACGCCTTCCCGGTATTGCAGCACCGCCAATCCCAGAGAGCGCCTGGCCGCGTCCGTGCTTTCGGCCAGGAGTTTGGCCCGCAGCTGGGATCGCAGAAAGGCCACCAGCGCGTCCTCCACTTCCTGCTGGGCCTTGAGAACCGCGTTCTGATAAGTAATGACCAGCTCCTGGAAACGGGCGTCCTGGACCCGCACCTGGTTGGTGAGCCGGCCATAGTTGAGGATATTCCACTGGAAACCCGGACCGCCGCTGGCGTTGCGGCTCCGCCACTGGAACATATCCCCCAGCGCGAACCGCCCCACGTCACTGGCCAGGAAGCTGAAGGTGCCGCTGAGGCTGAAGGCCGGGAACAATTCGGCTTTGGCCACGCCGATTTGGGCGCATTGGGCCGCGGCCTGGGCTTCCGCGGACCGGATATCCGGCCGCCGGCGCAGCAGGTCCGCGGGAATACCCACCGCCACTTGGGGGGGCGGCGCCGGAATTACCCCGGGGGTCTCCAGCAGGTCGGCCAGGCGGCTGGGGGGCATCCCCAATAAGACGCAGAGGGCGTTCTGGGCCTGGCGCAGTTGGATTTCCAGGGAGGGAATGCTCGCCTCCGTATTGAACAGCAGGGTCTTGGCCTGCTCCACGTCCCGCTGGGTGGTGGTGCCGCCCTGGAACTTGACGGTGGCGATTTTCAGGCTCTCCCGTTGGGTTTCCACGTTCTGCCGGGCAATTTCCAGGCGCTTTTCCAGGGTGCGGATGGAGATATAGGAACCGGCCACGTCGCCGGTGAGACTGACCAGGGTGTTGTCGTAATCCGCGATGTTGGCCAGCAGGCTGGCGTCCGCGGACTCGATGGCCCGGCGGAATTTCCCCCAAAAGTCCAGTTCCCAAGTGGCTCTAAAGCCCATCTCGGATTGAAAGTATTTTAGATTGCGGCCCACCGCAGCCTCGGGGCTGTGGTCGCTACCCCGGATTTTCTCCAGGGAGCCGAAGGCCTGTTGGGTTTGGGGAAACCATTCTCCGATGGCGACGCCCAGTTGCGCCCGGGCCTCCAGAACCCGCACCCCGGCAATCCGCAAGTTCAGATTCTCCCGGTACGCGGTCTCGATGAGCCGGTCCAGGGTGGGGTCGCCGAAGGCTTTCCACCAGTTGCGGTACTCCGGGGACTCGGTTTTTACCCGCCGGTCTCCGGCATCCAGCCAGTCTTTGGCAATGGTAGCCTGGGGCTTGGTAAAATCGGGGCCCACTTTGATGCACGCCGGGGTCACCAGGCAGAAAACCAGCAAGATCCGGCAAAGGTTGACGGGACTCATGGGGTCTCCCCTGCTGCCTGCGGCTCTTTAAAGGGTTGCGGCAGCCGCCGGGCAATGAAGGTGTCAGCCATATTCTGTTCGGCCTACCTTACTGCATCTTCCGGCTCCATTGCAACCCGGATTCCTGGGGGTGGTCCCAAAAATTCGGCACCAGCGGAACCGGGGCATTTTAAGGGAAATTCGGGAAGCAGGAAACGCCGGGGTGGGAGCCACGGAGCAGGGAGCCACGGCTGTGGCTGCCGGCGTCAAGGAATGCCAGGTGACGGGAAACCTATCCCCAGGGGCGGAAAGCCGCGGGGTCTCCCCGCGTCCTGGCTCTTTAAGGCTGCTGCAGATTAGCGAAAATTTGCACGGCCCGGATATCCCGGCCGCTGGCCGCCACGCCCACCCCCAGGTGGGAGAAGTACGCGGCCAGCAGGTTATCCCGGTGGCCGGGGCTCTTCATCCAGGAATTAATAATAAACCGGGCCAGGGCCTCGCTATTGGCGGTGTCCATATTCCATCCCTTCCAGATGTTTTCTCCCAGGCGGCGGATGGGACCGGGATAGAAGGGCATCACCCGGTCCTTGGCGGCCAGGCCCTCCGGGTTGGTATGGCTAAAGAATCTGCGGCGCAGCATGTCGTCGCAATACGCCTGGGCCAGGGAGGCCAGCGTCCCGTCCTGGGCCAACGGCGGGATGCCGTATTTCCCGCGGATTTCATTGGCAAGGCGCCAGATGCGCTCCGCCACGTCCTGGAGGGGCGCCGGGGGCCGGCTGCCCCTGGGCGCGGGTACCCATCCTTGGGGACCCCCGGCCGGCGGCGGCGGATACTGCTGGACCTGGTAGGGCTGCGCCTGACATTGCCCGCCTCCCCCGGACCCCATCAGCGCGGCCAGGGACGCGGCGCAGATAATGGCAAATATTATTGATTTTCTCATCTTAAGGGCCATCTTCTCCAGGAAGGGCAGGAGTGCTCAGGAGCCCGGGCCGGGGGTTGGGTGACCCCCTGCGCCCTGCCCTTTTCCCCCTCAAACCTACTACAAAAAACGTTTTTTCTGTCACCCTGAGCCGCAGGCGAAGGGTCTAGTCCTTGAAATTACTAGATTCTTCGCTTCACTCAGAATGACAAATTTGGGCGAATTTGAGGTTTTTCAATAGCGAGACCTCTGCAAAAACTTACTTGAAGCATGAAAAAGCCTTGTTCTCATCCCCCCTCCCCTGGTGGGAGGGGGCATATTTCAGGCAACCTCACAAATTCACTCGAATTTTGCCACCCCCACCCTAACCCTCCCCCATCAAGGGGGAGGGGATCTTAAGGAATTTCCCTTGGTTTCCCGGTATTTTTCAGAGGTCTCCTATCTTTTAAATCTTTTAGTCCGGGTGGTCTTTTTCAGCTTTAACTTTAACGCCAAATTTAATTTAGTCAAACCAGCCAGACTTCTTATCGAGTTTAGATAAATTTTGGTATCATTTATTAGACGCATTTCCGGCCCCGGCCCCGGGGGGGCCTGGGAAGGCCCTGAGGAGGGATGAGTTAACCACAGAGACACAAAGTACCCAGAGTTTCACCAAGTAAAAGATTAGTGCTTTGGCGTTTCCCGCCAAAGCACTAAAATTATCTTAGCGTACCTTGGTGTTCTCTGTGTCTTTGTGGTAATGATTTTTTTAATTGAGGTGACCATGCTGAAGAGGAAGCACAAAGTTCTGGCCGCATTTTTGGTGGTGGTGTTCCTAGTGGTTACCGGCGCCCCGGCCTTCGGCCAGGACTTGGGCGGAGGCAAGGCGGGCCGCTACGTCAGGCCTGCCGACCAAACGGGGAAAAGTTATAAGTTTGTGGGCTCGAAGAAAACCAAAGAATACCATTGGCCTGTCTGCAAATATGTCAAAAGCATCAAGCCCGAGGATCGCATCTACTTCAAATCGGCCCAGGAAGCCAAGGCCGCGGGTTACGTCCATTGTAGTGTGTGCAGCAAGTTTCGGTTTTAACTTCAGATCAGCACCCCTCCCCCCGAGTGGCGAATCGCGGATAGATAGCGAAGCTGTCGAAAAAGTCCATTTCTGCCGTTTTTTCGAAAAGCGCATCTAATGAAATCAATAAGTTACAAGGCAGAAAAACCAGGATTTGGGGTTTTTCGACAGCCTCAGCAGTTAGCGCCACTTCGGCTTCCCGCAGCTTCCCAATGATCTGCTCCGGGGTAAACCGCTTCCTGCTCATCTCCCTGCCTCCCTTCGATCCACCACTCTAACTTAACATGTGGATCAGTTTTTGGGGGGCAGGTCAGTGAGCAAAATAATGTCAAATTAATCCGACCCAACCGGGAACTCATTGACCATGCTTAATTTTTTAACCGAAAACGGTATTACATGGCCTTGGGGGTTACGGCGGGCTTGGGCGACTCCTTGGGAGTCGGCGCCTGGCGCCGGGGCACGGATTGCGGCCGGTCAGCCGGCATGGGCTGCAAGTAGCGCAAGGAGGCCCAGCCGGTGCGATCCCGGCGCAGGTCATATACCCGGGCCCAGCCCCCGCTGGTATCCATGAGCTCCACTTCATCGTTGAACTCCAGGGTGCCGATCTGGGTCTCTGCCGTAGAGGGTCCGGCCCGGAGGGCCAGGCCGGAAACGGTCACAAAGTAATGCGGCGGTCCCGGTGGCGGCGGCGGAGTCTCCACCATGGGCGGTGGCGGCGGCGGTCCCGGTTCCACACAGCCCATGCACAGGGACAGGGCCATCACACAGAGTGCCAGACCAGTAAGGGTGCGTCTCAGGGTCATGAAAGTCTCCTTATCCGAGAATATGGGCCAGTCCAACGGGCTTCCGTCTCACATGGGCCTCTGAGACCTCCGGGGTCGCGGCAAATTTCCACCCCGATCCAGTTCTCGAAGCCCAATCTTTTCGAGTGACGCATGATAGCACAGAAATTTTTGAAAAATCAATTCCCCCCGAAATTTTAAGCCTGCCGGACCAGAGGATACCAGGGATATCAGTGATTTTCGTGCAGAGACCCCCAGGCCGGCACGGCCTGTAGTTGGGGCTGTGCCCCTCCATCAGCCGCAAAAATAATCGCAGATCCAAACCGAGATTATGCCGCAGTCTTGGCCATTGCGGTCCAAAAATGGTTTTTTGTACCTCTTTCCCTAAAAAAAATCCCTCAAAGTTTCTGTTCTTGAATCCGGATCCTCTCGTGGAAGGCATTGCAGCACAAATTTGGGCGGAAAGTCAATTTTCCTCAGATTTCGGGCATACCAGCCATCCGCGACCAAATGGCACTTTTTTGGAATGACTAAAAACACCAGGCAGCACCGCCCGGCAGTGGCAAACCAAGGTGGCCAGACATTATTAATGGAGGTGCTGATGACTTGCCAAAATAAAAGCTTATCCTCAGTGGGGAAAAATTCCTCATACGACCTGCATATCAGACCGGCGTGGGGTTGGCCTAAGAAGATATCGGCCGGACTTTTACCGGCCGGCGCCGGCGATGCGGGGCTTAATTGCTGGAGGGAGGCGGATAGCTGACATATTTTCCATTTGATAAATTCTGAGCAAGTATGCGCTAATGGAGGTGCACAACGGGACAGATTCTGGCCCATAAAAAAATAACCCCGCCTGGGTAACCAAAAGTCAGGCCAGGCGGACACCTTTAATATCGGTCCATTATACGCCTTTCCCCGGCGGCAATCGGGGCTTATCAGTGATCCCTGCGAACCATTTGGAACACAATTTAAAAAAGTTACCATTACCACAACTATCTTAAAGTATTATTTAACTTGACATTTCGCAGTTAGATGTACATCCTAAAATAAACCAGAAAACGCCAAACCCATCGCGAGGTGGGGACGGAAAGCTGCGGGTCTCAGTTTTAGAGAGATCGCCGGGTTGCCTGGAAATAGGGTCCGGGGTTTTATTCTGACTGGTGGCTTGACGCAGCTAACCATCGCCGATTGGTGATAAAGGGAGCTCATACTGCCGCTTAATCCCGTTTGAAAACCTGTGGACCCGGCAAGAAGCCGGAAAGATGACAAGGAAAGGGATTCCGCATGGGTTTTAAGCACACTATCCAGAGCCTGAGCCCGGTCGCCTGGCCGGGCACGTTTGGCCAGGATAGTGGCCAGCCGAAGTCCGCCGGGGGACGCCCCCGGGCCTTTAACCCCGCCGGGGCCGAGACCCCTGAAGAAGCGCTGACCTATATCAGGCAGCTCTCTAAAGCCGGGCGCACCGACGAACTGGTGGGACTGCTGCGACGCAGTCCGGTCTTTCGGGAGGCCTGGCAGACCCTGCAGCAGTTTTCCGCCACCGGCTCTGACGCGGCCGGGGAACTGGCCGCGGCGGCGATCCCAACCCCGGACCGGTCAGGTCTTCCCGCGCCTTCCCCCGGCGCCGGGTCCAAAGGCCGGCTCCCAAGCCCGGGCCCAGGCCTGGTGGCGCCGCAGGTTCCGGCCACCCCGGGATTTTCTGGGAAAATCCCGGCGGCCCAGACATTTCCCGTCCCGTCCTCCAGACCTACCAGCCCTCTGGACGCCGCTCTCCAGGTCTATGAAACCCAGGCCCGCTTTTTCGCCCAGGAAAAAGCCGATTCCCCCCGGATCAGCCTCAGGGTCTGACTCCCCCATTTTCCCCCGCCGGGCGACTCCAGAGATCTGCCTGTAAAATTCTCCTGTTAACTTAAGCTCTTGCAAAAGTTTGCCTTAACGAGTACTGGCTTCTTTTCCCCCTCCCCACGGGGGGAGGGGGTTAGGGGGAGGGGGGCGTCTGTTGTTTGGAACTATTGGATAACCCTAACTAAATTTACTCACTTCCACCCCAACCCTCCCCCCTCTGTTTGGACCGGGGAGAAGGGTAACAAACGTTCGGGGACATAGGTAACACTTTTTTTCTCTTTATAAACGTCTTTTGTTTTTTAAATCGATTTTGGTGATGCGTTGACTACAGAAAACCACTTCCCAGACTCCATCGCTGCTGGTGGGGCGCAGGGCCACGAGCTCGCCCCGGAAGGC
>Ga0299912_10000521_pt1 | contig 32514 bp, 19 predicted proteins | sample RVTome_2_FD_207667 | JGI IMG/M metagenome (GOLD analysis project Ga0299912, IMG submission 207667) | Soil microbial communities from uranium-contaminated site in the Upper Colorado River Basin, Wyoming, United States - RVT95D214 (version 2) ... | reverse complement strand
TTCCCGAGCTCATTCAAATGGACAGCTCCTGCTGTGCCAGGAGTCTATCGCCCCCGCCATCCCGAGCGGGCCGTCCTCTACCGTGTGTTGTTCCATCATATCGACAGGTTCCTGGCTGAGTAGGAGGCAACTTCGGGCAGGCGTACGGCTATCTCCGGCCGATCACCAGGGAGGTCGTGTAGCGCTACCTTGACTGCGGCAACCCGCGCTGCGGCTTCTGGCCCGCCTCCAGCAATTCCCGACTGTCCCGACTGTCCTTGACATCTTTTCGAGCCGTGATCTATACTTCCTCACGGTGGTTGGAGGGGAAAATCTATAAAAAGACACTCACTCAGCTGTCCGACCTGTCGCAGCGCCTGCAGGACGCCCTCTCCGGCCGCTACCGGATCGAGCGCAAGCTCGGCCGGGGCGGCATGGCCACCGTGTTCCTCGCCGAGGACCTCAAGAACCGTCGCCGGGTCGCGATCAAGGTCCTCGACCCCGAAGTCGCCGCCGCCATCGGCCCCGAACGCTTCCAGCGCGAGATCGAGATTGTCGCCCGGCTCACCCATCCGCACATCCTGCCGCTCCACGACTCTGGGGTCGCGGAAGGCTTCCTGTTCTATGTCATGCCCTATGTCGAGGGCGAGTCGCTGCGCGACCGGTTGACCCGCGAGAAGCAATTGCCGCTGGAGGACGCGCTCCGTATTGCCCGCGAAGTGGCCGATGCTCTGGATTATGCCCACCGCCACAGTGTGGTACACCGGGACATCAAGCCCGAGAACATCCTGCTGGAAGAAGGGCACGCGGTGGTGGCGGACTTCGGGATCGCCCGCGCCGTCGCAGCCGCGGGGGAGGAGAAGCTGACGGCGACCGGCTTAGTTGTGGGGACCCCGGCCTACATGAGCCCGGAGCAAGCGGCGGGCAGCCGCGACGTCGCCGGCCGGAGCGATCTCTACAGCCTGGGCTGCGTGCTGTACGAGATGCTCGCCGGCCAGCCTCCGTTTATCGGACCGACGCTGGAGAGCTTGGTGCACCAGCACCTGAACCTGGAGCCGCGGCCGGTGGGCGCGCTGCGGAGCAGCGTGCCGCCGGCTGTGGAACGCGCCCTTGCGAGAGCCCTGGCCAAGACGCCGGCTGACCGCTTCGTGACGGTGGCCGAGTTCGCGGCCGCGCTTGAGGCTGGTGGAGTTGGAGTGCGCACGGGCACAGGGCCCCGCATCATCACCGCCGCGGCCGGCCCGGCGCTGCGCTCACTGGCAGTGCTGCCTCTCGAGAACCTCTCTGGCGATCCGCGACAGGAGTACTTCGCCGACGGGATGACCGAGGCGCTCATCGCGATACTCTGCAGAATCGGCGCGCTGCGCGTAATTTCGCGCACTTCGATTATGACCTACAAGGGCACGCGCAAGCCGCTTCCGGCAATCGCGCGCGAGCTGAACGTCGATGCGATCATGGAGGGCACGGTGCTGCCGGTCGGCGACGAAGTAAGGATCACGGCGCAGCTTATTTCGACGCGCGACGACGCGCTGCTCTGGTCGGAGAGCTTCGACCGTCATCTGCGCGACGTGCTGAGCCTGCAGGCCGAGGTCGCGAGGGCGATCGCAGCGGCCGTCCGGGTCGAGCTCTCCCGGGCCGAGAGGTCGCTGCTCGGCAACCGGCGCCAGGTGAACCCCGAGGTGTATCGCCGCGAGCTGATGGGCAGGCAGGCGATGGCGCAGCGGAAAATAGAGGGCTTCCGGCTGGCGGTGGAGCACTTCCGTCAGGCGATAGCGCTCGATTCCACTTACGCGCCGGTGTACGCCGGACTCTCGGAGGCGCTCATGCTCCTCTCGAACTACGGGATCGAGCCGCCTCTCGCCACCCACCAGCCCGCACGCGACGCGGCCGAGCGCGCGCTGGAGCTGGACCCCGCGCTTCACGAAGGACACGTATCCCTCGCTACGATACTCTGGCAGTATGAGTGGGACTGGGACCGAGCGGAACACCAGATTCAGCGCGCAATCGAGCTGAACCCCGGTGCGGCGAACGCGCGTCACTGGCACAGTGCGTTCCTGGCGGTTGCCGGCCGCTTCGAGGAGGCGCTCGCGGAGAATCGCCGCGCCCAGGAGCTTGATCCGCTTTCCCAAATCTTCGTAGCGTTCGAGGGATGGATCCTGGCCTTCGAGGGTCGCGACCGCGAGGCGATGGCGCGTCTCCGCTATGCTATCGAGCTGGATCCACTGTACGTTTCGGCCCTTTTCTACCTCGGCCTCAGCCTGACCCGGGTCGGGCGGGGGGATGATGCGATCGAGGCAATCGAGCAGGCGGTTCAGCTGTCGGGTCGCCTGGCCCGCACGCTAGCCTACCTGGTCTTCGCTTGCGCGCGCGCGGGGCAGCGGGAAAGGGCCGGGGAGGTGCTCGCGGAACTTGAGGAGCGAGCGCGCACCAGCTACGTCCCTCCCTACTTCCTCGCCATCGCGCATGGCGCCCTCGGACACCTGGACCGCGCCCTGGAGTGGCTCGAGCGCGGCTGCCTGGAGCGAGACGTCATGATGCGCGACCTCGCCGTGGATCCCGCCTCCGAGCCGTTGCGGCAGGACGAGCGCGGCCGCGACGTTCTCCGCCGGATGGGCCTCGCTCGCTGAGAACGCTTTCCTCAAACAAAAGACCAAGCCGCAGCATCTTGATTAGCCGCTTTCGGGACGCCGGCTATTCCCGTCTCTACGGGCCCTGTGTCGCCCTGCAAGGGTGAATTTTTTTTCGCCCGGCGTGTTAAATCAGGTAAAGAGATATTCAAGGCTCGTTTAAAAGGAGTCCGGAATGAATAAAATAGGGTACGGTGTTTTAAGCGCTATTCTACTTTTCGGGATTGCCGCGCAGCCGGGCTTGGCCTCGGTTAAGCCCAAAACAATCCAGTTCAGCCTGAACCTGGGCGCCGCGGCGAGCGGAGACGGCGATATCGGCCCCTTTGTCGGCGGGTTTGAGGATTATGCCCGGGATCTGGCCGATCTCTTGGGTCTCCAGAAATCAAGCGATATCGAATGGACGAAATGGGGCCGGGCCCTGGGGGGAGAAGTCATCCTGGGATTCTCGCCCCGGGTTCGTCTCGGCCTGGGTATCGGCCTGATATCCAAAGCCAGGGACAACCGGGCCGAGCTCGGCCCCTATCCCCTCATTGAAGGCAAGCTCGATTTCGGCCTGAGCGTGGTGCCCATGACGCTCACGGGCTACCTATTCTTCCCTGTGTCCGAAAAGAGCCAAATCTATATCAAGGGGGGGCCCTCATTTTATTGGGGCCGATTCAGGTATGATGTCACGACCATCGTCCAGGGAGTCGAGAGCCGATTCGAGGGGGAGATCCGGGACGGCGCCCCGGGTTTCCAAGGCGGCCTGGGCATCGAGGCCGTCCTCTCGGACCGCCTTACTCTGTTCGCCGAAGCGGCGGGGAGATACGTGAAATCCGGCGACTGGATCGGAGATGAAACGGAACTTACCGAACAGGTCAAATCGGCTCCCGTTTGGTATGCTGAGGAAGCGTACGGGGGGGGCGCCCTGTTCACGGGCCGGTATTACCCCTCCATCGTCGTCGCGGATGACTCTCCCCAGAGCAGCCGGTTAAAAAACGTGCGCAGATTCGAGACGAATTTCTCCGGGGTTCAGATCCAAGTCGGGATCAGGATCGGGTTCGATCTCTAGAGGAGGGCGGGAATGTCCCCTCCGAACAGGACGCACGTCTTGAAATCCCAAAAGATAACAGGCCTTGTCTTGTTGTCAGTCCTTCTCCTGGCCGCTTCCTTCCAAGCCCGGGAGCGGACGCCCGGAGGGGAAAAGAGGCTGTCGTCGATCCCGGTTCGGGAAGCCAACAACGATCCTCATCCCTATCCTTGGCCGGAGTCGAGTCCCGAGGAGCAGGGATTGGATTCTTCCGTCCTCGGCCAAATGTTCGATCAAGCCCTCAAGCTCGGGTATGTCAACAGCGTGTTGATCGTCAGGAACGGGAGGCTCGTCGGGGAACGCTATTACAAAGGGCGGGATCGTTTCTACACGGACCTCATCGCCTCCGCTTCCAAGAGCTATCTGGATCCTCTGATCGGGATCGCCCTGAGCCGCCGCTTTCTTTCAAGCCTCGACCAGAAGGTCGTCGATTTCTTCCCCGAGTTCAGGGCGTCCGTCCAGGACCGACGGATCCTGGATATCACGATCCGGCACTTGCTGCAGATGAGGGCCGGCTATCCCTTCGATCCCGACGGGGACGCCTTCAATCGGGCGATAAACGGCGACAACTGCATGAAATCCGCCCTTCTCTGGCCTTTGGCCGCCGATCCGGGGCGGACCTGGGGTTATTCCACGCTGTCATCCCATCTCCTGTCCGGCATCATCACCAAGTCCACCGGGATGAGCACCTTCGATTTTGCCAAGGCTTATCTCTTCGACCCGATCGGCGTCTCCATCCAGAATTGGGACCGGGATCGCCAAGGGTACTACGTCGGGGGGGCGACCATGTCCTTTTCACCGCGCGACATGGCCAGGTTCGGATATTTCTATCTGAGCGACGGCGTCGCGGACGGCCTCCGGATCCTTCCCGCGGGCTGGGTCGCGAACTCGACCCGGAAATATTCGGACCGCGTCACCTGGTTTCAGAAGCATTTTACGGACTTCGGGTATGGATTCCATTGGTGGCTGGCTCGGGCGGCCGGCGTCGAAGTTTTTTTTGCATTAGGGCATGGGGGACAGAATATCCTTGTCGCTCCCGAACTGCAGATGGTCATCGTGACGACGGCCGATTGGAACATCAGCCCCCAGCAGTCCGGAATCCAGATCAACGCCATCTTCGATCTCATCCTCAATTATCTTGTCGCGCCGATCAAGGCCCTGGAAGGGCCTTCTCCCTATTTTCCCGCGGACGTCCGCGGCCGGAAGATGCGGAACAGCGGGCTGGCCTATCGGGAGTATATCAACATCTTGAGCTGGAAGCCCAACCCCCGTAACGCTGCGGAGAGAATCGTCAAGTACAAAATCTATAAAAGGCCGGGCGACTATCTCCAATTCCTGGCGGAGGTGGATGCCGGAACGCTGGAGTACCTGGAGAGGCGGGTCGGCAAGTCGGCCCTCTATACCTATGCGATCTCCGCGCTGACGGCCGACGGCCGGGAGAGCGTTCCGGCCTATGTGTCGACCGGAAGCCCGGTCGGCTGGTGACGAGAGGAGTCCGGCGATGAGACGATCACTCCTAATCTTAATCCTGACGGCGGTCCTGGCTTTTGTCGCGGGCGTCTCCGGGGAGCAGCGCTGGTCCCTGGGAGCGGACGCGGGATATTTTCATCCCCGCGGAGGGGATTTTCGGGACATTTACGGCGGCGGGCTTCAGGTTGGAACCGAGCTGGCGGTCGATTTCGGGAACGGCGTCACGGCCTGGGCGGGGGGGCGTTATTTCCGAAAGACCGGCCGATTGTCCTATACGCGGGAAGAGATAACCCTTCATCTCCTCCCCCTCCATCTCGGTTTGGGCTATCAATTCCGGCCGGGAGCGCGCTGGCGCCCGTTCCTCGGCGGCGGCGTCAGCCTGAACGTCTTCCGGGAAGCGGCGCCGCTCGAGACCGTCAAGCAGACCCGATTCGGATACTGGGGCCAGGCGGGGGTATCGGTCAGGATCGCGCGGCGTCTCGCTCTCGAAGCCAAATGCGTCTACAACTCCTGCCGGATGGAATTCCCGGAGACGGACGTCGACCTGTCGGGGATGAGCGGGATCATCGGCCTGAAATTCCTGCTGAAGGACTGAGCGGCCCTCTCCCATTTAACCCATCAATCCCGGATCGTGATCTTCCGGGTAAGCGCCCGCGTGTCGTCGGAGTACCAGATCTCGACGAACTCCCGCAGGGAATCCTCCTCCTTCCCGACCATCTCTTGCGCGGCGGGCTGACGCAGAAGTTTTTTGAGGCTCCGGAAGGCCGCGGCCTGTTGCCCCCCGAGCTCCGCCGCTCTCTTTACGCTCTCATCCAAGAGTTTCTCCTCGGAAACGACGCGATCGATCACATTCAGCCTAGCGGCATCCTCGGCCGAGAACATGTCCCCGCCGAAAAGGATGGTTTGGGCGTTTTTCCGACCGGCGCAGAATCTGAGCATCTCAACGCTGCCGGCGAAAACCGTCGATCCGAACGTGATTTCGTTCAGGGAAATCTTCGCCTTCCCGGGAACCATGAGCCTCTCATCGCAGGCCAGGGCCAGCATGCATCCCCCGCCGATGGCGTGTCCGTTCAGCGCCGCCAGGAGCGGTTTGGGGAAGATGAACATTTTCGTGTACAAGCGGGTGAATTTTCGCAGAAACCGAATGAAATCGCCCTTCGCATAGCCGAGGAATTCCGGGACATCGAACCCGAAAGAAAAGAATTTTCCCCGGCCCGTCAAAACGACCGCCTTGACGCCGTCGTCCCGCTCCAGGTCCTCGAACACGTCCATGAGGTTGTCGACCAACAGCTCGTTCAGGGCATTGACTTTTCCCCTTTCGAGGGTTAGGACCGCCACACCGTCAACCCTGACAATCTTCGGATATGTCATTTAACAAAACCTCCGTTGGGATAACCATCCAAGAATAAATGCCTGTTTTAATCATCCGCGCCGCACTCGAATTTTCACGTGCCGCCCGGTTCGTCGGGCCAGAGCACGGCGGCATGGAAGGCCACGGGCCGGGGCAGGACTTCGGATTTCCGCCGGATGACCTCTTCGTCTCACCGTATTTTGACCAACACGGCCAGTAATCGTTTCCGCCGTGACGGGTCAATCGTCTCTGATCGCCGCCGTCGGCGTTCATCCTGTATATTTGAAAATTCCCGTTCCGGTTGGATTGGAAAACCAGCCGGCGGCCGTCCGGAGACCAATACGGGTTTTCATTGATGCCCTTTCCCTCCGAATCCATGATCTTCCTGCTGTTCGTGCCGTCGGCGTCGACCAAGTAGATGTCGCCCGTGAAATTATCGGGGTAACTCTTTTCGGGGAAAAAAATCCCATAATTATGGGCGATCGTTTTGCCGTCCCTCAACCATTTGGGCATCGCCTGCGTATTGGGCAGCGTGACCAGCGGCCTAGACCGGCTTCCGTCGCTGTTCATGACATAGATATCATAGTTGGGGAACCCCCCCGACGCGTAGGCTATTCTCGCCGCGTCGGGAGACAGATAGGCCCATTCCTCGCTCTCCGGGGTGTTCGTTATCCTGGCCTGTCCGGATCCGTCCGCGTTCATCATGAATACATCCCAATTTCCGTCAAGAAAAGCGCAATAGATGATTTTAGCGCCGTCCGCCGACAAATCGGGAACCAAATCCTCGGCGCCGTTTTTGGTCAGATTGGCCTCGGCGCTTCCGTCGGCGTTCATGATATAGATATCCGCGTCCCGGTGCGTGTCCCTCCGCTCCGAATAGAAGGCGATAACGCCTCCTCCTCTTCCATCCAAGGGAACGGTTCCTTCCGGCCGTGCCGATGAGCCCGCTTTCAGCTCGGCCGGTTTCATATCTTCGATGACCCTCGCATCCGCCCAATAAATGTCCATGTTCCTGGAGAAGAAAAGATATCTGCCGTCGGGCGAAAACGAGCTTCCGAATTCATGGCCGGCCGTGGAGACAATCCCCGGCGCAAAAATTTCCGGCGTCATTCCAGGGGGCGTCTGGCCGAGGTAGGGGCCCGTGAACATCGGGAAGCCTTTCAAATAGACCTTCTTCTGGACGTCGACCGAGCCGTCCGCGCCGATCTGGAAATGGAAACCGATTCCTTCGACCCGTTCGTTGTATTTTGCGATCTGCCTCATCATCAACGGCAACTTTTCATTCAATTCGGAGTCGTAGATCTCTCCGCTGAAATTCCAGATCAGCTCGCAGCTCGTGAAATCGACTCCCGCCGCCGTGAACTCGCGCATGAAGGTCCTGCCCGCTTGGCTCGAGAGATCGGAGAGGTCGATCGCGCCCGAGGCGAGCTCGCGGTCCCCGCATCTGACCCAGAACGTGCCCTTGACATAGCTTTTCGCGGTGCGGCCCGGAAGGTCGATCGTCAGCTTGTAGTACAGGTTCGTCTTCAGCGCCGGGTCCACGGCGGACGGCGTAGGCGCATCCCCCGGGCTTTTTAGCTTCGGAACGCCGAGCCAGCGGAGAAACCAGGCGGCGCTCATCTTGTTCAGCTCATCCACGTCCATAGATACCTTGACCCCCTCGGGATAGGGTCTATACATGTGATCGGCGTTCTTGACCCGGACGAACTCGGCCGGGACGCCCGCTTTTCTGAGCGCCTCGTACAGGATCTCCGATTGCTCGATGGGCACAAGCCGGTCTTTCTCGCCGTGGGCGATGAGTGTCGGAGGATCGCCGGCATCGATATAGGTCAGGGGGTTGGCCAGGCGCGCCAGATCCGCCCTTTCCTTGAGGGGCCCTCCCAAGAACAGCGACTCGGGCGAATCCGGGGCGAAATGGTCCATGGCGCCGGCGACTTGCTTGCCGTCGTTCATCCGCATGAAGTCGGTGGGCCCGAAGTGGTCCACGACGGCCTGGACCCGGCTTGAATAGCCGAGGTTCCCCTCAGAGCCCTCCAGGAACCCGTCTCCGCCCGATGTCCCCAGCAACGCGGCCAGGTGCCCGCCCGAGGAAAAGCCGGTGACCCCGATCCTGTTCGGATCGATGTTATACTTCTTCGCGTTCGCCCGCAGCCAGCGGACGACCGCCTTGCAGTCGTGGACCGCGGCTGGGAACACGGCGATATCGCTCGTGCGGTGGGTGATCGAGACGCCGACGAAGCCATACCCGGCCCAGAGCTTGGCGTCCTCGACCGTATTCTGAATGCGCCTCCAGGCTCCGCCCTGGATATCGACGATGGCCGGAGCCGGCGCCGCGAGCGCCCGGGGAACCGCGATGTCGAGCTTGAGCTCGTGGCCGTCCACGACGGCATAGACGACGTCCATTTCCACCGCGAAGTTATCGGTCACGGGCTCTTGCGCGGATGCGAAGCTTAAACAAAAAAGAGCGAAAATGGTTTGAAGAGTCCCCAACGAGACTCGTACCGCCGCTTTCGACATGGAAACCTCCATTAGAAACGATGTCTACATAGAAAATACATATCTATCGGGGGCTGATCCGCCGCGGGCATGACACCCTCAACTTTTCCATGGAAATGCTAATCCAAGGCGCCCGGCCTGTCAAGGCAACGGAATTATAGGGACATGCGAAATCTGGGGATATGTGCCGAATCGCTTGATTCGGCGACGCGTCCCCGGATTTCTCCTAAAATCTATACGAAATCCCCATCCGGAGCTGGGCACCGGAAAGGTCGAGCTTGAAGTCCCGGACCATCCAAAAGTAATCCCCGAACCCGACCCAGGCGTTCGACGGCCAGATCGAATGGAAGGTTCCCCAGGGCTTGAGATCGACGGATTCCTTGATGGCCCAGTCCCCTTCCCAATTCTCCCGGAGGGTCCCCTGGATCGTCGCGCCCGGACCGTGGAAGCTCACCGCGGTCCTGTGGGCGTATCCGCCCTCGAGGAAAATCCCGAACCGCTCCCAGGCCTGATATTCCGCCCGAAGCGTCGCCTCCAGGGCCAGGCCGAATCCGACGCCCTGTTCCTCGAGGAACCCGTCCCCCGAATCGCTGAAATCCCCCGACAGGACCTTGATCGGCGTCTGCCCGCGAAAATTTATCGAGTACTTGCAGGAGGCGAACATGGGCCCGCCCGTGACCGAACCCTCGAGCCGGACCGATTCGTTAAGCCGCGTCCCGACATGGATGCCGAGCTCGGGGATGAGCCCCTCCGCCTCCAGCCTATAGCTCATATATTCATGGGTCAGGGTGGTCGCGGCTCCGTTGAGGTCGACCACCTGATAGGTGTTTTTGTTGGTCGTTGTCCGTTGGGCATGGAAACCGCTCAGCCCCAGCGAGACGTCGAGCCAGCTCCAGAGGCTGTAGCGGACCCTGGCGCCGAACGGCAGCCCGGACTTGATGAGCTTCACGGCGCCGCCCTGGTTGGTCTTGCTGAAAGAGGCGATCTCGCCCTGCCGGACACGATAGCGCAGGTAGTCGTCATAGTAGAAGAGCGTTTCGCTTTTGTCCAGGTTGACCCTCATATTGAGATCGCCGGGGGTCATCGCCCCCCAGCCGCCGAAGAGCTCGGCCCGCCAGCGGCGCCGTCCCGCCGTTCCCGCCTCCGGCTCCATCGCCGCTTCCGCCGTCCCCGGAACCGGCTCCACCCGGATCCCGCGCATCTCGGCCGGGATCTTCCCGACCTTCTTAAAATCGTCGCGGCCCAGCTCGCTTGACCGCCCTGTCTCCAGGACGATTTTCGCCTCCCGGACCGATTCGCCGCTCACGGCCGTGATCCGGTACTCCCCCTCCTCGAGGCCGATCTGGATCTCGTTCCCGGCCGGCTTGGTCAGCTCCAACACAAGCACATTATCCCGATTGTGGATGAAGATCTTCCCCGCCACCTCGCGGCCTAAAACCAGGACCGAGGTGCTCCGCCAGATCTCGGTGATGACGACGTCGCCCGTCCCCGACATCTGGATGTGGTAGTTCGGGTGCTGGGGGCCGCCCGCCGTTCTTTCGGTCTGGGCCAGGGTGCCGTCGAAGGCGAACTGGTAGGCCTCGTTGAGCGTGATGCGGCCGTCCTGGTTCCGGTCGGCCGCCCCGCGCATCCCGGAGATGAGGTTGTGGGTGAAGAACGACCGCTTGATCAGCCCGGATTCCTGGGCCGCCTCGCTGGCCGAGCTCGAGGTCATGAAGGCGTAGCCCTTCATGTCGTAGGCGGCGTCCATCAGGAAGGGCGACTTGCGGATGACCCCCTTGGGCAGCGTCAGGGCGCCCGAGGCGCAGGAGTCGAGGATGGCGATCCGGACGTCGGCGTTCATGACCGTGATGGCGTTGCGGAATTCCAGGTAGGAGACCCGCGTCTCGCCCAGGAGGATGTTCTCCTCGTCGGAGTGGCCTGAGTAGTAGAGGATGACCTCGACCCGGCGCGCCTCGGACTTGGCCTTCTCCACGTCGCTCGCGAGCGCGGCCAGGGCCGTCATGAAAGCCGCCCGGTCCGGATCGGTCAGGAACCGGTTGTCCTCGGGCGCGACCCCGCCCATGGCCTCAAGGACGTTTTTCATCGAGCGCGCGTCGTCCACGGCGTAGCGCAGGGTCGTCCGGCCCGGCCCGCCGCGGTTTGCGCCGACGATGAACGCGAACCTCCGCGTATAGAGCTTTTCCTGGTCGGAATTAAGCGCGAGGAGCGAGGCCGAGAGCGCGACGAGCGCGGACAGCAAGAGGATGGAAGGGACGACTCTTCTCATGACCGCTCTCCTTTGAGGATGAGGATGGAATATTGGCGCACCCCGTCCGGGAGAATCAGGCTCCCCGAAAGGCCCCGGTCGGGTCTCGCCGCCAGGTCGCGGGCCTCGTTCAGGATCGCGGCCGGGTCCAGGGGCGATTCCGACGACACGAAGAAAAACCGCTCGAAGACGGGCGCGTCGTCGAGCTCTATGGCGTCCGGAAGCAGGACTTTCTGGTGGGTCTCCAGGGCCGCGGCGCCGGCGCCGTCCACCGGGAAATGCATGGTGACGACGCCCTTCCCGTCGATGGACAGGATGATCCCATACATTTCCCCGGCCGAGACATAGGCGAGCTGCAAAAGGTCTCCGGGCCGGGCGAGGTCCCCGTTCTTGAGGAGCTCGACGCTTTCCCCGGTCTTGCGATGCACCAGAAGTTGGGTTGTCGAGAGGTCGACGGCTTGGGAGCCGGTCCCGTTCCCTTTGATGCGGGTCTCGTCTATCGGGGCGAGGACCGTGCCTCCGCGCCCCCCGAATTCCTTCTTGATCAGCGGAAAAACCAGGACGAGGACGAGCGCCGCCGCGGCGCACACGGAAGAGAGAGTCAGGAGACGTTTCCAGGGCAAAAATCCGGCCGGCCGCTCCAAAACCCTCCCGGCCGCCGCCCGGGCGTCGAGCCGCTCTTTAATCATCGACACCGGGTAGCGCTCGAGAACATCCCGGTTGGAAGCCTCGATCTCGTCCAAGGCCGCCCGCAGAGCGGGGTCGGAGGCAAGGCGCCTCCGAATCTTGTCCATCATGTCGGCGGGCAGTTCCCCCAGGGCGTACCGCTCCAGATAGTAGTCGCTGAGGCGTTCTTCGCTCATGCGCTCCCTCCTTGGTCCCGCAGCCGGCGGCGCAGCTTCTCGAGGTGCTTGTGGACGCCGGTCGTCGAGAGCCTGAGCTCGGCCCCGATCTCCTTCAGGGTCAGCCCGTCCACGAAATAGAGGACCGCGATCCGCCGCGTCGTTTCGCGCTGCCCGTTGAGGGCGTACTCGAAAACGAGCTTGGCGGTCGCCGCCCGGTCCGGGCTCTCGAAAAACGGCAAATTGAGGAGGACGTCGCGGATGTCCCGGCGCTCGAGCCTGCGCTCGTTCCGGATCATGTTCAGGCAGGTGTTGGTGGCCATCCGGTAGAGCAGGGCCGAGGGGTAGGCGTCCCTGAGCCGGGCGCGGTGGGTCAACAGGTTCACGAACACCTCCTGCATCGCGTCGCAGGCGGCCTGCTCGTTCCCCAGCATCCTGCGGCAGCGCCTCAGGACCATGGGGCCGTAGCGGGCGTAATAGGCCTCGACGTCGATGCCCCGGCCGCCGTTCCTGTCCTCGTCCGTCATGGATCCGTCCTGCTCCGTCCTACTCCGACCAACGCTGTCCGCGGCCGTGGTCGAGGTCGCGCGGGTTCAGGCCTGCGACGTTCTCCAATAGATGGAACACGGGAGCGCGCAATATTTTCACTATTCGATAGAGAGTGCATTTCCGCCGCGGGCCTGACGCCCTCAACTTTTCCAAGGAAATGCTAATTCAGGACGCCCGGCGTGTCAATGTAATTGGTGGCCGTGTTCCGTATGGGCGCCACGAGCCAGAAGTCCATTGCATGGAGCTTCTGTCCGGCAAGGTCAGCGACTGGAAGCGGAAATCCGGGCAGCGGGCGATGAGGCCCTCCAGGATCCGCTCCCTGGCCAGTTCCACGATCTCGTCCGAGCTCAGGCCCTCATTGCGCCAAAATGGAAATTCCGCCCATCAACTTTTCGATCACAACCGCGACTAAAGGAAGAGAGGAAGGGAGTTCGCGTTATCTATCCTCCTTCCGGCCGTGTATTTCTTATTTGAGGGGAAAGAACCATGAAAAGAACAGCACGTTCTCTGCCGACGATTCTTATCATCGTGCTTTTTTTTGCGGTTATCGGCTGCAAGCGGGAGGAACCGAAAACGGCGCAACCCGTCGAAGCGGAGCAGCCCCGCCCCTTGAGCCAACCCCTCAAGGCCGCGGTCGCCGGACAGGTCGAGGTCCGGTTCCGTCCGGACGCCGTCAGGAGGGAGTTCACTCCCGACCCGAAGCAGAAGGGGCTGGAACGCCTGAACCTGTCCGAGCAGGATCTCCAAGTCCTCAAGGAATTGGAGCTCGTCCAGGTCCGCCGCGTCAATCCCCGGTTCGAATGGAAGGAAAGCGGCCGGGTCCTCGTCCTGAGCGACGCGGAATTCAGATCCCGCCTGGGAAAGAAACCCCGCTCGGCGCGGGGAACCAAGGCGTTCGAAGGGGTCGAGAGGGACATGATCCTGAGATTTCCCCCCCGGCTTCATCCGGACATAATCTGCGAGAAATTGAGGACCCTGCCTTCGGTCGAGAAGTGCGCGCCCTCTTACAAACCCCGGCAACTCGACCCCGTCTACCCCAACGACCCGGCCTTCAGCGGAGGGAATCAATGGGGGTTTAATAATCCGGCCGCGGGAGGGCCCGCCCAAGCCCCCAATTTCGACATCGACGCCCCCGAAGCTTGGGAGCTGCAGATGGGGAGCGCCTCGGTCGTCATCGCCGTGATCGACACGGACGTGGACGTGCGGCACAGGGACCTTTACGAAAAAATCTGGATCAACACCAATGAGCTCCCCGCCGATTTCGTAACCCAGGCCAACGCCCTAAGCTCGGATGAATGGCCGGCCATCCTCACCTTCATCGATATCAATGCCTTCAGCGCCCCGGCGGGGACTCAGACCGCCATGGCCGCCTTGCGGACCTCCTTCGGCCTGACAGACGCCAACGGCAACACCTATATCGACGGGGAGGACCTCCATAATGCCTTCGCCGACGGGGTGGATGACGATCCTCCGGCGACCGCCGGGCAGGTCGACGACATCGCGGGCTGGGATTTCACCGACTCCGACGGCCTCCCCTTCTCCCTGAACGGCCACGGAACGGCCGTCGCCGGCCTGGCGGGCGCGATGACGAACAACGCCGTGGACATCGCCGGCGTGGGCTGGAAAACGCGGATCATGGCCATCCGGTATGGAAGCCCGGCTTATACGCCCTTGGAGTATGCCATCAGCCACGGCGCCCAGGTCCTGACTTCGAGCCTGGATAATTTCGGCGACCGGGCGGAGGTCGCGGCCGTTCTGGAAACCCTTGAAGACGAGGAGGTCGTGTTTTCGGCCTCGCTCGGGAATGTCGACAAGTACATCTCCGGGACGCTGTACGCGGAATCGCCCTATACGATCGCCGTGTCCAATTTTTCCAGCACGGGAGTCCGGGCGCTCGGAGACGCATCCTCTTACTCCGTCAACACCGACGTGGCCGGGCCCGGAAACGGGACCTATTCCCTCGACATCCCGGATGGGACCAGATGGTTCGGCGGAACGAGCGGGGCCAACCCGATCATCGCCGGGATTCTGAGCTTGATGATCGCCGAACGGAGCGGCCTGAGCCCGGAACAGCTCAGACAGGCTTTGCGGGCGACGGCCGTGGACGTCCCCGCCGTGACGGGAGACCAGGGCGAAAACACCCCCGGCTACGACTATTTCTCGGGATGGGGTTTAGCCAACGCGAAGAACGCGGTCGAACAGATCCCGACGAACCCCTGGGGGGAAGCCAGGCTCACGACCCAGCCGGTTACATACTACAGCAGCAATCGCAGGGAATCCTTTCATGTCATCGGCGCGACCTCGGAGGTCAGGGTATTCGCCGGGGCGCCGGCGGAAACCCATTCCTGCGTCCTCGAGCGCGCGCCCGGCCCGCCGCCCGTCCCGGCCGGGACATGGACGACGGTCGTTTCCGGAGATCGACCTTATCTCAAAGATGAACCGCTGGCGACCTTGATCAGGAACGATCTGCCGACGGGCATCACCACCACGCGGCTGACGGTGACCGTCGGGAGCAGGACGTTCGTCGATTACGGACGCGTCGATGTCCCCCACGCCTATATGAACCTTCTGGACAACACCCTCATCACTCGGGACTTCGAAATCAGGGGGTTGGCGTTTCACCCGGACTTCGCCCGGTACGAACTCCAGGTCGCCTCCGGCCATGATCCGGACGAGGGGAATGACGCCCTGTGGACCGCGGTCGGAGCCTCGGTCGCGGCGCAAAAGCCTCCCGTGGCTTCAGGAGAATATTTTTTGGATCAATCCCTCTTCGCCAGCGTCCCCCTGGCCGGCCTTCCCGACGGCGAGGCCACGCTCCGGCTGGCCGTGTTCAACGGCGGGGGGAGCCGGATCGCCGGTTTTTCGGTCCCGATTCTCGTGGATAAAACGGTCTTCCCGTTTCAATCGGGATTCCCGGCCGCCATGGGCTGGCCTTATCGATACGGCGGCGCCGTCGCATACGACTTGAACGGCGACGGGAATCTCGAGCTTATCGTCACGGAGCAGGTCAATGTCCATGCCTTCGAGTCCGACGGGACGGAGCTTGCGGGGTGGCCGGCCAACGTCGGGTCCTTGCTCATCACCTGCTCGCCCGCCGTCGGGGATGTCAACGGCGACGGCCTGCCCGAGGTCGTCGTGCGGGCGTCTGACTATGACACCTACCGAGATACCATCTACGTTTTCAAGAACACGGGCGAACAGATGGCACCCTGGCCCTTGGATCCTTCCACTTTGATATGGAGTTGGCAGACTCCAAGGGTCGATATGTCCCCTGTCCTGGCCGACCTCGACTCGGACGGAGACCTGGAGATCCTGATCGCCGGACGCCCCGCCTCGGGCGCGGGGGCCGTTCGGGTCTTTCAGGAGGACGGCGGGCTCTGGCATTCCTACGGCCCTCCGGATGCGACGGATGTCCGTCTCCCGCCCGCTGTGGGAGACCTCGACGCCGACGGGCAGCTCGACTTGGTTGTCGTGACCCAAAACCCCGACGGTCCGAGGCTCTCGATCTGGCGGGCCGACGGAAGCCCCTTGGCGGCTTCTTCGATCCTGCTGGCCCCTGCACCGGACGCGGGTGTCGTCCTGGCCGATCTTGACGCCGATCGCGATTTGGAGATCGTCTTCCTGAACACCCAAAAAACCCTCCGCGCTTTTCATCACGACGGTTCTCCCGTGGCGGGATGGGGCGGCATAACGATCCCCGGAAGCTTGGCCGCCAGGACCTCTGCCCTGAGCGCGGGGGATTTCCTGCCCGACGACGGGAGCCCGACCCCGCAGATCATCGTCTCCTCCTACGAACCCGAAGGAGACGGATACCGGTACGAACTCACCCTCGTCAGGCCCGACGGCACCATTCCTCCCGAATGGAGCGGCCGGGACGTCGCCGCGGATCAAACGCTTCAGCAGCCCACGGTGTTCGATGTCGATAACGACGGCCGCATGGAAGTGCTTATCGGTCCCTATAAACAGCCCGACGACGCGACGTTCGCTCCCGTCTACGCCTTCAATCACGACGCGACGCCCGTGGCCGACAACCGGTTCCCGATTTATCTGGGAGGAGAAGTGCCCCGGGCGCCCGCGATCGCCGACTTCGACCGCGACGGGGACCTGGAGTACGGCGTGGCCTCCCAAGTCTGGGGGGGGCCCGCCGAGGTCTTCGACCTGGACGCGCTCGATGACGCGGGCGCCGTGGCCTGGGGAATGCAGTTTCACGATCCTCAGCGCACCAGCGATTATCACGGCGGAATCCGGATCCTCGAGCCGACGACGACGCGGCCATCGGCCGTCGGGCCCTGCGCCGACGCGTCGGCCAGGCATATGCTCCTCGTCCGCCTCCGGCAGGAGCTTCCCCACGGCGCCGTCGCTTCGGCCGGCCTCAGCGTCAGCATCAACGGACGGCCGGCCCCGGTGGCGGATTTCACGCGGGTAGAGGGGGAATTCTGGGTTCTCGTCGCGCCCCCCGATCAGGACGCCCAAGGGAATTATCGGCTGGACGTGGAATGGAACGACGGCGGAATCCGCAGGATCGCGCGGCAGAAGGACGCCGTCCAGTATACCGCGGACATGACGCCCGTCGACCAGGTCCTGGTCATGGACCGCTCCGGGAGCATGCTCGATTACGACAAGTACCTCGCCTCCAGGACGGCCGCGAATTTCTACATCAGCGCCAGGGGGGCGGAGGACCAGGCCGGCGTCGTGAGTTTCTTCACGGAAGCCGCGGACGCGATTCCGGGAATGCTTCTTCTCGGGCCCGACGGCAGCACGAACAGGGGCAGCCTGGCCGCGACCATAAGCTCGATCACGCCTCCCGGGCCGTGGGCCAGGACGTCGATCGGCATGGGGTTGAGGACGGCCCTGCAGGACGTTCTCCCCGGGGCGCAGCCGGACAGGGAGCGGGCGCTCGCTCTGCTCAGCGACGGGCTTGAAAACGAGCCGCCCTTCTGGGACATGGGGGCCGACCCCGTCCGGGAGTTGTTCGAGCTTCCGGAAAACAGCGATATCGTCATCCACACGATCGCCCTGGGGCCCGACGCGGACAGGGACCTGCATGAAGCGATCGCCGCCGCCACGGGAGGGACTCCGCGTTTTGTCTACCTGGGAAGCTCGCTCAGTTTGTTCGGACGCCTCGCGGACGCTTACAAGCAGGTCGAAGAAATCATCCGGGGCGAGCAGAGAATATTCACAACGGGGGCGGATCTCCCTCCCCAGACGACGCAAACCTATGATGTCAAGGTGCCCCGGGGAGCGTCCCGGGTCTCGTTCGCGATCAGCTATCGCGATCCGGACGCCGAGGTCCGCTTGGTCGTCCTCCGGCCCGACGGAACGGAAGTCGAGGCCGCGGAGCTCCGGACGTTCAGGGGGCCATCCTCCCGGGTCGCCTCCCTTTCAACTCCCGTTCCCGGAACCTACCGGATGCAGCTGACCCCCTTGAAGGGCGGGACCGAAGTTCTCTCGACGGCCGCCGTGACCGTGCAGAAGGAGCTCTTCGCCAGCCTGGCCTGGGTCGTTCCCGAAGGAATGGATTCGATGGCGGGGACCATCCTGGCCGGAGTGACGGATTTCGAAAAGGGAGGCCTGCTGCGTAATTCCTCCCCGAGCTTGGGCGAAACGATCGGAGTCGTGACCCATGTCCCGGTTCAAACTCATGTTCAAATGAAGCTGCGCATCACGGCTCCCGATAAATCGGTTACAGAGATTCCCCTCCTGGACGACGGGATGAATCGGGACGGGAAAGGATTGGACGGCGTTCATGCCGCGCATTATACGTTCACGCAGGGCGGCGGCTATGCCCTGACGATCATCGCCACGGTCGGCGCGGAAGCGTCGGCCGAAGTCCTCGAAAAGACGATCGGCTATTTCCAGCCGCGCCATCGGGACAGGGATCTCGACGGCAGCGTGGACGCTTGGGAGCTCGCCCGCTTTCCCGGATTGTCCGTTGAGTCCGTGCATCCCCTTTTCGACCACGACGCGGACGGCCTCAACGCGGTTGAAGAATCGCGCTACCGGACCGATCCGAAGAATTATGACACGGACGGAGACGGGCGTTCCGACGGCTACGAAGTCGACCACAAGACAGATCCCCTGAAGCCCGATCCCAGACAGACCGGAGAGGGAGACCTGGACGGCGACGGCATCCCGGACGAATGGGAAAGAAAGCATTTTCCCGGCAAGGATCCCTCCCAGGTGGACGCGGGGGCCGATCCCGACGGCGACGGGCTGTCCAATTTTACCGAGAGCCGGATCGGGACCAACCCGGCCCGGGGTGACTCGGATGGAGACGGAATTCCGGACGACGCGGAATATTCCTGGGAGACCCCCAAGCCCTCCGATCGCGTCTGGCATCCCCAGCCCGAGGGGCCCACACAGAAGCCGAACCGGCTTTTAATCCTGATCCTTGTTGTTCTCCTCGTCATATTCCTCGTCATCATCTTTTTCTGCTTCGTGATGAGGAGAACGCATTAAGCGGGAAAGCCCACTCTGAGCCGCGCGCTTCTCGTCCCCGCCCTAAGGCTCTGCGAAGCGCATCCCTGGAATCCCGTGAAGGGATTCAAAGGCCGAGTTCAACATCAGCGAGCGGGTCAAGGAACGGCGCTAAAAACCTGAGTGGGAGCGAGGCTGTTTCCGGGTCCTTTTAGATTTCCTTCAAAAAATCCGACTTGCTATTACGCGCAAATATGCCTACTATAGGTGATGGTAAATGCGCAAAGGAGCAAGTGGTGCGTTCCATCGACTTCTTTGAAACTCATCCGGTCTTCCGTCACGGCGAATTCTTGGCCGCGCATACGGCCCGCGGCCGGAGCGCGAGCACAAGCAATAACCTGCTCGCCAAACACCTAAGGGCGGGTCGGTTGACAAGGGTGCGCCGGGGGCTTTACGCGACTGTGCCCCGAGGCGTCGATCCAAAGAAGGCTGCCGTGGATCCCTATCTTATCATAACGAATCTCACGGACGATGCGGTGGTCGCCTACCACGCCGCTTTGCAGTTCCACGGCAAAGCCTATTCGGTTTGGCGGCGCTTCCATTATCTGACCAGTAAACGGGCCCGGCCGAATTCATTTCGCGGCATGGAATTCGTCCCCGTCCAAACGCCTTCCGCCCTAAGGCCCCGGCTGAATCGGGGCGGCGGCGTGTCCGAAGAGCGGCATGCCGGCGGCCGCGCGCGCGTCACGACCCTGGAACGCACGCTCGTCGACGTCCTCGATAAGCCCGAAAAAAGCGGCGGTTGGGAAGAAATCTGGCGTTCCCTGGAAATGGTCGAGTTCTTCGATCTCGACGCCGTAATCAAATATGCGCTGGCGCTCGGTTCATCGCTCACCGCGGCGCGCGTCGGCCTCTTCCTCGAACAACACCGCGAGCAGTTGATGGTGGATCAGAAGCATCTCGAAGCCCTCCATTCCCACGCCCCGACTCAGCCCCGCTATCTCGACGGCTCGCGAGAATCCGGAAAGCTCGTCCCTCGCTGGAATCTGGTTGTCCCTGAATACGTTCTGCGGAGGGGTTGGGAGGAAGCCGGCTGAATGATTCCCCCATAATCCCATGAAAAACAAGGATCTTGCCGTCCTCTTCGACCGTATCGCCGACGCCCTCGACATCAAGGGCGAGCAGGCCTTCAAAGTCCTCGCCTACCGCCGCGCCTCCCGCATCCTGGACGAGATGACGGACGACGTCGCCCAGATCGCCGCCGCCGGCAAGCTCGAGGACATCCCCGGCATCGGGAGCGGCATCGCCAAGAAGATCGACGAATACCTCGCGACCGGCGAGATGCAAAAGTACAAGGAAGCCCTGTCCGGTATCCCGCCCGGCCTCCTGACCCTCCTCGACATCCAGACCCTGGGCGCGAAAACGATCAAGCTCATGCACGGCGAGCTCGGCGTCGCCTCCCTCTCCGACCTCAAGAAGGTCATCGCCGACGGCCGCCTGGCCGCCCTCCGCGGCATGGGCGACAAAAAAGTCGAGAACATCCGCAAGGGGATCGAGCTCTTCGAAAAGGCCTCCCAGCGCGTCTCGATCTGGGCGGCCCTCCGCGTCGCCGCCTCCCTGATCGATCACCTCAAGGAATCCGGCCTGGTTGACAAGATCGAGGCAGCGGGCTCGCTCCGCCGCATGAGAGAGACCGTGGGCGACATCGACATCTTAGTCTGCGCCAAGAAGAGCGGCGGCAAGAACGGCGCCCGCATCATCGAGCGCTTCACCCGCGCCCCCGGCGTCAAGCGCATCCTGGCCGCCGGCGCCACAAAAGCCTCGGTCATGGTCGCGACCGAGGACGGCGAGCGCCAGGTTGACCTCCGCCTCGTGGGCCGCTCCTCCTACGGGGCCGCCCTCCAGTATTTCACGGGCTCCAAGGCCCACAACATCAAGCTCCGCTCCATGGCCAAGGACAAGGGCCTCAAGATCTCCGAGTACGGCGTCTTCAAGGGCGAGCGGAAGATCGCGGGCGCCGCCGAGGAGGAGGTCTACGCCGCCCTCGGCTTGGCCTGGGTCCCGCCCGAAATGCGCGAGGACCGCGGCGAGCTCGAGCTCGCCCTCGCCCGCCGCCTCCCGGCGATCATCGACTATGGCGACATCAAGGGCGATCTCCACGTCCACTCCAACGCAAGCGACGGGACGCTCACCCTGCGCGAGATCGCCGACCTCGGCCTCCGCAGGGGCTATTCCTACATCGCGATCTGCGACCACTCCCAGAGCGTGAAATACGCCCACGGCCTCTCCCCCGACCGCCTGCGCCGTCAGATGAAGGAGATCGACGCCCTCAACCGCTCGCTCAAGCCGAAGCGCTTCCGCCTCCTCAAGGGGACCGAGGTCGATATCCTGGCCGACGGCTCGCTCGACTTCCCGGATTCCCTCCTCAAGGAGCTCGACTTTGTCGTCGCCGCGATCCACTCCGGATTCAAGAAGAACGTGACTGAGCGGATCCTCAAGGCCATGGAGAATCCCTACGTGAAGGTTATCGCCCATCCCACCGGACGCCTCATCAGCGGCCGCGAGGGCTACGACGTGGATATCGAGAAGGTCCTCGCAGGCGCCAAGCGCACCGGCAAGGCCCTTGAGCTTAATGCCTACTATGACCGCCTCGATCTTGATGAGTTCAACTGTAAACGCGCCCGTGAGCTTGGTGTAAAGATTAGCATTGGCACAGATTGTCACGCCGCCAGCGGCCTTGAGATGATGCGCCTTGGCGTCGGCATTGCCCGCCGGGCGTGGCTGGGGAATAAAGACATTCTGAATGGCTTAAACCCTAAGGCCTTGTAGCGCAGACTCTCAACCTTTATTTCTCACAGATCGATCCTACGCGATAGTGACCTGTACCCGCTCATTGTACTGACCCGCACGCCGTAAAAGTACGTCTTCCGGTCCTTGGCATGCGTTCCTTTGGCCGCCCCGACCTTGACTTCCGCCTCGATTCTCATGGACGTACTTGATCTTGTTGGCCTTGAGCGCGTTGGCCTCGCGGAAGGTCGAAAGGAGCGTTTCTTTCGAGACGCCCTCGAGCGCCTATTGACTTTTCTCAACCGACTGGACTATATATCGGTTAGGGACAATGGCCAAAGCCCAACTGCGGCTCGTAATTGAGGGGTTGCCTGAGGACAATGGGCTGGTAAGGGCCTCCGGATTCTCCAACAGCCTAAACACAATACTCAGCAGTATCAAGAAGTCCGACCGGATGGTGTCGGGTAAGAAGTCGTCTTTTTATTTGCGAATCTCCGACTTGTCTTATAAAAGCCCCGCCACCGTAATCCTTGAGGCAGTCCCTTGGGAAACTGAATGCGACTACCGAGAACCGGCGTTTAGCAAGGCCTACTCCGCCTACCAGTACCTCAGGGAAGGATTCCCGGGCAAATCCAAAATCGAATACGGCCTCATCGAGGACGTTATCGAGCTCACTCACCAGATCGGCACCGCCGTGAAGTCGGTGACGCTCGCCTTCAATGGAAACGACGTAGTGGTTGACAGCGAGTTCAAACGGATCATGTCCCAGGTGCTTGCCCCCGAGGAATTTTCCAAAGGGTTTGTTCGCGGGATGCTTGAATATATCAACATCCACCAAGGCAAGAATATCTTCAGGATTTACCCCGACATCGGCCCCGTAAAGATTTCCTGCCACTTCTCCGACAAGTTAGTAGATTCGGCGATTGCGGCGGTGGGCAAATACGTCGAAGTACGGGGTGTATTGAAATACAAATCCGTAGCGCAAGACCCTCACGAAATCGCCGTTGACGAAATCGCGGTTCTACCGGGCGACGATGCCCTTCCTTCTCTTCATGATCTACGCGGCCTTGTGCCGAACATCACGGGGGGGTTGACGGCGGAAGAGTTCGTCAGAAAAATACGTAATGCCCAAGCATCGTGACCTAATATATCTGGATACAAACGTCCTGCTCTCTTGGATTAAGAACGAATCGCTGCCTAACAACGAGATGGGGGGCGTCGAATATTGCATGGATCGAATTGAGGCCGGAGAGATCAAAGCGATTACCTCAGTGAATACTCTGATCGAAATATGTGAGGGCGAGATCCCGCCAGATAAGAAGGCCTTCCTGAACCGAACCCTAGGCCAGCGAAGGGGTATTGAGCAAGTGTGCGTTGATCACAGAATCGCGGCGTTGGCCCAAGAAATAAGGACATTCTATAGACAGAGGGACAAGAGACTTGCGTTGCCCGATACCACCCACTTAGCGACGGCGATTCACTCCCGAGCGGACGCCCTATATACATTTGACAAAGAACACCTATTGCCCCTCAATGGAGATGTCGCAGGCCATAACCTCGTTATCTGCAAACCCCCTCTACCCAGTCAAGGGAAGTTGGTATTTCCGATATCTTAAACTCCTTCATTCACAACCTATTTTCCCGAGCCCCCCCAGCTAATTTTTGGTTTTCGGCTTGACCTCCTGGAGAATCCCATGCTCGTCAGAGACGACTGAGAATATTGCTATTAAAAGCACGTCTTTGAATATATGGAATCCGGTCGCATTGAATTCATTTTAATTTTATGTCTATACTATATTTGTGAAAACAATAAAGAATATAAGAAAATCACTAATTTCAAAATCGAAGAAAACAAAAAAGCAGATTTCCAATAGAAGCAAAACAAAAGTGTTCGATCCTCGCCCCCGAATCAGCGATTATTTTAGAGAAAACGAACGTATTGTGGTTTACCAAGGTGATTGTTTAGAGTTTTTACGATCTATTCCGAATCAGACTCAGCAGCTAATAGTAACATCACCACCATATAATCTTGGGAAAGAATACGAAACCCGGCTTGAACTCCCCCACTATTTAGAACAACAATCAAGAGTCATTACCGAATGTGTCCGCGTGCTTAAATCCACGGGGAGTATTTGTTGGCAAGTTGGTAACTATGTGAAGAATGGTTCAATCATCCCCTTAGATACAATTTTATATCCCATCTTCACAGAATTGGGCCTTAAAATGCGTAATCGCATCATCTGGCATTTTGAGCATGGTTTACATTGTAAGCTGCGTTTTTCAGGCCGATATGAGACAATTATTTGGTTCACAAAATCGGATGAGTACATATTCAATCTAAATGCTGTTCGTATTCCTCAAAAGTATCCTGGAAAAAAGCATTTTAAGGGTCCCAAAGCTGGATTATTCTCATGTAATCCTCTCGGTAAGAATCCTGGTGACCTTTGGATAATACCAAACGTAAAGAGTAATCATATCGAAAAGACGGATCATCCATGTCAATATCCGGTTGAACTTATTGAACGGTTAGTCCTTGCGCTAACCAAAGAAGGCGATTGGATTCTCGATCCTTTTCTTGGAGTTGGGACATCGATTATTGCAGCGATTCGGCATGAGCGGAGGGGAGCTGGGGCCGAAGTTGTCCCCAAATATGTCAATATTGCAAAAGAAAGAATAAACCAAGAACTTGACGGCAGTTTAAAAACACGGCCAATGAATAAGCCCGTTTATGATCCGGTAGAAGCAGGCAACAGTCTAACGAAATCCCCTTGGACTTCCAAATCAAGCTCCTCACAATTAGCTTTATTAAGCACTATAAAAAAAGCATAGAGGAAAGCATAAGATGAGAATTGCTGAAGCTTATTCACACCTCAACGGAAAAGAATTTTTATTGGTCCACAAGCCATCGCTTCTTAGAGAAATCATTAAGGTTATAGAGACCGTTGATGCCGAGAAATGCAAAACCAAAATATCCAAAGAAAAAACAAAAAAAGGAAAAATCCTTTACAGCCCAAAGGCTCTTAATGCTGATTTTAGGACATACCTCAGATCCAAGAATTGGCAAGAAAGTCGCGTTAGCTATTGGGTCACTAAGAGTGAAAAACTGATAAGGAAAACGCTGATTCTCACTCCGGCCGAACAAAAACGAGAAATTGAAGAAGCGGGCGAAAAGCCGATTTTTAGTTACAATCAAACTGATTTCGTTAAAGAGAGGGTTGCAGTTGAGGTTCAATTCGGTAAATACTCATTCGTCGCGTATGATCTATTTGTTAAACACCTCGCTTTCTATATGGGCGACCAGATTGATGTTGGTATCGAAATACTACCAATGAAATCACTGCAATCCCAAATGAGCTCGGGCGTTCCTTATTTTGAAGGAGAGTTCTACAACGTGGTTCGCCAGGGTCGTGGAGTTCCTGCTGTTCCTCTTGTTATATTTGGTGTTGAAGCATAGTAATCCTTCAATATGCGATCCTAGCATTGCGGATTTAGTGGGGGGGGTCCTGAACAAGTAGATATCAAGCGACAAAAATTAAAACTCATTTTCGACAGTTGGGAAGCCACTCCAAAAATTCGCTCTCACATAATCAACAACTTACGTTCAAAAAAGATGCGTATTCCGATGATCTCGGCCACCGATTCCGAGGGAAGCGGGCCACCGATCAGAGCGAAGCGACGCCGCACACGGTTCTTGTACCTTAGCGGCCGGATTGCGTTAAGGATTTTGTCGTTTTCCGCATCGATTCTCCTTTCAGGTTGAGTTGATAGGCGTGAGGAACTGCAATAGCGCCTTCTTGAAGGGTGTCCTATAATGCTGTTGGGCCATCGTAGTAAAATGTCTCCTCTCTTTCGGATTGCCTTTCGAAGAGAGTTTACGATGGCCCGTCTCCTATGCCAAGTTGCGAACATCACTGTACACTAGCCAACAGTACTGTACACTAGCTATTCTTAAAACCTAATAAAGCTTAAAAATAAAGATATTTACAGAGCCTTTGAAGAATCCCCCTCAGCTTACTGCTTCGTAATTTACTGGACTGACTTATAATGTTACAATTCAATTATTCGGATAATCCCCTCAAAGTGCTTACTTGCTTTAAACTTTTCTGCCGGATGTGCCGATTCTTTCAATTTCAGCTTTTTAGCTGAGTTAATGAAAGCGCGACTCGCTTCGATAATAATAGCTGAATTCTTTTCTTCATCAGAAACAAATTTGTCAATACCCTCAAGCATATAGCACGATTCAGGAATGAGTTTTGATCCTGGCGTATCAAAGAACAGTACTTCTCCGTTTTTCTTCTTTTCAACGATGAGCGAGCCGAAATTAATACCTTTTCTAGTTCCTAAAAAGGGTTGATCAGGACTCATCATATCTTTGCATCTGGCCTTAATCAGTACTGCAATATCCCATAGAATTCTGGGCTCGTAGCTTATTACCAAGAATTGATCGTTCGTAGTATCTTGAAATTCAATATCGATTTTTCCAAAAGATTTTATCGTTTTTCGTATTATGTTCTTTACTTTGTTGGTCTGTGAAGATGGCGCGCTTTTAATTATATCCATCGCAAGGATATATATGTTGGCTCTAGTATATTGAATAGATCCATTATCTAATTCTTTTACGGTTTGACTCGGCGTAAAGGGGAATTTATAGCTTGCTTTTTCGTCTTTAGGCAAATATATTTTTATGATTTTCTCAAAATCATTAAATGTTACTTCAATATTTTTTAGCCTAGTTGCCAAAAATTGCCCATTCAGCGTTATTTGCGAGGAATGAAGTAACGGTTCCAATCTCTGCTTTATTAGAGAAGAACCTGGAAAATCTTTTAACGAAACCAGATCATTAAAACTTCTTATAGCTTCATCTATTCTTCCACCAAAGAACCAGGAAAATTCTTGCCATGTCGCCTTAGGTCCATGTTCGCTAAAAATGTCATGGAGTTTCTTTTCGTTTTCTCTGTTTGAATCGATAATTAATCTGCCTGCATATAAGGTTAGGGATTTTGCAGCAAAAATGAAATTATTTATATTGGCGAATTTATCTTTAAGAATATCTTCTTCGCGCGAATCGAATATTCCCTTCATGGTAAAATATTTCCACCAAATAGAACCGCCATATTTTTTTATACTTCTTTCCAGTTCTGCGAAATATCTTTGGTATAGACGGTAGAAGATTATTCTTTTTTTCTCCATCTCTGTAACATATCTAATGCACCAGTAAAGGTTATTAAGACAAGATGCTGAGACTCCTCCGTCTTTGGCGAGACTTAAGGATGAAGTAGTAAGGAATGAGCCGAAATCATTTAAATAATAACCGGACCATATGCAAAGCTCTTCGGCTATACAATTATAAGTATGTTTGTGTGTACAGCAACTGGATAAGAGCAAGGCTGCGTTATCAGAAACATCTGTCAATACAAATCCGAGGTGTTCTACAAGCTCATAGAAGTTTCTCTCATCCTCCGGATTTTCCCAGACTTCTTCTACCGGAGAAGGCATTGTATCAATAGGCTTCAAAATAATCCGATTCTCTTGTTCTGATAGTCTACACGCCGGACTTTGTCCATCTATCAGCCAATCTACAAAGCTTTTATCCTTCACCGTGGAAATGTAACCGAAAATGTGAGGCTTATTTTTCCAAGGCAGATTAGGCATTAGATTTTTTAGTGTTACTGCCATCTTTTGTATTTCAAATCTATCGAGAGGTCTTGATTTCTTCTTTTTTAGGTATTCCGCATACGCTTTTCTGAAATGATCCATATATTGCAATAATTGTTGGTCGTTGACATCTTCACCTACATAGAACGCACGAAAGAAGGAGCCTTTTTCTTCGACAATTTTTGGTACTGCAAGGCCGGTATCTATACAACTGTCTAGGGCTAAGCTCACCGTTTCATCTGGAACGTGAATACCGCCCGCGCTCGTCAGTATCTCTTGAAAAGATGAAAAATTGAGACCGACATCCATTCGACCCGCAAGAGGATTTATCCTCCTTTTTTCGTCACTATCTGTTGCCTCCTTTAAAGCGATTAGTATCTTACCAATAGACTCATCAATAATATCAGAACTATCGAGCTTGATCCTATCTTTTCTACAGAGGATTGAAACGATATCACTTCTTAATTCTTCATTGTTGGGCTCTTCGGAGACCATTGTGGTTTCTTGAGATGTTAAATCAACAAGTTTCTTTTCGCTTGTAATATTTTCTGAGTAGAATTGGCTTAAAACCCGAGTATTTTTTTCTCCAAGCACGATTCGAATGTCATCGTTATCAATGGAAACATCATGATTAATCATTTTAGTATTTAAATCGTAATCTAATAATTTATATAACTCCATACCTATGATAATACTTATAAAGGACGTTAATAGCCTAAATACAGATTGGTTATAAAATAAACTATTCGACCGATCCGGCCAGCTAAAGGCTTTCCAGGTTGATTGGATGGAAGCTTCATGAAAACTAAATTCTTCTTGATTAAGCCCGCCGCATATTTTCAGCTGAGTTATTGGCGTATATAGTATTTCTCGAGTTTCTGGAATGAAAACAAAGCGAATTTTAGAACACGGCCGGAAAGTTATATTTCTATCAGTTATTTCTCTAAAATATTGTTTTTTTAGAATTGCTGTATATCTGGGAATTTGGTAATTTTCAGAGATCTCGCAGGAGACATTTTCAACGCGAGAAAAAGCGTCGCACTTCTTTATTAGTTCAGCAAAGTAGCCGATGTCTTCATAGCCAAATCCAAAAAGCTTTATACAGAAAGTAGGAAAATCTAGATTATAATGAAATCTGGAGTTTAATATTTTTCGCACAAGAAGACCATGATGATATCTAACTCGCGCAGGCCATTCTTTATGTAGATAGTCTAATTGTATATCTGAATGAGGAGAATAAAGTAATTCATCAGTTGCAGACCTCTTTTCGCCAAGAAAATATCTTCTATCAACGATATATGATGCACATTTTACCGCAGCTTTTCTTGCTTCAAGATACTCAAGTATTCGCGATAAACTAGAACCAAATATTACAGAGTCATCAAACAGCAAAAATTTTTTGTTATTAGTTTGCTCATCTGAAAGGAAAGGAAGGGCTTCATCCGAAAGGAACTCATAACGTGCTTTAATAATATCATTTTTTAGAAGTTGGTATAGCCTAACTGCTCCGCGGGCTATTGCGACCAGATAGATTGGATCATAGCTCAATATTTTATCATTTAACCAAGCAGTGAAATCGCTAAAACAAGTTTCGTTTTTCCCCTTCATCTCTCACCTCTCTTAATAAAATTTTTATATTACTTTTTCTATTCATTGTCAATAGAATGAACTCTTCCAGATTTGCCGATAGAGTAAGGGTTTACGGGATAAACCCTTACTCTATCGGCAAATCTGGAAACAATTGTTTAAATTGATAATATTAAATAAAATAAATACTATACACAATGCTTTAAATGCGACACTGATTGAACATTTGATTATTTCGCCCTTCGTACCTCTAAATGATGAAGAATCGTCCTTGCCCTTGCTTCCAGCTCCTGAGCGAATTCCCGAAGGCCCTTTTCCATAATCCCTGCTTGAATTTCCGTAATCGGATATTTCAAGAGATCTGATTTACGAACACGTGAACGAGTGCTTAAACCATATTTTTTTAGCCCCCGATGTACAGCGTCTTTAGAACACCCCCAATATTACAGCGACCTCCCGAATTGTCAGCCCTCTTTTGATGTAAAGCTGTACAGGTCTGCATTCGATGGCCCAGGGCTAACTGCCGGCCGACCTCGCCTGCCCTCCAGACCTGCTACTTCTTGATATTTGATTCCGGCCATCGTTAATATTTTTATTGCATCATTTAGCCCGTTAATTTCACCAGCTATAATCTATTTATCCGGATTCTAATAAGCGCTTTCCGAAGTGACTATTTTTTCTGTTGCATCGATCGCCAAAATTGCAGCAACCATCTTCATCTTCTTCTGCGAAACGCCAGCAGCAAGTAATAGGTTTCCGTGATATCGATTATCCGGAAGCACTTCCCTATCATATGATAGAATCCCATTTATTTGGGGGCGATTATTAAGTCTGTCGATTTCTTGTCGTAACAATACGATTATTCCATATTTAAATTGGAGGCTTCCATCTGCATTTTTCTGTTCGAGAGTAAAACCTATAGCAGAATCATCATCTTGCCAATTAATTGATTGCTTCTTCCAACAATGAGGATTCTCGTCATGTCTAATAAAATAAAAAATATGTGACTGTAAGTCACCATCTTCCGAAAAGGCATCTTTTAAATTGATTCCTTTAAGGCAGCACTCAGGATAGGGCATTCTTGACTATTTATGTGAGATGACAAAATTTAAAAGCCATAAAAAATTCTTTTTCATATTAGCGCCCGATAGCCGTCCAGAAGCACCAACCTCATTTAAAGCCTGGCTTGAAACAAGATACCACCCCGACTCCCTGGGGTCAGGCTCAATTGTGAATCCAATTCTAAATTTAGCGAATATCCACTCAATAAGAACTGATTCATTATCTTCTTCAACCGCCCGAAACGGCGGTAGAGCCCTTAATCTGAAGCCTAGCTGTTCAAATGACGATATTACTTCTTGTATTAATAGCAACAGCTTTCGCGCTTGCTTCACCACTTCAGGATGCTTGGCCTTAGAGACAATCTTCCAGGCTTTGCTAACTAGGCTGTAATCTTCTGGAGGCGAAATATATCCGCTACTTGGGGCGCTTGCACGAGTCTCGCAGAAAAGCTTATTGGCCTTGTGGCTGGGCCGGTTAGGCGATAAAGTAAATACCACTACTGAATCTGTTCCTTGCTCAAACTCTTTCATATTACCTTAGGATCAAGGGCTTCATAAAGCTTTTTGGATATACACCACTGCATGAGGCAGGCGGCCTGAATATTAAAATACTTAAGCTTTTCAGCTACCGCATCTATCTCCACTCTTTTTGTTATGATAAAATCAGAATCAAGCATTAAGCATTCTTCTCTGTTATCTTCTTTTTCAACGCGTTTTATTATTAGCCTTACTATGCTCTCCTTATCATCCAAACTTATTTCATTAACACATGTATAATTCTGAACACTATCGCGGATTTCAGGCGTGGCAAGAAGGCATAATATAAAAGGCTTCAGCAATTCGGTCCAAGAGGATTTATCCAGCCCAATGTCAGACCTGCTAATGATATTTTTATAACGAAGTCCAACTCGATTATAGTAAGCGGGAGCATAAATATTTGTTAACGCCACCAGCGGTTTCTTAAGCTTTTCATAAAACTTTTCCCACCTCTTATACTTCTTCGTTGTTAGAGCAATGAAAGTACGCGAAAGAGTAAGCTTCCAATCCTCATCCTCAGAATAAAACTCATAAATTTTTTCAGCAGTTGATTCAGCTACCATTTTTAAAATGTCAAGTTGTCTTTGTATAGGAAGAGGTATTACACCTTGTATTGCCGGAGGTCCGGTCACTCGTGCAGATGGCCCTTCTATATAATTTGGGAATTCATCCCGAATCTTCTCTTGAAATCCCGCAGGTATCTCAGCATCTATTTTTAGGATAGGAGGAAACATTAATTGGCAGACTACTTCTTTGAGAGGATTCTTTTGAAAAATCACTCTTTCTGCTGCTGGAAATGGCATGATAACTCCGTTTCATCACTTTTTATTTATTTAAGCCCTATTATCATTTTTTGTCAATCTTACTTCTTTTCCTCTGGAGTTCCCCCAATTTTAGGAATCGAATAGGGGGAGCTGGAAGGCGGGAGAGGCGGAGGAGGGCGGGAAGGACGATGGGAGGCCCCGGGCTCCCGGCGAACGACTGAACAGGCAGTGCTTGATGCTGTCAACGGGCATGCAATAATAACCCCTTATGGGCAACGAAAAATCACCCCCCCCTTCTCTGAAAGGGATTGTGAGTATGCATTCAGAACGTGTATTGTTCCTTCCGATGACCGGATCGGAAGGAGAACGGATGATCAAGGCAGATCTATGGCAGGAGATTCACAGTCGATTCAAGCTGAAGGAAAGAAAGAAGTCGATCGCCCGGTCTTTAGGGCTTCATGTCCTGACCGTGCGGAAGGTCCTCCGGCAGTCCCAGCCCCAGCCGTATCAGAGGGCCAAGCTGAACAGCACTGTGATAGCGCCCTATAAGAACTACATTCTTCGACGCCTGGCGGCGGTCGGCTACTGCGCCCAGGCGATCTTCGAAGAGCTGCGTCTCCGGGGCTACAAGGGCGGCTACGATGCCGTGAAGCGTTTCGTCAGCCCGCTGCGGGCCGAGGCCACGATCGAAGCCACGGTCCGCTTCGAGACCCCGCCCGGCCGCCAAGCCCAGGTCGACTGGGGCCAGTGCTGGACATCGCTCGGGGGGAAGACAACGAAGGTCCATCTGTTTGTCCTTGTGTTTTGTCAAGGGAAAATACCCGGAAAAATCGTCCCAAAATACTCATGAGCCCACGGGTATTTTTTCTAGTGCTTCTGCCGCATGAGGGCGTGTTTCATTCGGTAGCTTTCGCCCTCGAACAGCAGGATGTGCCCATGGTGGGCCAGGCGGTCGATCATCGCCGCGGCCATCTGGTCGTCGGTGAAGATCGATCCCCATTTCGAAAACTCCATGTTCGTGGTGATGATCAGGCTCCTCCTTTCGTAGCTGTCGGAGATGATCCGGAACAACAGC
>Ga0299912_10000520_pt1 | contig 32542 bp, 34 predicted proteins | sample RVTome_2_FD_207667 | JGI IMG/M metagenome (GOLD analysis project Ga0299912, IMG submission 207667) | Soil microbial communities from uranium-contaminated site in the Upper Colorado River Basin, Wyoming, United States - RVT95D214 (version 2) ... | reverse complement strand
GGCGGCGGCGGCACGTGCAACGGCCTCGCGCCCTGCCGCCAGCGCCTGGTGCAGCTGCGCCTCACTCATCGCCGGACAGCGGCAGAAATTGGCGCTGCCGGCGCCGGCGCGCCGGCTCACCACGCCCGGCAGCGGCTCCACCTCCACCGCCGCCCCTACGTCCACCACTTCCAAGGTCGCGCCCAGCGCCCGTGCCAGCACGCTGATGGCCGCACCGCCGCGGGCGAAGTTGCGGATCATTTCCACCGTCACCGCCTGCGGAAAGGCCGAAACACCCTCCTCGGCGACACCGTGATCGGCGGCGAACACCACGATCTGCACCCGCTCCAGTTGCGGCCGTTCGCGCCGCTGCAACCCAGCCAGCTCAACGGCCAGTTCCTCCAGCCGGCCCAGGGCGCCCGGCGGCTTGGTCAGTACTTCCTGGCGGGCCTGGGCGGCGGCAATGGCGGAGACATCGGGAGCGGGAACAGGCTGTTGCAGCCAGGCGGCGGGCATAAACGTAATCCTTGTGTGGAAATCTGGGCAGGGACGCATTTTCACCCAAACGGGCGTCAATGCAAAAGATTTGGATCAAGAAAAGCAACTTCACAAAGCTTTCAACGCAAAGACGCAAAGGACGCAAAGGGAATGAGGGTTATGCCCTGCTCGGTGTTTGCGTAAAGCAGGTGTTAGTGGCAAGACGGCGCTTGTCACTTAAACCTTTGCGGATCTTTGCGCCCTTTGCGTCTTTGCGTTGAAGGGTTGAAGGAGGAGTCTTCTTACTTGAGCGCCAGCGGCAGGCCGGCCACCACCAGGGTGACGTGATCGCACAGCCCGGCCAGCCGCTGGTGCAGGCGCCCCGCCTCATCACGGAAACGGCGCGCCAGGGCATTGTCGGGCACGATGCCCCAGCCCACTTCATTGCTCACCAGCAGGACATCCCCGGACAAGCCGGGCAGGGTTTCATAGAGGGCATCCAGTTCCTGTTGCATGCGCGACGGTTCGACGGCCAGCAGGTTGCTGAGCCAGAGGGTGAGGCAGTCGACCAGCAGGCAGCGGTCCGCCGCCGCCTGCTGCCGCAGCACCCGGGCCAGCGCCAGCGGCTCCTCCACCAGGGCCCAGCCGGCAGGACGCTGCGCGCGGTGATGGGCGATGCGCGCGGTCATCTCGGCATCGGCCGCTTCCGCGGTGGCGAGATAGATCACGTCCCGGCCGGACGCCGCAGCCAGGTGCTCGGCATGGCGGCTCTTGCCCGAGCGGGCGCCGCCAAGGATGAGGGACTTCATGTCAGGGCCGGGCGCGGATGGGAACAGGCGGCGGGACGGCGATCATCGTGCGGGGCTCGCTGGATCAAGCGGCCCAGCCGGCGAGGGTGAAGATGGCCAGCAGGGCCAGCCATACCAGCGCCGCGCGACGGATGAGGGCCAGGGTTTCGCGGATATAGCTATCTTCCTCGGCCAGGTCCAGCGGCGCCTCCTCGTCGTCCACGGGGTGGTAGCGCAAGGCGCCGAAGCCGCTGGCGATGAGGATGAAGCGGCTGTCCTCCAGCCACTTGGGAGCCTCCTCGCGCCAGTAGTGCATGGCGTCGACGAAGCTGCCGCTGAGGGCATAGCCCAGGGCCGTGAGACGGGCCGGCAGCCAGGCCAGGATGTGGTGCATGCGCCGCGCCGCGGCGGCGAAATCGCCCTGCTCGCTGTCGATGCTGCGGCGCAGGTGGCAACTCAGGCGATACAGCAGCGCCCCCACGGGTCCCAGCAGGATGAACCAGAAGATAACGCCCATGAAACGTTCGTTGGCCTCCACCAGCATGGTCTCCAGCATGGCCCGGGTCAGTTTGCGCGAGCTGTCCACCGAAGCGCTGCCCAGCAGGTCACCGGCATGGAGAAAGGCCGACTCCTCGTCGCCGCGTTCGCGCGCGTCGAGAAAGGCCTCCACTTCGGCCTCCAGATCGCGCGGCCCGAAGCTGTACAGCAGCACCAGCACGGCAAACAGGAAGAACAGCGGCCAGCCGACTGCGCTGAACAGCGCACCGAGCAGCAGCACTCCCAGCACCGGCGCCAGGATCGCCGCCGCCACGCCGACGGGGCCGTCGCTCCAGGGCTGGTGGCGCACCTGGGTCACCAGGGCATCGAACCAGTTGAAGCGGCGCATCTCCTCCAGCGAGCCGAGGAAGCGTTCGAGAAGAATACCGAGCAGGATGGCGATTAAGGTCATGGCGCTAGTTTCAAGTTTCAGGCCCGGAGTTGCAAGCCGTTACGGGGTTGGCGGGGAACACCGCCGGTTCCGACCCGGAGCAGTATAGACTTCGCGCCGGGGCACGCGGGGAGCCCGTGCCGGAAAACATGCTGCCGTTCACGCTACGGCGTCGCCGTCCGCCGCCAGCAGGGCATGCAGCCGCGGCCAGTCGAAGCAGGGACCGGGGTCGGTCTTGCGTCCCGGCGCGATGTCGCTGTGGCCGGTGATCTGCCCCGTCGCCAGCGCTGGGTAGGCGGTGCGCAGCGCCCGTATGACCTCGTTCAGCACCTCATATTGCGCCGCTTCATAGGGTGTATCGTCGCTGCCCTCCAGCTCGATGCCGATGGAGAAATCGTTGCAGCGCTCGCGACCGCAGTAACAGGATGCACCTGCGTGCCAGGCACGCAGGTGCAGCGGCACATACTGCACCAGTTCGCCGTCGCGGCGGATCAGCAGGTGCGACGACACGCGCAACTGGTGGATGTCCTGAAAATAGGGGTGGGCCGCCGGGTCCAGGGTGTTGGCGAACAATGCATCGATCCAGGGACCGCCGTAGTGGCCCGGCGGCAGGCTGATGCCGTGGATGACGATGAGTTCGGGGATCACCCCGGCCGGGCGCTCATCGCAATTGGGGGACGGCTGCTGGCGCGCGGCGTCGAACAGACCTGATACCGGGTCCACACGCATGCTCAGGGCGCCTCCTGCGCCGGTGCGGTCAGTGCCACGTCGACGGCGGCGCGCAGGCGCATGGCCTCCGCCTCGCTGTGCACCTCACAATGGAACTCGCCGGCGCGAAAGAGAAACATCGCCGGCAGGTGGAACACGCCGAATTCCCGCGTCAGCGCCATGTCGCGCTGCGCATCCACTTCGAACAGATGCAGATCGGCAAACAGCCTCTCCTCCGCCGCCAGCACCGCCTTCAACCGCCGGCAGGCGCCGCAGCCCGGCCCGGTGAAGATGACCAGGCTGGCGCCGGGTGTGGCATCCAGCACGTGATGAAACTCGAATTGTTCCAGCGGGGTGAGGGGCATCGCGTCAGAATTTGCACAGCCCGCGCATGACCAGGTCGGCAAAGCTGACGATCCCCACCACCTTGCCGTTCTCGATCACCGGCGCGCGGGTCAGGTCGAAACGAGTGAACAGCCGGGCGCAATAGCGGATATCCATCTCCGGATCGACGGCGATCACCGGCTTGGCCATCACCTCATAGACATTGACCCGTTCCGGCGAACGATCCTGGCCCAGGACGTGGCGCGCGATGTCGGAAATCAGCAGCATGCCGTATTCGTCGTCCGCATGACGCTTGTCCACCATCAGGCATTCCGCAGTGGTATCGCGCATCAGGCGCAGGGCCTGGCTGACCGTGGCCATGCCGTCGATCACGTCGAAGCGCCCGTTCATCGCCTCACGCACCCGGACTATCGTTTTGTCGCTCATAATTCTTCCTCCACCACCGCCGTCAGCTTCTGCACCTGCTGTGCCACGCCCATCGCATCCTCCACGTCGATCTGGAAGGCGATGCCGGTACCGGGCTTGGCGTCGAACTGTCCGACCTCGGCCACCTTTTCCAGTATCTTGCGGCTCAGGTGCTCCTCCACCAGAAACAGCACCATGTCGCGCTGCGTCTCCAGGGTCAGGCCGAAAAAGGTCTTGGCCTGCTTCAGCCCCTCGCCGCGCGCCTGGTTCAGCACCGTGGCACCGGTAGCGCCGGCGTCCCGCGCCGCCTTCAGCACGGCATCGGTCTTGTCGTCCTCCAGCAACGCTATCAACAGCTTGAAATGCATAACAGCCTCCTTGGTAGGTCAGCGGAGCCCTGTGCCGCCGGGTGGCGGCGTGTACCGGGCGCGGCGCGCGCGCCATTCGCTTATCTGGGCATAGCCCATTACAGAGATGATCGGAAACAGGCAGGTGGTGGCGATGAGGCCGAAACCGTCCAGCAGGGGATCGCGCCCCGGCACCTGCGTCGCCAGGCCCAGCCCCAGGGCGGTGACCAGGGGCACGGTCACGGTCGACGTGGTCACCCCTCCGGAATCATAGGCCAACGGCACGATGGCGCGCGGCGCGAACAGGGTCTGGATGATGACGATGACGTAGGCCGCGATAATGTAATAGTGCAACGGTGTGCCGGTAACCAGGCGGAACGTACCCAGCACGATGCCGAAGGCGGCCCCCAGCGCCACCGCGACGCGCAAGCCCAGGACGCCGATGGCGCCGCCGGACACGGCATGCGCCTTGAGCGACACGGCCATCAGGGCCGGTTCGGCGATGGCCGCCGCAAAACCGACCGCCGCACCGAAGGCGTAGACCCACAGATAGTCATGCCACTGCGGCGTTGCGGCCGTCCCCCCGGGGCCGAAGATGAAGGCGGGATCGGTAAGCTGCTGCGCCATCAGGCTGCCGAGGGGAAACAGGGCCTCCTGCAGTCCGATGAGGAACAGCGACAACCCGATCAGCACATAGACAAATCCCGTCAGCACCTGCTTGAGGTGCGGAATGCGCTGGCGCAACACGAACAGCTGGAAACCGAAGATAACCACCGCGATGGGCAGCACGTCGCGCAGGGTGCCGCCGAGGGTGTCGAGGATCAGCTGCAGGTGACCACTCATATGATCATCCCGTAGCCCATGACGAAAATCATCGGCGTCAACGAGGCGAAGGCAATGAGCCCGAAGCCGTCGGTCATCGGATTGCGTCCCTTGATGGAGGAAGCCAGCCCCACGCCGAGGGCGGTGACCAGCGGCACGGTGATGGTGGAGGTGGTGACGCCGCCCGAATCGTAGGCGATGCCAATGATCTCCGGCGGTGCAAACATCGTCATGATCACCACGCCGAGATAACCGCCGATGATCAGGTACTGGATCGGCCAGCCCTTGAGTATGCGCAACACGCCGATGACGATGGCACAACCGACCGACAGCGCCACCGTCAGGCGCAGGCCCGAGGCATAGCCCTGGCGCGACTCATCGGTGTCCGCGATCATGCCGCCCACCGCAGCAACCCGGGCGGCCTCGTTGCCGACGGCGATCAGCGCCGGCTCGGCGATGGTGGTGCCGAACCCCAGGGCAAAGGCGAATGCCAGCAGCCAGAGCACGCTGCCCTTGCGGGCAAAGGCATGGGCCATGTTCTCGCCGATGGGAAACAGCCCCATCTGCAGGCCGCGCACGAACAGCGCCAGGCCCAGCACCACGAACAGCACGCCGACCAGGATACGGCCGAATTCAGGGATCGGTTGCTGCAGGACTACCAGTTGGAAGAAGCCGATGACCAGGATGATCGGCAACAAATCACGGATGCTGTCCCACAGGGGGCGCAGGAACGGCTGCATGGCGGCGTTGCGTCGTGAGAGATGTCGTTATGATTGAGTCCCAACGTTACACGAATACGTGCCAGCTGTTAACAGGATGTTGCGCCGACGGCCGCTGCGGGCCGTGTATAATCCGGCGAAAAACCTCCGGGAGAGAAACATGGAACCGCTGCTCGCGCGCCTCACCGAACTCACCGGCTCGCTCGCCGGCCTGCTGTGGGGCAATCCCATCACCCTGTTGCTGCTGCTCGGTATCGGCCTCTACCTCACCCTGCGCATGGGACTGGTGCAGTTGCGCGGCTTCCGCCACGCCACCCACATCCTCGGCGGCCGTTACAGCGACCCGAGCCACCAGGGCGAGGTATCGCATTTCCAGGCCCTGGCCACCGCCCTCTCCGCCACCGTCGGCACCGGCAACATCGCCGGCGTCGCCACAGCCATCACCCTGGGCGGCCCCGGTGCCCTGTTCTGGATGTGGATGACCGCCTTCTTCGGCATGGCCACCAAATTCGCCGAATGCACCCTGGCGCTGAAGTTCCGTGAAGTGGCCCCGGACGGCAGCGTGGCCGGCGGTCCCATGTACACCCTGCTGCACGGCCTCAGGATGAAACGCATGGCCGTGCTGTTCGCCGCCTTCGCCCTCGTCGCCTCCTTCGGCATCGGCAACATGGTGCAGGCCAACTCGGTGGTGGACGGCATCGCCTTCATCTGGCCCGAGCTGCGTCAGGACGCCTGGCTGGTAGGCGTGATCATGGCGGTCCTGGTGGGCCTGGTGATCCTCGGCGGCGTCAAGCGCATCGCCCGGGTGGCCGCCACCCTGGTGCCATTCATGGCCATCCTCTATATCTCCGCCGCGCTGATCGTGCTGTTCAACCACATCGAAGCCATCCCGGGAGCCTTCGCCACCATATTCAACTACGCCCTCAATCCCTGGGCTGCGGGCGGCGCCGCGGTGGGCGAAGCCATCCGTTGGGGTGTGGCGCGCGGCCTGTTCTCCAACGAGGCCGGCCTCGGCTCCTCCCCCATGGCCCATGCCGCGGCGAAGACCAACGAGCCGGTGCGCGAGGGCCTGGTGGCCATGCTCGAGCCTTTCATCGACACCCTGGTGATCTGCACCATGACCGGCCTGGTGATCGTGGTCAGCGGTGCCTGGGAGGTGCGGCCGGAGGAAATGAAAGGCGCGGCCTTCACCGCCTTCGCCTTCAGCGAATCCCTTGGCACCGGCGGGGCCATCGTGGTGGGCCTGGGCCTGGCCCTGTTCGCCTTCTCCACCATCATCGCCTGGTCCTATTACGGCGATCGCTCCGCCTACTTCCTGTTCGGCGAAAAGGCGGTCATGCCCTATCGCGTGGTGTTCACCCTGCTGGTGGTGGTGGGCGCCGCGGTGCCGCTGGAGCTGGTGTGGAATATCGCCGACGTCACCAACCTGCTGATGGCCCTGCCCAACCTGCTGGCCCTGGTCCTGCTGGCCGGGTTGGTGAAGAAATTGAAGGACGACTATTTCAAAGCGTAGGAGCGCCTCTGGCGCGAATGGGCGCTGAACCTGGCACTACGCCGCATCGCGGCACAGCCGCTCCTGCCGGTATTCCATGTACAATCACGCCATTCCATTCCCAACCAGGAGACTTTCCGATGACCGCCAAGATCACCGATTCCGGATTGAAGTACGAAGACCTCGTCAGCGGCGAGGGCGATGAGGCCAAGTCCGGCCAGATGGTCACCGTGCACTACACCGGCTGGCTGGAAAACGGCAACAAGTTCGACTCCAGCAAGGACCGCAACGATCCGTTCCGCTTCAAGCTGGGTGCGGGCCAGGTCATCCGCGGCTGGGACGAAGGCGTGGCCGGCATGAAAGTGGGCGGCACCCGCAAGCTGACGATCCCCGCCAACCTGGGCTATGGCTCCCGCGGCGCCGGCGGCGTCATCCCGCCCAATGCAACGCTGATCTTCGACGTGGAATTGCTGGCGGTCAACTGACGCCATGGCGCCGGACGACGTTTCCATTTACGACGTGCGCGAGGATGTGCGCCGCGCCCTGCACGAAGATGTGGGCAGCGGCGACATCACGGCGATGTTGATCGACGAGGACACGCAGGCCGAGGCCACGGTGATATGCCGCGAGCATGCCGTGATCTGCGGCCGCCCCTGGTTCGAGCAGGCATTCCAGTTGCTGGACGCCACCGTACGTATCGATTGGCGGGTACAGGACGGTGACACCGTCAGCGCCAATCAGATCCTCTGCGTCGTTTACGGTCCGGCCCGCACCCTGCTCAGCGGCGAGCGCAGCGCGCTCAACTTCTTGCAAACCCTGTCCGGCACCGCCACCGAGGTGCGGCGCTATGTCGCCGCCCTCGACGGCAGCGGCGTCGAGTTGCTTGATACGCGCAAAACCCTGCCGGGACTGCGCCAGGCCCAGAAATACGCTGTGCGCTGCGGCGGCGGCCGCAACCACCGCATGGGGCTGTATGACGGCGTATTGATCAAGGAAAACCATATCGCCGCGGCGGGCTCCATCGCCCACGCCGTCGCCCAGGCAAGGCACCACGCGCCGCACGATATTCCGGTCGAGGTGGAAGTGGAGGACCTGCAACAGTTGCACGAGGCACTGGCGGCCGGCGCCGACATCGTATTGCTGGACAACATGGACCCCGCCACCCTGCGCCAGGCGGTGGAGATCACCCGCGGCCAGGCCAGGCTCGAGGCCTCCGGCGGCATCACCCTGGACAACATCCGCACCATCGCCGACACCGGCGTCGACTACGTCTCCATCGGCGCCATCACCAAGCATGTGCGGGCAGTGGACCTGTCGATGCGGATCGTTATGTAGTTTCGAGTTTCGGGTTTGGAGTTTCGAAACCACGCCACACTCTTGCCGAAACTCGAAACTGCCTCATGTTTATTTCAGCAGTTTTTCAAACGTCCCCACCGCCACCGGCGGACTGAAGTGAAACCCCTGCAGAAAGTCACAACCCTGCTGTTGCAGGAAAGTCAGCTGTGACGCCGTTTCCACGCCCTCGGCCACCACGCGCAGGCCCAGACTGTGGGCCAAGCCGATAATGGCGGAAACGATGGCGGCATCATCCGCACTGCGTTCGATATCACGAATGAATACGCGATCGACCTTCAGCTCGTTGATGGGGAACCGCTTTAGATAGCTCAACGACGAGTAACCGGTACCAAAGTCGTCCATGGCGATGGCAAAGCCCATGTTGTGCAGCTGCGCCAACATGCGGATGGTATCCAGCGCATCGTCCATCAGCATGCTTTCGGTCAGCTCCAAAGTGATGTGGTGCGGCTCGATTCCGGTCTCCCCAACGATACGCCCGGCCAGCGTAATGAAATCCGGGTCATGGAACTGGCGCGCGGAAATATTGACCGCGACGCGCAGGTTGCGGTGTCCCTGGGCGTGCCACCGCGCCAGCTGCAGGCAGGCGCTGCGCAGCACCCAGGCGCCGATGGAAATGATCAGCCCGGTTTCCTCCGCCAGGGGAATGAAGTCGGCCGGGGCGACCAGGCCCAATTCGGGGTGGTGCCAGCGCAGCAGGGCCTCGGCCGCCACGATACTGCAGTGACCGGCATCGAGCAGCGGTTGGTAATACAGTTCGAATTCGCCCCGCTCCAGCGCACGATGCAGGGCACTCTCCAGCGCCAGATGTTCCAGTGAACGGGCATTCATCGCCGGGGCGTAGAGCTGGAAGCTGTTGCGACCGCTGTCCTTGGCGCGATACATGGCGATATCCGCATTTTTCACCAATGCCAGGGCCGAATCGCTGTCATCTGGATAGATGCTGATGCCGACACTGGTGGTGACCACCAGTTCATGCTCGTCGACCCGCACCGGGCACATCAGCGCCCCGATCAGGCGGAGCGCGATCTGTACTGCATGATCCGGACTTTCGATGTCGCTCAGCACGGCGACGAATTCATCGCCCCCCATGCGCGCCACGGTGTCATCCTCGCGCAGCACATTGCGCAGGCGATGGGCGATGGCCACCAGCAGGCGGTCACCCACCTCATGGCCGAGACTGTCGTTGATGCGTTTGAAGCGGTCGAGATCGATGAACAGCACCGCCAGCTGGCGCCGGTTGCGATGGGCATGGGCCAGCGCCACACGCAGCCGGTCCTCCAGCAGGCGGCGATTGGGCAGGCCGGTGAGCACATCGTAATAGGCCAGGTGGCGAATGCGCTCCTCGTTTTCCTTCATTTCCGTGATGTCGCTGAACAGCGCCGCGTAGTGGGTCAATCTGCCCTCGCGGTTCCTTATGGCGGCGATGGTCAGCAACTCGGGGAATATCTCGCCGCTCTTGCGCCGGTTCCATACCTCACCCTGCCAATACCCGGTCTGCCGCAACGAGTCCCACATGGCGTCGTAAAAAGCCTTGTCGTGCCGGCCGGAACTGAGTATCGCCGGCGTCTCGCCAACCACTTCCGCGGCACTGTAGCCGGTGAGCCGGGTGAAGGCCGGGTTGACCGAAATGATGACCGAGTGCTCGTCGGTCACCATGATGCCCTCAAGCGAACTCTCGATGACTCTTTCCGCCAGGTGGAGATTGCGCTGCGAGACGTTGAGCGCTTCATCGCGATCCCGCAGGGCATGTTGCAGCTCCTGCACATAAACCAACTCCATCCCGCTCAGGATGTCGCTGAAGCTCACCACGCCGGCGAGAGCACCGTCATCGCCCAACACACCGATGTGTCGCAGTTTGCTTTCACTCAGCATGGCGCGGACGCGATACAGGCTGGTGCGCTGCCCCACGGTGAGCAACGGGCGGCTGGCCAGCCCGCCCGCAAATTGGTTGCCACACTTTTGGGCAACCAGGCGCACGACGTCGCGTTCGGTCAGAATGCCCCAACTGCCGTCGGCGTAACTCACCACCACCGCATCGGTCACCGCCTGCCGCATCAGGGCGGCCACCTGCGTCAGGGTCGCCGTCTCGGGCAGGGACTGCAGCCCGCTGCGCACCACCGAATCGACACTGCGCAAGCGCAGGTAGTGCTCGATACCCTGGTTGAGCACGACATCGGTCTGCGACACGATGCCGCGACGAGCGCCGGCGGCGTCTGTTACCAGATAGTGGCGCACATGCTCTTCACGGAACTTGACGGCCAGTTCCTGCAGGCCGAGCGCGACGTCCACCGTACGCACCGGTGCGTTCATCACCTCGCGCACCGGGCGGATAAATGCCGCGGGATCGTCGAAATCAACCAGCAGGGCGTCGCGCTCGGTCCAGATCCCCAGCACCACATCGTCGTCCATCACCAGGATGGAGCTGACCCGAGCCTCGCTCATGCGGCGCGCGGCCTCGAACAGCGGTAATTCGGGGGGACACTCGAGTATGAAGGGTTTGACGATCTGTCCGATGGACACGTCGGAGGACAGCAGGGAATTCAGGCTCGGCTCCCCTGCCAGGTGCGCCCGCAGTTCACCGGGTTTTGCCATAGGAATTGCAGCCTCATTACCGAGGTCATACCGCAGTTCCACAAGGTCGACACACGGAGGGTAACAAGGGGCCGTCCCTGAACCCGATGCCGCGAACGACTGCGTTCGGGGCTGCACAAGATTAACACGGGCAGCGGCGCGATGGCCGCGAAAATTGGTGCCGTTGAGAGGAGTCGAACCTCCGACCTACTGATTACGAATCAGTTGCTCTACCAACTGAGCTACAACGGCCATGTCATGCTGGATTACGAAGGGCGCAAGTATACTGAAAACGCGGCCGGGGGCAAAGAAAGCGGCGGGAAAGATTCGGTTTTGCCTCAGGTCACGGGCACGAGGTGAGCTCCGCCGCCGGCCGCAACGGCGCCAGGGACGGTTGTTCCTGAAGTTACGGGGGACGCGCCGGCTTAGTCGGCCGAACGCAGGCGGATGATGACGTCGACGCCCGCGGCCACGGTACCCTGCGGCAAAGAGGGCAACTGCTCCATGCTCAGCGTGGGCAGCGGCACATCGGTCAATTCGCCGGTATCGACGTTGAAGAAGTGGTGGTGCTGCGAGGTATTGGAGTCGTAGAACACCCGGCTCGGATCGACGATGACCTCCCGCACCAGACCCTTGCTGGCAAACAGGTTCAGGGTGTTGTAAACCGTCGCCTTGGATACATGGTTGCTCTCGCTGTTGACCTGGGCCAGCAGCTGATCAGCGGAGAGGTGTTGCGGACGGGCGAACAGCATCTGGGCGATTTCCACCCGCTGCTGCGTCGGGGTTACCTCATGCCGTTGCAGCATGTCGATAACCTCACGGCGATCAAGGCTTTGTTTCTCCGGTGCTTTTTCCATGATTCCGAGTATAGCGATGGGTTTAATTGAAGTCCAGATGCTCACATAGTCCTGCAGGATCTAAGGATATGCGATTCCAGGTTCCAAGTAACTGATTTTCTGGCCTATGCACGACGCACGGCATAGGGTGCCGGGTCGAGGATGGGCATCCGCCCCACCACCAGGTCCGCCAGCAGCCGGGCCGAAGCCGGCGCCATCACCACACCGTTGCGGAAATGGCCGCTGTTGATGAAGAGGCCGGCAACCCGGGGGTGCGCTCCTATATAAGGTACGCCATCAGGCGATCCCGGCCGCAGCCCGGCCCAGTGCTGTTCCAGCTCGAACTCACGTAAAGCCGGCACCAGGCGGAAGGCCGTCTCCAGCAATTCGGTCCGCGCCGCCGCCGTGGTCCCCTTGTCAAACCCCACGTATTCCATGGTGCTGCCCACCAGCACACGCCCGTCGCGCCGGGGAATTACATAGTGCCCCGGCTCCAGGATGATGCGCGACACCACCCCGGCCGCCCCCCGGAACAGCAACATCTGTCCCCGAACCGGCCGTATGTCGGGTGCCAGCCCCAACCCCGACAACAAGCGGCCGCTCCAGGCACCTGCCGCCACCACCACCACCTCGGCGCCTATTTTCCCCCGCGCCGTGCGTACCCCGGCAATCCGGCCACCGTGTTCCAGCAGCTCCGTCACCTCGGCCTCCTCCTCGATGATGACGCCCTGCCGCTCCAAACTGTTGCGAGCCGCCTGCACCAGCCGCGGATTGCGCACCTGGGCCACCTCTGCCATCCACAGCGCCGGCCCCAGGTCCTCCCCCAGCGCCGGCTCGCATTGACGCAACGCGGCCCCTGCCAGTTCATCCACCCGGTAGCCAAATCGGCCGGCCCAGGCCAGCGCCTCCTCCCGGTCACTCGTGTCGAGCATCAGCATCCCGCTGCGAATCCATTCCGGGTCAATGCCACTCTCCCGGCGCAACCGCGCCACCAGCTCCGGATAAGCCCCCTGGCTCCAGCGCGCCAGCTCCGTCACCGCATCGGGATAACGCCAGGGATAAAGCGGCGACAGAATGCCGCCCCCGGCCCAGGAAGACTCCCGCCCGACAGTCCCCCGCTCAAGTAAGCGCACCCGCAGCCCAGCGGCCATCAGTTCGCCTGCAGCGAGCAGACCGTTAACACCACCACCAATTACCAAGCAGTCAGGCAAAACAGACACTCCTGGAGTCATGAAGGGAAACTCTGCGACTGCGGATCGCGCCGCGGAGTCAGCGTACGCGGCAGGGTAAAACAAATACACCTCTCCCGGTAGCTCAGCTTCCCCGTCCATCCGTCGTACCATCCGCGCCGCCCGTCGACTCCCGATTTCGCCCGCCGGGAGGTGTGCTAGTGTTCAGGGCATGAAAAACGTACGCGGATTCACATTGGTCGAGCTGATTATTACCCTGGCGGTGATGGCAATCGCTTTGGCATTGGCGATACCTTCGTTTCAGACGCTGTTTGAAAACAACCGCACAACCACCCAGGCCAACGAACTGGTGGCGGCAATGAACCTGGCCCGCTCGGAGGCCATACGCATCGGTGCGAGCGTTTCCGTCGAGGCGGCTCCGGGCGGCTTCCAGAATGGCTGGTGCGTCCATGTCGGCGCCGGCTGCGGCACCATCGATGAACTGCGCACTTTTCCGGCCATGAACCAGATCACCATCGATTCCCTGGGCGAGACCCTCATCACCTTTGATGGGCGCGGCGTGAAGACCCTGCCGGTGGCGCAGGTGAACATTACACTCTCGCCTTCGAGCTGCCCCCCCGGAGATATGAACCGCGCACGTGCCATCAACATTAACAATACCGGTAGGCTCAGCATTACCAGGATCAATTGCCCATGAACATGCTCGCGCAGACAAGTCATGTTTTCCACTCACCCAGCCGCGCTCAGGGTGGATTCTCTCTCATGGAGGTATTGATCGCCGTGCTCATTCTGGCCATCGGCCTCCTCGGACTGGCAGGACTGCAGACCTTTTCCCTGCAAAGCAATGTGAATGCCTATCAACGCAGCCAGGCCACCGCCCTCAGCTATGAAATCATCGATGCCATGCGCACCAATCGAGACATAGCCCGAGCCGGAGGATATGACCTGGCCCTTGGCGCTGCCCCTGCCGGCGGCGCAAGCGTAAATGCCCAGGATGTTTTTGCATGGTACCAACGTGTTACTAACCTCCTGCCCGCCGCCCAGGCCAGCATCCAGCCACTCGGCGTCAACGTCTACACCGTCACCCTCCAGTGGAGTGACAGCAAGCGTGCAGGTGCTGCCGCAGGCGACACTCAAACATTCACCGTGACGACACAGCTATGATCATGTCCCGACACATTCCTGCTGTATGCCGCCAACGGGGACTCACCTTGGTGGAAACCATGGTGGCCCTCGTCATCGGCCTGGTACTGATGGCGGGCATCATCGAACTGTTCATCGGCAGCAAGCAGACCTATACCCTGCAGGAAGCCATGGCACGGGTGCAGGAAAACGGGCGCTTCGCCGTCGACCAGCTCAACTGGGATTTACGCATGGCCGGGCACATGGGCTGCGCCAACGCCCGCGTCATGGAAGCCGAGGTGACCCCTCCGCCAACCACCTTTATCAAATCCGGCCGCATACGCGTAGCATTGGTAACCAATCCGGGCGACAACACCTGGGGCCTGGCAAACGCCGTTGAGGGCAGTTTCTGGGACGGGGCCGGCTGGACGCCGGCCTTGCCGGCGGCGGCTGCCGCCGCCTTGCCGGGCAGCGACACTCTTACCCTGCGTAAGGTCAGTGGTCGCCGGTTGCCGCTGACCGGGCTTAACCCCGGAGCCCCTGAAGGCTCCGGCTCGGCGCCGCTGCGCGTCCCCCTCAACAGCGGCCTCCGTCAATTCGACATCGTCATGGTCGGTGATTGCGTTAACGCGGCCATCTTCCAAATCACCAGTGACGATGCAACCATCGCCGCCGGACAGCTCGCCCACGATGTGGGCGCCGGCGTCCCGGGCAATGTCACCGTCAACCTCGGCAAAGACTTCGCCCCGAACGCTAACGCCGGCATCATGGCCATGACCTCATACACCTATTTCATAGCCCCCGGGGCCAGCGGCGCGCCCGCCTTGTTCCAGAGCGCCGATGGCGCGGTCGCCCAGGAACTGGTGGAGAACGTCGAACGCATGCGCGTCACCTACGGTGTCGGCGTGCCGGACGGCAACGGCAACCTAGTCCCCACCGGCTATCAAACCGCCGACACTATCGCCGCGGCAGGCCTTTGGCGCGACGTCATCAGCGTGCGCATCAACCTGCTGCTGCGCAGCGATAACAACGTCACCGATACGGCCCAGCCGTACACCTATACCCATGATACCGGTGTTGAGGTCCTGCCGGCGGATCGCCGCCTGCGGCAGGTGTTTACCACCACCATCGGCCTGCGCAGCTGGCTGCCCTGAGGAATTGACCATGTTGTCATCGCACGTCATACCCACCACGCAGCGCGGAGCGGTGCTAATCGTCGCCCTGATCTTCCTGCTCCTGCTCACCCTCATCGGCACCGCAGCCATGCGCACCACCACCCTGCAGGAACGCATGGCCGGCAATACCCGCGATCTCAACCTCTCCTTCCAGGCCGCCGAAGCCGCCTTGCGTGCAGGGGAGAACTGGCTGGAGATTGCTGCCAATGCAACCAGCGCCCAGGGCAATCCGCCTTGGGATGGTGCTGCCGTCACCGGCACACTGGCAGGATTCGATGCGCAGCTGGCTGACGCCCCCACCTTTTATGTCGGCCAGCCAACGTCTGTCCGTATGGGAATTGGTTTGGGAGGGGCACCCAAATTCCTGAACTACTACCCGGTGAATGCCCGTGGCAGCGGCGGCTCGGCCACAGCCCAGACCGTGCTCGAAACCTATGTCTGGCCGACCAACGAATAGCGCACCGGACAACCTTGTGCAAATGGCTATACCGTCAAGGAGACGTGACATGAACTCCACTCACAAGAAATCTTTCCGCGACATCAAGGGATTTGCCCTCGGGCTAGCCCTCGGTGTGGCTGTGGCGGCGCCGGCGCAGGCGGCCGTCGATATCGCCAATGCGCCGCTGTTTGTCACCACCAGTATCGAACCGAACATCATGTTCATCCTGGACGACTCGGGTTCCATGCACTTTGAGAACATGCCAGATGAACATATTTATAATGGCTCGTATTACATGTATGGCCGCATCAGTGACCTGTACAGCTCCGGCAATTACACTGATCGCGCCCCGAGCTTCGCGGCCAACCATCCATATGGCGCTTTTGCCCGCACCCAGCAATTCAACGCTGTTTACTATAACCCAAGCATAACCTACCAACCCTGGCCCCAGGCTGACGACAACGGCACGTTGATGCCCAATGCCGATCCGGCCGCCGCACTGCACAATCCCCTGCGGCCGGCACGCGGCTCGCGTAATCTGACCGCAAGCAACTCGCGGTACGGCAGTTGGACCAACTGCAATACCATTACCCGCAGCGCCGCCGGCACCTTCTCCTTCTCCAACTGCAGCACCTTTACACAGACCCAGACCTATTGGCCGGCCGTTTACTTCGTGCATGATGGCAGCACCAATTACGCTTGGGGCAATTTCACCAAGGTCGAAATTCGCAGCACTACTCCAACCTATACAGGCCATGGTCGTGAGAACCGCTCCGATTGCGTCGATGCGGCAACGGCGACCTGCACCTATGCCGAGGAAATTCAGAACTTCGCCAATTGGTACACTTACTACCGCTCGCGTATCCTGGCATCCCGCGGTGGCGTCAGCCGCGCCTTCGCCCAGCAGGGGGAAGGCATGCGCGTCGGTTACTCTACTATCAATGCCGGCTGGTCCACCGTGGATGGCATCGGCACCAGCAAAGTCGTGCGCGGTGTACGCCGCTTCACCGGCCCGGACCGCACCGCCTTCTTCGATTTGCTCTATGATCGCGACATCCCGGCCGCCGGCACGCCCCTGCGCCAGACGCTGCAGGCAGCCGGCAATTACTACTATCGCACCGACAACCGCGGCCCCTGGGGTGCCGTCCCCGGCACCAATGACACCACGGCCCATTTACAGTGCCGCCAGAGCTATTCCATCCTGATGACCGACGGCTATTGGAACGGCGCCGATCCGTCTCCCTCCGTCGGCAACTCCGACAACAGCAATGGTCCCACCCATACCGCGCCGGACGGTTCCACCTTCCAGTACGTCCCCGCGGATCCGTACCGGGACGGCCGCAGCAACACGCTGGCGGACGTGGCCATGCACTACTGGAAAAATGACCTGCGCACCGATCTGGCCAACGAAGTTCCCACCAGTCCACAGAATGAGGCCTTTTGGCAGCACATGGTAACCTTCGGTGTAGGGTTGGGCGTAACCGGCTCTGTCGATCCGCAGGATGCATGGGATGCCGTCTCCAACGACACGGCGATCTCCTGGCTCGACCCGTACTCCACCAATCCAGCGAAGATCGATGACCTGCTGCATGCCGGCATCAACTCGCGCGGCGGCTTCTTCAGCGCCGGTGATCCGGAAACCTTTGCGAATCAACTGAACGAGGTTCTTGATGCCATCATCGCCCGCGTGGAAAGTTCCGCTACCGCCTCCGCGGCAAGTACCGCCGTGCTGCAAAGTGACACCATGCTCTACACTGCCGGCTTCCGCAGCGGCGACTGGTCCGGCATGATGCTCGCATATGACATTCTCGCGGGCGGCGTGCTGGGTGGCGTCGCCTGGGATGCCGAGGCCGAGCTGCGCGCAATGACGCCAGCGGCACGCAAGCTGTTCACGACGAACAGCACTTCCGGCAGCGGAACCACGTTCAGTCTGGCCAATCTAAGTACAGACCAGCAGGATGCGTTGAATCGTGCCCTGGACGGCACAGTGGATGGCCTGGGCACCAATCGCATCGACTGGCTACGCGGCAATGAATCGGCCCACGCCTCGTTCCGCAGCCGCTCGGAAAGCGGAGCGGCCCGCCTCCTCGGCGACGTAGTCCACTCCAACCCGCAGTATGCCGGCAAACTCAACTTCGGCTACAGCTTGCTCAGCGATCTGGGGGCCAGTTACACCGCGTTCCGTAATTCGTCTGCCTATCAATCACGCCCCGATGTAATCTACACCGGCGCCAACGACGGCATGCTCCATGGGTTCGACGCCCTGACAGGTGTAGAACGCTTCGCCTATATTCCCAGCGAAGTGCTGTTGCCGGAAGCCGGCACCACCTATGCACGCATCAACCACCTGATGGATCCCGGCTACACCCATCGTTACTACGTGGACGGTACCGCCGCCGTGAGCGACGCCTATTGGGGTGGCACCTGGAAAACGGTCCTGGTCGGTTCCATGGGCGGTGGCGGGCGTACCGTGTTCGCCCTGGATGTTACCACCGGCAGCTTCGGCACCGGCAACGTGCTGTGGGAGTTTACCGATCCCGACCTCGGCTACAACGTGGGACAGCCGCTGATCGTGCGCATGCGTGACGGCGAATGGGCCGCGGTGTTCGGCAACGGCTACAACAGCAGCAGCAATACCGCCATGTTGTTCATCGTGAGCCTGAGCAGCGGCCAACTGCTGGCCAAGATCGATACCGGCGTCGGCAGCGCCGCCGCACCCAACGGGCTGGGTTCTCCCCAGGCCACCGACTGGCCTATTTACAACCTCGCCGCAAACGTTATTTACGCCGGCGACCTGTTGGGCAATATGTGGCGCTTTGACGTCCACGCCGACTCATCCGGCGGCTGGAACTCCGCGACCAAGCTGTTCGCGGCCAAGGATCCGTCCAACGGGCCGCAGCCCATCACGGCCCGCCCCGGCATCGCGATCAACCCCAACAATAGCGATCAGCTGGTGGTGTTGTTCGGAACCGGCGCCTTCTTCCGCACCCAGGACGGAAATTCGACACAGGTGCAGACGCTGTACGGCATCTTTGACGACGGCTCCGGCACTGAGGTCACCGGCCCCCTGACAAAACAGGAAATCACGGGACAAACCTCACAGGATATAGGCGCCGCAACCTACGTTCTGCGGACGGTGTCCAGCTATGCCGCGGATCCGGGCGACAAGGGCTGGTATCTCAATCTCGACGTCGAAACCGGCGAGCGCGTAATCAGCGCCCCCAACTTCCCGGCCGGCATCTCCCAGGAACGGGTGCGTTTCAGCACCTTGATCCCGGACGACGATCCCTGCAGCAGCGGCCGTCGCGGCTTCATCATGGATGTCATGGTGGGATCCGGCGGCAGCAGCAACGACGCAGTGTTCGATCTGAATCAGGACGGCTACTTCGACAGCGCGGACGGCAACTGGAGCGGCCTTGGCGGAGGCCATGGCGAGGAACTGACGACCATCCGGGACGGCAACTCGGAATTGCTCTATGAAGGTTCCGACCTGGAGGGGGCTGGAGCAACCGAAGGCCTCCCCACTCAGGGACGGCAAACCTGGCGTGAAGACGCCCCCTGAGACATTGCATGAGCACTATCGGCAGCATCCGGCCCGGAAGAAATCAATGAGACCTCCCGGCCGGATGCGGCGAAAAGACTTGCACCCGATCCACGGCCACTGAGCCAGACAACAACGGACCACTAGCTGACTGTGAGGTTGATAACATGCGCAACATCATTATTGCACTCGCCCTGCTGCTGGCCGGCGCCAGCACAATCCAGGCGCAGGACACGCCCAGCGATATCCAGATGGTCGGTGAACTCGGACTGACCGACAGCAGGCAGCGGACCATCGAGGTCGGTTCAGAGACCTTTCGTGTATCCAGCAGCGTGAAGGTGACTGCGGATGGTGGGAGAACGCTCGATGTTTTCCTGCTTGCCCCGGGCCAGCCTGTCGGTATCACCTGGAAGGGCACCGGAAAGGCAAAAACCGTGACCCGCATTCATGTGTTCGATACACTTCCGCAATGAACGGATACCACGGGCTCCATTGAGGCGCATGCACCATGAAAACCACATGTAGAGGATTCACCCTGGTCGAGCTGCTGATCGTGGTAGCCATCGTCGGCATACTCGCCGCTGTCGCTTTCCCCTCGTATCAGGCACATGTGCAAAAGGCGCGCCGCGCGGAAGCACAGGCGGTTTTGCTGGAGGCGGCCCAATTCATGGAGCGCTGGTACACCACGACCTACAACTACGCCACCGCGGCGCTGCCTGCAGCACTGTCACAATCACCGCGAGGTGGCGCAGGCACGGTCAGATACAACATCCGGCCCACCGCTGTAGCCCAGAATACCTTTACCCTGACGGCAACGCCGGTGGAAGCAGATCCCGAATGCGGGAGCTTCACCCTCACCGAAACCGGGCAACGCGGCCATACCGGCACATTGCCCCTGGCCCGGTGCTGGCGCTGACGTGATAGCAACCTTGGTCATGCCTTGCGCACCCAGCAGAGTGCACTAGCTGATTACCTTAACTCCTTCGGCAAAGGAAAGGCGTGGTCCTCCACCGCGCCGCCGTCCACCGAGTATTCCTTAGCCCCCAGCTCGCGCAGGCGCTCCAGCACCTGCTGCACCAGGATTTCCGGCGCCGAGGCGCCGGCGGTCACCCCGACGACATGCTTGCCTTCGAGCCATTCCGGGCGCAGCTCATCGGCACTGTCGATAAGATAGGCCGGGGTTCCGCTGCGTTCGGAGACTTCACGCAGACGATTTGAGTTCGAGCTGTTGGGCGAACCGACCACCAGCACCACGTCACACATTGTCGCCAGGCGCTTGACTGCGTCCTGCCGGTTTTGCGTGGCGTAGCAGATGTCGTCCTTGCGCGGCCCCTGGATGGCGGGAAAGCGCGCGCGCAGGGCGGCGACCACAGCAGCGGCGTCATCCACCGACAGAGTGGTCTGGGTTACATAGGCTAAATTTTCCGGGTTCTTGACCGCCAGGCCCGCCACGTCGTCGACATCTTCCACCAGATAGATCGCGCCATTCGCACCGCTTTCATATTGCCCCATGGTGCCTTCCACTTCAGGATGACCGGCGTGGCCGATCATGATGACCTCGTGAAAGGCATGGGCGTGGCGGTCCACTTCGATGTGAACCTTCGTCACCAGGGGACAGGTGGCATCAAACACCCGCAGGCCGCGCCGCTGTGCCTCCTGCTGCACTGCCCGGGGTACACCATGGGCGCTGAAAATGACCGTCGCCCCATCCGGCACCTGTTCCAGCTCGTCGACGAAGACCGCGCCCTTGGCCCGCAGGTCCTCCACCACGTAGCGATTGTGCACCACCTCGTGACGCACGTAGATGGGGGCACCGAACAGTTGCAGGGCACGTGCGACGATATCAATGGCCCGGTCGACGCCGGCACAGAATCCGCGGGGATTGGCGAGTATTACCTTCATGACTCCACCGTCAGTATTTCCACCTCGAAATTCAGAGTATGCCCGGCCAGGGGGTGGTTGAAGTCCACCGTCACCCGCGCCTCATCGATCTCGGTTATGGTTCCCGGCACTTCGTCACCGGCCGGCGTGGTGAAGCCGACGATGACTCCCGGGGTCAAATCCATCTCGACGGGAAAATCGTCACGTGGCATCACATGTACTGCATCGGTATCGGGGTAGCCGAACCCCTGCTCCGGGCTCACAGGGTAGCTCGCCTGCTGCCCCGGCTTCATGCCGATCAGAAACCCCTCGAGCCCTTCATGCATGGTGCCGTCGCCCACCACAAAGGTGAGCGGCTCGCCGTCGCGGCTGCTGTCTGCCTCGGTACCATTTTCCAGAGTGAGTGAGTAGTGCAGCGATACGTGGCTGCCGCGGGTAATTTCGGGTCCCGACATCAGCGATACTCCTGGGATGAATTGATGACACGGTGGCACATTGCGCCTTGCCCACCAGGCAGACGGCTTACGATCTTCGTTCGCCGCGCACGGCATCCAGCAACAACATAATCGCCCCGACGGTAATGGCGGAATCGGCCACATTGAAGGCAGGCCAGTGCCAATCACCATAGTAGAGGTCGACGAAATCCACCACATACCCCAGCACGATACGATCCCAGACATTGCCCAGGGCACCGCCCAGCACCAAGGCGAGGGATACCGCCAGCCAGCGTTGACCGCGTTGCAACTGCTGCAACCACCAGCCCAATGCCAGGCTCACACCGACGGCCACGGCGACGAAAAACCAGCGTTGCCAGCCGCCGGCCTGGCTCAGAAAACTGAACGCGGCACCGGAGTTGTGCATCAGGGTCAGATTAACAGTCGGCAGCACCGCCACCGGTTCGTGCAACACCAGTTGTGCACTGGCCAGCGCCTTGGTGATCTGATCCAAAGCAATGACACCCGCAGAGAGCCATAGCCACTTCAGCATCTATCAATCCCCGACCGGCAATCAGGCAGCGGCATCATGCGAAACGCCGCACTTCACCGCTGCCGGCAACGTTGTCCACACAGCGACCGCACAGTTCCGGGTGCGCGGCGTGGCTGCCGACATCTTCACGCAGGTGCCAGCAGCGCACACATTTGGTGTGCGAGGAAGGAGTCACCAGTACCCACATTTCATCCCTGCTGCCGAGGGTGAGATGCACGGCATCCTGCGGTGGCTCGCCTACCAGGCGTACCCGTGCGGCGGAGGTGATCAATACAAAGCGTAATTCATCGCCCAGGCGGGCCAGACGGTCGTGCAATTCGCTTCCGCACCACAGATCCACCTCGGCCTCAAGGCCGGAGCCGATGCCGCCTGCAACACGCACGCGTTCGAGTTCCTTGTAGACCAGTTCGCGCACTTCCATCACCTGTGCCCAGTACGTCATATCCATGCCGCCATCGTCACCCAGCGTCGGGAACGCATACCAGGTGGAGAGAAACACCGACTCGCCTCTTTGTCCCGGCATGGTTGCCCAGATCTCTTCGGCAGTGAAGCTGAGGATCGGCGCCAGCCAGCGTGTCAGGGCCTCGACTAGGTGGTACAGCGCCGTCTGTGCCGAACGGCGCGCCAGCGAATCGCTCTGAGTGGTGTACTGGCGATCCTTGATGATGTCGAGATAAAAGGCCCCCAGGTCTACCGAACAGAAGTTGTGCACCTTCTGGTAGATGAGGTGGAACTCATAATCGTCATAGGCCTGCACTACTTCCTGCTGCAGCTCTGCAGCACGCGCCACCGCCCAGCGGTCCAACGGCAACAGTTCGGCAGCGGCGATGGCATCACGTGCCGGATCGAAGCCGGCCAGATTGGCCAGCAGGAAGCGCGCAGTGTTGCGGATACGGCGATAGGCATCGGCGGTACGCTTGATCACCTCGTCGGAGTAGGTCATCTCGCCGCGATAATCAGTGGAGGCGATCCACAGGCGCAGGATGTCGGCGCCGAGGGTGCCGGCCACCTTCTGCGGCTCGACGCCGTTGCCGCTGGACTTGGACATCTTGTGGCCCTTGGCGTCGACGGTGAAGCCGTGGGTGAGCACCTGCTTGTAGGGGGCGACGCCGTGGATCGCCACCGAGGTGAGCAGCGACGACTGGAACCAGCCGCGGTGCTGGTCGGAGCCCTCCAGATAGAGATTGGCCGGCCATTGCAGTTCTTCGCGCTGCTCCAGCACACAGGCATGGGTGACACCGGAATCAAACCAGACATCGAGGGTGTCGGTCACCTTGTCGTAGTCGGCCGCCTCGGCGCCGAGCAACTCATCGGCGCTCAGCGCGAACCAGGCTTCGATCCCCTGCGCTTCGACCCGCCGGGCCACCTCTTCGATCAGCCGCGAGGTCTGCGGGTGCAACTCGCCGCTTACCTTGTGCACGAACAGGGCGATGGGCACGCCCCAGGTGCGCTGACGGGAGATGCACCAATCGGGACGCTTCTCGACCATCCCTTCGATGCGCGCCTGGCCCCAGTTGGGGATCCACTGCACGCCGTGACGGATGGCATCCATGGCGCCGTTGCGCAGTCCGGCCTGGTCCATGCTGATGAACCACTGGGGCGTGGCGCGGAAGATGATCGGGGTTTTGTGGCGCCAGCAGTGAGGATAGCTGTGACGCAACGCCTGGGCGTGGACCAGGGCACCGCGGGCCTTCAGCACCTCCAGCACCGAGTCGTTGGCCTTGAAGACGTGCTGCCCCTCGAACAGCGGCGTACCGGACAGGAACTTGCCGTCGCTGCCGACCGGGTTGTCGACCTTGAGGTTGTAACGGGAACCGACCACGTAGTCCTCCTGGCCGTGGCCGGGGGCGGTGTGGACCGCGCCGGTGCCGGCCTCCAGGGTGACATGGTCGCCGAGGATGATCGGCACCTCACGGTCGTAAAACGGATGTTGCAGTTTGACCCCTTCCAGGTCGGCCCCCTTGCAATAGGCCACCACGCGGTACTGCTCGACGCCGTAGCGAGCCATGGCATCCTTCACCATCGGCTCGGCGATGACCAGCCGTTCAATGCCGTGGTCGCCGACGCCGTCGCACTGCACCACCACGTAATCAAAACCGGCGTTGAGGGCCACCGCCTGGTTGGCGGGCAGGGTCCACGGCGTGGTGGTCCAGATGACCACGGCGATGGGACCGCTGCCTGCATGGTCGACCACGTGGTGGGCGCGGGCCATGAGGGCCTCCTCGTCCAGCACGGTGAAGCGCACGTCGATGGCCGGCGAGGTCTTGTCCTCGTACTCCACCTCCGCCTCGGCCAGGGCCGAACCGCAATCGGTGCACCAGTGCACCGGCTTGAACCCCTTCTGCAGATGGCCGCGCTCGATGATGCGGCCGAGGGAACGGATGATGTTGGCCTCGAACTTGAAGTCCATGGTGAGGTAGGGCCGCTCCCAGTCACCGAAGATGCCAAGGCGCTTGAAGTCCCGGCGCTGACCGTCGACCTGCTTCATCGCGTAGTCGCGGCAGGCCTTGCGGAACACCGCCGGTTCCACCGCGGTGCCGGCCTTGCCGATGGTCTTCTCCACTTGCAACTCGATCGGCAGGCCATGGCAGTCCCAACCCGGCACGTAGGGGGCGTCGAAGCCGCCGAGGGTGCGCGCCTTGACGATGATGTCCTTCAACACCTTGTTCACGGCGTGGCCGAGGTGAATGTCGCCGTTGGCGTAGGGCGGGCCGTCGTGCAGGATGAACTTGTCGCGGCCCTGCCCTGCCTGACGCAGCTTGCCATACAGATCCATTGCCTCCCAGCGCTTGAGCATGTCCGGCTCGCGCTTGGCGAGATCGCCGCGCATGGGGAAATCGGTTTCCGGCAGATTCAGTGTGTGCTTGTAGTCGCTCACGGTCGTGTCACTCATCGCTTGCCGGCAGACTTGGTGTCCTGCCAGGAGAAAAAATCGCGCGCCTGCTGCGCGTCCACGAGTATTTGTTGCTTAAGAGCCTCGAATGATTCGAAGCGCTGTTCGTCACGGATCTTGTGCAGGAAATCCACATACACGTGGTGCCCGTACAGATCGCCGCTGAAACCGAACAGATGTACCTCCAGCAGCGGCCGCAGCCCCTGCACCGTCGGCCTGATGCCGACATTGGCCACGCCGCGCCACGGCTCACCGTCGACGCCGAACAGTTCCACCGCGAATACGCCGCTGATGGGCGAGGCCTTGCGGTGCAGGCGGATGTTGGCGGTGGGAAAGCCGATGGTGCGTCCGCGCTTGTCGCCGTGGGCCACGCGGCCGCACATGCGGTAGGGGCGGCCCAGCAACTGCTCCGCCTGCTCCATGTCGCCGCACGCCAGCGCTTGGCGGATGCGGGTACTCGAAACACGCTCACCGCCCAGGGCAAAGGTGTGCATATGCACCACCTGGAAACCATGTTTTTCACCGGCGGCCTGCAACAGCGCGAAATCACCGCGCCTCCCGGCGCCGAAGCGGAAATCATCCCCCACCACCAGATAACGCACTCCGAGTCCGTCGACCAGGATGCGCTCGATGAACTCCTCGGCCGGCAGGGCCGCGAGCATGCGATTGAACGACAGGCACAACACCCGGTCCACCGAAAAGCGGCGCAGGGCCAGCAGCTTTTCACGCAGCCGCGTCAGGCGCGGCACGGCCTTGTCCGGCATGAAGTATTCCTGCGGCTGCGGCTCGAAGGTGATCACCGTGGTCGGCACGCCGAACTCGTCGGCCTTCTCCGCCAGCTGCCCCAGCACCGCCTGATGGCCCAGGTGCACACCGTCGAAATTACCGATGGTGGCGACACAGCCGTGATGGCGGGGAGAAAGATTGTGCAGACCGCGAATGAGCTCCATGACTACCCAGCAGGAATGAAAAGGTGCGATTGTAACGCCAAGCACACCAGCCCGATACCGCTACGCTCCATCGGACCTACGCGCGCCCCAGCAACTGGCGCGGCCGCACCCCCAACGCCAGCAGCACGGCAAAGTAGACGGCAGCCCCCGCCGGTACCCAAAGCAGCAACTGTCCGGCCCGTTGTGTCGTATTCATGGCGAGCCATTGCCCCATGTCGCCCAAGCCCCACCACAGCAGCAGCCCCATCGCCACCGCCGCCGTCGACACCTGGCCCAGCAGGCGGCCCCAGCCGGGCTGGGCGTGGTACACGCCGTCGCGGCGCAGGTGGCGGAACAACAGGCCGGCGTTGAGCCAGGCGGACAGCGAGGTGGCCAGGGCCAGGCCGGCGTGCGGCCCTTCCCAGCCGGCCAGCACCATGGGCACCACCAGGCTCAGGTTCAGCACCATATTGGCCACCATGGCGTAGATACCGATGCGCACCGGGGTGCGGGTGTCCTGGCGCGCATAAAACCCGGGCGCCAGCACCTTCACCAGGATGAACGCCGGCAGGCCGATGCCGAAGGCCATCAGGCTGAGAGTCGCCATGCGCACGTCGTGCGGGCCGAACTCTCCATGCTGGAACAGGGTGGTGAGCAGCGGTCCCGCCAGCAGGATCAGGCCCGCGGTGGCGGCGGTGCCGATGAGGACCACCCAGCGCAGCGCCCAGTCCAGGGTCCGGGCAAAGGCCTCCGGATCGGCCGCCGCATGCTTTTGCGACAGGCTGGGCAAGATCACCGTCGCCAGCGCGATGCCGAACACGCCGAGGGGGAACTCCACCAGGCGGTCGGAATAATACAGCCAGGACACGCTGCCGCTGACCAGAAACGAGGCGATGATGGTGTCGAGCAGCAGATTGATCTGCACCACCGAGGAGCCGAAGATGGCCGGCAGCATCAGCTTGAGGATGCGTTTCACGTCCGGGTCGGACCAACCCCAGCGCGGCCGCGGCAGCAGGCCGAGTCGGGCCAGGAACGGCAGCTGGAACAGCAGCTGCACCACGCCGGCGGCAAACACGCCCCAGGCCAGGGCCACGATGGGCGTCTCGAACAGCGGCGCGGCCCACCAGGCGGCGGCAATCATGCACAGGTTCAGCCACACCGGGGTGAAGGCCGGCACGGCAAAGCGGCCATAAGTGTTGAGGATGCCGCCGGCCAGGGCCGTCAGGGAGATGAACAACAGATAGGGAAAGGTGATGCGCAGCATCTCGCTGGTGAGCGCAAACTTCGCCGGCTCGTCGAGAAAGCCGGGGGCGAACAGCGTCACCAGACCGGGAGCCGCCAGCAGGGCCAGGGCCGTGAGCAGCAGCAGCACCGCCCCCAGGGCGCCGGATACGTCGGCCACCAGCCGGCGCACCTCGGCCAGGCCGCGCTGGGTGCTGACCTCGGCCAGCACCGGCACGAAGGCCTGGGAAAAGGCCCCCTCGGCGAACAGCCGGCGCAGGAAATTGGGGATCTTGAAGGCAACGAAGAAAGCGTCGGTACCGCTGCCGGCACCAAACACGTTGGCGAACACCATGTCGCGCAGCAGCCCGAGCACCCGCGACAGCAGGGTCATCACGCCCACTACGGCGGTGGATTTCAACAGCTTGGCGCTCATAGAGGCTTGGACCGGCCTGTTCCGCAAAAGCAGGTATACTACCGCGCCAGCCCACCATCCCGCCAATTTTCTCGCTCCCCGCCATTGACAGCAGGGGCCAAAAAAAGCATATTATGCGCCCTTCGACTTTTTGACCGATTTTTCTGGGAGTACCGTCTTGGCCAATTCCGCACAAGCAAAGAAGCGCGCGCGTCAGGCAGAGAAGCACCGCGAGCACAACACCGCCCAGCGTTCCGCTATGCGTACCTTCGTCAAGAAGGTGCTGAAGGCGATCGGCAGCGGCGACAAGGCCCAGGCCGAGGCTGCCTACAAGGAAGCCGTTCCCATGGTGGACAAGATGGCCGGCAAGGGCCTGATCCACAAGAACAAGGCCGCCCGCTACAAGAGCCGTCTGAACACCCGCATCCGCGCCCTGTAAGTTTCAGCACGCGCTGCACAAAAAAGCCGGTCAATGACCGGCTTTTTTAATTTGTAATCCTGAGCCAACAGACATTCGCCTCCGTAGGGTGCGCACTGCGCACCGAATATGCCGGGTAAGGCGACGGTGCGCGGTGCGCACCCTACATCAGGCTCAAACCAGAATCAGGTTATCGCGATGGATGAGCTCCTCCTCATCCACATAGCCGATCAGCTCCTGGATGCGGCTGGTGGGCTGCCCCATCAGCCTGATTGTCTCGTCGGCACTGTAGTTGACCAGGCCGCGCGCGACTTCGCGGCCCTGCTCATCGACGCAGGACACCATCTCGCCGCGCAGGAAACGCCCCTCCACCGCCTTGACGCCCACCGCCAGCAGGCTGCGGCCGGATTCGCGCAGCACGCGCACGGCGCCGGCGTCCAGGGTCAGCTTGCCGCGCAACTGCAAATGGCCCGCCAGCCAGCGCTTGCGCGCCACCATGGGCTCCAGATCGGGCGTGAATAGGGTACCGAGCAACTCGCCGCCGAACACCCGTTCCAGAACGTTGTCCTCGCGGCCGTAGGCGATCACCGTCTCGGTGCCGGAGCGGGCCGCGAGGCGCGCCGCGCGCACCTTGGTCAGCATGCCGCCGCGGCCCAGGGCGCCGGCGCTGCCGCCGGCCATGGACTCCAGAGCGGGGTCGCTGGCCTGTACCTCATGCAGCAGTACGGCATCGGCGTTGCTACGGGGATCCTTGTCATACATGCCGGACTGATCGGTAAGGATGACCAGCAGGTCCGCTTCCACCAGATTGGCTACCAGGGCGGCCAGGGTATCGTTGTCGCCGAAGCGGATTTCATCGGTGACCACGGTGTCGTTCTCGTTCACCACCGGCACCACCCCCAGTTCCAGCAGGGTGCGCAGCGCGCTGCGCGCATTGAGGTAACGCATGCGGTTGGAGAGGTCGTCGTGGGTCAGCAGGATTTGCGCCGTGTGCAGGCCGAAATTCTTGAAGCGGGACTCATAGGCCTGTACCAGGCCCATCTGCCCCACCGCCGCCGCCGCCTGCAACTCGTGCAGGGCCTGCGGCCGCTTCTTCCAGCCCAGTCGCGCCATGCCCTCGGCCACGGCGCCGGAGGAGACCAGGACCACCTCGATGCCGCGTTTGCGCAGGATGGCCATCTGCTCCACCCAGGCGCTGATGCCGTCGAGGTTGAGGCCGCGCCCGTCGTTGGTCAACAGGGCACTGCCGATCTTCACCACCCAGCGTTTGGTCTGGGCAAGTTGCTGGCGTCGGTTCATGAGGTTAAGAAGTGGTTACTCCGGTTCGGGAGCAGGCTCGACTTCCGTCGGTTCGGCGGGCGGCGCGGGCGGCGGCGGCTGCAGCCTGGCCCGTTCCTCCTCCAGATGCTCCATGATGCGGTAGGTTAGATCACGGGTTCCTTCCCCTGCAATCGCCGCGACGCGGAACACCGGCCCGGTCCAGCCCAGGCGCTGCACGATGTCGTTGCAGTATTCATCGCGCAGCTCTTCCGGGATCAGGTCCAGCTTGTTGATCACCAGCCAGCGCTCACGCGCCGCCAGTTCCGGGCTGAATTTTTCCAGCTCGCGCTCGATGATCTTCACCGCCGCCACCGGATCGGAATCGTCCGGCGGCAACACGTCCACCAGGTGCAGCAACAGATGGGTGCGCGCCAGGTGTTTGAGGAACTGGATACCGAGACCGGCACCCTCCGCGGCGCCCTCGATGAGACCGGGGATATCGGCGATGACGAAACTGCGGTGCAGACCGACGCCGACCACGCCCAGGTTGGGATACAGGGTGGTGAAGGGATAGTCGGCCACGCGCGGGCGGGCGGAGGACACCGCGCGGATCAGGGTGGACTTGCCTGCATTGGGCAGGCCGAGCAGGCCCACGTCGGCCAGCACCTTCAGCTCCAGGCGCAGATTGCGGATTTCACCCGGCGTACCCGGCTTGGATTCGCGCGGCGCACGGTTGACGCTGCTCTTGTAGCGCAGGTTGCCGAGGCCGTGGAATCCGCCCTGGGCCACCTTGAGCAACTGGCCGGCCGCAACCAGATCGCCCAGCATCTCGCCGGTGTCCTCGTCGTACACCTCGGTGCCCACCGGCACCATGATGGTGAGATCGGCGCCGCTCGCACCCGTTTTGTTGTTGCCGTAGCCGGGCTCGCCGCTCTGGGCCTTGAAGCGGCGCTCGAAGCGGAAGTCGGCCAACGTATTGAGATTGCCGTCGGCGAGGAGGAACACGCTGCCGCCATCACCGCCGTCGCCGCCGTCCGGACCGCCGAAGGGGATGTATTTCTCGCGACGAAAGCTGACGCAGCCGTTGCCGCCCTTGCCGGCTTCAACGCGTATGGTGGATTCGTCGACGAATTTCATGGCGGGAAAGTTTCAAGTTACAAGTTTCAAGTTGCAAGCATCAATGCAGCAGCGAAACCAACGGACAACACTACCCGCCTTTTCTTGCCACTTGTACTTGCCACTTGCCACTGAAAAACAAAAAACCCCGCCATGAAGGACGGGGCTTTTTGCGATGCCATTACCGGTCCGGATTACTCGGCGGTGATGACGCTCACGAACTTGCGGTTGTTCGGCCCCTTGGTCTCGAATATCACGCGACCATCCGCCTTGGCGAACAGGGTGTGGTCCTTGCCACAACCGACGTTCAGGCCCGGGTGGAAGTGGGTGCCGCGCTGACGCACCAGGATGTTGCCGGCGGTGACCACCTGGTCACCGAAACGCTTCACGCCGAGGCGCTTGGCGATTGAATCGCGGCCGTTACGAGTGGAGCCGCCTGCCTTCTTATGTGCCATTGCTGTTTACTCCCGCGTTCAACCGGCCTTGATGCCGGTGATCTGCAGCTCGGTGTAGTACTGACGATGACCCTGCTGCTTGCGATGATGCTTGCGGCGACGGAACTTGATGATCATCACCTTGTCGTCACGCCCCTGGGACTTGACGCTGGCGGTCACCTTGCCGCCGGCCACGTAGGGCGCGCCGACCTTGATGTCTTCGCCATCGGCGACCATCAGGACCTGATCGAATTCGATGTTGCCACCCGCATCAACGGGGAGCTTTTCCACCTTCAGGGTCTGACCTTCGGTCACCCGGTACTGCTTGCCGCCGGTTACAAATACCGCGTACATGACTAAATCTCCACAAGACCAGCCCGTCCCCGGGCCGGAACCTAATCGAAAGACCGGCGATTCTAGCGACTTCACCGCCCGAGGTCAAACACTCTCTGGACGAAAACACGGCCGCCGCCGGGGGCCGGCAAGTATAACGCGCCCGGCACCGCTTGACACTCCCCCGGCCCTTACCTAGCATGCCCTGCTTTACTTCTCAGCCGATGCCGCCCATACCATGGAAATCCAAGACGTCCTGGATCTGATAGCCGACGACAAGCAGGCCGTCGACCGGCTGATTCAGGCCCGTCTGGCGTCCAATGTGGTGCTGATCGACCAGATCAGCCACTACATCATCAATAGCGGCGGCAAGCGCCTGCGCCCGGTGCTGGTGCTGCTGGCCGCCCGCGCCCTGGGCTACCAGGGCCCGCATCACATCGATCTGGCCGCGGTCATCGAGTTCATCCACACCGCCACCTTGCTGCACGACGACGTGGTCGACGCCTCGGAACTGCGCCGCGGCCGGCAGAGCGCCAATGCGGTGTTCGGCAACGAGGCCAGCGTGCTGGTGGGCGACTTCCTCTACTCCCGCGCCTTCCAGATGATGGTGGGCGTGGGCAGCATGCGCGTGATGCAGATCCTGTCCGACGCCACCAACACCATCGCCGAAGGCGAGGTGCTGCAACTGCTCAACTGTCACGACCCTGACACCACCGAACAGCGCTATATGGACGTCATCCATTACAAGACGGCCAAGTTGTTCGAGGCGGCCAGCCAGCTGGGTGCGGTACTGGCCGGACGCCCGGGGGACGAGGAGCAGGCCATGGCCCGCTACGGCATGCACCTGGGCACCGCCTTCCAGCTGGTGGACGACGTGCTCGATTACAGCGCCTCCTCCGAACAGCTGGGCAAGAACATCGGCGACGACCTGGCCGAGGGCAAGCCCACCCTGCCGCTGATTTACGCCATGCGCCAAGGTAGCCCGGAGCAGGCCGCCCTGATCCGCCACGCCATCGAAAACGGCGGCCGGGAAAACATGGCGGAAATCACCGCGGCCATTGAATCCACCGGAGCCATCGCGTACACTTCGCGCTCCGCACGGCAGGAAGCCGATCGCGCCCTGGCCGAGCTGGCGAATTTTCCGGATTCGCCCTACAAGCAGGCCCTGGCGGCGCTGGCGGAATTCTCGGTGGCACGCGCGTACTGAGGAAATTTTCGGGGTGTAGCTCAGCCCGGTAGAGCACTGCGTTCGGGACGCAGGGGCCGTAGGTTCAAATCCTATCACCCCGACCAACACCGTCGCTCCAGGCCTTCCCTGGCCGAGTGACACAAGTCCATCCCAGGACAATAAAAAACCCGCTGTCGCGAGACAGCGGGTTTTTTATTGTGCGTACGCCGGTTGTTGCCGGGCAGAG
>Ga0299912_10000517_pt1 | contig 32685 bp, 27 predicted proteins | sample RVTome_2_FD_207667 | JGI IMG/M metagenome (GOLD analysis project Ga0299912, IMG submission 207667) | Soil microbial communities from uranium-contaminated site in the Upper Colorado River Basin, Wyoming, United States - RVT95D214 (version 2) ... | reverse complement strand
GAGGCGGGTCGCATGGACGGAAAATGCAAATCTTTCTTTCCCGACCTACGACCTGCGACCTACGACATGCCAGTCACGGTATCCACTCATTCTCTTTATACCAGGCAATCGTCTGGCGGAGCCCGGCGACCGGGTCCGGGTATTTCCAGGCCATGCCCAGCTTGGCGATCCGGGTCGAGTCGTAGACGTTGTCGCCCGTCAGGTAGCCGGCCCAGTCGCGGTCGAGGCGTGGCCGCAGATCGTCGGTGAGACCGTGCTTGGCCTTGGTCTCTTCCCAGAGCCGGGCCAGCCGGCGGTTGATCCAATGGAGAGAGAAGCGCGGAACATGGCCCATCACCGCGCCCAGGAGCCCCCCGGCCGGGGACCAGTAGGGAATGACTTGCTTCAGCTCCAGGCCCAGGGGCGCGGCCAGCATTCGGATAAAAGTGGGGCCGTCCACCGGCGTGGGATCGGCCATGTTGAACGCCTGGCCCACGGTCAACGGATGGGTCGCGATCAAGGCCGCGCCCCGAGCCACGTCTTCCACGTGCACGTGCGAACTCCTGGGCCCGCTCTTGAGCGAGGGCAGCTCGCGCACGCCCAGGGCCTTGAGCAGGGCAAAGAGCGCGATGAACATGGCGTGGCCGTAGCGGGCGCGGGGGCCGTAGATCAGGGTGGGCCGGAGCGAGGTTACCGGCAGGCCGTGCTGGTTATAATACTCGAAGGCGGCAAGCTCGCCCAGGTATTTGCTCTTCTCATAAGTATTGCGCGGCCGCTTGGGGTCGTCCTCCCGGCAAGGCACCCGCACCGGCTGGCCATACACGCCCACGGTCGCGATCTGGACAAAGCGCTCCAGATTGGGCGCGTGCCGGAGCGCCTCCTCGGCGATGACGCGGACGCCCTGGTAATTGGCGGCTAAAAGCTCGGCTCTTCCGGCGCCCAGGTCAAAGACCCCGGCCACGTGGACCACGATCTCCATGCCTTGCACGGTCCGGGCCACCGCCTCGGGGTCGGTGATCTCGGCGGGGATGATCTCCAGGCCCATCTTTTCGTAGGCCGAGAAATTGGAGCCGGGCCGGTCCGAGACCCGCACGGTATGGCCCTGGCAAAGGAATTCCTCCACGATGGCGCGACCCACCAGACCGGTGGCGCCGTTGATCATGACCTGAGCCATGTCTTTCTCTTTAGCTCAGACACAACCCCGAGTCAAGCGCGACCTTTCCTTAATCTAACATTCGGGGTCAGACCCCGAATGTTAGATTAAGAACCTGCTCAAGTTTCGCTTCTCCTAGCCGATAGGAAGAAGAGAAACGATGGAGGACTTAAAGGTATGCCGAAACGAATCCTGGTGATAGAAGATGATCCGCCTATGGAGCAGGTCTTGTGCCGGATCGTGCAACTGGAGGGACACGAGTCCCAGGTGGCCCAGACCTGGGCGGATTTTGAAGAGGCCATGCTCGGCGAGTTGCCGGACCTGATGCTGATTGATATCGCGCTGCCCTGGGTGAACGGGCTGGACCTCAACGAGTCGCTGGAAGAGTCCACCCTGTTCCAAGGCATTCCTCGGGTTATCGTGTCCGGCCACAGCCAGGATGCCTACCGGCTCCGGGCCTATGCCCAAGGCTGCCGCGCTTTTATCGCCAAGCCCTTTGAGGTGGAGGACTTGCGGGAAACGATCCGCCAGGTCCTGGCCGAAGCGGAGGACCCGTCTGCCGAGGCGGCGGCCCCGGCTTAGCCGGTTCGCCGGATTTTCAGCTCCAGGGCGTAGCTGATCACCTGCCGGTAGAGCGAACGGAGGTCCTCCCGCATCCGCGGGTCCGGAATCGAGAGCAAATAACGCCGCGCGCTGTCCGCCAGGTCCTCCACTTGCCGGAAATAGGCCTCCTCATTCAAAGTGGTGGCCATTTCCTGGATCTGTTTCAGCACCCCCGCAATCCGCTGATCCGCTTCCCAGCTCTCTGCCGCTCTTGCCACATCCTGCATCGTGGTCCTCCTCTCTCTGCTCGCGCCCCGCGCTTCGGGTCACCTACTCCACTTCCTCTCTTCCGCCTGCGGCACCTGCTTTGATTAAGTTTATATCAGCTAATATAAATTAATTAAAACTTTACTTGATTCTATATAAACTCAATGCCACTTGTCAAGAAAAAAATGCTTGCCCCCTTCATTTCCGCTTTCTGCCCCTTCCGAGGCAGAAAGGAGGCTTTCCGCATCGGGGAGGGTCGGGGTGATCTTTTCGGTTCTGGACGATCGGGCCAGGGCGGCGCAAGCGGCTGATAAAGCAGGGGCCGGCGCACGATGGTGAAGGCCCGGAGCTCGCTCTGAGGCGGCTGGGGACATCACCGGCCAGGTGATTTATTCCCGGGGCAACCGGTTGGAGGAGTGCCCTGACCCGGCACCTGGTAGCGGAGCGGCCTTTGCAGGAGCCGGCGTGGGACCCGGTGGAGGCGGGTGAAAATATTGTAGATGGCCGCCTTCGGCGCCGCGATCAGCAGGGCCATTGCCGCCCGAAGATGGCAGCCGGGGTCGAATAGTTGCGCTCTTTCATCAGCCTACCCCTTGATAGCTGTCCAGTAGCGGTCAAAGACCAGGTAAGAGAGGATAAAGCCCAGCGGCACGTTCACCGCGACCCCGATGGAAAAGGCCAGGAAGGGGTTCCAGCCGAATTTGGTCAATTCGCGGAAGCGGGTGGTGAAGCCGATGGAAAGAAAGGTGAAGATGAAGGTCCAGGTGCGGAGCGTCTTGATCGGGCCGATGAGCAGGGGTTTCAGGCTTTGGTTGAATTCTGCGTCGGTGTAGTTCATGGCGACCAGGGTGATGATGGCGCTGGCGGCAAAGAAGCCGAGCACGAACTTGGGAAAGCGGACCCAGATCTCCAGGGCGCTCACCGACTTTTCCTTGAGCTCCTTTTTCTCCCAGACCACCACCGCGATAACGGCGAGGATAAAGGACCACAGCCCGATCCAGATATCGCGGCCGATCACTTTCATCAGGGTATAGGTCTGGATGGCGGCTTCGCTGCCAATGGCCGCGGCTGCGGCAAAGCCGGCGGCGTCAGCGAACTCGGAGGTGCCGATCCAGGCGCCGGAGACGCCGGGCGGGAGCCCGAGCGCCTTGCAGACGATGGGGAGGATGAAGATCATGACAATGGCCCAGACCGCGACCAGGGAGATGCCGATGGCCACGTGCTCTTTTCTCGCGCCCACGGCGCCGCCGACGGCGATGGTGGCCGAGACCCCGCACACCGACCCGCCCGCGCCCATGCAGGCGCCGAAGCGACGGTCGAGCTTGAAGATGCGGGTGGCGGCGAGGTAGATGGTGAGGAAGGTGGTGATCGAGACGATGGTGGCCTGGACAAAAGCGATCGGGCCGGCCTGGATAATCAGGGTGAAAGGCAGGGTGGCGCCGAGCAGGATGATGCCGGTCTTGATGTAGTATTCGGTGCGGAGCGAGGTATCGAACCATTTCGGGAGCTTAAGGAGGTTGCCGGCGAGCAGTCCCAGGATCAGGGCCAGGAGCGGGGCTTCGAGGTTGTAGTCATGGCTGTATTTCCAGGAGGAGATGATATAGATGAGGAGCGCGAGCGCGAAGAGGATGAGGAATCCGGGGATATATTGCTTGAGGTTGAGCCCGAGGAACCGGATGCTGATGGTGAAGATGACGAGCCACATCAGGAGCTGGGCCAGATACCAGTTCCATTTTTGAATGAAATGATCAGCCACCGCGCTCAAACTGGTCCATTCCGGGGGACTGATGGCGATGGGTTTCAGGGAAGAGCCAGCCCAGAAAAGGATCAGGCCGGCCAGGATTATCCCCAGGGCCAACCACACCGCCCACCAGTCTTCTTTTTTCCATAGCTCCGACCAGTCACGCTTCTCGGCCATGGCTCCGCCTCCTTATCCTTTTACTCACTAGATAAATACTCACCGCTGTTTCTCATTTGGAACGGAAAACCCGGGAGATGAACTGCTCCATCACCACCCCTTTCTTCTTGGCGCCGAGCAGGAGCCGATAAACCGCGTGGAGGTTGCCGTCGGCCACGTGCCAGGGGTTGCGGCGCGACTGCTCGCGCAGGGCCACGATCTCTTTCTTCCAGGATTCCCGTTGCTCCGGGTCGGTGGCCGCCAGGTAATCCAGGCACAAGAGCCCGGCCCGGCCGAAAAGCGCGAGCTTTTCCGAAGCCGGCAACAGCTCCTGCACCAGCTCGAAATTATCCAGTTTTGCTTGAAGTTCATCGGGATGGCGCGCATAGGCTTCGAACAATTGCCGCAGCTTTCCCCCGGCTTCGCCTTGCCCGCCGGCCTGCCAGAAGGCCTCGATCGCCCGGGAAAGCGGGAGCATGGCAATGTCCCGGCCCGGATATAACGGATGGTTGAGCAGCGCGTCCGCCAAAAGCCTGAGCGCCGGCGCGCCCTCTTCGCCGGCCACAAAACGCAGCGCGTCCTCGTAAGCGGCCCACGGCTCGCAATCCGGGTCGGTGAAATAGCGGCCGGCGGTGTAGAGCGGGACGTAGTTCGCGTTGGGCAGGTACATGGGGTTCAGGAAAATTCCGGCGACGGCTTCGCCGAGGTTTAAGTCGCGGCCGGTGTAGGGGCCGAGGAATAGGTTGCGGCGCAGCCCGCCGTCATTGACCGGGTAGTTGTCCCAGATCAGGATCTTGCGGCCGTAGACCTGGCTCAAGCCCTGGGCCGAGGCCAGGTCAATGGTCTCGGAGAAGACGTCGTGCCCGGTCCAGAAGATCGGCACCTTCGGGTCGAGGGCGGCCAGCCCGCGCGAGTATTCGGCAAAGCGCGGTTTTTTCTCGACCTGGTATTCGTAGCTTTTTTCATAGACCGTGGGGCAGAAGAAGAGGACGGTGGCCGGGTCCATGTCCGTGAGCCAGCGAAGGATGGTGTTGACCATGGCCGCCTGCTTGGCCGCCATCTCGCCGTCGGCTCGCTTCGAGTCCGGGAGATCGTCCAGCGCGATGGTAAAGGCGCGCACGCCCAGAGCGAAAAAGGGTTCCAGCTTGCGCTTGAGCGCTTCGATTTCCGCCGGGTCGGTGTAATCCATGTCCAGGCCCGGGGAGATGGCGTAAATGAAGGTGATCCGGTGCGCCTTGGCCGCGGCGAGAAGCTCGGCAAAGTTCTTCATCTCCTCTTCGGGATAAGGCTCGCGCCAGAGCTGGCGGTGATAGGGCTCCACCTTGGGCGCGTAGATGTAGGCGTTAAAGCCGGCGTCTTCCAGGAAGGCCAGCAACTTGAGCCGCTCCTGGTGCGGCCAGGGGTCGTTGTAAAAGCCTTCGATTACGCCCCGCCATTGCACCCGGGAGAACTTTTCGCCTGCCGCGGTTGTAACCTTGGCCACCGGCCCGGAATCGATCACTCCATTCGAGAAGCTTTCCGCCAGCACCTTGTAATAATAGGTGGTGCCTGGCTCTAGGCCGAAGTCGGTGTGCTCGAAGCGATCTTCGATGGCGATCAAATTTTCCGGCCTCGGTTCAAAATCCGGCCTGGTGTCGCGATAAACCAGGAAATGATAGGTGAGTTCACTAACCTTCGCCTTCCACTCGATCTTTACCCGATTAGGTCCATGTGCCAATGCCAAGAGCTGGTCGGGATTGGGTGGCGTGAACAATTCCCCTGGGCCATAAACGCCCCAATCTATTACCGCAAAGCCCTTAGGCGTCGCGCTCTTCTTGAGCCATAAGCGAATCATCCGCGTCAGGACCGGGGGTTCAAATTCCAATTGCTCGATCTTTCCTTTACCATCTGATATCGCTTTTACCACCCGCCAACTTTGGCCATCCTCGGAGACTTGAATCTCATACTCTCGCGCGTAATCCTCGCCCCAACGAATCACCACGCCGCCGATCTTTGCCCGGGCCTGCAGGCGGTTAGCGAAATCGTATTGCAGATACTGCGGTCCGTTCTCATCCGTGGCCCACTGAGTGAGCGGGCTTCCGTCCGCCGCGTAGGCCGCCTTGCACTGGGCCTGGACCTGGGGCAGGTAGAGCATCATCGCGCCGCCGCCCTGGACCTCGCTCAGGCGCAAGAGCCGGGAGGAGCTGGCGCTGACCGTGGCCCAGAGCGCCCGGTTCGGAGCCGGCAGAGGCGGAAGCGGTTCCCCCATCCGCGCCGGCCGCTTGCTGAACATGCTCATGCCCATGACCGCGGCTATTCCCAAAACGATCAATTTTTCCATGGCAGATCCAAGCTGAGACCGGAATTCAGTTACTTCTTACCATACTGCCGCCGGGGAGACAAGCTGTAAACTTGCGGGCGGGCCTCAGTAGGGATTCTCTTTGGGCAGAAGCTTATAGACCTGACTTTGAGTGTTCGGAATTTGGTAAACGACTTGAAAGCGTTGCGGGTAACTCCGCATGGCCGGGACGAAATATTTTTGAATCTCCTTGTAGACTTCATCGAAGACGATATAGGTGACCTGATTCTTTTCCAACTCGGCGATAAAACCCGCGGGGTCATCCACGAACGGTCCCCCCACCGTCTTTCGCTCGCTCACCAAAGCGACCAAGGTCGGCTTGCGCGCGAAAATCACCGCCTCGGGTTCGGCATGGGCGCGAAGATAGAGGGCGAGGTGGAGGATGCGATTCATGCCTTCGTTGGTGGCGATGATTTGAAATCCGGGACGGAGTTCAAAGCCCTGCACGCGGCGAACCTGCGCCATTTTCTTGAGCAAGGGCAGGTCCGCGGACAAATTCGAAACCAGCAGGAACAACGCGAGAACGCCGAGCGCGGCGGGTGAAAACATCCGATTCCTAAGCCTAAGGAGGGGCATTGCCCAAGCCGCTCCCGTTAAAAGGACCTGGATTCCCTTGAGCCCATAGTAGATCAAGAGGGGGTAAAGCGGAATCAGAAACCGATTCTCATAGAAGCCCCAAATCAAAAGGAGGGCGGCATAAGACAAAGTGAACAATTCCGGGGCGCCCCGGCGTCGGCGAATTACCGCCCCGAAACCCAGCAAGGCAAGGAGAAGAATCAAGCTCCCGGCCATGATCATATGGTTTCGGTCGAGAGAAGAAGAAAAAGGCCAAAGAGTGATCGCCAATTGTTCCAGGTAATAACGACCGTTGCTCTGAACCCGGGAGACTAAATCGGTCCAGCCGATGAGAGGAGAATTCAAATCGTAAGGGTCCTTGATGAAAAATTCGGAGAGATAGTTTTTGCCGTGGCCATGAGTGGCCAGGTAGCCGCGCAGAAACCAGCCTCCCCCGGCCAGGAGAAAGGGCAAAGTCATCACGACTCCCTTCAGGAGGTTTCGCTTCCATTGCTCGCGGAGAGGCGGGGCGAGCAGAACTGCGCCGATCAGAGCCGGAGCCAGGGCGATGCCGACCGAGCGGGTGAAAAAGGCCAGGATCAGGAAAACCGCACAGAGGACCAAGGATGGATTTTTTAGGGAGTCTTGCTTCAGGGACCGCTCGCAAAAAAGCAAAGAAAGAGTGGCAAAGGCGGCAAAGGGGATTTCCGAGAGCACGCGGACGGAATAGGAAAGAGTGAAAGGGACCGTGGCCACCAGCACCGCGGTGAGCAGGGCGATCCATGGCTCTTCTCGCTCTTCCCATAAGCGATAAGTGGCCCCCACCATGACCGCGGCCAAAATCGCAATCAGGATTTTGACAAGCAAGATCTTTCCCCCGAAAAACCAGAAAATCCCGGCGATCATCAAAGGAAAAAGAAAAGGGTATTTGGTATGCGGCTCGGGAGGGTTGGTATAGACGCTGGTATAGCCTTGCCCGTCCACCAAAGCCCGGGCCAGCATGATATATTCCGCATTATCGCCGCCCTGAAAATAAACAAAAGGGGTAACCGCACCTAAAAAAAGCAGGAGCGCCAAAGCGCTGACAATTAGTACTCGGCCCCGGCCGGCTAGTTGTAATACTGGGTGATCGAGCCAGGCAGGGAAGCCAGCCGTCTTGGCTTCCTCAGGGGTTTCTCGCTGGGGTGCTTCCGGACGGATTGGCGCCGAGGCAAGCTTGCTTTTGCCTTTTCGTTTTTTGGCACCCATTTCCTCCCTCCTTGTCGAACTTCCCTGGCGGACGCTTTCTTCTCAAATTGACCAAGGGCTCTAGCGCTGACCCATTCTACGGGGCTTTCACATCGGATTCAAGATTTTTTCCAAGAAGTTTTCTTGCCAAGAACCATGGAAAAGGTTTAAATTATCGCCAGGAGGATTGCGGATGAAACGAGCTATTCCGGTCGTGATCGCGGGTCTTCTGCTTAGCGCCTGCGCCGCGAAGAATAAAGAAAAATACCCAATCGCGGAAATGCCCCAGGCGTTGTTTCTGGTCGAGCCGCGGGAGAAGGTGAAAGAAGTGGTCTTCGATGCTTCGGCCTGCGGGCCGCTCGGGCCGATCACCGGCGACGCTTATCAGGCGCTGGAAGTCCTGGTCGCGGCCGGGAACCGCCGCACCGGCAGCCAGGCCTTTCGCTGCGCCGCCGAAGCCGCCCAGGACGCCTTGGCCGCCCGCGGCTGGGACGTTCAGTTGCAAAACTATCTTTTCCCTTATTACCAGGTGAATGAAGACGGTTTCAACGTCAGCCGGCTTTCCGACGGCAAGCGCTTTCCCTCTTTCCCGGTCATGTATTCGCTGCCCACCACCGATCTACCCGGAGGCCGGATCACCGCGAAGGTGGTGAGAAAAGATGGTCCGGTCAAGGGCCGCATCGTTTACCTCAAACTACCCCTCTTTTTTCCCCACCTGAAGGAAACGGTGCGGAAGCTGGCCAGGAAGGGCGCGGTCGGGTTCATCGTGGAGGCGGACCTGAGTCCGATTTATTCCAAGGGCCTGCCCTACGCCATCCGCGCGCACGAGACCAGTTGGCATTACGGCCCGCTTCCGGGCCTGGTTGTGGCTGATGCCAAGGAATTGATCGGCGAGGAGGTGATGCTCACCAATCATTCCCGGATCGTGCCCGGCCGGGGCTGGAACGTGGTGGCCAAGACCCAGGGCGATTACCAGGACTACGTGCTGGTCACGGCTCACCTTGATTCCTGGTATCAGGGCGCGCTCGATGACGGCTCCGGCTCCGCGGTGGTGATCGAGCTCGCGCGCCGGCTTGAACCGAAACCCTCTGGTCCCACCGGCGTGATCTTGCTGCTGGCGGACGGGGAAGAGATCGGGCTGTTTGGCTCGGCCGACTTCATCCGCCGCTTCGGGTCGGATCAGATCAAGGCCGTGGTCGAGCTGGACATGGTCAGCCGCAAGAACGACTACGGGAAACGCGGGCCGGCGCAAGCCAAGGTTTTGCCGCGCATCAACACCGCGGTGCCGGTGATGAAACCGATTGCGCGCCGGGCTTTCGCGGACTGGAAAGGGAAGTATTACCTCGTGCCGGCCAGGGTCTCCCGGACGATTAATGGCGGCGGCCTGGGCTCGGACATGGAATGGTTCTATTTCGCCGGCGTGCCCGGGCTGATGATCTGGACGCCGAGCCGGTATTACCATACCGAGAAGGACGACCTGGCATACATGGACGCGGCTGACCTGGAAGCGGTGACGCAGGCGGTGGCCCGCCTGGTGGAAGAACTTCGGGATCAGCCGGTCGCCCGGGAAGTGCCGAACCACCTGGACTTCGACTTTGCGGCCGAGGTGAAGCCCGACGGCCAGATCGGCTTGCAGGTGAAATTGCCTCAGCGGCTGGGCCGGGCCAAGGTCAAGGTGAGCGTGCTTTATGAGAATGGGGCGGAGCAGTCCAAGCTGGATTTGAAAAAGGACCAGGACGGCGTTTGGCGAGGCGAATATGCGCCGGTCTACACCGGGACCTACCAGTGTCTGGCGACGCTGAAAGCTGGCTCGAAGTTCGGCCGAGGCTGGACAGTGATCGAGGTCCCGGCCCGGGCCGAGACCGGGCCGGGACCCGAAGCAAAAGCGGGACGAGACTAAAGGGCAGGCTATAACCCAGGAGGAAAAAATGAAAAAGAGCGCCGATTGGAGATGTCCGGGCTTGGCCGGACTGGGGCTTTTACTTGGCGCAGGCTGTTCCTCGCGGGACTGGCAGGAGTTTACCTCCGAGGAAGGAAGGCGGCTTTGTAGCTGAATTCCCCGGCCGGCCCAGTTCCGAGTCCAGCTTTGAACGGATCAACTCCCTGGACTCGCTGAAAACCACCACCTACTCGGTCCGGCCCCTGTTCGGGCTGAAAGGCGAACTGTTCAGCGTGGGGTTCAGCGATTTTATTACCACCCGGATGGGCGAGATCTTCTTTGACGAGGAGGCCGCCTTGCGCAGCGCCCGCCAGAACATCGAGAAGGAAGGCGGTGCCATCATCGGGGAAGATCGGGTGACCGTGGCCGGCTATCCGGGCTGGGAATTTGAAATCGAGACCGCCAAGGGCTATTCCACTCTGCGGATGACCGTGGTGGATAATCGAATCTATGGCCTCGAGGTGATGCGGCCCAAGAACTAAAGATCTCTCCGAGGACATGGAGCGCTTCTTCGATTCCTTTGAGCTACTGGAGTGAACCCCTCTCCTGGCTACTCGGCTGCGTCCTGGGCTTCCCGAAGCCTGTCCAGGCGGTAAATCCGGCCGTCCGAGAAGTGGCGCAAAGGGGTCAGGCGAAGCCAGGCCTCCAACTCGGCCGGGGTGTAAAAAAGCGGCGAGGAGGGCTGGAACCAGACCAGATAAGCGCCCGGACCGGCTTTTACAAAATCCGGCAGATTGCTTTTCCGGGCCTGGGGGCTGTTTTGCGGATGTTTATAAGCGCTGAGCCGGGCCTGGACCGGACCGAGAAGTTCCAGCGCGAAGGGATTGTTACTGAAGATTGGACCCTCCAAGGGATGCTCGCGGAGGTGGGCCAGGAGTTCGGACTTATGCCACCACTCCGTGGAATAGCCGCCAGCTCCGGCTTGCCGCCGGGTCCGGGTGTGTTGCACGCTGAGCCAAGCGGGATAAAACAACCAGAGAACGACCCCGGCCTTGATCAGGTAAGGCCGCCAGCGGGCGGTCGCTTTCTTATCCCGGTCGAAATTTTCCTTCCAGATCACGACCAACAGTAACAGGATGAAAAAGGGATCGCCGGGTGAAAGCAGGCGAAAGTCAATCTTGTCAAAAGCGACCCAGGAAGCGGAAACGATCAAGGTGAGGAAATAAAAAACGAGGATCGCAAACGGAGGCCAATAGACAACAAAACGCTTTCCAGGCTCTGGCGCGCGGAATTTTTCCAGAAGCGCAAGGAAGACGGCCCCAGCCAGGACCAGGAAGAGGACGCCGAGAAGAAAGCCTCGAATCTCTCCGGGAATTTGGGCGGGAAGCAAGCGAAGGGAAAGCAGAGTTCCCACGAGCTTCAGATTTTGGAGCAGGGTAAAGGATGAGGGATAACGGTTTCCGGTCAGGGTATCAGTCAGTTGGTAATTGCGGAGCAGCCAAAGCGCCAGCGGCAATAGAGAGATGGCCAGGAAGGCGATCATTTGATAGGCCCGCTTCCGGACCGGGACCCGGGGCGCGGAGAGAAGGAGCGCGACTCCGGCCAGCGCCACCGAGATTCCCAGGTAACGAGTCAAGCAAGCCAGCGCAGAAAAAATCCCAGCCAGCGCCACTTGTCGGAATTTCCCTTGTTGGAAAAAATGATGAAACTGGATCAAGATCAGGAGCAGGAACAGAATGAAAATCGGCTCGCTCCAGGCCATGCAGGCGGCAATCTGGATCGGGGTGGATAAGAAAATCGCCAGGCCGCCCAGCAGCGCGAGACCCATCGAGCCGGCAGCGTTCCACAACCAGAGACCGGAACAAAAGATGATAAGGCCAAAGGTCAGAGCATTAATCACTCGAGCCAGAAACAAGAGGTCGGATCCGGTGATTTGGCTGGCAAGCGCAAGCAAAGCCGGAAACAACGGCGGCCATAAAATATAAGGGGCATCGTCGAATTGCCGGAAGCCTTCCCCGTTCAAGAAACTTTGCGTGGCACAAAGGTATTGCACGGAATCCGTAGTGGTTCCGGCGCCAAAGCGGGAGGTGTTAATTAAGATGTAAAGGACGCCTGCGAAGCTGAGTAAGAAAAGACCAAGATAGATTGGAGAGGCGCGTTGAAGCTTAGAGTCCCTGGTCAGGCTCAAGTTCATTCTCCCGGAGGAAGGAATTTACCGAATCCACAAACTCATTCGGTTTCCACTGCATGGGCGTGTGCACCCCGCCCTCGATGATCACCTTCTTCGCGCCCGGGATCTTCTCCGTAAAGACGTCCGCGGTCGCCACCGGCAGAAGGTCGTCGTTGGAACCCCAGAGGACCAGGGTTGGCGCCTGGATGCGGTTGAGTTGATCCGAGAGGTTGCGCCCCGCCATACTCTTCATCGAGGCGCTGAGCGCCCGGCCGGTGCAGGCCCGCGCGTCCGAGGTGTAGCGATCCTCGGCCAGGGTCACCCGCCGCCGCTCGGATTCGGGCACTCCGGCCAGGTTTTTTTCGTTGACCGGAAAGACCAGGTGGATGAGCGGGATCACGGTGCGGCTGTTGATCACCACCGCGGCCAGCTTCATGACTCCGGGGAATCCGCCGGCGCCGGCGGCGTCGCAGAGGATGAGCTTCAGGGTCCGGTCCGGGTGGCGGATGGCGAACTCGGCCGCGACCTGTCCGCCCATGGAGTTGCCCAGCACCGAGGCTTTCTCGATCCCCAGGGCATCAAGGAACTTGGCCAGGAAGTCGGCATAGTAGGTGGTGGTATACTTCTGACACGGACAACATCCGGATTGGCCTGAGCCGGGAAGGTCCAGGGCCAGGACGCGAAAGTCGCGGCTGAGCGGGCCGATTACTTCCTTCCAATTGTTGATATTCCCGGCCCAGCCGTGGACCAGGAGCAGCGCCGGTCCTGCGCCCGCCTCTGCATAAGTGACCTCGATGCCGTCCACCCTCACCGTCTGGGTCGGCATCCAATACGGCTCCGGCGCAAAGGCCGGCCGCTGGGCCTGGGCCGTTCCCGCTAACAGCAAGACCAACACCAAAGCAAATTTCTTCATGCCGCCATTTCTCCCCTCTAAGCGGTTTTCGTTTCTTTGCGCGCGGTGAGCTGGTCCATGATCACGATCGCCACCACCACGATGCCCACGATCAGCCGCTCGTAATTGGCCGCGCCCGCAATCTGGGTCAGCCCGATCCGGAGCACGCCGAAAATGAGCGAGCCGATCACCGCGCCCAGCACCGAGCCGCGGCCGCCGGAGAGGCTGGCCCCGCCCACCACCGCCGCGGCGATGATGTCCAGCTCGTAGCCGGTGGCGAGATCGAAGCGTCCGAGCTTTTCCACCGCGGAGAGCATGACCCCGGAAAGACCGGCCAGGATCCCGCCGAGCAGATACATGAGCAGCTTGATCCGGCCCACCCGCACCCCGGAGAAGCGCGCCGCCACCTCGTTGCCGCCGATGGCCGTGATCTGCCGTCCCCAGGGGGTGCGGAGCATGAACCAGTGGAAGATGACGGCCAGCACGAGCATGACCGCGATGGGGAGGAGCGGGAGAGGGAGCCCGAGGAAGTGCATGCCCGCGGGGAGGTTGAGGAAGATCTGTTCGTTGCGGGAAATGACCAGGCCCAGTCCGCGGGCGATCAGCATCAGCCCCAGGGTGGCGATGAAGGGCGGCAGGTTGATCGTCACCACCAGGAAGCTGGTGAAAAGTCCGCCGGCTGCGCCGACCAGGAGCCCGATCAGGCAGGCGGGCAGGATGGGGACGCCGGCGTGGATGAAGAGGACGCCGATCACTACCGTGGTCAGGGCGATGATGGCCCCGGGCGACAGGTCAATGCCGCCGCCGGTGATGATCATGGCCGCGCCGATGGCGGCGATGCCGTAGACCGAGGAGTTGCGGAAGATGAGGGAAAAGGTATCCAGGTTGAAGAAAGTGTGCCGGGTCCCGGCTTCTTCCGGGTAGAGGATGATGTAAAAGACCAGGATTTCCAGGCACAGGATCAAAAAGACACTCCACTCCCGGTGCCGCGAGAGCCACTGCCGAACTTCCGACCAACCGCTTCGCTCCATGCCTGTTACCTTGACCGCGTGGAAGGGGGTGAGAGAACTAGCTTATAGATCAGGATGACTCGTCCTCGTCTTCCTCGTCCTCTTCCGTGTCTTCCTCGGACTCTTCTTCAGGAGCTTCCCGGTCTTCTTCCTCTTCCTCCCACTCCTCGTCCGTTTCCCGGTCCGCTTCGGGTTCCTCATCTTCCGGCGATCCGCGCTCCTCGCCCACCAACTCAGCCGCTTGACCGGCCAGGGATTCTTCCTGGAGTTCCTCCATCTCCTTGAGCGAGGGCAGGTCGGCCAGGCTTTTCAGGCGGAAGAATTCCAGGAATCGCTTGGAGGTGCCGTAGATCAGGGGCTTGCCCGGAACATCCTTGCGGCCCTGGATCTGGATGAAGTCATGATCGAGCAAGGTCTTGAGCACCCCGCCCGAGTCCACGCCCCGGATCTCCTCGATCTCCGGCCGGGTCACCGGCTGGCGGTAGGCGATAATGCTCAGGGTCTCCAGGGCCGGCCGGGAGAGCCGCACCGGCTTGCTCTGCAAGAGCCGTCCCACCCAGGCCGCGTTTTCCGGGCAGGTCTGCAACTGAAAGCCTCCGGCCGCTTCCACCAGCCGCAGCCCGCGCTCCGGCCGCTCGCACTGCTGCTTCAACTCCTCCAAGGCCTCCCGCACCTGCTTCTTGTCCGCGTCCAGAAGCTCATACAGGCGCGCCAGCGGAAGCGGCTCGCCCGCGGCAAAGAGCAGGCTCTCGAGGATGGATCGAATTTGTTCCTTATCCACTTTTGTTTCCCCTCGGCTTAAGTGTCAAGGTTCTCTCCCGGAAATCATTCATTCCGACACCAGCCCGGTGATGTAGTCCGGGCTTAACATCTTGTCCTCGATGGTCACCGCGCGCGCGATGTAAATCGGGCCGAAGGCCTCGTTTTGCTGGGCGCGGAGGATGCGCAGCCGGATCAACTCAAGCAAGGCCAGGAAGATCACGACCACCTCCAGCCGGGAGGTGACCTGGGTGAAGAGCTGGTCAAAGGCGATGCTTTCCACGTCCCGCATCCGGTTCATCAGCTCGGAAATCTTCTCGGTGATGCTCACCCGCTCGCGGATCACCTGGTGCAGGCTCTCGTCGCCCAGCCGCTTGAGCACCTCTTGCAGCGCTTCGAGCAGGGCGAAGATGCCGACTTCGGCAAAGGTCACCTGGGGAATCCCGGCCGCGGCCGCGGCGCCCTTGATCTCCGCCAAGGCCGAGCCGCGCACGAACACGTCGCGGCCCAAGAGCTCGCGGCTCAAGAGCTCGCTGGCCGCCTCCTGGTAGCGCTGGTATTCGAGCAGCCTTTCCACCAGCTCGGCCCGCGGGTCCGGGCCTTCCTCCTCGCCCGCCTCGCCCGCCGGCAACAGCATCCGCGACTTGATCTGGGCCAGGGTCGCGGCCATCACCAGGAATTCACCGGCCACGTCCAGATCCAACGAGCGGAGGAGATCCAGGTAGGCCATGTATTGGTCCACGATCACCGCGATGGGGATGTCGTAGATGTCCACCTCGTTCTTGCGGATGAGGTGGAGCAGGAGGTCGAGCGGTCCCTCGAAGATCTCCAGCTTGACCCGGTAATCGTCGCCGTTCATGGAAATAGTTTCCGCCTCCTCCGGCCGCTCAGATTTTCATCGCCTGCCGGACCAGGGCCATGGTCTCCTGGGCAAAGGCCCGGGCCCGGCGGTTGCCGTCTTCCAGGATCTCGTCAATCTCGCGCGGGTGCTCGCTGAAATAGATCCGCTTCTCCCGCACCGGGGCCAGCGACTGGATGACCAAGGGGATCAGCGCGCCCTTGCAGTCCAGGCAGCCGATCTCGGCGCTGCGGCAGCCGTGGGCCGACCATTGGAGGACTTCCGGGTTCGAATAGATTTTATGCAGATCGTAAACCGGGCAGACCTCCGGGTTGCCCGGATCGTTCCGGCGCTTGCGGGCCGGGTCGGTCATCATGGTCTTGAGCTTCCGGGTGATCGAGTCCGGGGCTTCGCACAACTCGATGGCGTTGCCGTAGGACTTGCTCATCTTGCGGCCGTCGGTGCCCGGCACCTTGGGCACCCGGGTGAGCAGGGCTTTCGGCCCGGGAAAGACCTCGCCGAAGAAAGAGTTGAAGCGGCGGGCGATCTCGCGGCAGAGCTCGATGTGCGGCACCTGGTCTTCGCCCACCGGCACCCCGTGGGCCCGGTAGATCAGGATGTCCGCGGCCTGGAGCAGGGGATAGCCGAGGAACCCGTAGGTGGAAAGCTCGCGGCCGGTCTGGAGTTGGTATTCCTTGTAGGACGGCACCCGCTCCAGCCAGCCCAGGGGGGTGACCATGGCGAAGAGCAGGTAGAGTTCCGCATGTTCCTTGATCGCGGACTGGACAAAGATCACGCTCCGCTCCGGGTCCAGGCCCACGGCCAGCCAGTCCATCACCATCTCCCGGATACTGGGCTGGATGATCTCGGTGCGCTCGAACTCGGTGGTGAGCGCGTGCCAGTCCGCGGCGAAATAAAAGCAGTCGTATTCGTCCTGGAGCTTGACCCAGTTCGCGAGCGCGCCGTGCAGGTGGCCCAGGTGGAGCCGGCCGGTGGGCCGGTTGCCGCTCAAGATCCGCTTTTTCGCCAACGCCAAAATCCTCCTCCGCCCGCCGGGATTATAGGTAAGGGGCCCCGTGCATCACGAAGCTGAAAAGCTCCGGCCCCATGGCCGAGCGCAATCCCAGCCACATCGGGATCCCGATCAAGACGCCGAATACGTTAAACCCGGTGAAACTTCCCAACAAGACCAATCCCAGCAACAGGAACATGCCGTAGGGCATGATCCGGCGATAGGCCAAGGCCGGGCCGCGGGGCAAAATTCCGGCTAACAGGTGCGAGCCGTCGAGCGGCGGGATCGGGAGAAAATTGAAAAGCGCGAGGGCGAGGTTGAGTTGCGCGCCGATGGCCAGAAAGAACAACACCATCAACCCCGGTTCTCCCATCCCTTGCAAGGCTTGCCAACTCCCGCGCAAAAGCAGAGAGAAGATCAAGGCCAAGATCACGTTGGAGCCGGGCCCGGCCAGGCTGACCAGGACGTCATCCCGCCGCGGATGTCGGAAGCGGGCCGGATTCACCGGCACCGGCTTGGCCCAGCCGAGCTTGATAATCAAAAAGGCCAGGATACCCCAGGGGTCCAGGTGGCGCAAGGGGTTCAGGGTGATCCGGCCCTGGAGCGCGGCCGTGTCATCGCCGGCCCGATAGGCGGCGTAGGCATGGCTCGCCTCGTGCACCGAGAGGCTGAAGAGCATGTGGGGAATAAACAGCAGGTAATAGTGATAGGTATCAAGCGCCATGGCATCACAATTTTTAAGAATCTATCAGAGGCCGGCGGAGGTGTCAATGTTCAGGCAGCCTGACCGGCTACCACTTTTTCAGAGAGTCCTCAGATTAGACGGATCCATGATCAGCCAGGGCGGTCAGGGCCGGGTGGTCTGGGAAATGGGTGGAGGGAGCGGAGGTTTAGCCAAGGACAGGAAAAGGCATGGGATGGTTGATTTCAACGAGGGGAGCCTGAAGCCCAACCCCTGGGAGCATTCAAGAACTCGGTGAAATCGGTGGATAAAATCGGTTAGACGGTCAGGTCTGATTGTGCTTGCGTTTGTCGCGGAGTTGTGTCAAGATTATTAATGTTTGGAGGAGGGATGAGATTACTCACTAAATAATTTAAGTCCCCCTCCTCGCACCAGCTTTCAGAAAGGAGAAGACCATGTCTTGTGGAATGAAGCACGCCAAGAAGGGCAAGGCCAAGACCAAGGCTAAAAAAGCTACCAGCAAGAAGAAGAAATAATTTTTCTTTTTCATGCAACTTGAGCATGAGGGGACCATGGGTCCCCTTTTTTTCCTCCTTGCACGCTCACCCCACTCCCGGTAAACTGTAGCTCGACCATGTCCCGAGACTTTTCCCGGCTGATTGACCAATACCTCGGCCCGGCCGGCAAGCTGCGATCCGACCTCGGCCGCTTCGAACACCGGCCCGAACAGATCGCCATGGCCCGGGCCGTGATCCAGACGCTTCTCGAAGCCGGCTGCCTGGTGGTGGAGGCCGGCACCGGCACCGGCAAGACCCTGGCCTATCTGCTCCCGATCCTGCTCCAGGGCCAGAAGGTCATCGTCTCCACCGGCACCAAGAACCTGCAGGAGCAAATCCTGCACAAAGACCTGCCCATCCTCAAAAAACACCTCTCGTTCAAGGCCGCAGTCATGAAAGGCCGCGCCAATTACCTGTGCTGGGACCGCTACCGCCGCTTCCTCCGCCAGCCCGAGTTTCCCTTCCGCGACGAGATCGAACCTTTTGAAAAAATCCGCAAGTGGGCCGAAAAGACCCCGACCGGCGACCGCGCCGAGGTGCCCGGCCTGCCCGACGACTATGCCACCTGGCGGGAACTCTCGGCCACCGCCGAGCAATGCCTGGGCACCAACTGTGAAGACTTCGAGATTTGCTTTGTCACCCGGATGCGCCGAGCGGCCCAGGAAGCCCATCTGGTGGTAATCAACCACGCCCTCTTTTTCGCCGACCTCTCGGTGCGCGAAGCCGGCTTCGGCGAGGTCATCCCCCGCGCCCATACCCTGGTCTTTGACGAGGCCCACGGACTGGCCGACGTGGCCACCGACTACTTCGGGATCCAGGTCAGCACCTTTCGGATCGCCGAGTTGATTTACGATGCCCGGCGCTCGGTCAAATTCCAATCGCTCTCCTCGGAACCGTCCCGCGAGATCAAGCGCGAGCTGGAAAGCCTGGAGCAACTCTCCCACCGCTTCTTCCAGGCGGTTGCCGCGACCGCAACTCCGAACCGGGCCGGCGAGCGGGCGGATGAAGCCAGGCGCTTTCGGCTGCGGCCGGAACAAATCTCCGCGGACGTCAAGGAAGCGGGCGAAGGCCTGGCCGAGCGGCTGCGGGGCTTCGGGGCCCGCTTCGCGGAGCTGGGCCGCAAGGAAGAATCGCTCAAGCTGTTGGCGGAGCGCGGGGCCAAGACCGGGGAGGAGTTGCGGAGCATCCTCGCGGTGGACGATGCCGATTATGTTTACTGGTGCGAGCAGCGGGGCCGCGGCGTCTTCCTGCACCAAAGCCCGATTGACCTGGGCCCGATTTTGGCCGAGCGGCTGCTGCACCCGGACCACGTCCTGGTCTTCACCTCGGCCACACTGGCCGCGCGCCGGGGCCGGCAGTGGTCGTTCAATTATTTCAAGGACGCGCTCGGCTTGAGCCAGTCCGGCCGGCCGGTGCACGAGTTGAAGCTGGATTCCAGTTTTGATTTCTCGGAGCAGGCCATCCTCTACCTGCCCGCCCGCATGCCGGCGCCGGAGCATCCGGAGTTTTGCCGGTCCGTGGCCGAGGAAATGGAGCGGATTGTAAAGGTGACCCGCGGCCGGGCCTTCCTCCTCTTCACCAGTTGGCGGAACCTGACCCGGGTCCACGACCTGCTCGCCGATCGTCTGCCCTACCCGGTGCTCCTGCAGGGCGAGCAGCCGCGCTCGGCCCTGCTCCAGGAATTCAAGGAGCGCAAGAATGCGGTCCTGTTCGCCACCCAAAGTTTCTGGGAAGGGGTGGACGTGGTCGGGCCGGCGCTTTCCGCGGTGGTGATTGACAAGCTGCCCTTTGCCGCGCCCACCGAGCCGGTGGTCGAGGCCCGGATCGAGCGGATCAAGAAGCTCGGCGGCGATCCTTTCCAGAGCTACCAGGTCCCGGCCGCGGTGATCGCGCTCAAGCAGGGGCTGGGCCGCCTGATTCGCACGCGGGAAGACTTCGGCGTGCTTTCGGTGCTGGACCCTCGCTTGCGCACGCGCCCCTATGGTAAGATCTTCCTGGACAGTCTGCCGGAGATGCCGCAGACCGCGAGCCTGGAAGAGGTCCGCCAGTTTTTTGCCGAGCGCGAGGCTGAAGCTCCGGCGCCGAGGAGGAAGCCGGGATGAGGTTGACGGGCGGAGAAATCATTGCTGAATACTTGATCCGGGCGCGGGTGCCCTACGCCTTCGTCATTCCCGGCCACGGCTGCCTGGGCCTGGTGGATGCTTTCCTCGGCCGGCAGAACCGGATCAAATTGATCCAGGTGAAGCAGGAGATGGCCGGGGTGCACATGGCCGACGCCTATTACCGCGTCACCGGCCGGCCCCTGGCGGTGATCACCTCCATCGGCCCGGGCGCGGTCAACACCGCCATCGGCGCGGCCTCGGCCTACGTGGACTCGATCCCGGTCTTGATCATCACCGGCGGCGCGCATACCTACCTGCGGGGCAAGGGCCTGCTCCAGGAGATCGCGCGCGACCACGACGCCGACTTCCCCCGGATGCTCCAGCCGGTGGTCAAGCGCTACTGGCGGGCGGACACGGTCCGCCAGCTTCCGGGTATTATCCACCGCGCCTTCAACCTGATGCTCTGCGGCCGGCGCGGGCCGGTGCTGATTGACCTGCCCATGGACGTCCAGTGCGACGCGGCCAACGTGCGGCTGCCCGAGCCGGCCACCCGCGCGCCAACCGGCCGCGTGCTGGGCGATCCCGCGGAGATCGAGCGCGCGGCCAAGCTCCTCTACGCGGCCCAGCGGCCGGTGATCCTGGCCGGCGGCGGCGTGGCCGCGGCCGGCGCGCAGGCCGAGCTGAAGAAACTGGCCGAGCTGCTCGGCGCCGCGGTGATCACCACCCTGATGGGCAAAGGCACCTTTGCCGAAGACCATCCGCTCTATGCCTGGCACGCCGGGAGCAAAGGCACCACCTGCGGCAACCTGCTCGCCTCCCGCGCCGACGTGCTCTTGGCCGTGGGCTGCCGCTTCGCCGACGAGACCGCTTCCAGCTTTCGCCACGGGGTGAGCTTCGCGATCCCGCCCACCAAGCTCATCCACGTGGACCTGGACCCCGCCGAGATCGGCAAGAACTACCCGGTGGCGGCGGGCATTGTCGGCGATGCCAAGGCCGTGCTCCGGGCCTTGCATCACGAGCTTTCGAACGCGCTCCGCTACCGCGATTACATGCGCCAGCCCTACTTCGCCGAGATCCTCGCACTCAAGGAAAAGTGGCTGAACCATGTGCGCAAGCTCCAGGCCAGCAACCGGGTGCCGGTGACCATCAGCCGCGGGCTCAAGGAAATCCGCCAGGTCCTGCGGCCGGACGCCTTCGTGGTCACATCCTCCGGCAACGTCCAGGCCCAGGTGCTCCAGGAATTCCCCTTCCACGTGCCCGGCACCTGCGTCAGCGCCGGCGGCTTCTCCACCATGGGCTACTCGGTCCCGGGCGCGCTCGGCGTCAAGCTCGCCCATCCCCGCCGGCAGGTGGCGGCCCTGGTCGGCGACGGCGACTTCCTGATGAGCATGCAGGAGATGAGCACCGCTATGCAATACGGATTAAACGCGGTGTTGGTGGTCTTCAACAACTGCGGCTGGCTGGCTATCAAGGACTTGCAGATGGAAGCCTACGGCCCGGACCGGGCTTTCGCCACCGACTTCCTGGATAAGCGCGGCCGGGTCTACACCCCCAACTTCCAGCGGGCGGCCCAGGCCTTCGGGCTGTGGGCGGAACAGGTGTCGCGTCCCCGGCAGATCCAGCCGGCGCTCCGGCAGGCCTTGCAGGCGAAAAAACCGGCGCTCTTGGAAATAATGGTCAACCGGGAATACCCTTACTCGGGCAGCCCGGCAATGGGCTGGTGGGACGTGCCGGTGCCGGCCTACCTCAAGGAGCGCCGGCGCAAATACGAGCGCGCCCGCAAGGGCGAGAAATTATAATTGAGAGGTGCGCAGGTTGAAAACCTGCGCCACTTGTTATATGCGCGGGTTAGAAAACCCGCGCCACTAATCAAGGAGGAATAATGATGGAATGGCTGAAGCGGTTTTGGACACAGCCGAGCAAGGCTTATCGGAATGCCTTTATCGCGTTTTTTCTCCTGGGCGTGCACTTTGTTTACCCCTCCCTGCTTTACGCCTTTGCCCCCGAGAAACCTCTGGCCCAGTTGTTCTGGGCCGGGCAGACCTTCTTCCACCAGGAGTATCCCCTTTCGGAGCAAAGCGTTATCTGGCGGGTGCTGGGCGCGGGCAACGTGTTCACCCTGGGCCTGATGTGTTTCATGCTCGCGGTTAATCCCAAGCGTTTCTATCCGGTGCTGATTCCGCTGTGCGTGATGAAAGCGTTCGCCTCGATCGGGTTCCTGATCTCGTTTTTATCCGGGGCCGGCGGCATTCACTATGGAATGTTCCTGGGCATCTTCCTCTGGGACGGCATCAACGTGCTCATGTTCCTGTTCTTTGCGCCCCGCGCCCGCCGCGCGCTCCTCCAGCCCGGCGCCCCGCGGCCCCTGCCCTACTGGTTTGCAGGAGCCTGAACGGAAACACGGAACATGAAAATCTCGGCACTGGAAAAACGATGGTTGCAAGAGGCGCTGGCCGCCCTGATCCCGGCCCGCCGCAGCGCCCGGTTCCCCCTCGGCGCCCTGGATACCGGCGCGCTCCGGCTCTCGGAAGAGATGCTGGACAAATCTCCGCTGCTCGCGGCCATCGGCGTCCGCGCCGCCATCTGGGTCGCCTACCTCTTTCCCCTGGTGGTGCTGGGCAAACCGCGCACCCTGGCCGGGCTTTCCGAGGAAGAGAAAGAAGTCTATCTCAACCGCCTTTACGACCACCCGATCTACCTGATCCGCCAGACCCTGCTGCTCCTGAAAAGCGTGGCCTGTCTGAGCTACCTGGCCGATGACCGGGTGCGCGAGGCCCTGGGCCTGATGCGGCCGCGGAATTTGCCCATCGGCCCCGCGCTGCGGGAGTTCGAGGAGGGCGAGCCATGATCCTGGATGGAACCCGGGCCACGCGCGACCTCCGGGACGAGGCCGACTTTGTGGTGATCGGCTCCGGCGCGGCCGGGGCGACCGCGGCCAAGGTGCTGGCCGAGGCCAAGCAAGAGGTCATCATCCTGGAAGAAGGGAAATATTATCGGCGCAAAGATTTTTCCGAGTTGGTCTTCCCCACCATGACCAACCTTTTCCGGGACATGGGCGCCACCGCGGCTATGGGCAAAGTGGTCATCCCCATCATCCAGGGCTGCTGCGTGGGCGGGAGCACGACCATCAACGGCGCGATCATCTGGCGTTTGCACGACGACATCTATGACCTGTGGTCGGAGAAGTTCGGCATCGGCGAGACGGTCAACAAGCAAGAGGTAGAGCGGTGCTTCGACCAGATCGAGCGCGATCTCAACGTCCATCCGCCCCTGCCGGAAGTGCGGGGCGAGAACAATAGCCTGGCGGCCCAGGGCTGCGAGAAACTGGGTTACAGTTACCGCTACATCCCGCGCAATGAGAAGGATTGCCGGGGCTCGGGCCGGTGCCTGGTCGGATGCCCGAACCGGGCCAAGCTGAGCATGGAGCTCTCTTACATCCCGGACGCGCTCCGGGCCGGGGCCAAGCTTTACACCTCGGCGCGGGCCAGCCGGATCGAAATCAAGCAGGGCCGCGGCGAGGGCGTTCATGCAGTTTTGCGTGACCACCAGACCGGTCAAGGTAAATACCGGCTTTTTGTCCGGGCCGGCAAGGGCGTGATCGTGGCGGCGAGCGCGGTGCAGACTCCCAACCTGCTGCGGCAAAGCGGGATCGGCATCGCCAGCGGGCATTTGGGCGAGCATTTCCAGGCCCATCCCGGCACCGGGATCGGCGCGCTCTTTGACCACGAAGTCCGCCTGTGGGAAGGCGCGACCCAGGGCTGGGACTCGGCCCATTTCCGCCAGTCGGACCGGATCAAGTTCGAGGCGCTGGGGCTCCAGCCCGAGCTGGCCGCGGTGCGGGTGCCGGGCGTGGGCCAAAAATTTTTGCAGTTCCTGGCCGATTACGAACGGCTGGCGATCGTGGCGGTGGCGCTGTGGAGCGAGGCCGAGGGCCGGGTGCGGCCGCGGGGACGGAGCGCATCGGTCTCCTTCAGCTTGCATCCCCACGATCTCGTGCACCTGCGGCGGGGCATCCAGATCCTGGCCGAGATCATGGTGGCGGCCGGGGCCAAGGCCATTTACCCGAGCGTATGGGGCCTGCCCAGCCAGATCAGCAAGGACCAGCTCCGCCTCCTGGACCAGCTTCCCCTGGACCCGCGCGCCTACGGCAGCTTGGTCATGACCCACATGTTCGGAACCGCCCGGATGTCACCCGATCCCCGGCGCGGGGTGGTCGGCCTCGACTTCCAGTGCCACGACGCCAAGGGCGTTTACGTGGTGGACTCGAGCGTGTTCCCCACCAACCTGGGCACCAATCCCCAGCATGCGATCATGGCGGTGGCCATGCTCGCGGCCCGCCGGCTAGTTAACATGGGGCCTGGCCCCAAATGTTAACATTGATCGCCTTGCCTTTTACCAGGGTGCGTGATAAATAGAAACTATGCCTGAACTCGGCAAAATGCTGGTTGAAGGCGGCGCAGTCTCACCCCAACAGTTGGACGAGGGGGTCAAGAACCAGGTCATTTTCGGCGGCCGGCTGGGAACCAACCTGATCGAGCTGGGCTACCTGGACGAGCAGACCCTGACCAAATATCTGGTCAAGAAGCACAACGTGTCCACGGTGGACTGGCACTCGATCAGCCGGATCAAGCCCGGCCTGCTCAAGATTTTCCCCAAGAAACTGGCGCAGAAATACGAAGCCTTCCCGGTCAAGCTGGACGGGAACAAGCTGTGGGTGGTGATGAGCGACCCGGCTCATTTGGGCGCGATCAGCGAGATGAGTTTTGCCACCGGCAAGGCGATCAAGCCCCTGGTCTTGCCCGAGGTCCGCATCTTCGATTTGCTCCAGCGCTTCTATGGCATCGGCCGCGAACTCCGCTACATCAACGTGGCCATGATATACAAGGAAAAGCCGGTGCCGGCCAAGGCCGCGATCGCTCGGATTCAATCCCGCCGGCAGGAGCAGTTGAAAGAAAAGATCCAGGCGTCACCCGACGGCGATTTGCTCAGCGAGGAAGAGTTCGAAAAAATGTCCGTCTGGCAGACGGCCGAACGGGGCGAAGCCGAGCCGGCACCCCCGGCTCCGACCGAAGCCGCGGCCCCGCCAGCGCCTGAGGTTATGCCGCCTGCTCCCGCGCCGGAACCACCTCCGGTCGAGCCCTCTCCTCCCAGCCCGCCCCCGGTCGCGGCCGCGCCGGCTCCGGTGAGCCCGCCCCGGCCTTCGGGCCGGCCGGAGCCGCGGCTGGGACCCCAGCCCTTTAAAGAGGTCGCCCAGGCGCTGTATGCGGTGTTGATGAAGAACGGGGTGGACCAATATATGCCCAAGGCCACCCTGCAGGAATTCCTGAAAATTTTCGTCCCCAACCAGCTCAAGGCCCGGGTGCTGGGCTTGAGCTACCTGGCCAACTGGCTGATCATGGAAGCGGATGCGCCGGTGGACTGGCTGGAAGCGACCTTGAGCCAGTTCCAGAAACTGGAATCCAAGCTCGACATCCGCATCTGCCTGCCCGGCGAGAAATTGCCGGAGCTGCCCAGAGAAGTGCCGATCCCGGCGCCGCCCCCGGTCGCTGCACCTCCTCCCCCGCCGGCCGAGGCGCCGGCCGCGGCCGAGGAAGAAGCGGTGGAGGAACTGGTCGAGGTCTCGGACGAGGAGACCGCGGAAGAGGCGGCGGCCGAGGCGGAGTTGGAGGAGTTGCCGGAAGAGGATCTGGAAGAGGTCGAAGAGGAGATCGAGCAACTGAGTTTGGCCCAGGCCCAGCAAAAGCTGGTTTCGGAAGTGAACGACCGCACCGACATTTCCCGGATCGTGCTGGGGTTTGCCCGGAGCTACTTCCTCCGCTCGCTCCTCTTCACGGTGCGGAGCGGCATCCTGTTCGGCTGGGACGGCCGCGGGGGCTCGCTCAATCCGAAACGGGTGGAGAGCATCACCCTCGGCCTGGGCGAGAACTCGCTGTTCAAGACCGTCCATGACCTCCGCTGCCATTACCTGGGCCCGATCCTCCCGACGCCGGCCAACTCCGAGTTCCTGCAAAAGCTCGGGGGCGAACAGCCGAACAACGCCTTCGTCATCCCGATCCTGGTCAATGAAAAGGTGGTCTATATGCTTTACGGCGACAACGGGCACGGGCAGAACGTGCCCTTCGACATCGGGGAGCTCTTGATCCTGGCCCAGAAGATCCCGGCGGCGCTCGAGCAACTGATCAAGCGCAAGAAACAGGCCCACGCCGCGGCCGCCTGATCCCATGCACCCGATCCTGTTTACCATCCCGATCAAGGAGCACCTGCTCCACACCTACGGCCCGCTTTTGATCGGGGTTCTCCTGATCATCTTCGGCCTGCTTTACTATCTGAGCCGGCAGCGGGAGCCAAACACCCGATTTGAGCTCAAGACCGACGGCCCGGTCATTCTGGTCGCCGGCCTGGTCACCGCGGCGGCGCTCTCCTACACCCTCACCTACCGGGGCGGCGATTTTGATTTCTACATTTACACCTACGGCCCGATCATGGCGCTGGCGTTCCTGGCGGCCTTCGGGCTGGTGGTGCACCTGTTGCGGCGGAGCGGGGAGGATCTGGAATTTTTCTCGGACCTGTATTTATGGCTGATCGTGGTGGGGGTTGCCGGGGCCAAGGTGCTCTTCATCTTCACCGAGCTGCGCGACTTCCTGGCGCACCCGCTCGACCTGGTCAACTGCCGCAAGGGCGGGTTGGTCTGGTACGGGGGCGTGATCGCCAACCTTATTTTCGTCTACTTTTATTGCCGGCGCCAAGGCAAGTCCTTCGTTGCGGTCACCGACCTGCTGATCGCGCCGCTGGCGCTGGGCCTGGCCATCGGCCGCATCGGCTGCCTGATGGGCGGCTGTTGTTACGGCAAGGCCTGCGCCCTGCCCTGGGCTATCATCTATCCTTCGAACCCCATGACCCTCTCGATCCCGCCCGGCCTGCCGGTGCATCCCTCCCCCCTTTACGAGTCGCTGGGCGTGCTCATCATCGCCGGCCTGTGCTACCTGGCTTTCACCCGCAGCCGGCGCCGGGCACTGCCCACGCTGACCTATTTTACGCTCTACCCTCTGCTCCGCTTTTTCCTGGAATACTACCGGGGCGACGTGGAGCGGAAGTTCGTGATCCCGGGCGTGCTCAGCACCTCGCAATTCATCGGCATCCTGGTCTTGGTTCCGGCGCTGGTGCTCTTGATCTTGACCCTGCGCCAGCCGCTGCCCGAGCCGCAGCCCCAGTCGGTGGAAACCCCGGCCCCCTCCCCCAAGAAGAAAAAGAAGAAACATTAACCCGTGCCACGAGCCTGTCGGCAGACCCGGCCCGGGCCGTTCGGAAAAGGGCAGACTAGTTATTGGGCAAGGCGAGGTATTCGCGGCGCTCGACGTCCTGGCTGTCGTCGTAGATGAGGAGCAGTTGGTGGGGTCCGATCTTGAACTGGGTAGCCATGAAATCTCCCAGCTCGTAGTGGGCGAGCGGGAGGGTAAAGCTCTCCTGATTTTCATTGAGCAGGGTGGGCCGGTTCAGGTCAATCACTTCGGAAGCGACGAGCTCTCCGCACACCGCCATCCGCAACCGATACAGGGTCTGCCCGCTGTTATTGATGATCCGGCCGCGAACTACCACCTCGGGGCCCCGAGGCTCCACGATCAACTCCATGATTTGCAGCCCCGGGGTGGAAAGCGGGATCGCGTTGGCGCAGGCCTGGCTCAGCTCGCGCACCGCCTGCAGGCGCTGGCGCTCGCGCTGGGCCAGGCGCTCCTTGTCCGCGATCGGGGTCTTGATCTGGTTTTGCTGGGCCACGCGTTGGAAATGCTGAAGAAAGGGCGCGGCCCAGGCCTGGATGCGAGGGGCCTGGTCTTCGGCCTGGATTTGGCCCGGATACAAGATGGAGCCGCGCTGCTTGAGGTAGAGCAAACGCTGGTTGCGGCGGTCCAGTTCCGCCCGGGCGTTACCAAAGGCCTCTTCACTCTTGTTCAACTGCTCCGGCGGGAAACCCTTTTCCTGGCCGGCCAGCGCCGCCTCAATCTCGCCGAGCAGGGTCTTAACCTCTGCTTGAATCGCCGCTCGTCCCTGATTGGTCATGCGCTGGGCATCGTTTTCCATCCCGGCCTGGCGATACCAGTCGGCCAATTCCAGGCAGCGGTTGGCGGAATCGAGAACGCGGTCGCGCTTGCCCGCGGAGGCGAGCAGCGCGAGCTCGCCTTGCGCCAGGGCCGCGACCTGGTATTTCTGGCTTAAGAGTTCCTGGCCCTGGCCGGCCGCGGTCTGGGACCGTTTCCAGAAATCCCGGGCCTGGTCCATCAGGGCTTCGCCGTCTTCCGGGCTGTCCTTGGCCGGCACCGCCGCCTGGCGCTGGCGGTAGTAGCGGACGCGGGCATCTTTCATCCAGGCTTCGGCTTCGGCCAGGTCGGCCTCGGCCGGTTTCAGCCGGCCTTCGGCCAGGTTTTGCTCGGCCCGCTTCAGGCTGAGCCGGAAGCCCGTGGTCTCATTCTGCGGCGGCTGGTCTTTCTGCAGGATCTCCCAGTCCCATTGCAGCGCTTGCAGGCGCTGCTGCAATTGCGCGCGGGTGGGAGCGCCGGCGGAAGCGCCCGGCTGCTTTTTCGCCCGGGCACAACTTTGCCCGCCGGCAACGAGCGACACCAAAACCAGCGCCAGGAATCCGAGGTAATAGCTCCTTCTCATCTCTGCCCCTTAAGACGCGCGCGTGGCCGCGCCGGTTTCATTTTTCCCCAAAGAATTTTTCTTTCCCTCTCCTGGCGTTGGCCCGGGCGAGCTAGAGTTGCATCATCCGGGCGATGATCTCGCGCATCACCTGGCTGGACCCGCCGCCGATGGTGATGAGCTTGGTGTCCCGATAGGCCCGGCAGACCGGGTATTCCTCGATGTAGCCGTAACCCCCGTGCATCTGCAGGCAGAAATCCACCAGGCGCACGGCCAACTCGCCCACGTAGAGCTTGCACATGCTCACTTCCTTGATCGCGTTCTCGCCCCGGTTCAACATGTCGCAGCAGTGATAGACCAGGGCCTGGGCCGCTTCCAGCTCGGTGGCGAAGTTGACAAACTGGTGAGCGTTGGCCTGGTGGGAGCTCACCGGCTTGCCGAACACGGTCCGCTCCTTGCAAAACTTGAGGGTCTGCTCGAAGACCAGCTTGGCCCCGGCCAGGCCCGAGACCGCGCCCACCAGCCGCTCGTATTGAAAGCCCTCCATGATGTAATAAAAACCTTTGTTTTCCTCGCCCAGGAGGTATTTCTTGTGGAGTTTGCAGTCCTCAAAGGCCAGCTCCGCGGTATCGCTGCTGCGCTGGCCCAGCTTGTGGAGCTTGCGGGTCACGGTGAAGCCGGGGGTAGTGGTGGGGAAGAGGAAAAGGCTGACCCCGGAGTAGCCCTTTTCCGGCCGGGTCTTAACCGCCAGGGTCAGCCAGTCGGCGCGGGTGCCGTTGGTGATAAAAGTCTTGGAGCCGTTGATGATGTAGTAATCGCCGTCCTTCTTGGCCGTGGAGCGGATGGCGGCCACGTCCGAGCCGGCGCCCGGCTCGGTCACGCAGATGGCGCCGATCTTCTTGCCCTGGATGGCCGGGACCAAAAACTCCTGCTTCTGCTCCTCGGTGCCGTGAGCCACAATGGCCGGCGTGGCCATGTCGGTCTGCACCATCAGGCTCAGCGCCACCCCCGCGGACTGGCAGCGCGGAAGCTCCTCGGCCCAGACCACGGTATACCAGTATTCGCAGTTCGAGCCGCCGTATTGCTCGGGGCAGCGGATCCCCAGGAACCCGAGCTCGCCGGCTTTTTCAAACACCCAGCGGGGGAACAGCCCGGCCTCTTCCCATTCTTCATGGTGCGGAGCCAGTTCTTTCTCGCAAAAATCGCGGACCTGCTTGCGGAAGATCTCGTGTTCCTCCTTGAAATAACGATAACCCATCCCTACTCCTCCTGTTCTGGATTATTAAAGTTTACTGCCTTCCAGTGAAGACGCTGCAAGTCGTCCTCAAAGCTAGCATGGTCTGGCAAAGCAAGTCAATTCGCTGTTTCCTGAAAAAGCCCGGTTGACAGGTGCAGCGGCGACCGCTAAAGTGGCCGCGTTCCGGGAGGCCTTTTCCCCGGCAAAGGAGGGTTTGGCAATGAGAGGCAAACTATCGGTGATGATCCTGATGGCCCTGATGACGCTAGGGTTGACGACATCCCAGGCGGTTCACGCGGCTCCGATCAGTTGCGAAGAGCCGGTGGCGAGTGCGGCCGGCCTGGTCAAAGGCGCGGCTGATGCCGAGAGCGCGACCTGCTCCTGGAAAGGGGTTCCTTATGCCGCGCCGCCGGAAGGCGAGCTCCGCTGGAAAGCGCCGCAGCCGGTGCCGTCGTGGGAGGGCGCGCGCGAGACCGTCCATTACGGAAACCGTTGCTGGCAAAAAGGGATGATGAATAGCTTGGAGGGTAAGAGCGGGCCGGGCATGTCCGAGGATTGCCTTTACCTCAACGTCTGGCGGCCCCGGGAAGCCGGCGTGTATCCGGTCATGGTCTGGATCCACGGCGGCGGCTATACCGGCGGCACCGGCGCCACCCCGATGTATATAGGCGACCGGCTCTCCGAGAACGGGGGCCTGGTGGTGGTGACCATCAACTACCGGCTGAACGCGTTTGGGTTTCTGGCGCACGAGCAGTTCCGGGAGGAAGACCCGCACCAAGCGGTCGGGGGTTACGGGAGCCTGGACCAGGTGGCGGCCTTGCAATGGGTGCATGACAATATCGCCCACTTCGGGGGGGACCCGGACCGGGTGACCATCTTCGGCGAGTCGGCCGGGGGCTGGAGCGTGTGCACCATGCTGGCTACGCCCTTGGCCCGCGGGCTTTTTCAGGGCGCGATCCTGGAGAGCGGGGGCTGCGAAGCGAGCCATACCCTGGAAGAGGGTTTTGGCCGGGGCCGGAAGGCGGCGAAGAAGCTGGGCTGCGCCGAAGACGACGTGGCGTGCATGCGGAGCCGGCCGGCCGAGGAAGTGCTGGAGAAAATGATGCCGGAGGGCCTGCTCGCCTTCCCCTTCATGCCTCATGAAGATAGTTATCTGCTGACCGGCACGCCGCTCCGCATGATCCAGGCCGGGAACTTCAACAATGTGGCGTTCATCGCCGGCAGCAACCGGGATGAGGTGAGCAAGGTGGCGGCCCTGCTCAAGCCCCGAACCTACCACGATCGAGCCCGGACCTATGAGAAGGGAATCCGCAAGTTCGCCCCGGACGCGGATCCCGCCCGGCTCATGGCGCTCTATCCGCTGAGCCAATACGGCAAACCGCGCTATGCTTACGCCCAGATGTTTACCGACCGGGCCCTGGGCTGCCCGACTTATGAGGGGATGGAAGCGGTGGCGGCGCGCCAGCCCCAGACCTATTATTACCGTTTTGATTACGATCGCTTCCGGTTCGGCCAGACCATCGGCGCGATCCACGCCATGGAGCTGCCCTTCGTGTTCGGCAACCTCGACCGCAAGCCGATTAACCTGCTTTACAACACGCCGGCGCGGGTCGCCGAGGCGCAGCCGCTTGCTCGGATCATCCAGGGCTACTGGATCAACTTTGCCAAGACCGGCAACCCCAACAGCGAGGGCTTGCCCGCCTGGCCGCGCTTCCGCCTGGACGACACCAAGGTGCAGGTGCTGGATGTCAACGTCACCACCGAAACCCCGGCCCTGGCCGACCGCTGCCAGCTCTGGGCCGATTATGGCCAGAGCTACCCCGCGCTGATGGAAAACGTGCTGAAAGCGGCGGAGAAGAAATAGAAGGGGCGAAGGGGGCAAGGGATCCTGCCCTGGTCGCGGGCTCCCAGGTCCGGTTTTTTCGGGCGGCCGGGCCCTCGGCCCGGGCCGGGAGCCGAAGCCGGGTCTGTCTTTGATTCAATCGGGTATAAACCCGAATCGTGCAAAAGCAAGTGCACTCCACTCCTGGCGCGGACAAACTGTCCACTGTGCACATTTATCTCATGCAGAAATGTAAACTAAAAACTAAAGACCTGACCCCAAACCCTGGTGCCGGGACCGGGGAAGATTTTACTTGACTTTCCTGGGAAAAGCGGTATATGATATTTGCATCTGTTAGGCACAGTTTACATATACATATGGATTTGCTCGACAAACTCGCCATTGCTCGAGTAAGGGCCCTGAAGAGGGGGAATAGGTTCGAACATTTCTCGGAAGTCAATTTCCCGGCGAAATTCCGATAACATTGTTCGAAGAAATCGAAGGAGAAAACATGAATATCTATGTAGGGAATCTGTCGTTTGACGTGACGGAGGGTGAACTGCGCGAGGCTTTCGAGGCCTTTGGCGAGGTGGATTCGGTTAACTTGATCAAGGACAAATACAGCGGTCAGTCCAAGGGGTTCGCGTTCGTGGAGATGAAGGACGAGCAGAAGGCCCAGGCCGCGATTGCAGGTCTGAACCAGAAGGATCTGAAAGGCCGGAACATCAACGTCAGCAAGGCCAAGCCCCGCACCGAGCGCCGTGACGGCGACCGCGGCGGCGGCGGTGGCGGGCGTCGCTATTAAGACTAGTCGAGTAAACCTCCCGCGGCCCTTCCCGACGGTCACTGTCGGGAAGGGTCGCTTTCTTTCCAGACTGTTTCATGATGCCCTTCCGAGAAAGCAGCCTCTGGGATAATGCCCCACACCTGTTCTTATAGTGCCAATGGTCGGGGTCAGATCGTTACTTTAAACTTTACATAATTGCATAGCATGGTGGACAGTGCCCGGCGCAAGGATCGCTTCGATTTGCCTGACTCATTTTCAACACTTTGATTTTCAAAAGTCCGTATATTCAATAGGTTACAACATACCAAAAAGTTCTTGGCACTACATTTTCGCCCTTTGGTTCAG
>Ga0299912_10000516_pt1 | contig 32719 bp, 23 predicted proteins | sample RVTome_2_FD_207667 | JGI IMG/M metagenome (GOLD analysis project Ga0299912, IMG submission 207667) | Soil microbial communities from uranium-contaminated site in the Upper Colorado River Basin, Wyoming, United States - RVT95D214 (version 2) ... | reverse complement strand
AGAGCTAATGAGGTTGATTGCCGCCGATGCCGGAACCAGCAGGGCGCAGTGGAAATTTGTAAGCTACCACGTGCCGAGCGTAAATTTTGGCGGGCACTGGTCGGACTGGGGCTACCCGGATGCCCTGCCGAGCCTGGCAAAAGCAGGCGTAGATTTTGTCATCACAGGTCACTCACACCAGTACGAGCGTTTCTGGCCGGTCGCCCCGCCGGTGGGAACCGACGGAAGTCACGTCACCTATATTACAGCCGGCGGCGGCGGTGCGCCACTTTCCGACGTGGAGCCAAGCCTCTATCATGCGTGCGCCAGGCGAATACATCATTTCTGCCTGTTCCATATCAAGGGCAATAAACTAACTATGGATACGATAGACATCAACGGTAACATAATCGACCACCTCGAGATAACCAAAGACGATGGCCGGCTAAACAAACAGTATATATGGACGGCAGTGCCAATGGAGACGATTCGGCTTCACCAGGTTTTACATTCTGCGTTGACGAAAGCCGTGCCGGCTAAACCCAAGAAGAATGAGCCATTCACGGTTTCTTACAAGCTGTCGGTGCCCGCTTTGAACAGCCCGGCCAAGATGACTTTTACTTTGCGTTGCGAGCAAGGGACATACGAGCTTGGCCAGCCGCAGACGTTCACGATTCCTGAAGAAGGGGCCACAGTCGAGATAAAACTTACTGCGACACCGTTGGTGGACGTCCAAATGCCGAAAGATTCGCGAGGCAACCCCAAGCCGATCTTGCCGGAGCTGTCGATTAGTTGCGATTACGAAATCGGCAGATTACAGGAGGAGATACGCAAATCTGTAGTGGTCCAGCCATAAAACGTTAGCCCCCGGACCTGTGCCGGGGGCAGCCCTGCCCACAGGCCCGTCCTGAGCCAGGCCGAAGGATAGCAGGGCTAAACAGGATCACGCCCGGTGGGAACCCACGCAGAGGATTGCTACTCGGGTGGTTTTTGTTCGCCATCCGATCGCAGGCCGCTGATCAATTCTTCTATGACTTGTCTGGACAGGCTCTTCCGGACGGGCAGTTCAAGGGCGACGTGAGCCTCTTTCAAGGCTTCTTCCTTGGCGGCGGGCCGGTGCTTGGCCAGAAACTGGGCCAGCCAGAAGTGCACCACGGGGTTGTCAGGCTCAATTTCAAGAAGCTTACGAAAATGCTGCTCTGCGTCATCCGGTCTGCCCTGCTTTTCGAGCAACTGGGCCAACTGACCGCGGAACGGCCCTGTCTCCGGCAGAAGCTCCACCGCTTTGGTCATCGAGACGACCGCGTTGTCTGCGTCACCGGATTGGAGTTGGCAAGCTCCCTGATTTAGCCACAGGTAGGCATTGTTGGGACTAACCTTGAGAGCCTCCTCCAGCAATGTGCTGCAGCGCTTATACTCGCCGCGCTCGGAAAGAATATTAAACGTTAGCAGCGCAACATAGAGCTTTAATTTGTCGAATTGCCACATCTGCTGCAGAATCTCCAGGGCTTTATCTGGTTGATGCTTTGAGAGAAACTGGGCATAATAAATCTTCAAGTTAGCCGCATCAGGGTCTAATCTCAGAGCCTCTTGATAGTACCGCTCGGCGTCTTCGAATTTGCCTTGTTCTTCCGCGACACTTGCAGCAAGAGTGTGAACCAAGGCAGACTCAGGTCGCACGCCGATAAGCGACTGTGCCTGCTCAAATGCCCGATCGTAATCGCCCCCCAAATAATGCCTGTAGGCCTGGAGAGTAAGCAAAAAGACATCGTTTGCGTCTTTTGCCTTGGAAAGACCATGTTCGACAGGATGTAAAGATTTTTCTTGACCAGCCTGGACTACCAGGCGCTTGACCTGCGATATTACCGGGCCCTGAGTTGATACAAACCTTTGCCCTATCGTTCCATGCAGTCGAACAAAGCATCCGGCAGCTTTACAACTGCCAGGCAGAAGCATCGGTGAGCCGCTCCAGCCCTCGCCAAGCTGGCCGATCCCACGCAGCGATATGAATCGTGGGGTCCGCTGACGAACTGCCACAAAGTCGCCCGGCAGCTCCTGACGCTGGAAGGTCACGCTCTCAGGAAAGGGCTCATTAGCATCGGGCCCGATGCTGTGAATAACTTCTGGCATACCGATTATCTGCATGCGTTCAGCAGAAAGTATGCTGTTGTCATCGGCTAATTGCAGGGCCGGATGACCCTGCCAGGCAGCCTTGAGCACAGCGAGGTCAAGCTCCTCATCGGCAGCCACAATTTCACCATAGCACGCCTGTCCAAGATAAGGGCTGACTAAGCTGACCATTCCGGGCATTTGATGCTCACCCTGCTCGGATTCTTCGAATACCAGATGGTGCGCAGTTACAACCAACGTACCGTCGCCAATTACAAACGCGTTTCCCGCGCGTTTTCCCATAGGAGTGCTGGATGTCACCACCACCAGGGAATCCTCCGGACGGATTGGCGCCGCCTCCGGCGCATAAAGTGAAGCTGGAGGGCATATCGCCAACAAAACGACGAGGACGCAGCCAGCTTTCAGTATGTTCATGGCACTGTAACTATACTCTATTTACTTGCGGCGTCCTGCTCGTCAGTTAGGATTTGCTTGAGGTTATATCGTCCGAGCAGCTCATTCTGCTGATGAACTATGTGCTCTAAAGGCTTACCAGCCTCGTGCATAGGCTGGCCAAAGCTGGCGTCGGCAACGGCTTTGGCAATTTGAGAGAGCTTGACGTTTTCCGGGTCGGTTACCGGCAGAAAACCAACCATTGGGTCGCTGGTTTTTGCCAAGAGACCCTCCACCACAAGATGGTTTAATATTTTTTCGCCGAACTCGGCGGGCATATTCAACTTGCTGCAGATAATTTCCGCTGCAACGGGGGCTCTATTTTGCTCAAAAGCTGCGGCAATCTCCCTGACAATATTGATAACCGTCAGCTCGCTGGCTATGAAATATCGCTCCGTTTTCCTGGCAGCAGTAATCTCCGCAGTGTCAAGGCTTTTTAAGTGCTGGGTAGTGAAGGTCAACTGCAAGCCAAATAAAACGATAAGCCAGCTAATAAAAATCCACAATATGCTTAGCGGCACAATGCCTAACACACCATAGACTTTGCCGTAGGGAACAAACTCCGTAATGTATAACCCAAAGCCCCATTTGGCAATCGCCCAGACCAGAGCAGCCACCGCCGCGCCGGAAATGGCAGCCTTTGCCTGAACCTTGGTATTGGGCAAAACGAAATACAGCAGAAAAAAGCCTGCGGTCGAGACCAGATATGATAATAACGCCGGACCGATGCTTGACAAAACAGTCCTGCGAATCTGTACCGCGGCAGTGTACTGTGTAATCAGGTAGATTCCAACGCCCAAAAACAAAGGCCCCAGCGTCAGAACGGCCCAGTAATTCATGATCCGGTGCAGAAGATTCCTACCTCTGGGGACGTGCCAGATGTTATTGAACGCCCTTTCAATGGTTGAAAGCAGCGCCACAGCGGCCCAGATAACAAATATGGTGCTAATTATCGTAACCGAGCCGGTATTTACACCCTGGAAGAAGTCGCCGACCATGTTGTCTAGGTATTCAGTTAGCATTATTTTCTCGTCGGTCTTCTGCGGATCCGGATGATATTCAATTGTTGTCAGATGAAGCTGGTCGTACGCCAGAGTTTTGATCCGGTCGGCAACATCTTTGTGCTTGGGAAACAACTGAAAAATCAGTAGGACGACAATCGCCAGCGGGACGACTCCGAAGATCGTATGATACGACAGAGCTGCTGCCTGCTGGCCGGCACGGTTCGCTTTCAAAAGCCGGGCACAGTGCGACCATAATTTAATCTGAAAGACTGCCAGACGGCTGGCCTTGCCCAGTTGTGCGCTGGGCGTGGATAGAAGTTCCTGAAACATGCGATGGCCTTCCAATCCCAATTCCAAACCAAACCGGCGGCAGAAAACCGCCGGCTAAATATGTTTCCTGCGTTTTACACAGGTCTTTACCGCAATATTTCCTCCAGGCCCTTGAGCAACTGCTTCTTCAACTGGTCCTGCAAAAGCCCGCCCAAATCAAGCTCAGGCTTGAGGATCGTTCCTTTTAGAGGCACAGATATCCGTTGAGCGGCAGCGTCTTTGCCGACCCTAACAGTTCTGCCGTCAACGGTGTACGGTAAAGTGACAGTCATATTCAGGCTTTTATCAAGCCCGATAACGCCTTTGAAGTTTACAGGATTATCGCCGACATCCACCTGCATATCGTCATATCTTAAGAAGCCTTCCTGCAGGACAAATTTTGTCGGATGGATGGTGATGACCTGTCCCCGAACACCGCCGCCGGCCACAGAGAGAATCTGCCCGAGCAAATCCGAGGCTTCCAAACGCACATTGTTCATCGAGATAGTGCCGATTACTTCAAGGTCTTTCTCGGCATTGCCGGCCAGCGGTATGGCGAGTTTTTCGCAGCCAAAATTCGCCACGCCGCTCACATTGACTGCATTGGCGAAGATCGGATTGACGTACATCAATAATTTCTCTGTAGTCTCTTTATTAATTTGAACGTCCTTTGCCACCTGGATGGGCCCCGGAGTCCTCAGCACCGCCGGCTTCTTTGTAAAATCAGCCTGGCCGGCAAAGCTCAATTGACCATTGTTTACCTTTGAGGAAAACGGCGCGATGCGCAGCACGCCGTTTTCAACCTGCACATCAACCTCTGTGGGGCTAAAATTCAATCCCAGGTACGCGGCCCGCTCAAAGCCGAGCTTCGTCTTGGCGTTAAGATGAGCCAGCAACTGGTCTGCCTTGCCCGCCGGGTATTCACTGGAAAAACTGATGGCGGACTTTCTTTGCCCGGCCAGCTCAAAACCCTGCGGCAAAAAACCCGATGCCGCTGCGCTTACAGCAGCCCAATCGTACTCGCACTCAAGCTGAGCCTGCAATTTGGTTTTGCCGTCTTTGTCGGCTTTATTAAATTGGACTTTTTTTAGCTTTATCTGGGGACTCATCAGATCAATATTCTTGACGTTAATCGACTTTTGGCTGGGATTGATTTCGGCATCGAAAGTAAGCAAAACTTCCTGCTGTTCAAACGGCTTTTTGTCCGCGGAGATAAGCTTGAAATTCTTGATTTTTGTGGCATCGGTGGTGATTCTGTAAATATCCTTTTCGGAAGTGACCTGAACTTGAGATTCAGCGATGCCGGCCAACTGCATCTTTTCCGGGAAAGACGCGAACAACACCAGAAACGGCTGGACTTTTTGCAGGTCAACATTGCTGGCGGAAGCCAGCAGTTTCATAGGTTTGGGCGCCTTGCTGCTCAACGGCACAACCGCATCTTTTATGCTCAACTGCCCAAGACCGGCATTTACCTTTATCGAACCGATGGTGAGGATATTGTTCGGCCTGTCGATGTCAACAGCGAAAGTGACATCGGCTAGCGGCTCGGCGGCACTGACACCTTTATCTGAGCTAACGGCAAGATTCTTTGCCTGCGATGAGCCGGCAACCGTGATCTTATCTTTGACGACGGAGATTTGTCCCTTGCTGGAAAGCTCGCCGGCCAGCCGATATGGACCCAAATTTGCGAATTGCCCCAGCTCCGATTGGAGCTTGGCCAGATCAACTTGGCCGTCGTATTTGAGTTGTTCGAGGCTGCCTGTCGCAGTTATTTTGGCAAATGCGGCTGAGACATCGAGGGCATCAAAGTTGAACTTGTCCTTCTCGGCGGTTATCTGGAGCTTGGCGGCGACCGGTTCAGAAAGAGCGAGCTTCTTCCCGTCGACCGTGCCAGCCAATCCAGCAAGATTTGCCTGTCCTATAAGCCTGCCGCGACTTGCCTGGATATTTCCGGTCAATTTGCCCGAAGTTACCTTCATTTGCTCTTTGAGGCCGAACGTGCGCGGCATCTGTGAAAGAACCTTATCGACATCAACCTCGAAATCCGCATTCAAGCTGTAATCGGCCTTACCTGCCAAAATGTCGCCCCATGACTTAAACGTGGTCGGAACCATGCCGCCGGCTTTTGCTCTGAGCCAGTCGCTATCTACCTGCAATTTCTCAATGTTCATAAATTGCTGCTGGCTTTTCAACTTCACGGTGACATCAAAAAGGCTGGTCTTTAATCTATCGCCCTTTAGCTGGGGACCGCCTATATCCAGATTCTTTGCTCTGACTATCCCAGTCAAATTCTCGAAGGCGCCATCTTTTATCACGGCGTTTACATCGGCAGAAACCAGACCTTGTGCCTGAACCTGGAGTTTGGCCAGTTCAAGAATCGGCCCCAGAGATTCGAGGTCCAAATCGTTGACCTCTATGATGAAATCGCCCGTAGTGCCTTTAAGCGTCCAGCCCTTGCTGTTGGTGCCCGGCTGGACTTGTCCGGCAGCTTTGATTGTCGATTCTTTGCCCGCATCCGCTACCGCCATATTGATATTGAAGCTGCTGCGCTGATTGGACGGCCTTAAACTAACTTGCGAGTTTATCTGCGAAATCGCGACGGTTCTACTGTGCTGGTCGGTGACTTTGAAACTGCCATTGTTGACCACAAGGTCTATGGTCTTAATCGGCAAAGCAACCACAGGCGATTTTTGAGCCGGAGAAACCTCGCTGGTCGTCTTAGCCGGCTGCTCAGCTTTTAGATTTATCTGCACCTGCGGCTGGTCAATTATCGTTTGGCCGAATGATAAATCGCCCATCACAATGGAGCCGTAATGTGGTTTTGTGCTGATTTGCTTTACCTGCACCGAAGCCTGGCCGGCATTATCGTTAAAACTGAAATCCGTGACCTTGATGCCTTTCGACCAGCCCATAGAGAGAGCGGCAAAGTTCGCCCGGCCGTTTGTGGCCTTGTTGACTTTGGCCAATATGATTTTCCGTGCAACCCCGCTGGAAATAAGCACAGGCGCCAGCAAAAACGCCGACACGATCAGAACAGCCACAATCGGCAGGACCCATTTTAGGAGCCTGACGCCCATTTTGTGTTGCGGTTTGATTTTTATATTCTTTTCATCTGGCATCATTTTGTCCCCCGGAATAATTTATCTGACCGTCGCCGTGCCGGCGACGGCTAAACAAGATATTTAGCCCCCAAATTTATCTGCCAGGCGTGCGGCGGATTCATTTGGGGGTTTTTATCAATCAAGCATTATTTCGTCCGATTTGTGTTTAATCATCGAATCGATTCGGTCGGTGTACTCTTTGGTGATGTCGTCTATCTGTTTTTTCCCTTTTTCCATGTCATCTTCCGTGATTAGTTTGTCCTTTTCTTGCTTTTCCAGTTGCTTGTTTGAGTCCCTTCGGATGTTGCGAATACCAATCTTTGCCTGCTCGCCGACCTGTTTAGCCTGCTGCACGAGCTGCTTTCTTCGTTCCTCGCTGAGCGGCGGGATGCTGAGCCTGATGAGCTTGCCCTCGACAATCGGCGCAATGCTCAAGTCGCTGTTTTTGATCGCCTTTTCGATCTCTTTCAGCGATGCCGGGTCAAACGGTTTTATCACGATCATATCAGGCTGCGGCGCCGCCAGCGTAGCCAATTGTCTTAGCGGCGTAGGCGTCCCGTAATAGTCGACCTTTATATTTTCAACCAGGCCCGTCGAGGCTCTTCCTGTCCGAACGGTCTTTAGTTCATCGTGCAGCACTTCGACCGCCTTTTCCATCTTGGATTTGCTCTCTAACACCATCTGTTTTGTCGGCATCTTTAACCTCCAGTCAGGGCTTTGCGCAGATTAGCGTGCCAACTCGCTCACCGCAAAGAGCTTTCGCGATATTACCTCTTTTGAAAATATTCAACACGATAATCGGGATGTTATTGTCCCGGCAAAGGCTCACAGCGGCGTGGTCTATGATCCTCAAATTCCTGGTCAAAACCTCATCGTAAGACAAATTTTCAAAAAACTGTGCGCGCGGATTTTTCGCCGGGTCCTCGCTGTAGACGCCATCGACCTTCGTCGCTTTTATTAGCAGATTTGCCTCCAGTTCCGAGGCTCTCAAAGCTGCGCACGTATCGGTGGTAAAGAAGGGATTTCCGGTTCCGCCGGCTAGTATTGCCACTCTGCTGTGCTCCAGGTGCCGCAGAGCCTTTCTACGTATAAACGGCTCACACATCGCCGCCACTTCAATCGCACTTAGAACCCTTGTCGGCTGGCCGAGCTTTTCCAGCGTCTCCTGGAGCGCGCAAGCGTTTATAATAGTGGCCAGCATCCCCATATAATCAGCAGTATTTCTTGGTATGTGGGTGGTCATTGAAAAGCTCTCTCCCCGCAGAAAATTGCCGGCCCCTACGACCACCGCCACCTGCGGCCCAAGTTTACATATCTCTGCTATCCTTTCGGCAAGCGATTCAAGCGCCGCGCCGTCAATTCCAAATTCGCCGGGCCTGCAGAAGCTCTCGCCCGAAAGCTTCAATAAGACGCGCTGATATTTGCTCTGGGCCATTTGTCTGGTATATGGTAACTTATATTATTGTGACCGGCGGTGAAACCGCCGAGAAACCAAATATTAACCCCGCAATGAATTGCGGGGCTAAATAACCTATCCGACTTCGAATCGGACGAATCTCTTTATCTTCGCCTGGCCCCCAGCTTGTTTTGCAGCTTCATCCACAACCTGCGCAACAGACTTGCTGTCGTCCTTAACAAATCGCTGCTGCAAAAGACAGTTCTCCACGTAGAACTTCTTCATCTTACCTGCGACTATTTTATCTATCATGTCTGGGGGCTTATTTTTGACCTGCGCGGCAAAAACAGCCTTTTCGCGCTCAATGGTTTCAGCATCGATGCCACTCTCATCCAAGGCCAAAGGCTTTGCTGCGGTGATGTGCATAGCTATATCGGAAGCTGCTCTCTTGAGCGCATCCGCAGCAGCCACGTCTTCATCGCTGGTTTCAATCTGCACCATTGACCCGACCTTGCCGTTGAAATGAACATACGTGCCTATAAGGCCGGGACCATCCAGCGTGTATTTTGCAAAGTCACCTACCTCGGTTTTTTCGCCGGTTTTGCCGGCCGTTTCAGTCAGAATATCTTTGTACTGCCTGCCCTGATGTTTGGCCTGCAGAACATTCTCCGGGCCTTGGTGAGCTGAGCAGGCCATCGCACACTCGGCTAAGGCTTCGGCTGCGGCGACAAAATCGTCGCTTCTTGCGACAAAATCGGTCTCACAACAAAGCGTTGCCAGAATAGCTGTTTTGCCATCGTCACTGACCTTAGCCACAACCAGTCCCTGTGACGTTTCTCGCTCGGCGCGTCTGGCTAAAGTGGCAAGGCCCTTTTTCCGCAGTATCTGTATGGCCTGGTCGATGTCACCGCCCGCTTCCTGAAGCGCACTTTTGCAGTCCATCATTCCCTGGCCGGTTATCTTCCGTAGTTTTGCCACCATAGAAGCTGAAATTTCCGCCATCTTGCAGACCCTTACTTGCTACGGCTCGTGACTTGCGAATTGTAACGGTTATTATGCCAACCGGCAGTGAACCGCCGGCTAAACGTCAGCAACTATTGACTGTTACCCGTCTGGTTGGGTTCTTTCTGGTTATTGTCACCTCCCTGGGGGGCCGAGTCTACATCTTGCGATGCTGCCTGCTCGACGGCGGCGACAGTCCCTGGTTCAGCTTCGCCGGCCCGGGCCAAGGCCGGCCTTCTCGGATGAAACCGCTTCGGCCGGCCCGCAGGCTCGGCACGAGCCGAAGTCATCGTCTTGCCGATCGCCACCGCATCGGCCAGCTCGTTAAGTATCAATTCGATCGCCCGGATGGAATCGTCATTAGCCGGAATCGCCACATCCACCGTATCGGGATCTGAATCCGTATCGAGGAGTCCCACCGTTGCAATGCCCAGCTTCTTGGCCTCTCGCAGGGCAAGACATTCCTTCTTCGCATCCACCACCACCACCGCACCGGGCAGGCGAACCATTTTGCGGACGCCATCCATATTACCTCTTATCTTTCGCATCTCACGTTTGAGTCTGGAGGCGTGTTTCTTGCTCTCACTTTCCAGTGTTCCATCTTGCTCCATGGCTTCGAGCTGCTCCAGTCTCTGCAATCGGGAGCGTATGGTTCGAAAGTTTGTGAGCATTCCGCCCAGCCAGCGCTGCGAGACATAGTGCATGCCGCACTTGCCGGCCGCTGCTTCAACTACTTTCTGAGCCTGGCGCTTGGTACCCACGAAGATAACGTCGTTGCCTGATGCTACCACCTGCGCCAGCAATCTTTTTGCTATCAGCAAGCCCTTTAGAGTTTTCCTGACATCGATAATATGAATGTTGCCGCGCTTGGCGAAAATAAACGGGGCCATTTTGGGGTTCCACCGGCTGACGCCGTGCCCAAAATGCACCCCGGCGTTAATCAACTGACGGGTCAACTGGTTAGCCACTCAAATCTCCAAAGAATCTAAAACTCTTCTATTCCACCACACGCAAAGAGCTAAACTCCAGGAAAATAAGGCAATTTGCCAAATGTGTCAAGGATTTTTGTTGCAAGAATTTTTTTGCTTGGTTTGCCAAATGCAGCGGCTCTTAAAAGGTCTGGACTTTCTCTGCCGGTTCCCGGCTGACTACAGAATCCGATCTGTCGTCTCTGATTCGTTGCAGACCGGTTACAAAACATCCCCTCTGATAGCGCGAAACAGCACAAAAAGTCGTTTTACTCTCCGCCCAGACCCCGTATATTGAGGACAAATTAGTACCAGACGGTAATAATAATATTGGGTTCGGTCTTTTTGGCCTGGACCTCGCCCGTGGTAGTGTTAGTTTGCTTTATCGCGATGCCGGGGTTATCTTTCAGCCACTTGTTGATCTGCTCGTCAAGGAACTCCATAGCCCCCGGATGCAGCTTTGTGAAGAAGGTCTTTACGCCTGTGATTTGATCGGTTGAGGCCATTTTTCCAGCGTCCTTTTTCACAGCCGGCTTTGCCCCTTCTGCCGTCTTACTGCCGCCCAAACTCAAAGGCGAACGGGAAACGGACGCTCTGCCGGCATCATCATCCCCAAGAGGAATCGGCTTGTCGAGCTCATCGTCAAGAGGAATCGGGTCATCGAAACTTTCATTACCGGCAAATTTGTTGCCCTCGAAATTCTGCATAAATTCTCTCCCTTAACTATTGTTGATTTCGCATATATGGCTAATCGTGATACGAATGCGGGGCCAGCAGCGGCTGGATCTGTCCTCAGGACTTCTCAGCCGCTTTAGTATTGGATACTTTTTCTTCCTGTCTTGACTCGTCGGCGTTGGCCTTATTTTTTTCGGCATCAGCAACTTTTCGCTCGGCCTGTTTAACTTGCTCTTTCAGCTTTTCTATCTCAGCCTGCGCCGTTTGAGCATCGGTCTTTGCCTTGGCCAGTTCAGCCTTTGCCTTTTCCAGCTCGGCCTGGGCCTGCTTGGCATCGGCGACAGCTTTTTCTTCAGTGGTTTTTGCCTGAACAATCAGCTTTTGCGAATCTGTTCTTACATTTGACACCTCAGCGGTTGCCCGCTGAGCCTGTGTTTCTGCCCGTTCTGTCCGAACGTTTGCCTCTCTGACCGCATGTCGGGACTCTGCCCTTTCGGCCTCAGCATCAAGCCGTACCTGCTCAGCTTGGTTGGCTTTACGCTCTTGTTCTTTCTTGCTGGCCTCGACGCCGAAGGGATCGGCCAAGGATTCGTGCAATGCTCCAGTCTGCTTCGCCGGTTCGTGTTTCCTTTGGAGGTCTTCGACCACCTCTCTGTTTGGCCTGCCGCCTGTAGAGATGCTCGGGGTCAGAATGAATATGGTCTCTACGACCCGCTCTTCAAAATCACTGCCGGAGAATAGAATGCCGATCACAGGCAGGTCTTTCAGGAAGGGCACGCCCCGCCTAACATCGCGCCTCTCGCTCTTTCTCATCCCGCCTATTACCAGACTCTCACCTTGTCTGATGCGGTTTTCTTTGTTGTCGATTTGTTTCTTGGTGATAATAGGCAATTGCTTGACGCCTTCAGGCGTTAATTTTGACCCAAGCATAATGGTTGTTTCCAGGCCGATGTAGTTCTGTGCGAACACGTGAGGAGTAATCTGAAGCGAGTCGACCACGTCCTCATACTCCATTTTACTCTCCACCCATTGCGCAACAGCACCACTTGAAAGATATGCCCGTTGCAGCGGCACCTTCTGACTTTGCGAGATTTTCGCTGTTTTGCCGTTGACGACTTCGAGCGAGGGGTTCATCAAGACTTTCAGATAACCGTGTGACTCCAGTATATCGACCAGAGCCAGGTACTTCTCGTTGGCATATCCGATCTGAAGCCCCATTCTGGCACGAGCCAGCTCCCTCATTGCAGCACCGGGAAATGCAGGCAGCAGAGACGGCTGTTTAAGCAGTTCATCAACGGCCAACCCAAAAGGCTGACCTGACGGTCCGGCCCAAATCTGCTCGCCGAATAGCTCTTGAACTTCTAAGCTCGTTGACCAGTCCAGTGTCTTATCCGCATAGACCTCAGAAATAATGCAGTCGATTTTAACCTGGGTGGGCGGGACATCCACGTAATGCAAAAGTTCCAGCACCGCCTCAACATCCTCTTTATTTGGGCATCTTACTATCAACTGGTTGGTGGCGGCAACGCTGGTGACCGTGTAGTCCGGCACAACAGCCGGAGGCTTATCTGGTTTTTCAAAGACTTTTGTGGCGAATTGATCGTGAACTACCTGTCTTAACTCGTCCGAAGTGTGATAGTTGCAGAAGTAGAATAGCTTGAACTCCGGTTTGCCGCCGACAATTTGCTCACGGATTTGGGGCGGTTCTTTATAAACGTCGGGGATCGGAATGTTTGGCTCAGCTACAGGCCTGATTCTGCTTAGTTCGTTGATGATGCTTTCTGCCTGTACGCCGGCAGATTCTTGCGCAAAGAACCCCTCACACCCTCCCACCCAGAGGAGAGCCATAGCAGCCGCAGTCGCAACGACAATTTGACTGAGGCCGAGCTTGTGGCCGCCATAATCCATAAGCACGTTCCCACCAGAAACAAAAATATGCCCGCACAAGGCGCGGTGTCTCTGCGTTAAACTACCTTTTATATTTTAGACGGCTTAAAAGGCATTATATTGCACTCATCTATTTATCGTCAAGCAGATTTCAACAAATTAACAAAAATTCTATGTCTCTGTCTCTTCTTGCCCAGATATAGTATTAGATAAAATGATACCTTCTTGCTATTTTATGGGGTTATGACGAGAAAACAGCGAAAAATTGCCACTGTCGGCTTCGTGGCGCTGGGCTGTCCCAAGAATATCGTGGACAGCGAAAAAATGCTGGCACAAATCGCAAAATCGGGCTTAGTAATAACTGCCGAGCCGGAAAACGCTGATGTTGTCGTCATTAACACCTGTGGTTTTATCGAACCAGCAAGGGCTGAGGCGCTGCAGGCAATACGTCACGCGGTCGATTGTAAAGCCCGCGGCGCCGTAAAAAAAGTAATCGTTGCTGGCTGCTTATCACAGAGGCTCGGCCGGCAACTCCTTGACCAAGTACCCGGCATTGATGCCGTTATTGGCCTGGGCCAGCGAGATAACATCGCCCAGATAATCAAAAAAACTCTTTCCTGCAAAGAGCGCCTTGTTTACCTGGAGCACTGGCCCAAAAAGTGCAGCGGTGATAGTGGCAGGCTTCTTATTACCGGACGCCACTCGGCATACCTGCGAATCAGTGAGGGCTGCAATCACCGGTGCTCTTTCTGCACCATCCCGGCAATCAGAGGCAGGTTCAGAAGTAAATCCAGGCGTCGCATCTTGGCAGAAGCAGCCGAGCTGGTGGCCTCAGGCGTGGCTGAGCTAAACATAATCGCGCAAGATACGACCTACTATGGGCGCGACCTGAAGATGAGGAACGCCCTTGCCAAACTCATAACCGAACTCGAAAAAACTGCTGGGGTCACGTGGATACGATTGATGTATCTCTGGCCCGCAGGGATTGATGACCGGCTAATCGATACCATTGCATCGAGCAGAAAAGTCGTCCACTATCTCGATATTCCGATTCAGCACGTAAACAACAAAATCTTGAGAGCTATGCGACGGCCAGACACAAAAGACCGGCTCCGCCGATTGATCGAAAAGCTGCGCCGTGCCATCCCTGATATCGTCCTTCGTACAACACTGATAGTTGGATTTCCTGGAGAGACCGACCGTCAGTTCGCTGAGCTTCTGGACTTTATAAAGTGGGCCGCGTTTGACGCCCTTGGCTGTTTTCAATTTTACCCGGAGTCAGGCACCGGCGCGGCAAGAATGCCCGGTCAGATCGCACAGGCGGTAAAGCAGCATCGGCTGGAAAAGTTGATGCTGACCCAGCAAGAGATTGCCTTTGCCAAAAACAGAAACAGGATCGGCAATAAACTTACTTGCCTTGTTGACTCCGTTGGCGACAAGGGAACTGGCCGGGGACGCTTCTACGGCCAGGCGCCAAAGGTGGACAGCATCTGCATAATAGAACACTGCTCCGCAGCTCCCGGCCAGTTTATCAACGCCGAGGTCACTGGCACAGAAAACTACGACCTGATTGTCCGGCAAATTTAGCATTGAATTATATCCCAGAAAGGCTAAACTTTTCGCCATGGTTGAACTGGTCCCGAACATCTTGACGTTCTCCCGACTCGGCTTGACTGCTATTTTCCTAACTATGGTTCTCTACCTACCCTATGTTGAAAACAAAGCACTCTTTCTGGACATCGCTTTTGTCTTGTTCGTCATTGCGGGTATCACCGATCTGATCGATGGGCCCATCGCCAGAAAACTGGGCGTTGCCAGCAAGTTCGGCCGAATGAGCGACCCGCTGGTTGACAAAACCCTGATCTGCGGCACCTTTATTTGTTTTGCGATAATCGGCCAGCCAAAGCTCTTTGGCCTGCCCGGCAATGCCCTTAGGATTGTGCATTGGTCGATTGCAGGCATTTTGGTCCTGAGAGAGGCTTATGTAACCGTGCTGAGGCACGTCTGCGAAGCTCACGGCATAAATTTCGGCGCGGTGGCTTCCGGGAAAATAAAGATGTTTTTGCAGTCTTTTGCCATCGGCACAGTGCTTATTAAAATGGCCCACGTACAAACGGCGACCTGGGGACATTGGTTCACCACCGTGACGTTTGTGATTATGTTGGTGGTTACGGTTGTGTCGGGACTAACGGCAACCCGGCGAAGAAAGTCGCCGACGCTCTAAAGCTATGGCGACGGAGCGTTGAAGAAACTGCCGGAAGGAATAAGAGCATGAAAAATGGATCGTTCTCTACCAGTTGTGGCACGGCCATCTTGGCCGTGTTTCCACGGGCTGCAAGCCCGTGCCACTTCATTTCTCTGGGCATTGTGCTGTGGGCGTTGGTCGGTGTGGCACGGCCTTCCAGGCCGTGGACAGAAGTATTTATGCCGGTCGTGCCTGAAGGAAAAAAATGGAATCTGACCTGGAGCGATGAGTTCACCGGCACAAAAATTGACCAGTCTAAATGGGAGATTCTCGGCGACTGGAAACGGCGAGATGGCTATTGGGTCAAAGAGGACGCCTATCTGGACGGCAAAGGCAATTTGATGCTCCGCACGAAAAAAGATGGCGACCGGTACACATGCGGCGCCGTGCGCACCAGGAACAAGTTTGAACACAAATTCGGATACTGGGTCTGCCGGTGCCAGTTCCCAGAGCAGCCGGGGCACTGGCCGGCATTCTGGCTGCAAAACGATGGCGTTGGCAAAGTCGGAGATGAAGGCAAAGACGGGACCGAAATCGACATTATGGAATATCCCTGGCGCGACGACCGCCTCACCCAGAATCTGCACTGGGACGGCTACGGAAAAGAACACAAGCACGCTGGCAAGGATTCCACCATTCCCGGCCTGAGCGAAGGTTTCCACACATTTGCCCTTCACTGGAAGCCTGATGAATACGTCTTTTACGTTGACGGCAAAGAGACGTGGCGCACCAGCGCCGGCGGCGTTTCACAGGTGCCGCAGTTCATAAAATTGACCGAAGAAATCGGAAAATGGGGTGGTGACATAACAAAAGCAGAGCTGCCCGATTATTTTGTGGTGGACTATGTCCGGGTATATGACGAGGTAGATAAGGCCGAGCCGCCTGACCAGCAAGAAATCATTCGCAAGGCCGCCCACGTAACGCCCTCGCCGAGGCAGCTTGCCTGGCAGCAACGCGAGTTTATTGCGTTCATACATTTTGGCATCAATACTTTTACCGACAGGGAATGGGGCACCGGCAAAGAGGACCCCGAGCTGTTCAATCCCACCGCACTCGACGCCCGGCAGTGGGTTCGTGTCTGCAAAGAAGCCGGGATGAAAATGATAATCCTGACCGCCAAACACCATGACGGCTTTTGTCTTTGGCCCAGCAAGTATACCGAGCACTCGGTTAAAAACAGCCCGTGGCGCGACGGCAAAGGCGACGTTGTGCGGGAACTTGCTGACACCTGCCGCCAGGCGGGGCTTGCGATGGGCATATATCTATCGCCCTGGGACATGCACGAGCCTACCTACGGTGACACCGCCAAGTACAACGAGTTCTACAAAACCCAGTTGCGGGAACTGATGACAAACTACGGCCAAGTCGCCGAGGTTTGGTTCGACGGTGCTAAAGGACCGAACGCCAAGGATATGGAGTACGACTGGCCCGGATACTACGCGCTCGTGCGAGAGCTTCAGCCGAACGCGGTTATTTTCAATGGGCCTGATGTCCGCTGGGTCGGCAATGAGGCTGGCTACGCCCGCGAATCCGAGTGGAGCGTTATGAATAGAAACGACAAACCGTTCGAGTTTGTGAACCTCACGGCAAAGGATTTAGGCAGCATCAAAGCACTGGGCGCCGGTGAAAATCTGATCTGGTATCCGGCGGAAACGGATGTATCGATCCGGCCTGGATGGTTTTACCACGCAAGCCAGGACGACAAGGTAAAATCCCTCGAAAAGCTGCTCGATATTTATTTTAGCTCTGTGGGTCAAAACAGCGTTTTGTTGCTGAATATTCCGCCGGATTGGCGGGGCCTGATTCACGAAAACGACGCCCGACGCCTGCGCGAGCTGCGAAAAGTGCTGGATGAAATCTTCGACGAAAATGTTGCTCTGGGTGCAACCGCCCAAGCCTCGCACGTGCGCGACAACAATCCCAGCTATAGAGCGGACAAAATAGTAGATGGCAACAAGGATACTTACTGGAGCACCGATGATGGCACAACTACCGCCACAATCGAATTCGAGCTGGCTAAAAAGTCTACTTTCAATGTCGCTGAGCTTGCAGAATATATCAGAGTAGGCCAAAGGGTGGAAGAATTTACGCTTGAAGCCTGGGACGGCGCAACCTGGAAGGAATTCGCCCGCGCTACCACTATCGGCTACAAACGACTGTTGCGTTTTCACGATGTCACCGCTAAAAAAGTCCGCCTGCGGATCCTCATGTCCCGTGTATGCCCAACTATCTCCGAGTTCGGCTTATATTACGCCCAGCCGTGACTTCATGAGGTTCCAGGCCTATTTTATCGAAAATCTCGCCTTCTAATTCAAAAATGGCGGCATCAATCCGTTCGCTGTCAAGTTTGGCCTGGTTCGCACAATTCCGCCCAGGCACATTCCTTCTATGCGCCTCCTCCAATCGCTCCTTCAGAGGCACTATTCTGTCGTGCATCACCCTTTTGTCGGCGTAGTAAACTATTTTCTCCTCCCAGGTAACCGGCTTATCTTTCTCGTCCAGCAATGCGGCATATCTGTGCCTTTTTACGGCTAAGGCAAGCTCCGGATATTTGTCTTTTAGAAGCTCGTAAGCAGCCTCCTCATGGCAAAGCCTCTGAAATCTTGCTCTTAACTGTTGCCATTTTGCTCTGTCTTTATCCGTGATTGCCTGCCGGGACCTGTCGTAACCCCCGCGAAAGCGGGGGTCACAAATCCTCAAAAGATCATGCAGCAGACAGGCTCTATCGACCAGGTCCACATCTACCGACTCGCCCGCCTGATGTCTGGCGGGTAAACCTTTTTCTTTCAGCTTCGTTGCCAGGAAAACGCCCAGCCTGGCTACCGCCACGCTGTGTTCTCTGATGTGCAGCGGGACACCGAATTCGTCCATCAGCTCCAGACATTGCCGTCGTGTTGGCAGCTTACATTCTCTCATTTATTAGCTCAGCGACTTTTTTACCTGATTTCAACATTCCGCCAAAGATTGGTCCCATTCTCGGCAGATTATAGACATCGCACACCGCCATACCAGCCACGTAAAGGCCCGGAAAGACTTCGCCTGTTTTCTCCACGACTCCGGCTTCGGATGCCTCCACGTTCATGAAATACTCCTGCAGCTCCCTCGGAAACAGCTCCGGCTTTCTCTTTTTGAGCATACCCACAAGCTCAGCCGGGTGACCGGTAGCGTCAATTGTATACTTGGCACAGATGCAAAATGGGTCCACGTGCAGGCCAAGGCCTCGTGCGCTGGAACTATTCACGACGACGCCCATGGCGGTTTCCTGCTTTAGAACTATATCTTCAGCCTCGATTAAGTTGAATATCGCCGCTCCCGCCTTTTTTGCCGCATAAGCCAGGCCGGCGGCAAATTCTATGGCATCAGCTATATACAAGCGACCCTGCTTTCTTGTCGTTACGCCGATTTCATCCAAGATTTCTTTGTCCTGGAAGGTAACTACGTTGTAGCCTGCTGCCCCGCCCCAGATTCCGCCGCCTATGGAGAGCTTCTTTTCGACGATGGTGGTTTTGACCTTTGCTTTGGATAGATAATAGCCAGCCGCCAGGCCCGCCGGGCCTGCACCGACTATAACCACATCGTTCTCAAGATGCTCCGTGAGTTTCTTGCCGTACTCTGCAATAATTACTCGAGATATATCAGTCTCTATCATCTTTGTTTCCTTTTCCTGTATTTTCTTTGCCTTCCTTCGTGGGCATTATCGCGATCAGGTTCAAGGATGCAAGATATTCCCCTTGCCATTTTACAACCCTGTTTTTGCAAAGAAGTTCGCGTTCCTTCCAGCCGCCACGGAAATTGGGTTTGATTGGCTTTGTTTTTCATTAACCGCCGAGTTCGCAAAGAACACGGAGAAATAGGATAGAGAGCGTATTTCTCTATTGGACAGTCACTTACACAAATATCGCTCTTCTCTGCGTACTCAGCGTTCTCCGCGGTCAAAATGTAAAATTGGCTTTGTTTGGCTTTGTTTTTGCCGGACTCTGAAAGGGCAACTTTTTTCATAATCCTTTGTCTTTATTGATTTTGCGTTGATTTTGGCCTGATGAAAATTGGCTTTGTTTTGCATAAAACTCTGTGCAAATCGGCCTTATCTTGCCTAAAAAGCCCAAATCTCCCCTTTTCTCATATTTCTGCCTCCTATCTTCTGCCTACCGTCTTCTGCCTTCTGTCTCCTGTCTTCTGTGCTCTGATTCACTGTTATCCTGTTTCCCTAATTTTCCTATTCTGTCCTTCCTTCTTCGCTAAAGCTACGAAGGACAGGCTGTCTTCTGCCTTCTGCCTTCTGTTAGTATTGCGACTCTATTCAATTTAGTTATATATATATCATACACTGCGGGCGCTCGGCGTCAAGTGAATTCTTAACAAAAAAAGCCACAGAGGACACCGAGTTCACAGAGGTAAGAAAATAGAATAGTTCCTCTGAGTTCTCTGTGCTCTCTGTGGCAGGAAACACTTCGGTCAGGGCGTCACGGCCCGGTCGTAGATACGAACGTCATCAATCAGGCCGGAGAAGAAGCTGCCGGGCTCAAGGTCCTTGCTGGAGCCAGTTCTTCGCAACTTCTGCAAGGTCGAAGAAGTCTACCACACCGTCGTAGTTAACATCGCCGGCGAGCATAGCCCCGTGCTGTGCCAGGACCATCAAATCCTTAGAGTCTACGATGCCGTCGCCCCAGGGCATGGGCCCGATGTCATAGAGCGACTTGTCAGTGCCCCAGTTGAGTATCAGTGAACCCATATCCACACGGTCAACCTTGCCGTCGCCGTTGAAGTCCACGATGGGGAGGATCGGCGCTTTCCAAGTCCAAGTCGACATGTCGTCGTTGGGGTCGCAGAGGATGTACAGGGCGGAGCCATCGGCACTCACGAAGGGCGCATTCCAGCTCGTTCGGTTGACAATGGGTCCCAGATTTACCGCCGGCTGCCAAGGAGCAGAGCGGCTGGCCCGTCTCGCCACATAGCCGTCCCCCCAAGCGCTGAACCCGCCAGGGCGGCTGCTCCAGAAGAACATCAACAGCCCATCGGGTGAGAACGAGGCTTGGCAGTCCTGGCCGGGACTATTCACCGCCGGTCCGACATTGACCGAGTCGCCCCAGGGATCGTTCGTGGTCGCACGCGTGCTGACGTACATATCCCAACTGCCATATCCGCCCGGCCGGTCGGACATGAAGTAGAGTTCCAAGCCATCCGGCGACACCGAAGGGAGTCCCTCGTCGGACGATCCGTTCACCTTCGGGTCCAGGTTGGTCGGCAGACCCCAAGGGCTGGTTCGGGTCGCACGCCTGGTCACATAGAGATCACAGGCGCCGTACCCTCCGGGCCGGTCGGAGTGGAAATAGAGTTCCAGACCATCGGCGGAGATGAATGGGCACTTATCCCATTTCGCACCGTTCACAAGAGGCCCGAGATTCTCCGGAGGACCCCAGTCGTAGTCGTCCTCGACCGAGGCCCGTTTGCACGCCCAGATGTCCGACAGGCCATATCCGCCAGGGCGGTTGACCGCTTCGAAGTACACTTCCAACCCATCCGCGGAGAAACAGGTGATCCACTCGCTCGGTGGGTTGAGGAAAGGGAAATTAGATTGGATGTTCACCGGCTCGCCGAAGGTGAAATCCGCCCTGGCGGGCCCCACGCCGCCAAAGACAACAGCGCCCACAAATAGAAATAAAACCAACCTAATTTTTGAACCATTTAGCCATTCCATAAAAACCTTCCTTTCTGCCCTTATTGGACGGGATTTACAGGATTATCCTGTTATCCCGTCAAAACCATGGGCAAATAACGTTAAAAAACCGCACAAATGTCATTCCGACCGAAGTCCCGACAGAAGTGGGGACCCATTCGGCTACTCTCAGGGCAGGCTGCGTGGAGGAATCTGCCTGCAATGTAGAGCAAGCACAGTCCGTGGCCAGATGTCTCGATGCAGTTCACCCTGAGCGAAGTCGAACGGGCTCGAGATGACAACTAAAGAATTTCATTCCCACCATCCTCTCTGCCCTTACGGTACAAGAATAGAGTGCGCAAAACGCCACCTGCCAAATGTAGGCAGCGTAATAGGTAGCATCTGCAAAACTGATGGACAGCCTGCTCCTCACGTGACTAACAGCCTACATAGGCAAGCCAAAGATGTCAAGAAAATTATGGGACTTTTCTGCATTTGGATGTACGAACAATTTTAGCCAGCCGTCACAGTTAGACAAAAATTGGTACACCCTTAGCCAATTGGCAGAGAAATACGGCCATCCTAATTGACAGAATGACCCAGGGACATATTATACTGGCGCCGCCCGCGGTGGCATCGTGCTCGCTATTAAAGACCAGCTCAATATCCCGGTAAAATTTGTCGGCCTGGGCGAAAAACCTGAAGATATCGCAGAGTTCGACCCTGAAAAGTTCGTGGAGGCACTATTTGATTGACCCTGCAGGCTTCACAGCCCGGTCGTAGAACCTGTCCTGAGCGCAGCCGAATGGATGCGGACATCGTCGATCAGGCCGGTCCAGAAACTGCCTGCCTCAGAACCCTGTCAGCCAATGTTCAGCTAAAACCGCTACATCGTGAATATCGACCCTGCCGTCACCCCAGGGCATCGGGCCGATATCAACGGATGGTTCACTCCGGCCCCAGTATTGAGCTAATTTGGAAAAATCTTTGAGGTCTACAATTCCGTCACCGTTGAAGTCAGGCGTCGGGACAGAAAGCCCGGTGTCATATTCTTCCGTCTTAGTAACCATATTTAGGTTTGGATAATGACCACCAATTGCATAGATTTTATCTCCGATCGAACCTACAAAGTGTCCAAGTCGTTTTTGCTGCATTGGAGATTTTGTGGTCCATGTATCTGTAGCAGGATCATAGACTTCATTGGCTGTGCTGGCTTGCAGCATACTCGAACAACCACCAATTGCATAGATTTCTCCATCCACAACACAAGCACCCAAACTCCAGCGTTCCGTCGGCATATCTCGCTTGCGAGTCCAAGTATTCGTTGACGGATCATAGACTTCGACAAGTTTATAGGCAAACACCTGCCAGTCCTGTTTACATCCTCCAATCGCATAGATCTTTCCATCCACGACACAGGCAGAAAAGCCCTCTCGAGCCGTCGGCATGTCGGCCTTCCGCGTCCACGATTCGGTCATTGGATCATAGGCCATGACTGTCGAGATGGGCGGGTTCGACACGCTTGTCGTCCCGCCCATTAGATAAATCATATTGTCTACCACAGCGATGCCGCTGGTGCCGATAGCGTAAGGCATATCGGCTTTTTGGGTCCAGGCGCCTGTTTGCGGGTCATACAGAAAAACACTCTTGAAGGCCGAGGACCACACCCCAGAGCTTCCTCCAAAGACGTAGATCTTGCCATTGAACGTGCAGACTACGGGATAACATCGTGCTGATGGCATATTAGCCATCTTGGTCCATGTATTAACAAGTGGATCATACACTTCTACGGCCGATGTTGCGGATGAGTCACTCCGGCTTCCACCGATAACGTAGATTTTTTGATCTAAGACACATCCACCCACCCATGTTCTTGCGGTCGGTATATCGGCTTTGTACGTCCAGGTGTCCTCTGCTGCGGGAGCTAAGACAGCAAAGCTCAAAACGATGTTTAAGGCGAAAGCAATTTTTGAACAATCTTGCCATTTCATTTCACGCCTTCCTTTCTGCCCATTTGGGCAATAAATAAGGCTAGTGCAAAAAGGGATTGAGACGCTGCGACTGAACTAAATTGAGCAATGCGAAACGCCGCCGTTGCTCTGGGTCCGCCAACGCGCGGGCGAACATTTATACAGATGCCTGACCGCATGACTTGTCCTCCTCGAAACTAAAGAAATTATACACGCCGCGATCATAAAATGCCAAAACAATTGCAGGATTTTCGTGGATTTATCGGTCAAACCGAACCATTTGGATTGACAGCCCGGATGGGCAAGCCTATCATATCAAGAGAAATCGGATTGCTGTAGGGACGTCGCAAGTTATGGCAAATAAAGGATTTACGCATCTTCATCTGCACAGCCAGTATTCACTGTTAGATGGCGCGATAGTCTTCGATGAGCTGCTTAAACACTGTAAGAAACTCGCGATGGACTGCGTTGCAGTAACAGATCACGGCAACCTGTTCGGGGCAATCGAGTTTTACACAAAGGCCATCGCCGCACACATTAAGCCAATAATCGGCATCGAAGCTTATGTAGCTCCCGGCAGCAGGTTCGACAGGACCAAAACTACCATAGCCGACGCCGCACATCACCTGATTCTCCTGGCGGAAAGCCATATCGGCTATCAGAACCTATTGAAACTTGCGAGCGTTGGTTATACCGAAGGATTCTACTACCGCCCGCGAATAGACAAAGAAATTCTCGCCCAGTTGAACGAAGGATTGCTGGCCGCATCAGGATGTCTAAAAGGCGAGATTGCGATGGCTCTTTCCAACGGCGACGAAAAGACTGCAAAAACAGCCGCCGAGAGTTATCTAAAGATTTTCGGCGCCGATAGATTCTTCATCGAGATTCAGCATCACCAAGGCGAGGACCCAAATATCTGCCAGGCGTTAATCGACCTTGCCCAGAAAATGGGCCTGGGTCTGGTAGCCACCAATGACGTGCACTTTTTGCGGGAAGACGACCACGAAGCGCATAACTGCCTCTGCGCCATAAGCACCGGCAAAAGGGCTGACGCCCCCGACAGAATGATTTATCCGCCGGATGTTTTCTTAAAAAGCCCCGAGCAAATGCGCCAACTCTTTCCCCAGAACGCCGAGGCTTGCGATAACACGCTGACGATTGCGGAACGCTGCAACGTTGAGCTTGACCTAAAAAAACGCCATGCACCGCGATTCGCGCCTCCCGACGGCAGCACCGCCGAAGATTTCCTCACCAAACTTTGCTACGAAGGGGCAAAGCATCGCTACGGCCAAATTAGCGACCAGGTGAAAAGCCGGCTCGACAGGGAATTGGAGGTGATCGAATCAAAGGGATTTGCCAGCTATTTTCTGATTGTCTGGGACTTCTGCAAATACGCCCACGAGAATAATATCCCGATCGGCGCAAGAGGCAGCGGTGTAGGCACAGTTGTAGGATACTGCCTGGGGTTGTGCGATGTCGATCCGATCCGATACGACCTGCTATTCGAGCGGTTTATGGACCCCGAGCGTAACGAGATGCCTGACATTGACATCGACATCTGCCAGACTCACCGGGGCCAAATCATCGACTACGTCCGGCGAAAATATGGGCATGTCGCTCAGATCATAACCTTCGGGACTATGAAGGCCCGCGCTGTAATCCGTGACATCTGCAGGGTGCTGGGCGTGCCGCTGGCGGAGGCCGACAGATTAGCCAAGCTCGTACCCTTCTCGCTGGATATGACGCTGGATAAAGCCCTTAGCAGCGAGCCGCAGTTGAAACAGGCATACGAACAAAGCGAGCAGACCAGGAAAGTAATTGACATCTGCAAAAAGCTCGAGGGTCTTGCCCGACATGCATCGGTTCACGCCGCCGGAGTCGTTATCGCCGATGAGCCGCTGACCAATTTTGTGCCGCTTTATAAAGCCTCTGGCTCCGATGACGTCATAACTCAGTACGAAGGCCCTATGGTCGAAAAGGTAGGGCTTTTGAAAATGGACTTTCTGGGCCTCAAAACTCTCAGTGTTCTGGAGCGTGCCCGCCAACTGGTCGAAGAGATTCACAGTGTGGCAATCGACCTGGAGAAACTCGACCCTGCCGACCCGAAGGTTTTTGAGCTGTTTTCGGCCGGCAGAACTAAGGGCGTCTTTCAATTTGAATCGGCAGGGATGCAGAACATGCTGATTCAAATGAAGCCGGACAGGATCGAGGACCTGATAGCGGCCAATGCACTGTATCGGCCGGGCCCGATGATACTAATTCCCGACTACATCGACCGAAAGCACGGCACAAAATGGCGCCTGCCGCATCCGATTATGCACGAAATCCTGGACGAAACATACGGCATTATGGTGTATCAGGAACAGGTAATGCAAATCTGCAACCGGCTCGGTGACATACCGCTGCGGGAGGCGTACGCCCTGATAAAGGCGATAAGCAAAAAGAAAGCCAAGGTCATCGCCAAGGAGAGAGAGCGATTTGTTGCCGGGTGCGTCGAGAAGGGCCTAAAAGCCGAACAGGCTGGGCAGATTTTCGAGCTTATCGAACGATTCGCCGGCTACGGCTTCAATAAAAGTCACTCGACCCGCTACGCCTTCATCGCCTTTCAGACCGCCTATATGAAAGCGCATTGGCCGATGGAATTTATGGCGGCACTACTTACCTTTGAAATCGACAACACCGATAAGGTGGTGGAGTACATCAATGAATGTGGCGAAATGAGCATCGAAGTCACCGCGCCTGATATTAACGAAAGCGGCGTCTATTTCACGCCGGTCTATAAAGAAAGTGACGGCCAGAAGAAAGGCCTAATACGTTTCGGCCTGGCGGCGGTCAAAGGCGCCAGCGAAAAGGCAGTCGAGCATATTATAAAGGTGCGGGAAAAGATAGGCCGATTCGAGAGCCTGTTCCATTTCTGCGAAAATGTCGATCTAAGAGCCGCCAACAAACAAACCGTCGAATCGCTGATAAAGGCCGGGGCCTTTGACCGGCTCGGCGGAAACCGTGCCCAGATGACAGTAGGGCTGGAAAAAGCTATGGAAATCGGCGCCGGCCTTCAGGCGGATAAACAAAACGGCCAGATGAGTTTCTTCGGGCAAACAATCGGCGGTCCCGACTACTCGCAGGACCATAAACGGCTGCCCGATGTGCCACCCTGGCCGGAGCCGCAAATGCTCGCCTACGAAAAGCAGGTGCTCGGCTTTTATGTTACCAGCAACCCGCTCAGCCATCACGCTGAAACCATAAACCTGTATTCGACGCACAATAGTTTGCAGTTAGCCGATGCCGGCGAAGGCCGCCAAATCGTCATCGGCGGAATGATCGCCAAAATCAGATACAACCTGACAAAGAGCGGGCGAAATGCCGGGGCAAAAATGGCGGTCTTTATCCTGGAGGACCTGCAGGGCCAGGTCGAAGTGGTGATGTTTCCGGATGCGCTGAATAGATACGGCAGCGCTCTAATTCAGGATACGATTGTTTTTGTTAAAGGCAAGCTCGATCTGCGAAGGGAGAAACCCAATATCATTGCAGTTGAATTGATAACGCTGGACGAGGTTAGAGAAAAATTGGCTGCCCAGGTCAAGATTCGGCTGGATGCCAAAGATGTTACCAAGGAAAAGGTCGCTCTCATAAGGAGCATTTGCCAGGCTCACAAAGGCAAAAGTCCCGTTTATGTCGCGTTAAGAACCGACAAAGGCCGGGTTTACGCCGCCGCCGACAAGGAGCTTTCTGTCAACCCGAACGTGGACTTCTGCCGAAAAATGAAGCAACTTTTAGGCGAAGAGAACTTCCAGTTGGCAAGGTGACATCTGTAGGTGTCATCCTGAGTCCGCCTATAGCGGACGAAGGATCTGCCTTTAGGAAATAAAAATTATGTGGCTGCCAAAAAATGAAAGAAGATTATTAAGCTACTACCAATCACAAGTGGGTGGCGCTGGTATATGTCAAAAAGACTCCTTTGAGCTTGAGAATGCATTATGTAAAAAGGGGAAGCACGTAAAAAATCAGATCGATGAAAAATACGTTATGAATGTGATTAAGACTTTGCAAAAATGTGGCCTCATTAGGAGCCCACGAAAGGTGCGCGAAACCGGTCAGATAGAGGTTGAATTGACTCAGGAAGCAATAAACCTCGGTAGGAAGTACAGTTCCTGGTGGTTTCGCAGCAACTTATGGTATGCAGAGTACATAAAAAACACTTGGATTTGGCTCGTCGTTAGTTTTGTCTCAGGAATTATTGCGACGTTATTAGCGCAGTTATTGTTAAGAGTCATTGTCTGAAAAGCAAATTTTTCAGGTATATTTATTGCTCTTTGATAGGCACGGCGGCTGCCGAAAAAAATATGGCCCGAAATTGCTTTGCAGGAAACCTGGTAGATGGTCATTCCGAGCGAGCCAAAGGCGAGTCGAGGAATCTGCTTTAGTAGACCCCTCGACTCCGCTCGGGGTGACAACTGCCCGCAGAATGGAAGTCCATCAGTTGACCTATTCGGAACGATAGTTTAGGGCAGTGCGTGTTGTGGTGATTACTATGAATTGGATACCGGCAGACACGACTATTGAAGCTGCGAGAAAGCAGTTTGAGATTCTCCAGAATATGACTGGCGAGCAACGCATGGAAATTGCTTTTGAATTGAGCGACAAAGCACGTCAGGAACTAACCGCGGACATAAAGAAAGAAAATCCTGATTTCACAGAGCAGCAAGTCAAACTTGAAATAATCCGAAGATGCTACGGTGAAAAACTTGCTCAGGAAGTCGCAGCCGCTAAAGGTTGGAAATAATGAATCAGAAAAAATCCGGTGGGGTGAACCACACCCTACAAGGTAAATTTATCGTTCTTGATGGGCCGGATGGCTGTGGAAAAACTACGCAGGCCAGGCTCCTGGTCGAATGGCTGCAAAAGCAAGGCGTGCCAACTGTTAGTTTCCGCGACCCCGGCGATACCGCTATCGGCGAAAAAATAAGACAAATCCTGCTCAGCCCCGAGCACGCCGCGATGAGCACACCGGCAGAAGTTCTGCTGTATATGGCTGCAAGAGCGCAGCTCTGGACAGAAAAAATCGCACCGGCTCTGGCGGCAAACAAATGTGTGGTCCTCGACAGATGGCTTTCGAGCACCTGCGCGTATCAGGGCTACGCCGGCGGCTTCGGAATGGATAAAGTAATAAAAATCGCTGGAGAATGTCTTGAAAGGGTCTGGCCTGACCTTACTATTGTGCTCGACGTTAACGCGAAAACCGGTTTGAGTAGACTCCACAGGCAATTTGACAGAATGGAGCAGAAGGGCGACAGTTATCATGAAAAAGTCCGGCAGGGATTTTTGCTGCTGGCAAAAAAACGCGAGAACTTTGCGGTGATTGATGCGACCGGCGATATTGAAACAGTCCACAAAAAGGTGACAGGAGTAGTTGAAGCATCCTCAGCCACAGATTTCACAGATTACACTGAATCAAAATAGCTTTTCTACAAAAATGGTTGAATACAAACACAAGGAGTTAACCAGCGCCATTATTAACGCAGCTCATGCTGTCCACAATAAACTTGGCTACGGATTCTTGGAGAAAGTATACCATAAATCGCTGCTCATAGAGCTAAGCAAAAGAGGTTACCATGCAGAGATTGAAAAGCCTATCCACGTTCGCTATGACAATCAGCTTGTTGGCGAGTTTTTTGCCGACCTTTTGGTTGAAGATAAAGTCGTAGTTGAAGTCAAGGCTGTTGACAGGTATACGAGCGTTTTCGAAGCGCAATTATTAAATTACCTAAAGGCAGCGGGACTTGAAGTAGGCTTGATAATCAATTTTGGCCCGTCCGCAGAGGTCAAACGTATGGTCTTATGATAAGAAAGTGTACCTGAGAAATCTGTGTAATCTGTGGCTGATTCGTATGTCACTAAGACAAGTTTTCTGCCAGGATAAAGCAATCGGCACATTGCAAAGGGCTTTTTCAGCCGGCAAGGTGCCGCACGCCTATATCTTTGCCGGTGCGGAAGGCGTCGGCAAACTTAAGACTGCCCGCGAGTGGGCCAAGCTGCTTCTGTGTAAAAACCCTGTCATCGAAAATGACTTTGCCGATAGCTGCGGCCTCTGTCAATCCTGCAAATTGTTTGAAGCCGGCTCACATCCGGACTTCCACCACATTTACAAGGAATTAGTAGAATTCACCAAAGAGCCTAAGGGCAGTAAAACGCCGGTCGATCTGCGTATCGATGTCATTCGAGAGTTTCTGATTGAGAAAGTGTTCACCAAGCCAACGCTTTCGCAAAGAAAGGTGTTCGTCGTCGGCGAGGCCGAAAAACTAAACGCCAGCTCGCAGAATGCGCTTTTGAAGGTGCTGGAAGAGCCGCCCGAATACTGCTGCATTATCCTTCTGTGCACGCGGATGGAGAAACTCTTGCCCACCACCAAATCCAGGTGCCAGACCGTGCGCTTCGGTCCTATCGACCAAGTTAGGATAATCGAAAAGCTAAGAGAAATGCACACGGAGCAAAAACAGGCTCAATATTTTGCCCGCCTTTCGCAGGGTAGTTTAGGCACAGCCTGCCAGTGGGCGCAACTTGAGCTGGCCGGTGCAAATCTGTACCGGATCAAGACGGAGCTGCTGCGAGGTTTAGCCAGGCTCGATCTTGCCGATGCGCTGGAGCTGGCCGAGCAGTTTCTGGACGCCAGTAAGAAAATCGCCGCCATCTGGAGCGAGCTTGACCCGGCTACCAGCAAGAGCGATATCAACCGAAGAGCTCAAAAAACACTTATTCAGATAATCATATCTGCGCTGCATGATGCTATGAAACTCAATGTCACGCCAGCAGCACCGGCTTTCAACTTTGACCAAGAAGGCCAGATAAATGAACTTGCCGGTCGCTTCGGGCCGGAACAAGCTGCCCAGAAAATTGCCGACTGTTACACGAGCCTGCGCTGGATCGAGTCTGCCGTCAACGAAAAGCTTGTTTTCGAGCAGCTATTGCTGAACCTGGTTAGCCCTGATATAATCCAGGTCGACCATTAGCGCTCGTTTAGCCGTCGCCGCCACGGCGACGAGTGAATGTCAGCCGAGCGAGGTAAGGCTAAGAACAACGTCGGCCATTTTAGTTCAGACGGAGTAGTAGGTAGTTTGTATGACAGAGCCAACAGCAACAAAGCCAAAGCAGACAAGGAGCAGCAAATATATGCTGGTCCGCTACGGGCGGATGAGCAACCTGGGCCTGTTCGAGCACAACGAAACCAGGATACCCAGGACTATCACCCGCGTAGTGGTGAAAACCGAGAAAGGCCTCGAATTAGGCTACCTGGTAGGCCAGCTCACCTGCTACAAAGAGGGACGATTCAAGTTCAGTGACGAGCGAATAAAAAAGTACTTCGAAGATAGCGGCATTGATTTTGCCTATGACCAGGGCGGTAAATTCGTCCGCTACGCAACGGCTGCGGATATAAACGAAGAGCAGCACCTTCAGAAAATCACTAAAGAAGAGATAGACTGCTGCAAGCGCTTCATTAAAGAAATGAATCTGTCCATGAAGATAGTTGACGCAGAACATATCTTTGGCGGCGAACGCATCGTCTTCTACTTCATGGCCGACGGCCGCGTGGATTTTCGCGAGCTGGTAAAAAACCTCGCCCACGAATATCAGACCAGAATCGAAATGCGCCAAATCGGCTCGCGAGACGAAGCCAAGCTGCTTGGGGACGTCGAAAGCTGCGGACAGGAATGCTGCTGCATAAGATTTCTCAAAATGTTGAAGCCCGTCAATATGCGGATGGCTAAGATGCAGAAGGCAACCCTCGACCCTTCAAAAATATCCGGCTATTGCGGAAGACTGAAGTGCTGCCTGCGATATGAAGATCAAACCTACACCGAGCTTAAAAGACATCTGCCCAGGAAAAATACCAAGGTCAAGACAAAAGACGGCCAGGGCAAAGTTGTCGACACCCAGATATTAACTCAACTGGTTGTGGTCGAATACGATAACGGCGAAAAAGCCGCTATGCCCGTCGATGAGATCGAGATAATTCCTTCGACCGAAGCCGCACAGGACATACAAGACGATACCGCAGACAAGGATGAGCAAGACAACGAGCAATAGCCATTGAGGGAAAAATGGCCCGCAAGATCATCGTAACGTCGGCTTTGCCTTACGCGAACGGCCCAATACACATAGGGCATCTGGTCGAGTATTTGCAAACCGATATCTGGGTGCGCTTTCAGAAGATGTGCGGCAATCAGTGCCTGTACTTCTGCGCCGATGACACTCACGGCACTCCCATTATGATTAGTGCCCGCGCAGCCGGCATCAGCCCCGAAAAGATGATCGAGCAGATGCACAAGGAGCACGTGGCGGATTTCGACAGCTTTTACATCGAGTTCGATAATTACTACACCACACATTCGCCGGAGAATAAGTATCTTAGCGAACTTATCTTCAGTCGCTTGAATGAGGCCGGCTCAATTACCAAGCGAGACGTTGAACAGACCTACTGCGAAAACTGCAAAATGTCCCTGCCCGATAGATTTGTTCGCGGCACGTGCCCGCGCTGCAAAGCAGAGGACCAATACGGCGACTCCTGCGAAGTATGCAGCGCCACCTATGAGCCGCGGGAGCTGATTAATCCATATTGCGCGACTTGTGGAACGCCGCCCGTTCTGAAAACATCGCAGCACTACTTTTTCAAACTGGCCGACTACGAACAAAAGCTAAGAGAGCTTATCACCGGCGGCCATACCCAAAAATCGGTGGCCAACAAGCTGGACGAATGGTTCAAGGCTGGCCTGAAAGACTGGGACATATCACGCGATGGACCGTATTTCGGCTTCAAAATACCGGGCGAAGAAAATAAATACTTCTATGTCTGGCTGGATGCTCCTATCTGCTATATAGCCTCGGCTAAGAATTACTGCGATAAGAACAGCCTCGACTTCGAGCAACTCTGGAACGGCAGCCAGTACGAGCTATACCACTTCATCGGCAAAGACATAATGTACTTTCACGCCCTGTTCTGGCCGGCGATGCTGATGGGCGCCGGGTTCAAAACCGCCAATAAGCTTTTTGTGCACGGGTTCTTGACCGTCAACGGCGAAAAAATGAGCAAGTCTCGCGGCACGTTTATCAATGCCAGGACCTACTTGAAGTGCCTGGACCCGGAGTTCCTGCGCTACTACTACGCCAGCAAGCTCACCGACGGCATCGACGACATAGACCTGAGCACGGAAGATTTCATCAACAAAACCAATGCCGACCTGGTAGGCAAATTCGCAAACCTGGCTTCACGCTCCGGGCCGATGCTGGTGGAAAAATTGGATGCCCTGCTTGGCCGACTGGACAATCAAGGCGCCGAGCTTATTAAAAAGCTCACCGCCGAAAGGCAGAATATTATTGACGACTACGAGAGTCTTAAATTTGCCGCGGTCGTGCGAACGATTGCAGCCCTTGCCGACGAAGCGAACCGCTACGTCGAGCAGAATCAGCCGTGGGTGACCGTGAAAACCGACCCGGAAAAAACGCGGACTACGCTGACAGCCGTAATAAACGCGGTGCGCATCCTGACAATCTATCTAAAGCCGATTCTTCCCAAATTTGCCGAGAAGGTGGAAAAATTCCTGAACGTCGGTAAACTTGAGTTCGCAGATGTCGAAACGCGCCTGGAAAATCACAGGATAAACGTTTTTGAACGATTGTTCGAAAGGATCGATGGAAAGCAGGTAGATGCAATGATGGAAGAAAGCAAGCAAGCCCAGAGCGCCAGGCCGGCGCCGGTTCAAGCACCGTCTAGTGAGCCGTTCAAATCTGAATGCTCGATCGAAGATTTTGGAAAGATCGACCTGAGAATCGCTAAGGTACTGAAGGCAGAAAAGGTCGAAGGCGCCGACAAATTGCTGCGTCTTGAACTGGATGTAGGAGGCCCACGAAAAACGTGTTTGGCCGCGATGGCCCAGGCGTATAGTCCGGAAGAGCTGACCAACAGAACTGTA
>Ga0299912_10000515_pt1 | contig 32737 bp, 28 predicted proteins | sample RVTome_2_FD_207667 | JGI IMG/M metagenome (GOLD analysis project Ga0299912, IMG submission 207667) | Soil microbial communities from uranium-contaminated site in the Upper Colorado River Basin, Wyoming, United States - RVT95D214 (version 2) ... | reverse complement strand
ATGGCAAGTGTAAGCAATATCGAGGTCTCAGCAAGAAGGTCATAGATTCTAAATACTATTACGACTCAACATTCTCGTGGGCAGATGATTTTATCCAGCGATGTGCAAATGGTGGTAATACCAGTAATCTTTCTATGTGGCGACAGGTCGGGACAAATCATCATATCGTGAAGGTAACTCAGGACATCGCCAGTTTCTACGCTTCTTAAAATACTCTCTGATGAATTTTCGTAACTCAGAAATTTTTATTGTGTTTACCAGGTGCTTATATAATACTGCACGAGGCTGGCGAAGAATTTTTGGTGGCAGTTTTTTTTGGAATAAAATCTCTGCTGCTTCATTACGCCACAGTAATTGTGCTATGGATATTGGGTCGATGTTCTTATTCGTCTGAGCCTCGCGGACTATATTAAAATTGACAGCGCCTCTTGGACCTTTTATAGATACTATTACTCCCCACCATTCAGGAATATAGTTCTGAATAGATTTGATATAACGGTCACCTACAATTATGGAAACTTTATCAAAAACTGCATTATATGACTTAACTTGTTCCTCAAGCCTGCGGAGCGAATCATTGTTGCTCTTAATCTCATAGCCAACGAACTGTCCATTGACTACGGCAATATCTGCTCGACATTTCCCATGATTTAGGCCAAGCTCATCAATGACAAGCGTATCTTTTTGAGCATGTTGCCGTCGCAGTCTTTTCTTATGGAAGTTTTGTCTAATCTCTATATCATTCATGACATACCACTTCATTAATAACGACCGAGATTTTTTGAATAATCATATACAAATTCAAAATTCAAAATCAATAACTTTTCTAATTTTACGCTTTTGCTCTTTGGTTAATTTGCAGAACCGAACTAACGGTACTACTCGGCAAACTTTATCCTGCGGCGTTAATTATTTTACGCGATATTCAAGAGACTAATCACGAGTCAGAAGCAATCCCTACGTTCGCGGAGATAGACTTGCCTCTAGGGAGCGAGAGGATTTACGCAGACTTGTGGTCCAAGAAGCCTTCGAGCTTGCGGGCACGGACCGGGTGCTGCAACTTCCGTATCGCTTTGGCCTCGACCTGCCGGACACGCTCACGAGTGACTTTGAAGATTCTGCCAACTTCCTCCAGCGTATAGGTGTAGCCATCGCCGATGCCGTAGCGCAGCTTAATAATCTCCCGCTCGCGATAGGAAAGCGTTTTCAAAACGATATCAATTCTCTCCTTGAGCATCTCCTGGGTAGCTGAGGCGACCGGCGAATCAACCTGGTCGTCTTCAATGAAATCGCCGAAATAACTGTCCTCGCTCTCGCCAATCGGCCTATCCAGACTGATCGGATGCTTGGATATATTGAGCACTCTGCGGGTCTCTTCCACGCTCATATCGGCTTCGGTGGCGATTTCTTCAACGGTAGCCTCTCTGCCCAGCTCCTGATGCAAGATTTTGCCGGCGGCTCGAAGCCGACTCATCGTCTCTATCATGTGCACCGGAATGCGAATAGTCCTCGCATGGTCGGCGATGGCACGAGTAATCGCCTGGCGAATCCACCAGGTTGCGTAGGTGCTGAATTTGTAGCCCCTGAGGTATTCATATTTATCGACGGCCCGCATCAAGCCGGTATTGCCTTCCTGAATCAAATCCAAAAAACTTAATCCCCGGTTGCGATATTTCTTGGCGATAGAGACAACCAGCCGGAGGTTGGCACTGGAGAGAGTCCGCTTTGCGTTTTCATACTGAGCAAAAACTCTGTCTATCACCCGCAGTCTTTTCTCCAGCAGTTTTGGGATTTCCACCACCAGTTCCTGCAGGCCGGATAGTTCTTGCTTGACGGCCTCGATATCTTCGGAAGTCATCTGGTTATTGACGCCGGCCTCGATGGTCTGCTCCAGTTGTCGCATCTTCTGGCAGATGCCGTGCAGCTTATTTCGCATCGCCTGGATTCTGCTGGTGCGCAGGCTAAGCTCTTCGAGCAGCGTGGCGATTTTGCGCCGGTTTCGGTGTATTCGCTTCAGGTACGGTTTGGCAGCGGAGGTGTCCTGGGTCTCGATTGACTTCTTAAAAAGGCTCTGGTTGATTTTGAGCAGCTTGTTTACGGTCGTGATGTTCTCGGGCAATCGCTTCCTGATAACATTTTTTGTAAGGTGCGGTGTCGTTCCAGTCTTGACCGTTCGGTCAAACGACATGGTGCCATCGTGTACTTGCTGCAGCAGATCGATCGCATTTCTGGCGCAGTAGTCACATTGCAGCATCTTTCTGCGAAAAGCCATCCGAGTTATCTCAATTTTTCTAGCCAGCGAGATTTCGTCTTCTCTGACCAGCAGCGGTATTTGGCCCATTTGCGTTAGATACATGCGGATGGGGTCGTCAATGCGGCGTGAAATTTCACCTTCGATCAGCTCTTTCTCGAGCAGCTCGTCCTCCTGAATCTGGTCTTCTACAGCTCCTGCTTCCTCTTCCAAAGGCTCTCGCGGCTCTTCAAACTCCTCCTCTGTCTTGCCCAGTTCTGAAGATTCCACATCCTCTTTGTCGAGCAAACTAATCCCCATTTCATCCAACGTTGCCAGCAGCCCGTCCAAACGACCTGGACTAATAGCCTCATCAGGCAACTCCTTGTTCATCTCCTCGTATGTAAGGAATCCCTTTTTCTCGCCCTTTTCGATAAGGCTTTTTATCCGCTGCTCAGCGCTTTCGCTGGCGGCGCGGGCAGAGCCTTCATTGGGCTGCATTTGTTCAGGAGCATTCGCCTTGTCTATATTATTCATATCTTTTGCCACTACCGGAACCTCTTAGGGCTCTTGAGCAAACGTACTCGCAGCCCCTTGCAACTATCGGCTTTACGCTATTTTACGGTTACTATCGGCAATTGTTCACTCCACCATTCCCACGTTGTGACGGTTTTGCTTGCCCGTATGTTTATGAACACAGCGCAGAAAGCCGGTTTGATCCTGCGATGCTTTTACCTGCTCCTTTTCTTTCTGAGCCTCATATCGCTGAAGCACATCCAGAGCCCCTGCTAGGCGACTCTGGAAGTTGCCCTTCTGTTGCCCAGCGTCTGCTAACTCGGCGATACATTTACCTAGTTCGACCGATTCAGCTTTTGCCAAGACTGCCTTCAGCGGGGCGTCAATATCGGCACTTAGCGTCTCAAACAGTATCTGGGCCGTTTGCCTCAATATCGGTACATCGAAGGTTTCTGCTGTAGTTTTCTGCTTTACAGCCTCAAACAGTTTCGGCTCATTCAGCAAAACCTCAAGGACCTCGCGCTGCGCTGCAGCAGAAAGGCCCTGGCCGTAATCTACGGGCGGCTCGTTGGGTCTATCCTGGTCGTTTCTTCGGGCTCTGGCCAGCCTGCCGACCCTTCTTCGCAGCTCGGCGTTTATCTCTTTACTGCCCAGGCCGATAATCCCGGCAAGCCGATTCACCAGCAGCCCCGTGTCTATGGTAGACAAATTGCCCGCCCATAAGCCGGTAGCTATCGCGTGCAAAAACTCCTCGACCGCTAATTTTCTGCCGACAAGAGTATCATCGCTGCCGAAACTGCCGACCAGCCGGTTCCACTTAAACTCCAAAACGTCGACCGCTTCGGCCACCAACTGCTGGAACGCTTCCTTTCCCGCAGCCAACAGAAAGTCGCAGGGGTCCTTTCCCTGCGGCACGGAGGCCAGCTTGATGTCTATATGCTGCGACAGGCAAACCTCCAGCGCCCTGTTGGCCGCTTCAATGCCCGCAGCATCACTGTCGAAGATCAAGACTACTTTTTTCGCGTATCGGCGTAAGATTCGCCCATGCCCGTCGGTGAAACTCGTTCCCAGAGCGGCAACGACATTGCTGCATCCGAACTGGTGCGCCATTATGCAGTCGGTGTAACCTTCGACCACAACCGCCACGCCCGTCGATACAATCTCGTGCCGGGCCTGCTCCAGACCGTAAAGGCAATTGCTCTTGTCAAATAGCGGCGTGGCCGGCGAGTTTATGTATTTAGCGCCTTCGCCCTCCAGAACCCGACCGCCGAAGCCGATTACCCTGCCCGTGACATCGGTAATCGTAAACATCAGGCGATTTACGAATTTATCCTGATTCTGCGCGGTGACTAAACCAGCTTGTTCCAGCAGTCTGGCCGGGATATTCCTGGCCTTTGCGGCTCTGAATAAACCGTCTTGCGCATCACTGGCTAAGCCTATCTGCCATTTTCTGACACTTTCGGGCGTTATTTGCCTTTGGGCAATGTAATCGCGAGCGGCCTTACCCTTGTTTTGGTCGGCCAGATTCTGCTGGAAGTATTTAGCCGCCCAGGCGTTGGCCCTAGCAAGCGTATTCGGGTCAACATCTGTCGATACCTGGCTGGTGCCCTTGACAAATTTGGCAGGCTTTAATTTTATGCCCGCGCGGTCGGCTAATCTTTGCACAGCCTGCGGGAAGGTCAGATTTTCCCGCATCTGGATAAACGTAAAGATTCCGCCGCCAGCCCCGCAGGCAAAACACTTGTATATCTGCTTGGCCGGATTGACATTCAGACTCGGACGATGGTCGTCATGGAACGGGCACAGCCCGATCATCTCCCTGCCTTTTCTTTTCAGGCTGACGTGCTCGCCTATTATGTCAACGATGTCGCTCGCCTGCTGAACCTGATTAATTATTGCCTGGTCGAATGCTCCGGATATTGCCACTTGCCCTATGGCCTCCTTTTCGCATCCTGCGTTTGGATTTCTCTCCCGCTCCTAATATTTTTACCGTTTAGTACGGCTTCGAGTTCGTTTTGACCCACCTCGATCTGCGGGCTACTGACGAGATTACCACATATATAAGGCCCAAGAACTGGGAAAGTCAAGTCGCCGCAAAAAACCCGGCTTTCAGCCCCATTAAGGGCGATTCTCGCTCTTTCGGACACCTGGTGAAATAAGACACGTGGCGCTGGTCGATGCCGGACGCTCGATGCCAGATGAGTCGGCCTGTTATTCCCGCGCCGGCGGGAATCCAATCATGTAGGGTATGCTGTGCATACCAAAAAGTCTGTGCATACCCAAAACCATCTCAATTTCGCACACCAAATTGTTATTCTCCGACACTGCTTTGAATATCGCGGAAATCCGGTTTTTGTACGCCTTGTTTCTCGCAATCGCATAGCCAATCGATTTTGTAATATCCTTCTCGTACCCATCGGTGGAAACTGGAATACGGCCATACGTGCGGGCAGCTCGCAAGATTGTGTTTGACCGGATTGTAATGAATGTAATTGACGTGCCTGATCAAGTCATCTTCGCTCCTTATGGTATGCTCCCAGAACCGTCTCTGCCACACGCCTCTCTCTCGCAGCTTGCCCCGATATGCTGGAATGGCTCCTTCTCGAGCGCCTGCTTTTGCCAGGATTGAGTAAACGCTTTCTTTATGCAGGACCAGCGGAGGGAGTAATCTGCATCGTCCTCGGGTAGTCTCCATACACAATGCAGATGGTAGAAGGTCTGCTGACAATGATGGTTAAACCGGCTCAGGATTTATCGTCAATTAGGGCGATGGCGTGTTACGTAGTACTGTAATAGTAAGCTTCTTCTTCCTCAAAATACGGTTCTTCTCGAAGCGTTTCCGACCTTGAAGATGGGATGGCAGCTTGTTCAATCTTTGCGTACTTGCCTTCCTTAGTTCTTTTCAGAAAGGTCAGCAGCATTTTCTCTTTTTCCACTATTTGCTTTTTGTCCATTTTCCTTCTCATTTGCTAATATAATTTTTCGGCCAGATACTACTTCGACTTGATTTTTTATGCCTACAAGGTCAATTTCAAAACCACAAGCGCATTTAATTTTAGCATCTTTGGGAAACGGAGTCAATCCTTTTTTTCTACAGTCTGAATCAATTTGGGGATTAGGGGCAAACATTGCATAAATTCGGTGCTTAACCCCACATTTTGGGCACTGCTGTTCAATTTTTACTACATCTGGTTGTTTTCCTGTAGGAATCCTTATGGGTGGTCCAACCATGACAGCCTGTTTGAATATTTTGTGGTCTTGAGTTGCAAATATTTTATAAATTGCCGTATTATCAAAAAGCAAATGAAAAACAGTTTGAATCCTATATACAGTTTCTGCCAATTCAGGATTATCGTCTACGTGCACTATTCTTAATTTAATATCTTCACTTTCCAAGTCTGGAATTTTTATCGACCTTCCGTGTGACCGCCATTTAGTACGGCCTATCAGTTTAGTCGCAATATCCCTCGCCCTCGATACTTTCATTTCATCGGTTACGGGTAATTTTTGTGTCTCCGTGATATTCCAATTCTTGAATTTGTATTTTGGCAACCAATCTACTACTAAATCTTCTGCGAACTTCATCGCGTGGAATGCTGCCCCCAATTCGCCAGGACTAATTTGTGCTATCATTTTTGCATCAAACGGATTGAGTGTATCCTTTTCCTTTGCCTCTTCCCTCTTTTCCTCAACCCACTCCATATAGTCATATGCCGATACCACTGAACGACCAACCTTTATTTGAGCATCAATAGGCCCTAAACTCCCTGTCTCAGTCATCAGTATTTCATTACCGGATAAGACAATAATTGTACCAGCGCTTTTGGCCTCCCCGCAGACCACAAAGGACACAGTATCAAAATTATCGTGCAAGAATCTAACTATTTCTTCAGCGGTTTCGCCGCTACCGCCGCGAGTTTCAATATACACATCGACTTTCGGGCGACCTTTTTGGCTTGATAATAAATCACGAATTTTATAAAAGTCCGATTGCACCAATGAACTGTCAGGTATTGGTTTTTCCGTTGCGGCAGCATATATAAGCAGATATGTTTCTCGCAAAGTGTTGTATTGAGATATTAGTTTTGACAATTCTTCTTGCAATTCAATAGGGCCGAATCGTCTGTTAATATATTCGCTCATCAAACTCATATTTAATTCCTTTTCTAATTACCTGCTAATTATAACAGGGTTTTACTGGTTTGACAGTATTCTTCCATCGTTAAAAGTTATATATTTCTGTACCGTCTTCTCGTCCTTCTTCTCAACATCACCGCACCCAAGCCGAGCAGAAAAAAACGCAGATGATTTCAGAGAAAAAGGGTAATTTCCACACACTGAAAGGCTTTTTACTGTTCTTGCTTGTTTTGTTTTGCACTATCATCACCACATCGGGTTGTCTTCTGGGGTTTCCATATAGCTCCCAGTCCTCCCAAGACTATTGCGGCACCTATCATTGACCCAGTTCGTTCATTCAAACCATATTGATACACAGCTACAACCACAACACCGATAGCAACGCCAATAACAATTAGGGATTTGATAACCTTGAGCAGTATCAAAACCGGTTCGCGTTTCAGCGTATCAAACTTGACCTTTAACCCGAGATAATTTATAAGACTGCCAATCCCTATACACAAGCCGCCTATGCCACCTATCATCCAACCAATGTCCCCGGCTTTGGTGCCTTCATAAGCCAAACCCAAAGTGAATCCTATAGCTGTCGAGATTATTGATACCGCCCAAAATTTCTTACTCATAGTCCAAAATCTCCTATCCCACCGAGGGCCTACAGAATTGCTTATTGCTTTTGCTCGGCTTTTGGGTCCCTCCAAATCTGGTATGTATTATACACTTTTACCGCTGCAAAGCAAAGAAAAACAGGGCTAAAAATCTGTAAAAGCCCTTGCAATTTCCGCCGGCTTTGCGATAATTGCCGGTATGGAAACCATAGAATCAAGTAGTAGTCCCGTAGTCCCGCAGGGTACGCTCCGCATACCAAACCTAATTGTGCTCCTACACGGTTCTGAACGTTGCCAAAATCCGGCGCCTGAGTACTGCTGTTGCGGCCGTACTCAGTATTGTTCTACAACCAGTTCTGGAATGTTCACGAAGTGAGAGATGTTGCGGGTGATGATGCTGTGTCCTGCGGCTATTAGCATGGTCGTATCCAGGCATGCCATTATCTGTCCCGCCTCGATGGTTTGTGCCGATGCTCTACATGCTTTTCGATTGCCCTTAGGGCTTTGGCGCTCATGCGATTTGCTTCAAGGCGTTTTTGAAAGGCCTTTACATCCAGAGGCGCTCTGACGACTCGCTTGATTACCTGGCTGAACGACTCGCTCCCGTTGCGGACAGATCTAAGCCTTTTATACGCCTCCAGGTCTATTGTAATAGTTTTTGTTGCCACTATAATTCTTCTCCTGAAAATAAGTGTACGTGTATGTACACATATTGTAGCGGATAACCTTGCCCAAAACCAAGAAAAAATGCTATCTGGGGTATACCTTACACGTGCTGGCCTTTCTTAAAAAATTCCTTAGTCAAGCCGAAGACAACCGGGCCTAAAAAGAGTAGGGCGATTAAATTGGGTATGGCCATTAGTCCATTCAATGTGTCGGCAAGGGTCCAAACAGCCTCCAACTTACCTAACGAGCCGAGCATAATCGGTACAAGCCACAGAATCCTATAAACCCCCCTTGCCCTTGCGCCGAAAAGATAAGCCGAGCAGGTCTCTCCATAAAAGCCCCACGCAAGTATGGTATCATAAGCAGTCAGCACCATACATAGAACAACAATAGAAAAGCCAAGCTTCGTGCCAAATACCGTTTCGAAAGCCGACATAGTAAGCAATGAACCGGTAGAGCCGGACTTCCACACGCCCGTAATTAAGATAGCCAAAGCGGTGGCGGAACAAATGATAATTGTATCGATAAATACCTCAAAGATGCCCCACAGCCCCTGCCGTACCGGATGGTCGGTCTGGGCGGTAGCATGAGCGATAGAAGCGGAACCCAATCCGGCTTCATTACTAAATACGCCTCTGGCAATGCCCCAGCGAATTGCCGTTCTGACGCCGGCGCCTGCAAATCCGCCGGTCGCAGCAACCGGTGTAAGCGCCGACTTAAAAATTAAAATTAGAGTCTCAGGCAATCTATAAATATTCAGAAATATGATGACAACCGCCGCAAAAAAATAGATGATGCACATAAAAGGAACACAAACCACAGCCACCTGGGCGATGCGTTTTATTCCGCCAACGGTAACTAAACCAACAGCCAGGATAAGAGATATTCCGGTAAAAACTCTCGGGATATTGAATTCCGCTAATCCTATGGCCACGGAGTTGGCCTGGGCCATATTGCCGGCGCCAAATGCTGCTAATCCGCCTGAAACCGCGAACATCACCGCAAGAAACTTGAATTTTTTGCCCAGTCCGCGTTCGATATACATCATCGGTCCGCCGAGCATCGGACCTGTTGCCTGGCGTGTCCGGTATGCTATTCCTAAAACCACCTCGGCGAATTTTGTCGCCATCCCGACTAATCCCGACACCCACATCCAGAATATTGCCCCCGGCCCTCCCAAGGCGATAGCGGTAGCCACGCCGGCTATATTTCCGACGCCCACCGTGCCGGCCAGGGCGGTACTTAACGCGGCAAATGGACTGATGTCACCTTCCGCACCCTTTCTTTTTTTCCTGGCAAGGGTCTCTTTGAGCATCGCTGAGAACCTGCGGAATTGAACAAGGCCCGTGCCCAGCGTCAGATAGATTCCTATACCCACAATAGCGACAATCATCGGCGGGCCCCAGATCAAGTTGTCGTTCAACCACGAATTGATTTCAAATATTCGGTTCAACGCAGTTACCTCACATTCTAATCATGTCCCATACCTAATCATTCTGCTGTCCAATAGAGTTTGGCAACGAGCCCGTGCAGCGGCATTGTTATGGTCGGGATTATCAGGAAAGGCAAGGAAAAAGTACAGAGGAACATAAGGGCATAGGCCTTGTATGGTGTGCACGGCATACCCTATGTTGTTAAGGCAAAAAAATCTTTGCTGGTGGCGGTGACCGCCTGGGCGAAATCTTCCAAGTCCATCTGCTTTAGCTCAGCTAGGAACTTGGCGGTGTGTATCATAAAGGCAGGCTCATTTACCTTCTGCTTTCGCATCGGCTCAGGCGACATATAGGGCGAGTCCGTCTCCAGCATCAATTTATCCAGCGGCACAATCCTGGCGGCCTCCTGCTTTATACGGGCGTTTTTGAATGTCACCACGCCGGTATAAGAAATATAAAAGCCTTTGTCCAGAACGACCTTTGCCTGCTCGGGCGAGCCGCTAAAACAATGAAAAACGACTCTCTCAATATCGCTTCGCTGCTCGTTTAGGATTCCCATCGTTTCATCGAAGGCCTCTCTGGAATGGATAATAACCGGCAGACTTAACTCGCCGGCGAGTTTTAGGTGCTCGGCGAAGACTTCTTTTTGCTGCTGCCGGGGCGAAAAATCGTAATGATAGTCCAAACCTGTTTCACCGATGGCCGCAACCTTTTTGTGCTGCGCTATCTTTTTCAGTTCGGCGAGCATCTCGCCCGTGACAATCTTGGCGTCGTGCGGATGAATGCCGACAGCGGCGTACATATTCTCAAACCGCTCGGCGAATTCTATGGCCTTTCGGTTTTCCTGCGGGTCGGTGCCGACTGTTATCCACTCGGTGACACCGGCAGCAGCGCTGCGGGCTAAAACGCCGTCAATATCGCAGGCCAAATCGTCAAACGTCAAATGACAATGTGTGTCAATCAGTTCCATTGTTCTATGGCACGAAGGCATTTTCGTAGTGCCTTATCTGCTCCCGGATAGTTTGACCCAATACTATTGTCACGACATCAAAGCGGAAAGGACGGTTCTCTATGTGATGAGCCGCAAGGAAATAACGGGCGGTCCGAAGCAGTCTTTGCCTCTTGGGATATGTGATGGACTCCTCAGGCGGGCTAAAACTTTCATCGGTTTTGGATCTTACCTCCACAAAAACGATTGAGCCATCGTCATCGACCATGACAAGGTCGATCTCGCCGGCCTTGCAGGAAAAGTTGCGGGCGAGCGTCTTGAGGCCTTTGCTTTTGAGAAACTTCTCTCCTCGTTTTTCGCCCCATCGGCCGAGCAGTTTCCGATCGGACAATAGCTTACACCGGTTAAACAGCATACTCATCCATAGATCCGAAATTATAAATTCTAAATTCTAAACAATATCAAAATTCAAATTTCAAATGTTCAGAAGGTTTTGGATTCTGAATTTAGGTCATTTGAACTTGTTTGGGATTTAGAATTTAGTACTTTGGATTTTTATTTTGAGACGGTGTGCTCGCTGTGGCGTTGAGTCAGCTTGACAGCCTTGCCGGTTCGCTCGCGGAGATAATAAAGTTTTGCCCGTCTTGTCCTGCCGCTCCGGACTGGCTTGATGTCGATGATATTGGGCGAATGAAGAGGGAAGATTCTCTCCACCCCCTCGCTGCCCACCATTCGCCGGACGGTGAACATCTCGTTGATGCCTCGGCCTTTGCGGGCGATTACCGTGCCGCTGAACACTTGAACCCGCTCCTTGTCACCTTCCTTGATTTTGCAACGGATGTCTACGACATCGCCTATTTCAAAATAGGGGACCTTTTTCTTCAGGCTTTTGCTTTCAACAGAATCCAATAGCTTCGTTCTCATCGGTCTATCTCCTGTCTACCTGGCGATTCGAGGCTGCTCGGCTGCAAACCGCTCTGCAGAACGCAGCATTGGATTTGCCAGCAGCCGCTCACCGTAGTAAACACGGCAGTTTATCTACTTCTTGCTCAAAGAACAAGCCCTTTTTTGCGGAAACTTTGGCCTCTTTTTATTTGTGAGCCGCTACCGGCGGGTCGTGTACCAGGAAGGAGTCTTTTCTATCCATTGGCTCACTGCCGCCAACTACAGGTTGGCCGCCTCGTCTTATATCGCCTCCGTCCCAGAAAGTATAGATATTGTCATCATTGATAGCGCAGAAAGACCTTTTCTCAAAGTACACGTGTGAGTCCACAAATAACACATTCTGGCCGTCTTCGCTATGCACCAGAGAGTTTCCGGCTCTTTGCTGTTTTATGTCGCCATCGGGTTTGAAAAGTGAGAAATTTCTGGCCTTTAGTTTGCCCGTGGCAATCCAGGGGCTGCGGTCGGCCGCCACTGCCATGCCGGGTTCGCTGGAGGTGGTCAGGGCATACATACCAAAGGGCGTGTGGTAGGCATAGCTACAATGCTTCCAGGGCTCAGAGCCAAAATCCCACAGGTCAATAAGCTCTTTGTCCCGCACGCCATATTCGGCGGCCTTAAACTCCGGTGTCCCTTTGTCATGGGTGCAAACAAACGGTTGCGCCGAAATCTCGCCATATTTGATCAACAGATAAAAGCTGGCTGAAATACTTGCCGCTCCGCCGGTGCCATCCGGCTGTAAGCCGTAGGCAGTAATTCGGTCGCTGGCCTGCCAGTTGTTTATCTTTGGCTGCCAAATGCTGGCGCGTCCGCCGGCCCGCGGCAGTTCGTCCTCATAATCGCCGGCATAGATAAGCATTGCCTTGCCGATGCGCGCGAGATTTGAGCCGCAGACCATTCGGTAGGCTGTACTCCTAGGCCTGAGGAAAATTCGCGGCAGGAATAGCAGGCAAAGTAAGACAACGGGAATGGCGATCCCTACTATCGCAAAGCCCCTGCCTACTAACCGGCCGGTACTTAGCTCGATTTGGACAAGGCTGACAATACCAACGGTCACAGCAGACATCGCCAGGATAAGGCCAGCATGAGCGACAATCTTCGCCGGCATTCCTATTGCGAGAGGCCAGGCAAGAAGGGGCAGAATCGCAAGGACGAGTGAGAGTATAGCTGGTCTGCTAATTCGGACATCGATTCTTTTGCCCTCAGCCGAGACTGCCGGCAGCTCATAATTGCAGGCAGTACATATCCCAACATTGTCTGGATTTTCTTTGCCGCATTTCGGACAGTACATTTGTAAGGGCTCCGCTGGCAAAAACCAGTCATGGTATGCACAGCATACCCTACATCTGAAACCGCAACTTGGGTGCACGCTTCTGGCATAAACCAGACTTACAGTACATGCTACCTTTGCCTCTCTGCAGAATCAACCATTTTTGAACCGGCACAAACCTCCGCGTCGCCGGCTGCGATAGATCTTTGTAAAATCAGCCACATCGCTATCAGGCCAAAGCACAAATTCGCGGCTTTCCATTTTCGTATCTGCTTTGAGAATAAGCTCTTATGTAAACTAAATGGTGGATGCCATCTCTATTTTGAGGCACTGATTTTCAGTTTCGCGAGAAAAAAGATGTTGACAATAATATGGGGGGAATAGTATAAATAGCTAAAGAGCAGAGCGTTTGTCAGCGCCTTTAATGCCCGTGAAGTGCAATGTGTTAGCGCTCTTCGGAGCCGTTTGATATTGAAGGGAGGAGTGGTACATGAAGAGACTAACCTTACTTCTGCCGTTGGTTGCCATAGTAGGTTTTGCTTCTGTGGGATCGGCAACCACGGTTGCCTACTGGCGGTTTGACGACATCGGTAATCCCGTGATCGACAATCCTGCCGGTACTGTTGCCGCGGGCAATGCCATGCCGGACTCAGATGGTCGGACAGTGTGGCGAGAAGCGGCGCACGACTGGAGCGGCAATGGTAACAACCTGACAACGTGGGAATATTCCTGGGCCGGTTTCAACTGGTCTTCGGACGTCCCCGCGGCACAGGTGCCTTTGACGGGCGTTGCGAACAATCTGAGTATGGCCAGCACAGGGGGTTGTTGTCCTGCTGCAATGACCTGGTCGGCTAAAAGCCTCCCGGGCGGAATAAACATTGAGACCATTACGCCTGCGGCATTTACTATAGAGGCTTCGTTCAAACCTACCTACAATGTAGCGGATGGGTATCATACGATCGTCGGCCGCGACGGCAGGGATGTGGCTACCGGTGACGGCACTAAGGCGCCGCTATGCTTCTCGACTCGTCCAGGTGGTGCGGTGGCTATCGAGTTCACTGATATGGCTGGACTTAACCATCAGGCCGTATCCGCTGCCGCTGCGATCCAGACCGGGCAGTGGTACAACGTGGTCGGCGTCAGTGACGGTTCGACATTGTCGCTGTATCTGGACAACATTCTGGTCGGTCAGACCAGCTTCAGCAGCACCGACCCGCGTTTAGCCATCGGCAATGGATCAGGCGCTGACTGGCAAGCCGGAACCTGGACGCTTGCCCGTGGATTGTGGAACGGCGGGCATGTCGACCGTGTCTATGGGTTCATTGACGAAGTGCGTATTTCCGATACCGCACTGACACCGTCGCAGTTCCTCTCTGTCCCGGAGCCCGCGACGATGGTTCTTTTGGGTCTCGGTGGCCTTGCATTGATCAGACGCCGGAAATCGTAAGACGCAGCAGAGAGTCCTGAAACCCTCTGCCCAAAGGTAAAGAGTGCCAATTCAGGCAAATGGTATGCACAGGGCCCTCACGCCGTGGGAACCCACGGCATAACCTACATCTACGTCTGGCTACGTACCCTTGGCTTTCTGTCCCAGCTCGTCACATCGTTTTCGCAAGGACTCCAAAGTGTGCTGGTGCTTTTCGTACGTGGCCAGGTTGGTCGTCTCGTGCGGGTCGCTTTTCAAATCGTATAGCTCTTCGTAGCCAAAGTCAATATAGCGGGCGTATTTGTAGCGATGCGTACGGATGGCCTCGCTCTTGGCAATGGTTTTGTGCTCAAATGAGTGCTCGTAGAAGAATTCGCTTCGCCACTTTGGTTTCTGGCCTTTCAGTAGGGGCACCAGGCTTCGGCCCTGCATCTGACGTGGCACAGGGACGCCGGCAAGCTGAAGTATCGTCGGAGCGATATCCACATTCAGCGCGAAATGCTCCGTGGTGACGCCACGCCTCTTCTTTGGCGCCCTCGGATCAAAAGCAATCAGCGGCACGCGGATGGATTCCTCGTGTGGGAACCATTTGCCCGCCATGCCATGCTCGCCGAGATAAAAACCGTTGTCGCCGGTAAACATGATGACCGTATTATCGGCAAAACCGAGCCTCTTAAGCTCCAGGCGGATTCCACCAATCACGAAATCCGCGCCCGTGATCAGGCGATAATAGCTGCGGACGGACTCCTGATATTTCTCCGGCGTGGCAAAGCGTATCTGCCAGCGCCTTCGGGCCTCGGATTCGCGCAGAAATTCCGGCAGAGCCTCAAAGTACTCAGGGTCAGCCGTTTCGGGAACGGGCATAATCATGTCCTTGTACAGATTCGCATGGGCACGGTCGTACACGAATTGTCGGGGGTCGGCATCCTGAACGTGAGGGGCCTTGAAACTGACCGACAGGCAAAAAGGCTGGTCCTTTGAGCAGGTTCGCAGAAAGTCAATCGCCTGCTCACCCATAATCTGCGTCAGATGCTTGTAATTACCGTCTTTACCTGTGCGCTCGTATGGGTCACATTGCCCGGCGCAGCCATACCAGGCATCATACTTATCCGCGGGCATATCCGGTCCTTTGCCCACGCCATATTTTCCTACAAATCCGATCCGGTATCCCGCTTCGCGGAGCAGCATCGGATAGATTTGTGCCAGCGCCTCCGGCGAGAAGCTGGTGGCAAAGTCCTTGATTCGATGCCGGCTTACCCACTGGCCGGAAAAGATGCTGGCGCGACTGGATGCACAAATAGAAGTGGTGACGAAGGCATTTGTAAACCTGACGCCGTTCTTTGCCATATCGTCGATGTTCGGCGTATAGATATTCGGATTGCCCGCACAGCCGATGGCGTCCCATCTATGGTCATCGGTCAGCAGAAATACTATGTTTGGCGTCTTTTTTGCACCGGCACCACGTCTGCCAAACGCACTCTCGCAGCCGCCAAGTGACATCGTTGCCGCCACAGAACTGCTAGCCACTAAACTAAGGAATTCCCGTCGATTTAGGCTTCTCATGTTATCACTTCCGGTTATTTAGAGGAGTGGTATGCGAAGCATACCCTACATTTTGTTGTCGTCTTTTAGCAAATCTGGACGCCATTTTTGGGTGCGTTCCAGGGCCTGCTGACGACGCCAGTCGGCAATTTTCTTGTGGTCGCCACTTAAAAGAACGTCGGGCACTTTTAAGCCGCGAAAAACCTCCGGCCTGGTATACTGCGGATATTCCAGTCCGCCGCCGACGGATTCGCTAAACGAATCATCTTTTGCCGAAGTCTCATCGCCGAGCACGCCGGGCAATAATCTCACGACCGCATCAATAATCACCATAGCGGCCAGTTCGCCGCCGCTTAAAACGTAATCGCCGATTGAGATTTGCTCGGCATCCAGACCAATGCGGATTCGCTCATCGAACCCTTCGTATTTGCCGGAGATCAAAATGAGCCTGTTTTCTTTGCTTAGCTCGGCAGCCTTTTTCTGGTCGAACGTTTGCCCCTGAGGTGTGAGCAGGATGACTCTGCCTTTTTCGGGCGAGAGTTTCTGCACGTGCTCGAAGCAGTCAAAGACCGGGCCTGGCATCATCACCATACCCGGCCCGCCGCCGTAAGGCTTGTCGTCGACTTTTCTGTATTTGTCCTGGGCAAAATCCCTTATGTTGGTAACGACGATTTCAACAATGTGCGCATCCTGTGCCCTTTTTATCGTCGAGCAGCTCAGGGGCGACTGAAACATCTCCGGAAAAAGCGTGAGAATGTCAATCCTCATAATCACAGATTGTTTGGCCTAAGGCCGATTTGTTGGAAGGGAATAGGTTCAAAGCCGACCGCGAAAGCCGGCGAGCTATCCTTGAGACGGAAATCGCCGTTGCCTGGGTCAACAAAAAGCGGATCCTTGTCCGTGAGGTTGTCCCGCTCCACAACCGCTTTTTTGGTGGCTCCCCATGTGGTTTTCAAAAACTGGCTGCCTACACAGATGTTGTGCGCCACTATGACGTTGCCGGGTGGCACACCATCGTCTTTGCGGTAGTACTGCTCCAAATCGGCCAGGGCGGGATAGCGCGTGCTATAGGGCGGCTGTTTCCAATTCACATCTTCAAGCCGCTGTCTCATGGTTTTGTAGACCATGTTGTGCCAGACAGGCGCCGAGCTTGTGCCGCGGCCATCCAGCTCAACTGCCGGGTCGCAGTCAACGAAGATGTTGTTCTCGACCCTGAAGTCGCGTCCGCCGCCGAGAAAAACAGCCCGGTGAAGCTTCCACAGCACATTTCCATATATCTGGGTGCCGCTGACGCAGTCATCCATGTAGATGCCCATCGAACCCATGCCCACCCCTCCGGTATGGTGAATGAAGTTGTGCCGGATGATGTTTCCACGGTAGGTGTAGTCCCTGCCTGTGTATATTGCACCTACGTCCCCGGTTTCAAGACAGACATGATGGATCTCATTGAGCTCGATGATATGTTCGTTGCCCCAGAACAGAATCGCGCAGTGAGGGTGGTCATGAATCAGATTGTTCGCAGCCAGGATTCCCACGCCCGTCATTGAAATGGCGGGGGCGTAGCAGCGAGACCACCTGGCGACATGATGGATGTGATTGTTCCGGGCATAGTGGCCGCAGGGCGTCAGCTCCTTGCGGTCTCCGCCATTCAGTGAGATTCCGCCGTCGCCGGTTTCATAGATGACGCAGCCTGTTACGCCGTGATTGTTGCCGCCGTCGATAACAAGGCCATTGTTGCCGAGGTTACGGACGACACAGTCGGCCACCAGATTGTTGAATCCACCCGAAATCCGAACGCCGTCGCCCCGGCTGCATTCAAGATTAAGACCCCTGATAGTTACGTAGGAGGCATTGTTTATATGAATTAGAGGACTCTCAACTATGGTGACTACTGCCCTTGCGATTAGCCCCCGGACCTGGCCAACTCCGCCGAAGCGGCTGCGAAGGCTGGATGCCGGGGGCAAGCCCTGCCCAGATCCTTCGACTTCGCTCAGGACAGGGGTGGCAGGGCTAAACGGAGGCCAGAAGTACAGGATGCCGGCCTTGCGATCGAGATACCACTCACCAGGTTCGTCAAGCTCTTCCAGGATATTGAGAAAGTAGAATCTTCCGCCATTTCCGCCTGTCCGAAAACCATAGTTTCCGTATGGCGGGCTGGTTTTGATCAGCCGCCGCTCGGCGTCAATTGATTCGACGTGCTCGTAGGAATTTGCCCAGTCGTATGCCCAGTATCCATGGACCCAGATATCGTTGGTATCCCTCCATCGCAGGGGGCGATCTCCTTCGTAGTTAAATCCGCCGGTCAATTTGCCAAGGGTGCCGCCATGATCATCGCCGGTAGACTCCGGATATCCGACGATTCTGGCGAAACCACTATTAGGCCACCGGGCAACTGTCATAGGCTTATCTTGGAAGAATAACTCCAACGCGGCGGCTGTTTCTCGGCGGGCGAATCCCCTGGAACGCATCTGACCAAAGTCGCTTATATCGTGGGCCTTCAGGTCAGCCTCATAAACCTCGGTCCTGGCGACCGGATCGAGTCTATCCAGAATTGCCGGGTTCGTTACCTTTCGCCATTCTCTTAACTGCTGCCCTCCAGATATCCTGACCTCTCCTTTCGGTGCGGCACAGTAGACAATCGGCGATTCAGCAGTCCCTGAGTCTTCTGCTGTTAATTCAAAGCCTTGCCTCAAGAAGTACTGCCCCGGCTGAATCCACACGGTCACCCCGCCCGCCGGCCTTGGGGCTATCTTTTTCAATTCGCGTACTGCTCGCCGAGCAGCTTCAAGCGTCGCCAACGGGCCATCAGTGCGGTCCTGGTTCGGCAAAGAAGACTTTCCCGACCAGGAATCACTTCCGTCAGGCGAAACGTACAAATTGATGGAGCCATTTGCCGCGCCAGTGCCATATAAAGAAACCAGGATAGTTAGCACAACGAGCAGCCCAACTGCGCTACGCTTTTTGTGATTTGGCCAGAGCATCTTTGTTCTCATAGATTTTCAATATCGCGTCCGCTATGTCATCGATGTCACTCCTGGTTCCAAGAAGCATATTCTGAGTGAACCAAACTGCTTCTTCACAAAGTTGCTCGTTAGCGGGATAGTGAAGCTCATCACGGTATCTATTCAGTCGCTCTTTGGAAAAGGCTCTTTTGAAATTCTTGGAATTCAAGGCTGCTTCGATCAAGCCGTCCCTGTATTGTGGGCCGTATCCGCCGGAGCAGGGAATGCCTTCCGCTTCAAGGGCGGCCAGAAACTTGCTTCTCGGCAGGCCGTTGAACTGCTCCTTTTTATAACGGAACGGATATAGATGGTATGCCGCCCTTGTTACGCCTTTATATAGCTTGTGAGGAACAATGCCCGGAATGTCTTTAATTCGCGAGGTCAGATAGCCGGCGTTCTCATTGCGCAGTGCCGTATCTTTTTCAAGCCGCTGCATCTGGGAAAGCAGTATCGCCGCCTGGTATTCCGTCATTCTGCGGTTGGTTCCTACGATGGGGTAGCCGCTGGTAGCCTTTACGCTGCCGTATGGCCTGCCGCAGTTGTGGAAGGAGAAGCATCGGTCCATTATTTGGTCATCGTTTCCGATAACCGCCCCACCTTCGCCGCAGGCCAGATGCTTGGAGTTCTGGAAACTGAAGCAGCCTAAGTCTCCCAGTGTGCCGACTTTTTTGCCCCTCCATTCGGCCAGCCACGCCTGGCAAGCGTCCTCTATGACTTTAAGGTTGTGCTTCTTGGCAATGGCATTGATCTTATCCATATTTGCCGGCAAACCCAGAATATGGACAGGAAGAATCGCCGCCGTATTTTCGTTGATTCTTTCCTCTATTTTGTCCGGGTTTATCTGAAAGGTTTCAGGATCGGTGTCGGCAAAAACCGGCAGGGCGCAGGAGTTAATAACCACGTTATAAGTGGCAATAAATGTGTAAGGAGAGACGATGACTTCGTCTCCTACGCCAATATCGAGCACGTGAAGAGCAGTAAGAAGTGCGTTGGTGCCGTTCACCGTGCAAACGCAGCGCTTTACACCCATTAGTTCAGCATACTTTTTCTCAAATTCGGATACTGTGTTTCCTCCGAGCCGGCACCAAATTCCACTGCGCAGTATAGACAGAACAGATTCTTCAGCCGCTCTATCCCAGACCGGCCAACCCGGGAACGGTTTGGCTCTGACGGGCCTACCGCCCAGGATTGCGAGTTTATCTGCTTCTTTGCTTACGTTTGCGTAGGCGGGAATTGCTCCTGAAACTACGGCAGCGATAGTGCTATTTGATGCAGTAGCCAGGAACTGTCGTCTGGTCAAATTGTTTTTGTTCATTTTTAGCTCCCTTCATCTGGCAAGAGATTTATGGACTAATTTGGATTTCATTCACTTAACGAATGGGATTATAATACCATATAAATCGCTCAAAAGAAAGATATTAAGGAGATTGTGATGCACGTACAGTCCAGGCACATAGGGATAGAGACACAGAGGCACAAGAGCACAAAGGAACTTTCTCACTTTGTGCCTTTGATCCTTTGTGCCGTGGGCACTTTCGTTCTTATGCCGGCGGGTTCCCATGCGGCGGTGTCCCAGACGCAGGCAATGTGGAAGGCGGGACTAGCCAGGGTAGTGATCACGCCTGAGCACTCAATGTGGATGGCAGGATACGCGGCGCGGACAAAACCCTCGGAGGGAAAGGTTCACGACCTGTACGCCAAAGCCCTTGCACTGGAAGCCTGTCCCGAGCCGGGCCGAGGGGATGCCCAGGCCCGCCCTGAGCAAAGTCGAAGGGGCACTCGTTTGGTGATTGTTACCGCGGACTTGATCGGCTTTCCGCGGGAGTTTCGAGACCAGTTGGAAAAGGACTTAGGACAGCGATTTGACCTTCGGCCCGAGGGTCTGCTACTCAATGCCTCTCACACGCATAGCGGGCCGGAGTTAAGGACGTGGAGAGCCACGCAAACATTCGATCTGCCGCCCGAACAAATCGAGCTGAGTAAGCAATACAGTGAGCAGTTGCGAGGCAAGCTCATCGAGCTTGTGGGTCGTGCCATAGAAGACCTCGCCCCGGCGCAATTATCCTATATGCACGCGCGAGCGGGTTTCGCTATGAACCGGCGATTGGAAACCGAGCGCGGCTATACCATCGCCCCCAACGCCGATGGTCCTGTGGACCACGATGTTCCCGTTCTGCGAGTTGACGACCCCAATGGGCAGTTGCGGGCGCTTTTATTCGGCTACGCATGCCACAACACGACTCTTGACTTCTACGAGTTCTGCGGCGATTACGCCGGGTTCGCTCAACAGTATTTGGAGGAGGCGCATCCGGGTGTGGCGGCGATGTTCATGAGCGGGTGCGGCGGCGACCAGAATCCAACCCCGCGGCGCACCCTTGAATGGGCCAAGCAGCATGGGCGAGCGTTAGCCAATGGAGTCGAGGCGGCCCTGGCGGCACGGCCGCATCCGTTGCGGGGACCGCTACGCCTTGCCCTGGAAGAGGTGACCCTGGAGCTAACTGAACCGCCTAGCCTCGAGCAGCTCCGCCAACAAGCGCAATCTGCTGACAAGTATGAACGGCGGCATGCCGAGGATATGCTCCGAGAGCTGGAAGAAAAAGGCGGGATTCGCACGACATACCAGTATCCGGTGCAAGTCGCTCAGTTTGGCAATGACTTGACGATGATAGGTTTAGCCGGTGAAGTGGTCGTGGACTATTCGCTTCGTTTGAAGGCTGAGCTGGCCGGCCCAGCCGTCTGGGTGTCTGGGTACTGTAACGATGTGTTTGGCTATGTGCCCTCAGAGCGTGTGCTGCAGGAAGGCGGCTACGAAGCTCGCGGAGCGGTCCTATACTACGGCACTACAGCGACGCCGTTCGCGCCGTCCGTCGAGGAGCGGATCGTAGGTAAAGTACACGAGCTGGTTGGACTTGGTAGTAGGCCGGGCTCCAGCCCGCAGGGGCTCGTCGCAAGGGCCCACAATTCCGGCTTCGCAAAGGCTCATGATTCCTATAACGGGATGGGCACCGGCAGCGACGGCAAGATTTATTACGCCCTGTCCTCCGAGTCGTATGAAGTCGGCGTACAGATGTTCTGCTACGACCCGGCTGCCGACAAAATTGAGCATCTTGGCGATATCACAGAAGCGTGCGGCGAAAAAGACTCACGAACGATTGTTCAGGGCAAAGTCCATGTGAACTTTGTAGAGCGCGACGGCAAGCTCTATTTCGCGACACACGTCGGCTATTACAGCATCATCGACGGGATGGAAAAGATTGGCATACCGCCGCAGGGCTATAAGCCCTATCCGGGCGGTCACTTTCTTGCCTTCGATATGGCGACCCGGAAGTTCGAGGACTTAGCCAAGGTCCCGCACGGCGAGGGCATCCTGTCGATGACCATGGACACGCGGAGGGGGCGTCTGTACGGCCTGACCTGGCCAACCGGCTATTTCATCCGCTACGACCTCGCCGCGAAGGAGCTTAAGGACCTTGGGCCGATCTCCCGGCAGGGCGAAAACGGCAAGGGCGAGAACTATCGCACTCTCTGCCGCTCCCTCGTCGTCGACCCAGGCGACGGCTCGTGCTATTTCACAACGGGCGACGGGGACATCCTTCGTTATAGATATGACCGTGACCGCATCGAGGCCGTTGCGGGCGACGATATGAGGAAGGACTACTTCGGCCTTTATGATCCGACCTCGCCCGGCCACATGGGGTATAATTGGAGGCAAACGATATGGTACGAGCCGGAAAAAGTCGTCTACGGCGTGCATGGGAATTCCGGCTATCTCTTCCGTTTCGATCCCCGGACCGCCCAAGTGGAAGTCCTCGATCGGATAACCTCTCTGCCCTCCAAGCGAAGCGGAATGTTTGACCAGTTCAGCTACGGCTATCTGGGCTTCGCCCTGGGCCCGGATGGACGAACCATTCATTATCTGACCGGCGGGCCTGTATATGTCGAGGGCAGAAGAGTTGCGGGCAAAGCCAAGACCGCGATGGGCGAGTCAAAAGGCCTTGAAAATCTTCACCTTGTCACATACGACGTTTCGGCTGGGAAGTACGCTGACCATGGCCCCATCTTTTTTGCCTACTCCGCCGACCTTCCTTCGCCCGCCGAAGCGGGCTACGCGAAGGCGGGAGCGGCTGCGAAGGCCGGACAAAATGGGCAGTCGCCGACGCTCCAAAGCTATGGCGACGGAGCGAGGCCGGCATACGTCAACTCGATTGCTGTCGGAAAGGACGGCACTGTTTACGCCCTGTCGAGGATCCCGGATGGGGGCCGTACCCGAGCCGACCTGATCAGTATTCGAGGGCCGTTCCGAAGCAATTAGTCGCCGACGCTCCAAGAGCCTCCGCCGGAGCGGCTACGTCTCTCTCGCGAAGGCGGAAGCTATGGCGACGGAGCGGGGCTTGGTTTGATTTGGCTGATGAGGTCCAACGCCTCTTTTATCATAATTTCTCCAGAGCCTTTTGCCAGATTGGTTCCAGAGCCTGGTTCATACCCTCCTTCTTCATAGGCCTGGTCGTGGCAGACATAGCCGATTGCGTCATTGCTGAGCGAGACAACAAAAAGATTTTCCAAGCCCGCTCGTTTTTTGATCTCTGAACCTACTTCCGCCAAGATTTCTCCGGGCAGCCCTAAAAGATAAATGTTCCCAAGTTTCAAGACTTGAATCTCAGTATTTACGTAGCCCGTGGCTTTACTATCGTCCGCAGTCCGATCTGCTGACGGAGGGCTCTTTGTGAGAAGTTTAATCTCTTTTCTAATTGCCGTTAAGGTAACGTCACCAGAGGTAGAAACGAGCTGGAGTCTTCTTAGGGCCTCTGCACCGAGGGCCTTACCAATCTGCTGGCAAGGTTTTAGCCCTCGCTTTATAGGAACTATATCCCCGGCTGTCCCCAACGTGAAAAGACAAGTTCCACCCTCAATCTCTTCCACAACCTGCGTGGCGTATGCAGGATAATCAGCCGATATTGTGGTGCTCAAAGAGGGATATATACAGACAGGATGACAGGCAAAATTGACAATTGAGCCGACAATTTGGCCGTTTGCATCTTCAACCCTAAGCACCCAAACCTCAGGATCAATAGGACCAAAAACCAATCCTGGCTCATCGGGCGGAAGAGTAAATGCCATTTTCACGGAACCATCTTTGGTTTTTGCCCTTCGATTGTAGACTATTTCTGGAATCTCGCCTTTTGCCGCACCAATTCTTACTGCCGCCATTTTCTTATGAGCGATAAACACTGAACTGGCGATCTTTTTTATTAATGTCACAAGATACGATTGGTCGATCTGGGGAGCCGGGAGCCGCCCTTCGCGTGGCACTTTTGTTCTGGCGAAAACCTCCGGCCCGGAATGAGTGTGCGTGGCGCAGATAAGAACATTTTGTTCCGGGATGCCGATCTTTTCTTTGATAATCTCTCGTACCGGATTAGTGATCTCCTCCAACGGTACGTACAGTAGGTCGGCGGAAACAATTGCTAAGGTGGTGCTCCCGTCATTGAGAACCAGCGCTTTGGCATAAAGTTCATCGAGTATGTCGTCACTCGGCTGACCTTTTGAGCCGATGAGCGGAATCCCTAATGGAGGCGTGATATTTACCTTCGCACATCCTCCTTTGAGCACACGGTTTTTTACCGCCGAGGCCGCAGAGAGCGCCGAGATTTTTGTTTTTATTTTCCCCTCTGCGACCTCAGCGCTCTCTGCGGTTAATACGCCTTGACCGGCAGGGCTCGTCCCGGCGCCGGCTTGAGCCGCAGCGGGACAGAAGACATGGAGGATTAACAAAACAACCGAAACTGATATCATTGATTTTTTAGCAATGTATTTTCTCATGACCAATACTCGTATACGGTTACATCAGGATATTGTAATGCAGGCTCCGGCGGGATGCCAGTTGTTAATTATTGATTAGGTTGTTGACAAATACACTCACCTTTGATAGGTTAAAGCTCACGGATGCCGTCCCTTCGACAAGCTCAGGGCAGGCTCTGAGCGGAGCCGAAGGATTGACGCATCCGTTGGGAGAGCCCTATGCGAGATTTGAAATGACCTCAATGAAAGGGAGAAATAAATATGACGTTCTCGGACTTCGATTACGCAATCCACTCTGATTTCTTAATCTATTGGACTGGAAAAGACCTCGATGAGAAGGAGCAAAATAACCAGCCCAGATGGTGCAGAACAGGTGAAGATAAATCTAGAACAACCAAGAAAGAAACGTCTTTATATATTAAACGCCTTTATGATATCTTAAAGTACGGACTTTGGATGAATAAAAAACCAGACACTGAAACTATAAAAGTAAACGGCCAGGAATTTGAAAAACCCTTGGTTGCAAGGACATGCTTCACTGAATTGAAACTATCCGAAGTCAGGGAACATGCCAAAAAATTTGGTCGTTTAGGCATAGGATTAAAACGATATTACTTATTTGATCGCTTAGGCGGTCCAATGAAATATCTCCAATTTGGTACTTTAAATTTATTCTTTCCTCCATTTTCAGCTTATGATAAAGACAATCCAGAGCACGAAAAATTCTCTTTCTACAAACATATGTGCTCTGGTCGACCATTAACTTATGACCTTTTCTCAGAATCAGAGTGGCGAATAATCTATTCGGAAAGCATTAAAAAGAAGTTAAAAAGACAGGCTCCTGAACGATTATCTTTGTTTGTAGACCCGAAGGAATCAGATGATAAAGAATTAAAGCAATTTTACGATCGGATTCAAGGGGAAAAACCTGAGTACTTCTTGCCTCTTGATGCCTGGCTTGCAATGATTATATATCCATCTCCCGAAGTTAAAATTGAAGCTAAGAAAAATCTATACCATTTGATCGAAAAAGTTAAATCAAGAAAAACTGCCACAGGATGCCCTGATTATGAATACAAAATGTGGCCTATAGAAATTAACTTAGATGCATGTAGGAATTTCTGATTACATGCATAAAGATTTTAGAGATTTATTGGGCATTTTTACCTATTTCTGCTAAGGACTTTGCCGGAGAATAAAAAGATATGAGCGGGCGTAAGAGAGAATAATCACAGAGATACCGTTAGGCACCGGCCTGAATGTAAAGATCGATGAGAAAGATTTACTTTGATACGAACCAGATGTACTACATCCGCAGAATCGCGGACGAGGCTGAGGGATGGGATTATGGGAGCTATGAGTGGGCTTACCGCCGATTCCCGAGTGCCCCTGACCTTGTGAAGGACATTCGAGCACTCTGCTACATCGTCGCTTTGCAGTACGAGTGGGATCTAGATTTCTTTCCAAGTGATGCTTCATTTGCTGAGCTATGTCTCAGAAATGATTTGAAAGCCCGAGATACGCAAGACGCTTGGAGGCTCTTTGTGCAGGGGCTTAAGGATGGTCGGGTTCTGCACAAGGTTGCTTTCTCGCGCAAGGCACCCATTTCTGACCGCCTTAGCCTCGATTTCATAGATGATCCTGATGATAGGGTAATCGTCCGCGATTTTGCTCGTGAGGGTGCCGATGTTTTACTTACGTCGGATGATGATATCCTCGAACACAAGCAGCAACTCGCGGAACTGGGCGTGACCGTTATGCGCCCAAGTCAATGGTTAAATGCATTTCTCGATAGGGTTAGGGATGATGAAGACGCTGTTGACTGGCTTGAAAGAGTCCTCTTTAGAATCGGCACTTAGGCCGTAGATTTGTAGATTAAGCGGAGATAAGAGAGAATAATGAAAGAGATACCGTTCCCGCTACGGCCCGACACACACAGGCACATAGGCACAAAGTCCTGTGTGCCTTTGTCACTATTCTGCGTTAATCTGTGTCCAATATAAGATTTTCCTTTACGGCTAAGCCGTTTTCGGATATAATATGCCCGTAAGTAATGGAATAGTTCATGGTTCATCGTTCATCGTTCATTGTTCGTAGTCAACCAGAAGGTTCTTCTCATGGCTGGCGACTTCCAAATACGTGTTTCTCACCACGGAGAACGCGGAGGCCGCAGAGGAAAAGACGTGTAACTCATGGCACAGCAAAGAAATACAACCTCCATCTTCTCGGCGCTCTTTGCGACCTCTGCGGTTGACGCCAAATACAGGGTGGTCAGCGGAAAAAGCGAAGACCATTTTGAGTGTTTTATGCAAAACAAAGCCAATTTGCAAAAAAGTCAAGTGAGTGTAAACCGAATTGCTACAAGGGCTTATGAGAAAAAAATCGAATTGGACACTTGGTGAAAACAAACCCAAACAAAGCCAAAACGCCGGCCTCTGGCCGGAAGCTCGAAGCACTAAGCCCGAAATCCTAAACAGGTTTCCTGCTTCAACTACGCGCAGCGCGAGATTACAATGAAATCTTCTGCCTAATGTCATGTTTGCAAAGAACAGAAAGTGAAAGGTTCTGGAAATGAATACGAACGATTTAACCAGACGACAATTCATAGCTGCGGCATCGGCGGGGTCTCTGGCCGCCGTTGCCTCAAGGACAATTCCTGCTTATGGAAACATCGCTAAGAAAGCAAGCAAATTAGCAATCCTTGGCGGTGAACCTGTCAGAAAGAACAAAAGCTGGCCCAACTGGCCGTACTGGGACGAAAATGTCATAGACTCGATAGTCAAGACCACAAAGAGCAGGATATGGTGCAGGATCCAGTCCGAGTCGGGTACTGTGCCCACATTTGAAAAGAAGTTTGCCCAATTGATGGGGACGAAATTCTGCGTTGCTACCGGCTCCGGCACGCAGGCATTGCACACTTGTGTGGAAGCGCTTGGAATTGGCCCCGGCGATGAAGTCATCACCTCACCCTATACCGATCCTGGGACGATCGCTTCCATTTTGTCGGCGAGGGCTCTGCCTGTCCTGGCTGATTTGGACCGAGAATCTTATCAACTTGATCCTGAAGACGTCGAGAGGAGAATTACCGAGAACACCAAGGCGATTATGCCCGTGCACATAATGGGCCAACCTTGCCACATGGACAGGATCATGGAGATCGCCCAAAAGCACAATTTGAGGGTGATCGAAGATGCGGCGCAGGCACACCTGGCAGAGTATAAAGGTAAGAAGTTGGGAACCATTGGCGATCTTGGGTGTTTCAGCTTTCAGTCGAGTAAGACAATTGCCTGTGGAGAAGGCGGAGGAATAATCGGAAATAATGAAGAGCTTATGGACAAATGTTATACCGTCCATAACCACGGGACATCGCGCCGAGGACGCACCGAGGTGGCGGGACCGAAGTACCGGATGAATGAGTTTGAAGCGGCTGTCTTACTTGGCCAGTTGCCTGGCGTGGAAGAGCGCTTCGCCCGGCGCAATGAGAACGCTGCTTATCTGACCTCCAGGATCAAAGATATTCCGGGCATCGTCCCCCAGAAACTGTACGAAGGTACGGCCAGCGGTTCTTTTTACATCTATGCCATGACGTATCGAAAAGAATACTTCAACGATGCGGATCGCAGCAAGTTTCTCAAGGCACTCCGTGCCGAAGGTGTCAGCCTCGATGGATATATCGGGCAAGGATTACACAGAGAGCCATGGGTAGAGCACATATTGAATTCCAAGGTTTATCAGAGAATGTTTTCCAAAGAGAGGCTGGAAAAATACCGGCAAGAGAACCGCTGTCCCAACTGCGACCAAGTTTGTCAGGAGATGGTGATGATTTGGGCTTCAGGCCCTCTGCTCGGAACCAGAGAGGATATGGACGATATCGCCAACGCCATTCTAAAAGTCAATGAGAACAAGGATAAGCTGAGTTCCGTTTTGTTGTGAATTGTGTTCTGCTCTTAGGCCGAGGGCGGAATGAACGCAGTAAAGCCCTCAGCAATGTTCTGCTGCATCTACGTCAAAGGCTGCGGAGAATCGGGGTGACTGGACTTGAACCAGCGACCTCCTGCTCCCAAAGCAGGCGCTCTAGCCAAACTGAGCTACACCCCGGTGTTGCTGGCATCGTTGCCGGCTTCTATTACCCGGTTTTTCTTGTATAAAAGCCATTCTACACCAACTGCGCCGCTATTCCAATATAATCATATTGTGAATCACTGTGTTGGCAAATCCCCGGGTAGAGCTGCAGAGGGTGCGGACAGCTAAAAAAATTTGCATAACTGTCGCTTTTAGGGTATAATAAAGCTAAGTGGTTTTCTGCCGAAAACGACTGTTCGCGGTCACCGAGGATGTGGTGGTTTTGCACTTAACAGCCGTTCGGCTGTTACGGCGAACAAAGTACGCAACGCAGGCATATATTACACGGGCCGCAGATTTGGCTTCTGATTGATCCAAGCGAGCGGCAAAGCAAAAGAGCCTGGCAAATTGACGTATCGGGTTATAGGAGATAAACGACTATGGCGGGCATGTTTTATTCACTGAAAGAGGCAGCCGAGAAACTCAACGTGACTGAGGTCCAGGTGAGAGAATTAGCCAGGCAAGGCAAGTTGCGTGAGTTTCGCGACGGCTCAAATTTGTTGTTTAAGGTTGATGAAGTTGAGGCATTGATGTCGGTCGCGGGAACTGAAGAGCCCAAAGAGGTCTTAGCTCCATCAAAAAAACCAAAACGGCCGAGACGAACGAAAAAGCCTGAGCCAACAGCAGAGTTGGAGCAAAAGCCGATAGAACTGGAGGAGCCGAAACGCCCGTTTGGTGTAGCGGAGTCCGAAGAACCAGCGCCCCCGCAGCCAGCCGAAGAGCCTATGATCGCCGAGGAACTTGGCGGCATTGAAGCCGAGGAAATCTCCTTGGCACCAGAAACTGGGATTCCAGCCGCAGAAAGCGAGTTGACCGATGCGGACACCGCTGTAACCGGTGAAGGGGTTAGTGTTCTTGGGGAGACCGACCAGGATTATGCCGTCACCGATGATACGATGGCCGAGACGGCCGCAGCGCCGAGCACTACCGGCACAACTCCTGAAGCGCCATTGGAAGAAATTGAAGAGGATGTTAATCTGGATAGTTTCGGCAGCGGGTCAGGGCTGTTGGACCTTTCACTTCAGGCGGACGACACATCTTTAGGTGGTGTTCTTGACGAGATCTACACCCCCGAAGCTGGTGAAGGCAAAGAGCCAGCGGCGGCCTCATCCGAAGAAATGGCCGCCGAGGCTGAGCAAATGCTGCCGGAGGAGGAGATTGCGATCCCAGAACCGGCTGTAATGGCACCGATAATAGCTCCCGCGTACATGGAAGTCGAGCCGGATGTGCAGAGCAAAACGCTCGGCATGCTGCTGTTCCTGCCGCTATTAGTCTTTGTCTACACAGCAGTTGTGGCTGTGGCAGGACTAAAAGGTGTGATGCCCTCAATTCTGGCCGCTGTGCAGGGCGTAATCTGGTATGTTCTCATCGCCGCGGTCGTGGCAGCAGCTTTGGTGGTCGGTGGGGCTTTTTTCCTTACCGGCAACCTCGGCTTGACGGCTAAGAAGGAAAAAAAGCTGAAAAAACCGAAAAAATCCAAAAAAACTGAGGAATCTCCGCCCGCTCCGGAAGACACCAGCTCGTAACCTTTTGCCAAGTAGATACTTGCAGCCCTTTTTCGCAGACCCCCAAAAGGGCTGTCTTCTTGCGAGTAAGACTGGCAAATTGCGCAACACAGGCGGGCATTTTGACTTACCCAGGCTCGCATTTCTCGGACTTTCGGGGCAGCCTATTTTCTCACCTCAGAAGCCCTTTCGGGCAGTTTATTCGCGGTGAGATGGCTCGGTTTGGATACCTCGTTGTTAAGACTTTTGGCACGCCAACTGCTATGCAACGTGGACTAACACGGACGCGAACACGGACTTATACTGAGTTAGATAATGTACGCACGGATTAACAGAGACTCCGTTCTGAGGAAACCTGAGGCTTTTTTTGCCACAGAGAACACGAAGTTATTTCGTACCTCGTGAAGGATGTCTGGCTAAGCCGATCCTGGATCCCGGACCTGAGAAAAAATTTCAAAAAGGGGGCAAAATTACGTACTTTCCACAATAGGCGCACGACTGAGCGAGCTGAAACAATGGATAGGTAGTTTAAGTGAAGCAAGCAGCTTGTTGCTGGTCGCCAGACTTGACGAAAATGGTAAATATAGCTATAATACTGATAAAAAGGAGGCCTTATCGGGGTATAAAAAGCAGTCAAGTTCAGAAGAAATTACAGACGGGTTCGTTTTTAGGAGGGTTGAAAAATGACTGGTACCACAAGACAGAATTTGAGGGGTAAGGCGTACATCGCAATTGGAGTCGTTCTTTGTGCGAGTGCAGGCCAGGCCGCGATAGAAAAGGTATTCACTTCAGATGGGGTTATTCAGACGGGCGACATCTACGACAAAGTTGAGGTTCGAGACACCAAGCCTTTGCATACGACCGTCAATATGACCGGGGGGATGATATGGGACCCAGGGGACCCACAGGGTGGTATGTTTACGTATGACTCCAGTACGGTTAATATTTTAGATGGCCTGGTGCTGGTCTTGCACACATACAATTCCAGCACGGTGAATGTCCGGGGCGGGTCCATCGGGAGAGACGCTAGTGGGGCCGGAACGGTAGTCACCGCCAAGGACTCAAGCGTCATTAATGTCTATGAGGGAGGGCGTGTGGCGGGCGGGACTGGGGGGGCATGTGAGCTCTACGATTTAAGCACGATGAATGTCTATGGTGGTGGCCTATCTCCCTTCTTGTTCGCGCAGGATTACAGTGTTGTGGCCATATACGATGGATTTGTTTCTCATATAACCGCTTCCGACCGTAGCACGGTCAATATCCGTGGTGGATACATAGGATCATCATTGGGGGGGTTCTTTTGTAGCCCTTCCGCTACAGTTAATATTTACGGGTATGACTTTGAATATAATCCCAAGTGGCGCTGGTCGGATGATCTCATATACGGACCAAGGTGGGTAAGCAAGCTAACGGGACGTGGGTTCGACGGAACACCTATAGAGATTACCGGTATTGCCGATCCCTCTAAATACCCTAACATTCATTTAATCCCCGAGCCGACAACATTCTTGCTGCTCGGATTAGGCGGTCTTGCTTTGCTAAGAATACGCGGGCGTGACTACGGAGGATTCAGAACTCGATGCCCGGTCGAGCCGGCACGCCTTTATCATACGGATGCTTTATGTTCTTCATCTCCGTCACTAAATCCGCTATCGCAATCAGCTTGTCCGTTGCACCTGTGCCGGTTAGGATGATTTCGACAGCAGGGTCCCTTTTGTCAATGATGTTCTTGACTTCTTGCAGCTTGGCAAGACCTTGTGAAAGGCAATACACAATCTCGTCAAGTATCAGCACGTCATAGAACCTTTTCTCTGCGGTTTCAGCAAGTCGCGCAAGCACATCGCTAATGGCGGTTTTCACGTTGGCGACAGCGTGCTCGTCTGCGGGAGCTTTAGACATATCCCAGGGCACATCGAGCGCTTCGACGCGGATCCTGAGGCCGCTCAACTTAAGAGCGAAACGCTCGCCAATATCCAGAGAAGGAGGTTTTAAGAACTGATAAATCAGGACCTTGTGGCCCTGACCAGCCGCTCGCAATGCCAGGCCGAACGCGGCAGTGGTCTTGCCCTTGCCATTACCGGTATAAATCTGAACCAGGCCTCTTTCCAGCATAAAAAAGTCCGGTATGCAGGATAAAACCTGCATACCCTACGGATACTTTCCAGCATAAAGTTGACGCCAAAGATTGATCCGCCATACGTTGGGCGGATTGAACACGCCAGCATTTGCGCTTCGAAGTTCGTTTGCGGCGTTCACGACGGTATGAATTTTACTGCTCGGCGTGGTTTTTAGCTACTCAGAACCGCTATCGCAGGTGATAATTATATAGCGTCGTTTGGAGATTGGCAATGTATAAGGGTAAGACAGTTTGCGTGGTTGTGCCGGCATACAACGAGGAAAAGCTGATCGGCAGGGTTCTTGAAACCATGCCCGACTATGTGGACAAAGTGGTGGTGGTCGATGACAAGAGCACAGACAAAACCGCAGAGATTGTAATCAAAGCCGCTGAGCAATCCCGTGGGCGGGTAATTCTCATTGAGCACAGCGAAAACCAGGGCGTGGGCGGCGCAATCGCGAGCGGCTATAAATGGGC
>Ga0299912_10000514_pt1 | contig 32805 bp, 35 predicted proteins | sample RVTome_2_FD_207667 | JGI IMG/M metagenome (GOLD analysis project Ga0299912, IMG submission 207667) | Soil microbial communities from uranium-contaminated site in the Upper Colorado River Basin, Wyoming, United States - RVT95D214 (version 2) ... | reverse complement strand
CGGGCATGAGGTCGGGGTCGGGATCGAGCCCCACGCAAACCAAACTGTTATTCGTTCGGGAAGCTCTGAGCAGCTTGTCTAGGAAGTTCACCTTTATCAGCTCTCTTGGGTGACCTGCAAGCGTATATCTAAGAGAGTCTCAATAAGATTCTCCGCCCGTGGGGCTCAGAATGACAAAAACGAAGATTGCTAAACACTCTCTATCTAAAGCCCGACAGTTACCTGTTGGGGACACAACATCCTTACTACCGCCATAAAACTTTCCTCATCACCACTGGCAAAGCAGTTGAGCTTTCCGGGTTGCTGGCTATCGGTAGCCAGATCGTTGGCTTCGATCACCCGCACCACTTGTTTGGCCACAGGGAGGCCCGTATCTATCACGTTGACCCCGTTACCCACCACGCTTTCAATAGCGGTGCGTAGAAAGGGATAATGGGTGCATCCCAAAACGAGGACATCGATGCCCTCGGCCAGCATAGGGTCGAGGTAAAGGTGCAGTAAGCGTTTAATCTCGGGCGAGTCGGTCTCGCCCTTTTCCACCAGTTCCGTTAGGCCGGGGCAGGGCTTGACGAATACCCTAACGCCTTGGGCGAACTCGGCAACAAGCTCGGCGAAGACCTCTGCTTGAAATGTGGCCTCAGTAGCGATGATCCCTACCTTGCCATTGCGGGTAGCAGCGCTAGCGGGCTTAATGGCGGGCACCATGCCCACAAAGGGTAGAGGGAATTGCTGGCGCAAGGTGGATAGGGCGGCGCTAGAGGCGGTATTGCAGGCAACGACCACCAGCTTTGCCCCTTTGCTGATGAGGAAGCGGGTCGCCCCAGCCGCCAAACGGCATAGCTCGGCTATGGACTTTTCGCCGTAGGGGAAATTCGCGGTGTCAGCGTAGTAGACGATGTCCTCGCAGGGTAAAAGCTGCTTTATTTCCTCCACCACCGTGAGCCCCCCCACGCCGGAATCGAATACACCTATGGGGTTGCGGTTCACAAATATCCCACCACTGCCGTCTAACGCTTTTTTTGCATATTAGATAATATGATACTGTAGGACATCACCTCTTGGCCTACCCCCACCGCCACATCGAGGGTGGCATTCCCCTGACTGGAGAACCAGGTCACGCGCTCGTGGACCATATCCCACTTCAGGGTGTAGTTGCCCGCTTGGCTGGGGGTGTTCAGAAGGGCATCCACGATGACGCTTTCGCCGGGGGGTACATCGTGGGGAAGGGGGGTATGATACTCCAAGGAAGGCTGTTGGGTGTATTCTTCACCCGTGCTCTTATACCAGTGAAAACCCAAGCGGTATGGATTAGGGCTGGAGGCATCGCAAAGCCAGGTGGCAGTGCCGCTATTGCGCAAGTTAACCCTTACTGTAATTGAGGTGGCCGGATTCATCCTTTGCGGCGTTTCGTGGCTCACCCAGGCTTCGCCATAGTAGGGCAGCCTGCCCCAGACCTGCGAACGGATCGAGGGGAGCTGATTGTATAGGTTATCGCCGGGACATTGGGTATTGTTGACATCGCGATGGCCCATAATGTTGGCCACGTACTTATCCACGAAAGTGCTGTAACCTAGCGGGTTGATGCCGTGCTTGTAGCACTCCCAGGTCAGAAGCGAGACCAGGGACTGCTCTAGTTGGGGGGAGATGTTGACCGAGGAATAGGTGCCCATAGCGGCGATGCCGACGCTTCCCTCATTATAGCCGTAGGCGTGGCCCGCCACCACATTATCTCCGCCGTAGCGGCCTTCGTAGATGTTTCCGAAGCGATCGACGAGGTAATTGTAGCCAATGTCCCCCCAGCCCAAGGTCACGGCGTGATAATAGTAGATGGCTCGCATGGTTGCGGCAGGATCGGGGTCGTCATTGCTTGTGACCGTATGGTGTACAATGGCCTTTAGCGTGTAGGCGTAGGTCGGTGGCCATCGTTCCTGGCCGCCGGAGTAGCGCAAGCTTTCATCAGCCCCCCAACCAGCCCGAGAGATAATGGAGGGTTGGCTCACGCCAGCCAAACTGGATGCCTCCATCATGACTGAAGCCGAAGCAGTAGCCTGAGCCAAGGTAGGCCCGCCTGTGGAGTCGATGTAGGTGAAGGTGACGTCTTTGAGACGGGGCATAAGGGAGGTGTCGATAGTCTTCAGGGTTACCCGATATTGGAGATAATTGCCGGAACAGAGCACGAGTTCGCTGGCCGGCCCCCCCCTCTCCACGGTTATGTCCATCTCCTCCATGGGCAACCACTGTGACCAGTTCTTTCCGTCCTGGCTGCTCCTAATATCGAAGTCTATGGTTGTTCCGTGCGGCAGATGGGCCTTCCATCTGGCGGCTACCGCGTTGAAGGGGAAATCCGCCTTTTTGGTCGCAGAGTGGTAAGACCCTGAAGCCGCTGCCGAGGCTAGAACCAGCTCACCATCGTCTGCCACCTCAATGGCGAGGCTAGATAGGCGGCCAGCCCCAAAGTCGGCGTTGGTAGTTTGCATCCATATACCCGCCCGGATCGGCTGGGCCACTGGAACCCCTCCCTCCTTAGGAAGGAGGCTCAGCACGAAGGGCAGAATAGCCAATGCGATCAACTTTGCCATCAGTTACCCTTCTTGAATCGTTTGCATGATAATAGCACCCGTTTTGCCAAGCGTCAAGCCTGCGAAGTTCTGGGCTCGGTTCTCCTTGGGCTGGGACAGCTTTGGCAGGTGGTGAGAAGCGGAATCTGGCCAGTGCACTATTCTTGTATCCTCTGCCAGTCTTGCCTGAGCTCTCGCAATTCTTCATTAGTGGGAGGATACTGGCCATAACGAGCTCTGGTAAAAGCCAGGGTGATCCTTGCCACCTCAAGGGAGGGCAAGATATTCTCTAGTCCCACTTGCAGCTCGATGGGTGTTTGCCAGTCCTTCCTCTTAAAACCTCGGGAGATGGCAAGGCTGAGGAGATCGAGGTAGAGCCGGTAAATGGCTCTGACATTGTCCAAGGCCTCTCCTGTCAATGTAGCAAAAGAGGGCACTAGGGAAGCACCTTTCCCCCTTTTGAAGCGGGAAAGGATCCCCTTAATCAGGCTGTCCAAATCTTGGCGCAAAGCTTCCTTGCTGAATACCGATTCTCTGACCTCGCCTCTTGCCTGGCGGCCTCTGGTGAAGGAAGCTCCAAAGGTGCCGGCTAACCATCTCACAATCCAGCCGACGATGAGGACGATGAAAGTCCATTTCAGGGCTTGCCCTACCCAAGCTGGCAGAGCCCTATTGTATTTGCGTGCCTCTGTAAGCAAATCCTCCAGGCTGCTCTCGGCCTCGGCGCCTTCCGTCATGGCCTCGGGGAATCTGATATGGCTTAAGAGCCAGTGAAACAACTGAGCTATATAGCCGAAGGGCCTCATGATGAAGACGATGGCGCGATTCAAGAAGTCGCCAACGCCACCCAAGGCAGGCAAGGATACCCCCCCTATTTCCCCGGACACCAACAAAGGAAACAACGACCCGCAGACTACCACCGCGACAATGGTAGCTATCAAGATGCCGAACCAGCGCCCCTGAAGCATCGAGGGTTGGTCTTTACCCACGCGCGTCCAATGGCCTAGAGCCAACCCTAGAAGGCCAAAAGCGAAGAACGGAAGAGCTGCGCCTGCCGCTCTCCTTGGCCCGGGAAGGATATATTCCAGGGCCACGCTGAAAACCAGGGCTAAGATACCGATTCGGAAGGAGGTGAGGACGCTATCGAAAGATATTTCCTTCTGGGCCAGGCGCGCTCCCCGCCACCACAACATCACCCCGATGAGGGCGGCCATAAGCTGCCCTCGTATCAACAAGCTCCCGTGCAGGCCGGCGCCGCCGGCGAATAGGACACGCAAGATAATGAATATGCACAGTCCTCCGAGGCCCACTCCGATTCCGCGCAGGGTGGCTAATGGTAGATCGAAGTGTTGAAGGAATCTGGCGAGGTAAAAGGCGGCCAAGAGAAGGAACAAGATGGCTAGGAAAGGGAAGGCGAGCCCGGGAGATTCTATCACGGCAAGGGTTATGGCAAGGGAGGAGAGGGCGTAAAGCCAGCAGGCTTCCATCGCCAGCATCGTCAGTTCGAAGCTCACTGCTCGCCAGTTCACCGTAGTTCCCTCCCCAAAGAGCTTATAAATTGGCCCACTTTGTAAGTGGTTATGCCCTCTATTTTCGGCTCCATCGCCTCATCAGCCACTGAGAGGAGCGCCACGGCGTGTCCTGCTTCTCTCAGCTTTGTCAGCGCCGCGAGGAGGGGGGGGTTGACAAGAGCAGTGACCACAACCAAGGTGGAACCAAAGGGCAGTCGATGGCCCTCTCTGTCCAAGAGCTTTTCCATGGATAGCTCGGCGGCGGGCATGACCATGGCCAACGCCTCGAGGATGTGGGTCAACTGTGCCGGGTCCCGGCCGGGGAGAATCCGGAGGGGCTGGTCCGATTCAGGGATACTGGCGTTGGCTAATAACCCCACCGCACACCGTTCATCGAAGGCGTATTTAGCGATCGAGGCGGCAACGGTAATGGCTCTCTCCAGCAGCACTGGGTCGTAGCCTTGCAGGGGAGCCTCAAAAGTGCAGATATTGAGTAGTACCATGATATGAGTGGCCACGGTAGGGTCGAAAACCCTTACTTGGAGGGCTTGCCGGCGAGCTGTTGCCTTCCAATCTATCCTCTTTAGGGGATCGCTGGGGCGATAATCGCGCAGTCCTAAGAAACGGCTGGGGTCCTCGAAGATGCGTTCCCCCCCCTTTATCTCGCCAAAAGGCCGTCGATCGGGCAATCCCAACTGGTCTAGGGGCACTACGCGAGGATATACCACCAGGTGGTCCACATGGCTATCATGCCTCTCCCGAGTGAACAGGCCAAACACATCGCCGCTACGCAGTTGGGCTGGGCCAACCTGGTAATAACCCCGGGCCCGGCACTGTAGGCGGTAGCGCCAGCCAACCCTTTCGTACCATAACATAGAGGTCATGTTGGTCAGATAGCCGAAGTTGGAGTCCAAGGCGGGGGACAGCAGGACTCCTTCGAGGGGCAGGCCTTGAGGGAACTCGTCATTAACCTCTACCCAGGGCACGGGCAGCAATTTTCTGTTGACCACATGGAGGCCGACTTCTATCGTCTCGCCCACGAAGGCCCGGGTTTCGTTGAAGGTGCGCTCGTATCCCACCCTTTCTAATGACAACCTGCTCCAGAGTCGGGCGAGCCCGCCGCTGACGATCACTAGCGAGCCCACGGCCATAAAGACCCCTTGTCGGGTGAGCAAGCCGACCAGGAGGAGGAACAGGGCGAAGTATAGCCATAATCTACTGGACATTTGCCCTTATCTAGACTTCTATGGGTACAGGGACCGAGGTCAATATATCAGCCACCATGTCCTGGCTGCTGCGCCCCCGTAACCTGACCTGTGAGCTAAGCACGAGCCGATGGGCCAAAACATGGGGGGCGAGGTGTTTTACATCATCAGGGATGACGTAGCCTCGCCCATTCACGGCAGCAAAGGCTTGTGCGGTCTTATAGAGGGCCAGGGCTGCCCGAGGGCTGGCCCCTAGTTCTATAGCCGGATGGCTTCGGGTAGCCTGGGCGATATTCACCACATATCCCCGCAGCGAATCCTCGAAACTGACTGTTTCGGTAAAGTGCTTGAGCTGCAAAAGCTCTTCCGCTGAAAGCACCGCCTCCAGGCTCAAAAACGGATCATCTCGCTCAAAGCGGAGCAGTATCCTGTCCTCCTCGCTTTTGGAGGGATAGCCCAGTTTGATTCGGAGCATGAACCTGTCTACCTGCGCCTCGGGGAGAGGGAAGGTGCCCTCCAGCTCGATGGGGTTTTGGGTAGCTATGACCATGAAGGGGGAGGGGAGACGAATTGTCTCGCCATCCACCGTTATCTGCCTTTCCTGCATCGCTTCCAAAAGCGCCGACTGCGTGCGAGGGGTGGCTCTATTTATCTCATCGGCTAGAACGATCTGGGCGATGATGGGGCCGGGACGGAACTCGAATTCCCCCTTCTTCTGATTGAAGAAATTGACACCGGTTATGTCAGAGGGCAAGAGGTCGGGGGTAAACTGGATGCGCTTGAAACTACATCCCAATGATTTCGCCACTGCCTTAGCCAAGGTGGTCTTTCCTATGCCGGGCACATCATCGATGAGGATATGCCCTTCGCACAGGAGAGCCACCATCACCAGATCGATGACGTCCTCTTTGCCGACAATCACCTTTGAGATATTGGCTCTAACCCTGTCAGCAGCCTCCTGGATGGCAGCAACCCCTTGCGATGAGATAGCTTGTTTCATGCTTGAACCTTCCTCGCTTGCATATCATATTAGATGCTCAAGTTTATCCTCTTTTTACCTTTTACGCAAGCGGATGGCCGAGGCGGCTTACTTGACTGCCTAACTTCAGACTGCTAGAATGGCTGAAGATGTGTTAAACTTGCCCTCAAAGTGGGCAGTGACTTTTGGAGGAAGCGATGTTGGTTATTGGTCTCACCGGCGGAATCGGAACTGGCAAAAGCACGGTGTCTGATAAATTGGCCGAGTTGGGGGCGGTTATCATGAACGCTGATCAGGTTGGCCACCAAGCGTTTGAGCCCCACACCGAGGTATGGAAAGATGTGGTGGCAGCCTATGGGAAAGACATCCTTCGACCTAACGATGAAATCGATCGCCGCAAACTGGGCGAGATCGTCTTCAACGATCCTGAAGCTTTGAGCCGCCTCAATAAGATAATGCATCCCCGCATGTATCGCATGATGAGGGATAAGATCGAAGAGCTACGGGAGCAGGGTGTGGAGGTGGTGGTTTTGGAGGCGGCCATCCTCATCGAGGCCAAGTGGACATCGCTTGTGGACACAGTTTGGGTTACGGATGTGCCGGAAGCTACCGTGATACAGCGTCTAGGCAATCGGGACGGTCTGGCTGAAGAGCAGATACTGGCTCGCATAAACTCACAAATGCCTCCGGAAGAGAGGGCGAAATACGCCGATGTGGTAATCAACACTGATTGCACCTTGGAAGAAGTGAAGGAGAAGGTGGAAGAGCTTTGGAGAGGGCTTTGCTCGTCTGTCGAGACTCCGTAGTCGTTGCGACTCGAAGAGGCAGTGTCAAACTGAGGCAGCTCTCGCAAGTTTGGGATTACAGGAGTAAGGGCTTTGGAAACATCCGCTGAAACTAAAAGGCCGGTCTTTGAAATTCGCGCTATGGAGGAGTATGTAGCCAGGGAGGAGCCCTTTTACCTGCCCCAGAGTGATGAGGTGGAGGTTTTTGAGGCTGCCTACGAACAGAAGATCCCGGTCCTTCTGAAGGGCCCCACTGGGTGTGGCAAAACCAGGTTTGTGGAATACATGGCCTATAAATTGGGCAAGCCGCTATCCATAATGAAAGGGTCGCACAAAGATGGCTCGCCTCCCTTTGAGCATCAGGGCCTTCCCTTAGTCACGGTTGCCTGCCACGAAGACCTCACCGCCAGCGACTTGGTGGGGAGGTATCTTCTGGAGGGCGATTCTACCCAATGGATCGATGGGCCTTTGGCCCGGGCGGTGAAGTCAGGGGCCATTTGCTACCTGGATGAGATCGTGGAGGCGCGCAAGGATACCACTGTCCTCATCCATCCTCTCTCCGATCATAGAAGGATGCTGCCGGTGGAAAAAAGGGGGCAGATCATAGAGGCCCATGAAGGCTTTCTCTTGGTCATCTCCTATAACCCTGGCTATCAGAGTGCCCTTAAAGACCTCAAACATAGCACTCGCCAGAGATTCATCGCTATGGAATTCGGCTATCCCTGCCGAGAGGCGGAGCAAAAGATCATTGCCCAGGAAAGCGGCGTCTCAGATGACGTAGCCCTGGACCTGGCCAAGCTTGGGGAAAAGGTGAGGCACCTCAAGGAGCACGGTCTGCAAGAAGGGGTGAGCACCCGCCTTTTGATCTATGCGGGACTGCTCATCAACAAAGGCATCTCCCCACGCCGGGCGTGCCAGGTGGCGGTAGTGTGGGCCCTGACCGACGAGGCTGAAGTCCAGCGCAGCATCGAAGAGATCGTGTCAACCATATTTGAATAGCCCTCTCCAGTGATAGCTCTTGGTGAGGCTTTCAACCCGTGAAAGAGAAAATCGTAAGGGTCCTCTCGCAGAGAGCGAAGAAAACTATCCGTGAGGAAGGGCTGGTCCTATCTGCGGTGCTTGTTCCCCTTTATGAGGATGGCGGGGAGTATCACATCCTTTTCACCAAGAGGACAGATAAGGTGTCTTCTCATAGAGGAGAAGTGTCCTTCCCCGGTGGGACGTACGATGCAGGGGACGTAGACCTAAAGGCCACAGCCCTGCGCGAGTGCTTCGAGGAAATAGGGGTCAGGGCCAGCGATGCCGAGATCCTGGGGGAACTGGATGACGAGGTCTCTATGTCCAATTATGTGATGGCCCCCTTCGTGGCTCATATTCCTTATCCGTATGAGTTTAAGATAAACAAAATTGAGATCAATGAACTCTTCGGGGTGCCCATGGCGATGTTTTTGGACAAAGGGAATTTTTGGGAGGAGGAAGCCCAAGTTCTCGGTGGCCGTTCCTTCGCCCGGTATTTCTATAAGTATCAAGGCTACGTGATTTGGGGTGCTACGGCAAGGATCGTTAAACATTTCTTGGATTTGGTTTTCGGGTGAGGGTAGTCCTTGCCCGCCGGTCTGTTTTAGAGTAACAAATATGGAAGAAGTTTACCGAAGCCTTTCGGCCATAGAGGCAGAGTTGAGCCGCCTGTCAGCGGTGGTTACCAAGGAATTTCAGGGAGCGTTGCCGACGGTAGAGCGTTTGTCTAGCCAGGCGCTGTTAGCCTGGGCCAAGGAGGGGGCAACTATTGCCACCTGTGGCTTCCGTTCTTGGGAGGCAGCGTGTGAGTATTTTAGGGCAACCCCCCGGGTACTGGAAATCCTTGACTTCCCCAATTTCATTAACTGGGCTCAGTGGGGTCGGCAGCTCTGTGGGGATTCCTTTGTGCTCTCTTCCGCCTACTTTAGGGCTAGTCCTGAATCCCTTGCCCTAATTTCCCCTCATCAGATCGAAGAGTGGGCCGAGCTGGGGAGGAGACTGTACAAAGGGAATTGGAGGTCCACCTGGCTCTCGTGCCGATTCTTCGAGATCAGCCCTGAGCTGCTCCGCTATCTGAACATGGGGGAGATGGCTCAGTTTGCCCGTTTCATCGAGGCCGTTGACAACATCTCCTATAACATAGCTAGTCACTGCCTGGAATCCTCTTTATCGATCTTTCCCAAGATCGATAAAGAGGACCGTAAGGGGTTCTTGGATTCGACCTTGGTTCTCGCTGATATTGATTGTAACAATGCCAAAACCTACTTCGAAGCTGGGCCTGCTGTCCTCTCCCGCATCAGCAGAGCCCAAAGGAGCAAGTTCCTGGCCCTGGCAGCAAAGGTGGCCCAGCTTTATAGCCGCAATACCCTTCCTTTCCTAATCGACTGCTCTCGCGCTCTCAGCCAGGTTGACAGAGCGTTACATCCTCAGTTGCTGGAGCTTTTCGAGGGGCTACTAGGGGTATCCTGCACAGCCGCAGTGGAGTTCCTCAAGAGCTGTCCGGCGGTATTAGGCAAGATTAGGTTCTCGGATATAGAACGCTGGTCTGCTGAGGGGAAGAAGCTTCTCAAGGAGAGCACGGAGGGAGGGGAGGCCTATTTTCGGCTGGAATCGAACAAAGGCCAGCAGGTATTGGAGCACCTTTCTCGGGGTGTGGAGTTAGAGCGGATTGATGGTATTCTGCGCCTCTATTGTGAAGCACTGACCGGGATGTCCGTTCAGGTATTGCCCACCGAGAACCTGGTGGATAAGGGCATTGGTTGGGCATCCTTGGAGAAGCCTGCCACCGAAGGAAGCGCCATTTTCCTCCCCTCTTTCGTAGATCGGTATGATGCTAAAACAGAGAACTTCGCCTTTTTCAAGGTTCTTGCCACTCATCAGGCAGCCCATCTGGAATTCGGAAGCTTCGATTTCCAATTCGATAGGGGAGCTCGTTACTTCGACAACCTACGCTCCACCCTTTCCAGGGCCGTGGAAAGGGTGCATGAGCCCTTCACCGATTTCGAACGGTTCTTTGACCTCTTCCCTGACCGAAGGCTTGCCAACGACATCTTCACGGTGGTGGAGGACAGCAGGGTTGACTATTTGGTCAAGCACGAATACGGTGGAATTAGACGGAGCTACCAATGGATTCAGCGGGATGCCCTGGCCCAAAGGGTTTCCCCCTCTTCTCTCCCCTTGCAGCGTGCCTGCGTGGAGATCCTCATTCGAATGAGTTTGGAAGATGCGGCTCAAGTATCCATCCCCAGGCAGGGTGAGTCTCTAGTTAGGCGGATGGTGGAGATCGCCAAGCGAGTCAAGTCTGTCGAGGCAACGGTGGAAGATTCAGCCGAGGCTACTATTCGGCTCTACTCTATTATTTCTGAGATACCAAATATTATGGTTCCCCCGGAGGACTGGGAGAGCGTGCAACTGGAGTCAGAATATGATGCTTCTTTGGACCTTCAGCAGCCAGACGTCCCTGCTCCACTCAGCGAACTAGGGGAGCCCAATGAGGAGGAGCTCGCCTATACGAGCCCGCCTGAGGTTGACTTCCGCGGGGATTTCAAGCCCGAGTTGGTCCAGTTGCTGATGAAGTTAAAGCTGCGCTCTTCGGAGCAAGAGAGCAATGGCCCCATGCCCGCTCTGTCTCCCGAAGCCCTTAGAGAGCTCATGGAGAAGTGGATGGAGATAGACATAACCTGTGTCTGGGCGGGGGACATCACTGATTCGGTTGGCCTCTTTGTGAACAATCTCCTCAATGAGGCTGGGGCTGCGCCGCCTTTGCCGCTCCTGCCTCCAAGCAAAAAGCATGAGTTGAGTCCTTACCACATGTATGAACAGGGCACACCGCTAGAGAGCGATAAGCCGCGTTCCTACGTTTATGACGAGTGGGATTTTAGGGCTAATGATTACAAGCCCAAATGGTGCTTGGTTCGGGAACAGACCATGGACGAAGGCAATGTCGATTTCTTCGAGCGGACCCTGGAGACCCACGCTGGGTTGGCTTCCCAGATAAAGAAGCAGTTCGAACTCCTGACTCCGGAGTCATTCCGGAGGGTGAAGAGGCTTCATGATGGTGAGGGGTTCGAGCTCGATGCCCTCATCGAAGCCATTGTGGAGAAGAAGGCAGGGACCACTCCGGATGACAAGATCTACTGGAGGAGGAACAAGGTACAACGGGATGTCTCGGTGGTTTTCCTTCTCGATATGAGCGCCTCTACCGGCGAATACATCGAGGAAAAAAAGGAGGAATGGCCCTCGGACGATGACCCTTGGACCTATATTGCCCAGTTGAGGACAAGGCGTATGACCGGAGACGGCGAGAAGCATAAGCGGATCATAGACCTGGAGAAGGAAAGCACCGTCCTCTTGATAAAGGCGCTGGAGACAACTGGCGATGCCTATGGAATCTACGGGTTCTCGGGATACGGCAGGGACAACGTTGACTATTTCGTCATTAAGGATATGGATGAGGAATTCTCAGACAAGGTAAAAAAGAGAATCGATAAGGTGGAGCCGGTACAGGCAACCAGGATGGGAGCAGCTATAAGGCATGCCATGTCGAAGCTGGAAAGGCAAGAGTCCAAGACGAAGATCTTGTTCCTGATTAGCGATGGCCGGCCCCAAGACCATGGCTACAGCAAAGATGGGGTGGAGAAGGAATATGCCATCCACGATACGAAGAAGGCTCTGAGTGAAGCCAGAGCGAAAAACATCATTCCTTTCTGCCTGACAGTGGACAAAGCAGGGCACGATTATCTGAGAACCATGTGTGGCGACATGCGCTACGAAGTGTTGGCAGATGTAGAATCCTTGCCCCGTCGTCTCCCTGCTTTGTACACAAGGCTCACCATCTAGCTTCTAGCAAGAAGTTCCTGTTCCTCAACGAACCTCTCTCCTACCCAATGTTTCCGCTCATTCAAAAAAGCAACACACCCAACTAATCATACGGTGTCCATTAAGGCAATAGCTAAATTGTGAGGACTAGCAGACTCCCCGTTGCACAGCCGCTTGACAATCACGCCCCCCTATGCTACTATAATTGTGGTCATATGTGCATAATATAAATTTTATGGTCTTATGTCCGTTAATATAAACTGAATTGAGAGGGCACTATGGGGAGATTACCAAACTGGCGCCGTGTTAGCTCCGTGCCGGAGATAACCTACTTCAAACCAGCAGGGATTCCGCTTAGGGTCCTTCAAGAAGTGTCTCTCACCGTTGACGAAGCTGAGGCCATACGCTTGAAGGATCTCCAGGGACTGGAGCAAGAAGAGTGTGCTGAGAGCATGCGGGTTTCCCGTACCACCTTCGCTCGCATATTGGATTCAGCGCGCCAGAAGGTGGCTGATTCCCTCCTTAACGGCAAGGCGATCAGGATCGAGGGGGGCAACTTCGAGATGGCAATGAGGCGCTTCCGCTGCCTTGAGGGGCATGAGTGGGACGTCCCCTTTGAGATTATGACCACGGCACCGCCTCAGGTCTGCCCTAAATGCAAAACCCCTAACATCTTGCCTCTCCAACCGCCTGCCTTCGGATGGGGGAGAGCGCGCTGGGGTAGAGGTGGGGGAAGGCGCCGTTGGCAGCAGAGCACGGGATAAGAGAGGTGAGCGATGTACCTTGTCGATAGGGATAGATGCACGGGCTGTGAAGCATGTGTTGCGGTATGCCCCCGAGGAGCGATCGAACTCAAAGAGGACAAGGCGATCATAGACCAACGTCTTTGCACTGCCTGTGGCATCTGTCTGGAGGCGTGTGCAACCGGTGCTATATATGAGGTCGAGGTGCCGACGCTGGTTCCTGCACCTACTGTGGCGGCGAACCCGCCCCGTTCGACCATAATGGGCACCAGGCGAGCTGGATTAGCTACCGCGCTGGTGAGCCTTGCTCCGGTAGCAATGAACGTCTTCTCTGAGCTCGCCGGGAGATGGCTGTCAGCCAGGGAGAAACAGGCGGGGGTGACAGGCGTTGGCCTGGGCAGGGGAGCTGGCCGCCGCCGGCGATGGCGGGCAGGACGTGGCTGAGGAGACGTGCGATACGAGATGGTGGGGAATCCCTAACCTGGGAATGGAGATGAGGTAATAAAAGGAGGTGAGGATGATGCCGTTCGGAGACGGAACTGGACCCGGGGGGATGGGACCGATGACGGGTAGAGGGGCAGGTTGCTGTGCGGGCTTTGGCAGGCCTGGATTTGCTAACCCGGTGCTTGGAAGGGGCCGATTTGCCATTGGCTTCGGCTGGGGAATGCCGTATAGGTATCCCTATGTAGGGTATCGTTACCCCTACTTTGGCAGAAGCTACACTCCATTCTACGGATACCCTTACGGTTACCCGGCAGCAATGCCCTAACCTGCTGGAATATGACTGGGATAGCAAAAGGTGATAGCTGTTCTGAAGGGAGGTGAGCGGGATGCCATTTGGATTGGGGCCGTGGTTGGGGTTAGCGGGCCTCAATGGTATCCCTGGTGGTAAGCATGTGAACCAGATCTTCGCCGCGGGAGGTGTCGTGTGAAAGACGTATTGGCCATGATCCTCGCCGGTGGACGAGGTACAAGAATGCAGATGTTGTGCGAGGGACGACCCAAGCCGGCGCTGCCGATTGCGGCTCGCTTCCGCGTTATCGACTTTAGTCTGAACAACTGCGTCCGTTCTGCAATCCAAGACATCGCCGTTGCACTGGACTACGGGCGCGATACCCTGCGTGACTATTTGTGCACCGGAGTGGGGTGGGGAGCAAGGTATGGAGCCAGCCTACGGATTCTTGAGCCAAGGTCGGGGTCGTATTTAGGGACTGCCGACGCGGTATACCAGAACATAACGCACTTGGACGAAAAGTCGGCAGAACTGGTACTGGTTCTGGCCGCCGATCACATTTACCAGATGGACTATCGAAAAATGGTCGCTTTTCACGAGCGAAAGGGCGCTGATGTGACCATCGGAGTCATACCTGTACCTATCGCAGAGGCACATCGGTTCGGTATCGTCACCACAGATGCTCAAGGAAGGATGATCGACTTCGTAGAGAAGCCTCAGGTGGCCAAAGGCAACCTGGCTTCCATGGGTATCTACGTTTTCAATAGGGAGTTTCTGATAGAGCGTCTCAGGGAAGACGCTGCAGATCCATTTTCGCCACACGATTTCGGCCTTGCGGTTATCCCAAAGATACTGGACCAGAGCCAAGTCCTTGCCTATGAATTTGACGGCTATTGGCGGGATATAGGCACAATAGAGGCATACTATGAGGCAAACATGGAACTGATTAACGAATCGCTGTGTCTGAGCCCAGACCACAATTGCCCTGTTCTCACCAGGTGCGCCGGTTTCTTCTCAGGCGAGATACCTGGCAATGAGATCAACAGTGTCGTCAGCCCGGGCTGCCTGATCAGGGGTCACGTCGAGCATTCAATTCTATCGCCCGGAGTCGAAGTGGCAGAGCACGCAGTAGTGAGGGGTTCGATCATAATGGCGAATACTACCATAGGCCGCTATAGCACGGTCGATCGCGCCATCCTAGATGAGGAGGTTAGAGTGGGCGACTTTTGCCGCATCGGCACTGAAAGCGGCCCTGTCGCCGCCAATCGAGATATCGCGGTGGTCGGAAGAGGTGCAGTTATTCCCTCATACACTGAAATAGGTGCTGGCCGCCCACCATCGTCTAGTCCGGGATGGCGTGCTTCGTCTGTGGTAGGGTCTCTTTCACACCGGCTGTCGCCCGGTGCTGTTCTTTCTAACAAATAGCCTAATGTCTATCTATAGGCTTCCATCCATTGGGGCTTCTCAAGGAGGTGAGAAACATGTGGCCCTGGTATAGACTCTGGCGCCCCTGGGGTTGGGGATGGCCAGGATCCTGGAGGGCAATCCCCCACGGCTGGGTTGGGGCACCCGCGTCCAAGGAGCAGGGGACCGCCATGCTCGAGGATGAGGCGAGATGGCTGGAAAGAGATCTCGATAGCATCAGGAAAAGACTGGAAGAGCTTAGAAAATAGGAGGCGAAAGAATGCGATACGGTTTTGGATTTGGAAGAGGAGGCGGGGGATGGGGGAGGGGATTCGGCTTTGGAGGAGGAATGGGATTTGGATTTAGAGGGGCTTCTCCCCCCTGGCCCTATGTGGGCCTCGGGAGAGGGGGGCTGCCCCGCTGCGGCTATTTTCTCAGTGGAGCTGGTGTACCCTGGCCGTCAGCCTATGGCTGGTCTCCGTACGTTTCCCGTGGCGGAGCCGTGCCCCCTTACGGAGGTTACGCCCCTGGCACTCCCTTCGCTCCCCAGATGACGCGGGAGCAGGAGCTCGACTTCCTAAAGAGCGAGGCTCAGGCGGTAAAGGGACAGTTGGAACAAATCGAGGCCAGGGTGCGTGAGCTGGAGGCTCAAGCGGAGAATTGATGCTGTAACGCTAGTGGTGCTGGGGGTGGAGTTGCTTCGGCTTCCCACCTCGCAGCACCGAGCAGGCTTAAGGAAGGTGAGCTATGAGGATTGCAGTTTCTGCCACTGGCCCTAGTCTGGACGCTGAGGTTGACCCCCGTTTCGGACGCTGCCAGTATTTCATCATCGTTGACCCCCAAACCCTGGAGTTCGAAACTGTGGATAACGTCAACATCTCAGCTTCGGGTGGCGCTGGGATTGCTACTGCCCAGATGATGGCCAACAAAGGAGTGCAAGTGGTGCTGACGGGCAACACGGGCCCTAACGCCTATCAGACCCTAACGGCAGCGGGGATCCAGGTAGTAAGTGGTGTCTCGGGGACGGTCAAAGATGCCATTCAGGGTTACAGAGCGGGCAAATTCCAGTCAAGCTCCCAACCCAATGTATCGGGACATTTCGGTATGGGGGGAGGAGTCGGTGGTGGCATGGGAATGGGTCCTGGTATGGGCAGAGGCATGGGCGGAGGTGTGGGGAGGGGACGGGGGATGGGGGTGATTCCCTCGGAGGGGTATCCACACCAGGCTCCGAGTTCCGAGCGGGAACTGGAGGCACTCAAATCCCAGTCGCAGGTACTGGCGCAGCAACTCAGCGAGATCCAGCGCCGCATCGAGGAGCTTGAGAAGAAGGCGGGCTGAGGAGCTTTGTTTGACAGACTGTGACAGAGAGAGTACTCGGTGGGGGCAACTGCAGGCGGCTGGCAACCGCGAATCTAAGAGATGGAGTAACGCAAGTCTATCTAGGGTGAGGGAGAGTTGTGCTGTCTGTGGCATTAGTGGACATAGCCCCTGAGACTTGTGAAGCAGGGGAAGACAGCGTCAAATCTCTCGTCCCTACCTGAGACTAACAGTGTAAAGATGAAATTGGAAGCGCTAATCCTTGAACCTATACTTGAACTAGAGGAAACAACAGAGGCAGAACCTGATTGGGCCGTTAGGCGGCTACTTTCGGGTTACATCTTGCCTGCACCGACATCATCTATTCCTTTATCTGCTAGCGGCGTGAGCGGTGTCTCTCCTTCGCCACTTACGCCGCTAGCTTATTATGATCCTACCCGGCATTTGAAGACCGGGGAAGGGTACCTAACCTGTGAAGTATGGTCAAAGCCCCACCTATCATTTCTACCACAGGTGCTTGGACAAAGGGCAATAGGGTTACACAATCATACCTGTGCCATTAACCACCTTGATATGAGCTTGAAATGCGATGCCTAGCCGATCTTTGATTTACAGGATAGTCAGACTATTTGCAGGAGGTGTTGTCATGCCTAGAGGAGATGGAACCGGACCACCCGGCGGTGGTCTGGGAAGGGGTAGAGGAGGGAGAGGTGGTGGCCGAATGGGAGGGACAAGTCCGGGGGCTGGACCCACCGGGAGTTGCCTTTGCCCCAACTGTGGGACGAGGGTCCCCCACCAGGTAGGGTCTCCTTGCTATGATCGGAGCTGTCCCAAGTGCGGCACGAAGATGGTGAGGGGATAGGGTGATAGTATCCGTTGCCAGTGGCAAGGGGGGAACGGGCAAGACCCTGGTAGCCACCAGCTTGGCCCTTTCCTTGAGAGAGAAGGCCAGAGTGCAGCTTCTGGATTGCGATGTTGAGGAGCCTAATGCTCACATCCTCCTCCAGCCGACCTTTACAGACAGGGAAGCGGTGTTGATACCTGTCCCTAAAGTGGACGAAGGTAAGTGTACCTACTGCGGCAAGTGTGCCGAGGTCTGCGCCTTCAACGCCGTCGCTGTCCTAGGGCAAAAGGTGCTGGTCTTCCCCGAGCTCTGCCACGGCTGCGGGGCGTGTAGCTACTTATGCCCTGAGGGTGCCATCGCTGAGGAGGGCAGGGCGATCGGGGTGGTGGAGACAGGTGATTCTCGCGGGCTATCCTTCGTCCATGGTCGGCTCGCCATTGGGGAGGCTATGGCTCCTCCCGTGATCAGGAAGGTGAGGGAGCATATCGATCCCCAGGCGATAGCCATCATCGACGTGTCCCCGGGCACCTCTTGCCCGGTTGTGCAGGCAGTCAAGGGCAGCGACTTCTGTTTGCTGGTAACCGAGCCCACCCCCTTCGGCCTAAATGATCTTGCCCTGGCGGTGGAGATGGTGAGGAAACTGGCCATCCCTTGTGGTGTGGTCATAAACCGCGCCGGTGTGGGAGATGGAAGGGTGGAAGGTTATTGCCGTGAGGAAGGCATTCCCATACTGCTGGCTATCCCTTTGGATATGGAGATCGCGAGCCTCTATTCCAGGGGCATTCCTCTCACCGAGGGGTTGCCGGAGTGGCGGGAGCGTTTCCTCGAGCTATACGACAAGATCGAAGAGAGGGTAGGTGTCGGCACAGGACAAACGGTTAATGGGAGGAAGACACCCCCATTCAACAGGGTACGATAGGGACGAAGGTGGAATGAAGGAGATCGTGGTCTTAAGCGGCAAGGGGGGAACGGGCAAAACGACCTTAGTGGGATCCTTTGCTGCCCTGTCTCAAAGCAAGGTACTGGTCGATTGTGATGTGGACGCTGCCGATCTTCACCTATTGCTCAGTCCCTCGGTCAAAGAGGAGAGGGAGTTTTGGAGTGGGCATGTTGCCTCCATAGATAATAAGCTATGCACTCGCTGTGGCATATGCGAGGCAGTGTGTCGCTTTGAGGCGATAAAGAACTTGAAGGTCGATCCCATCTCCTGCGAGGGCTGCGGCTTCTGTTCTCAGGTTTGTCCGGAGCACTGCATCACTATGAAGGAGAGGATGGCTGGCCATTGGTTTATCTCTGAGACCAGATACGGCCCCTTGGTGCACGCTCAACTCGGGGTGGCTGGGGAGAACTCGGGAAAGCTAGTGGCTGTGGTTCGCAACGCCGCTCGTGCCATAGCCCGAGAGCAACACTCAAACTATATTATTAGCGATGGGCCGCCGGGCATTGGCTGCCCAGTTATCTCCTCCCTCGCCGGGGCGAACCTGGCACTGTTGGTCACCGAGCCCACGCTCTCAGGGATGCATGACCTGGAGCGGGTCATCGGTGTCTGTCAGCATTTTGGCGTCCCTGTTTTAGTCTGCATCAACAAGTATGACCTAAACGAGGAGAATACTCACCACATCGAAGAATATTGTTACACCCAGGGAGTTGAGATAGCGTCCAAAATCCCCTATGATAATGTGGTCATTGAGGCCTTGGTGCGGAACCTGCCGGTGGTGGAATATGTCAAAAATGGAGTCGCCCGCCAGATCGAAGCGCTATGGCAAACCATCGCCCGTGCACTGGAAGCGTAAAAGGCCGTGAAATTGTACAAGAGGAGGTGACGGATCATGCCCATCTACGAATATGAGTGTAAAAGCTGTGGCCAGAGATTTGAGCTCCGCCGGAGCATAGCTGCTAGCGATAGTGAGATAAGGTGTCCCAAGTGTGGGGTCGAGAACCCGCGAAGGGTTTTCTCCGTTTTCGCCACCTCTTCTTCGAGTGAAGCCTGCGCCCCAAGCAGCTCCACTTGAAGCGTGAGTCTGTGAGGCAGTTCGCCTCACCAGAAGCACTTAGGAAGGAGAGAAATGCCGATTTACGACTTTCAATGCCGTCAGTGTGGCAAGGTTTCGGAGCTACTTCTCCGCGGCGCTGGTGGCCTGGCTGCTCGCTGTCCTGACTGTGGCAGCGAAGACCTAGAGAAGCTTGTCTCCGCCTCATATGTGATAAAAACGACTGCCCAGGCACAAGGCAGCACCTGCTGCGGCAGAACGGAGCGCTGCGAAACGCCGCCCTGCTCCAGCGGTGAGGGCTGCCATCGCAAGTGATCAACGGGGAGGCTAGAGTTGAATGACAGCTTAGATGGACTCGAAAGCCTCGTTATGGCAGAGATGGGTGAGCTCTACTCGCAGGCGGTCATCGATCACGCCGTGAACCCCAGGAACGTGGGCAGCATGGCGGACGCGGATGCTCACGCCTGCGTCGTCGGCCCCTGTGGGGACAACATGGAGATGTGGCTGAAGGTCAGGAACGGGAGGGTGATAAACGCTACCTTCTGGACGGACGGCTGTGGCACCACTATAGCCTGCGGCAGTATGGCCATGGAACTGACAAAGGGCAAGACTCTGGGGCAGGCGCTTGCCATCAGCGCTGAGGTCATCGTTAAGAATCTGGGTGGCCTTCCTGAGGATAGCATCCACTGTGCTGGACTGGCCTCCAGCACTTTGAAGAAGGCTGTTATTGAGTACACAAGCCTGCAGAAGGAGCCCTGGAGGAAAGCCTACCGAAAGAATTGATCTCGATATGAATTATTTAGCTGAATTCGGTAGGAGGATTAGGAATAATGGTTCGGATTGAGCTTGAACCAGACCTTTCCAACTGCATTGAAACCTTGGCTAAAAGAGAATACTGGCAAAGCGTGAAGGAAATCTTAGCAGAGGAGGGAGACAAAGAGCTTCAAGAGAGGATGGAGGTTCTCAAGTTGTTTCTGGAATCGGTGGACTTCAGCAAGCTTAGGAGTGCATATGAACCACACCTCTTGGAGGATAGAAAGGTGAAATTTGTAATGTATCTTAGGCAGGGGAAACTTAAATACGATTTGATAGTACAACCGCAGGAGGTGAAACTATGAAAATTGCAGCTATATCAGAAGACGGAGTCAACGTCAGCCAGCACTTCGGCCGGGCGCCAATTTATGTCGTGCTCACAGTGGAGGAAAACAAGATCGTCAGCAGGGAGACACGCCCGAAGGCTGGCCACAACACTTTCGCAGCCGCGGAATCGCCTTTGGCACCGGGCGAACGCCATGGCTACGACGCTGGCTCGCAGGTGAAGCACCAAAGCATGGCCGACGCCGTAGCCGATTGCCAGGTGCTCCTCGCTGGGGGCATGGGCTGGGGTGCCTATGAGAGCATGGAGAGCTACAACATCGAGCCCTTCGTTACTGATGTCGCGAATATTGACGACGCGGTAAAGCTTTACCTCGAAGGAAAGCTCGTCAACCTGATGGAGCGACTGCACTAGAAGATAATAGTGGTGATTAAAACATATATGGTGATTTGACGATTTAGAGGGTTATTGGTTGGTCGAAGAAGAAGAGGAACTCCAAGCGTACAAGGAACGCCTTAGAGAAGGTCTGGTCAAATACACAAGAAGGGCGTTTCAGATGTTGCCGCAAAGACCAACTGCCCACATACTGGATATCGGTTGTGGTTCCGGAGTCCCCACTATGGAGCTGGCAAGGTTAAGCGATGGAGAGATAATAGCTATTGATATAGACCAGGCTGTACTGGATCGACTGGCCAGTAAGGTTGAGAAAGCAGGATTGACCAATCGGGTTAGGATTGAGAAGTGCTCCCTGCTCAACATGGATTTCGCCGACGAAAGTTTTGATGTCATCTGGGCTGAGGGCTCCATCGCTGTGATAGGTTTTGAAAGAGGCCTCAAGGAGTGGCGGCGATTCCTCAAAGCCGGTGGGTTTCTCGTAGTCCATGATGACATAAGTAATCTCACAGAGAAACGGGAGCAGATATCCCAATGCGGATATGAGCTAACCGACCATTTTGTCTTAAGCGAAGATATCTGGTGGGATGAATACTATGCTCCACTGGAGAAGAAATGTAGCGAGCTTAGGGCAAAGCACGCCGACGACCCGAAGACTATTGCATTACTGGACGGTGACCAGCGAGAGATAGATGCGTTCAAAAAGAAAACTGAGCTATTTAGCTCGGTTTTCTTCATTATGGAAAAAGGATGACGTAGTTGTTGATTGAGAACGGTAGTAAGATTGCCCTTACCTTGGGAATGGAGGGAAACCATGATAACTGAGGAGCAAGTAAGAGAACGTCTTGAGACGGTCCTGGTACCTGGTGTCAGGCGCAGCGTAGTGGGGCTTAACTTGGTTCGCCAGATCGCAATCTCCGATGCGAGAGTCGATATTAGTATCGCGTCAGCAGCCCTGAATGAACAAGCTCAGGATTGGCTCAAAGCTACGGTGAGGGATGCCATCAAGAAGCTATCGGGAGTGAAGGAGGTGGAAACAAACTTCATCGAAGCAACGCCCAAAGATGTCAACGAGATCGGCAGTGTCATTGCTGTGATGAGTGGCAAAGGAGGAGTTGGTAAGTCTCTGGTGAGTGGCCTTATAGGACTTTCCCTGGCCCGCCGCGGGTGTGACGTTGGCATTATGGATGCCGACATCACCGGCCCCAGCATTCCCAAGATGTTCGGCATAACTGCCCGCCCTATGGGTAGCGATAGCGGCATACTGCCGGTGCTGTCGCGCACGAACATCGAAATCATGTCTATCAACCTCTTGCTGGAGCACGAGGACGATGCTGTGATCTGGCGTGGCCCGCTTATTGCCAACACTATAAAGCAGTTCTGGGAGGATGTGCTCTGGGGCAGGCTCGATTATCTTATAGTAGACCTGCCGCCAGGCACCGCTGATGCGCCTCTTACCGTTATGCAGACGCTGCCCTTATCGGGTGTGATCGTGGTCTTCAGCCCCCAGGAACTAACGGCTATGGTGGTGAGGAAGGCGGTGAATATGGCACGGAAGATGGATATCCCGATTTTGGGGGTGGTGGAGAACATGAGTTACTTCGTCTTGCCAGACACGGGCAAAAAGCTGGAACTCTTTGGCAAGAGCAGGGCTGAGGAGATGGCAAAAGCGGCGGGAGCTCCCCTGCTAGGGCAGATACCCATAGACCCGGAGCTGGCTCGGCTCTGCGATGAGGGAAATATCGAGCGTTATGACTCTGAAGCAGTAAAGACCTTCGCCAAAGCCCTTCTGCAAGTCCTGCCAGCCAAGGCAAGGTGATGGTGTGCATGATGGTGTCTGTTCTCTAACTCAAAATCGCGTATGCCTTGAACTCTAAGAATGCGGCAGAGTAGCGGATGCCGATCTTCACCGAAGCCGAGTTGATTGTTGACAACATGTCGTCGGTAGATGATAATACTGGCGAGGTTGCTGGATTAGCTACACAGCAGCCTTGATTCTTAGCCAGACGGATGGGATATCGCAGATGGGTAAAGGGGGTATCTAAAGCAACTCTAGCCATAAGTGGCCAGAGCTGCTTGCGTTTCCTCGCTAGGCTAGGGAGCCGACACCGGCTTGAGTGCCCAATTCATGAGAAAGGAGTCGAGATGTATCAAAGGATTCTGGTGCCATTGGATGGATCCAAGTTGGCGGAGTGCGTTCTTCCCCACGTGGAAGAGATCGCAAAGGGTTGTAAAACGGAGGAAGTGGTCTTAATAAGCGTGACAGAGCGGCTTGTAGGCTATAGGCCTCCCGCTGAGGCTCCACGCGTTGAGCGTGTGGGACAGTTGCTGACCCAGGACCCTATAGGTAGGGTGCCCGTGTCGGTGGGGAAAAAACAGAGACAAGCCGAGAGGTATCTGGGTCGGATAGCGAAACGTATACAGGCAAAAGGAGTCCCCGTGCGGTGTCAGGTGCTCATGGGGAATCCCCCCGAGGAGATCGCCTCCTACGCCGAGGAGTCCGGTGTAGACCTAATTGTTATGGCCAGCCACGGTCGGTCTGGCCCCAGTAGGTGGGCCTATGGCAGCGTCGCCGAAAAGGTGTTCCGATCTAGCTGTGTGCCTGTTATGATGGTGAGAGCGCCCGGTTGTTTCCCCGGCTTATGAGCGACTGAGCATAAACTAAAGGCGTGCCTGTGAGCACCGATGGAATCGGGGGAAAAGGATATATGGTCGTGGATCTGGTTGATAAGATGCTGGCTGGCGATGAGCTATCTTTGGCGCGGCTCATTACCATGGTGGAGCGAGAGACAGAGGATGTCACTGAGATAATGCAACTCATCCATCCCCATACTGGCAAGGCCCATTGTATAGGCATTACCGGGCCGCCTGGCGCGGGCAAAAGCACCCTGGTCGACAGGCTGGTCTCCCTAATTCGGGCTGACGGCCTTACCGTTGGCATAGTAGCCGTTGACCCCACCAGCCCCTTTTCTGGGGGTGCTGTCTTGGGTGACCGCATAAGGATGCAAAAACACTATCTGGACAGCGGCGTTTTTATCCGCAGCATGGCCACCAGGGGCAGCCATGGGGGGCTACCGCGAGCGGCGAAAGGGGTAATAAGGCTCTTCGATGCCTTCGGTAAAGATTACATTCTAGTGGAGACGGTGGGGGTGGGGCAGGCCGAACTGGACATCATGAAGAGGTCGGATACCACGGTAGTGGTTTTGGTGCCGGGGGCGGGCGATACCATTCAGACCATGAAGGCGGGGATAATGGAGATCGCCGACATCTTCGCTATTAACAAAGCAGATCACCAGGGCGCAGAACAAGTGATGGTAGACCTCGAGGTGATGTTGGAGATGAACCCCAAGCGTTCTTGGTGGAAAGTGCCCGTCCTGGCTACCCAAGCTCACAAGGGCATAGGCATAGAGGAGCTATACCAGCAAATCGAAGGCCATTGGCAGGCTTTGGCTGAGTCAAGCCAGCTCTCCGAACGTCGCAAGATGCAGCATAAGGACGAGCTGATGGAGATCGTGCAACGCAGGATCCAGACTCAGCTTTTGGGGCTCATCGAGGAGGACGAGGAGTTTTCGGCGATGATGAAACAGGTGGAAAAGGGGGAGGTGGACCCCTACTCCGCTGCGCAGGAAATATTGACTAACGAGAGCTTATTGCAGAGCTGTTTGGCAGGAGCAGAGGAGAGAAGGAAGAGTAAAGCGAACTGAAGCAATCTGGCTCCTTTGTAGGACAATGTCCATTACCCTGCTACCAACATGGGTTAGCGTTTTCTTCTAATGACATGAACCCCGGTGGCCTTGAAAGAGGCGTAAACGCGATGTCCCACTTGGAGCTCCAGTTCCTCTATCGATCTCTTAGTGACCAGCGAAACGAGCTTGAAGCCGCAGTCCATCTCGATCTGTACAAGCGCCCCGGCCGACGTTAACCTCGTTATCTTGCCCGCCAGGACGTTTCTGGCACTGCTCGAAGCCTGCGCGGGGGCTACAACGACCTGCTCCGGCCTGATGAAGACGGATACATCCTCCCCGAGGCCGAGATTCGACACCGCCTCGATCATCGCACCACCCACATCTATAGTTACTATCCCTTCCTCACTGCTTACAACGGAGCCTTCCAGGATATTCTCGACGCCGACAAAGGCGGCTACCTGCCTGCTCTGAGGGAGGTCGAAAACGTCTCTGGGGTCTCCCATTTGAAGCATGCGCCCCTCCATGAGCACCCCCACCCGGTCGGCGAGACGCTGCCCCTGTGCCATATCGTGGGTCGCCAAGATTACAGTGGTATTCAATTGCTGGATGATTTCTGCTATCAGTCTCTCGATATGGGCGGTGGAAACGGGGTCCAGGTTTGCTGTGGGTTCATCTAGGAGCAATACTTCGGGTTCAATGATCGCCGCTCTGGCCAAGGCCACTCTCTGAACCTCGCCACCAGATAGCGTGCGGGCGCTCCTATGCTCATAACTGCCAAGCCCAACGCTTTCTAGGGCTAGGTTTACCTTATTATGGAGATCTGGACCTCTTTGCCCCCTGACCCGTAGGCCGTAGGCGACATTATCATGGACACTAGCATTGAAAACCGTAGGCTTTTGAGAGACCAAGGCCATCCTGCGACGTATCTCCAGCCTCTTTTGCTCGGAACCGTTGGTATCCAAGCCGTCGAAATATATCGTCCCCGAGGTCGGCCTTTCTAGCAAGTCTATGAGGCGGAGGAGGGTCGTCTTGCCGGAGCCGCTGGGGCCTATTAGCGCGAAGACCTCTCCTCGCCCGATATCCAGGTTCATGTCCTGCAATATCTCTTTGTGACTGTAGACCATGCGCAAGGATCTGATCCCTATCAATGTTGGCTACCTCTGTTGAAACCGACTTACCATAACGCTTACCACCAGCGCTATCGCCATGATGATGATACCGAGCGCCATAGATAGCTCTATATTCCCCATAGATGTTTCCAGCGACATGGCAGTGGTGAGCACTCGGGTGCTTCCCCTTATGTTGCCGCCGACCATTAGAGCACAACCCACCTCTGAGATGGCTCGGCCAAAACCGACCAAAAGGGCAGTAGCGATCGCGTACCTTGCCTCGCGGAGCATGGTCACGATGGTCCAGAACCTGCTAGCGCCCAGGGATATAGCGGTATCCCTGACCTCTTGGCCCACACCGCTCAAGGCCGAAATTGTAAGTCCTATAATAATAGGCGAGAGGAGCACAACTTCCCCTACAACCATGGCTTTTTTGGTAAACAAGAGTTGTAACCCCCCCAGCGGCCCAGCTCTGGAGAACGTTATGAACACCAACAGCCCCACGAAGACGGTGGGGAGGCTGAACAAAGTCTGTATTATGCTCACCAGGGCTCTTTTCCCCGGAAAACTGTGGAAATATATCAGACTTCCTAGGGGCATGAAGATGAGGCTCGCCAGGAGCGTGGAGATGCCAGAGACGAGCAAGCTTCTGCCCGTGATGTCGAAGACTTCCGGGTCGCCCGTAAAAATGAGCTTTACCGCGGTAATTAAGGCTTGTACTAGCTCTGGCATCCCCTATTAACCCCCGACAAAGTCGGAGTCTCGATATAATCGGACTCTCAGCTCAAGGTGTTCTGTTCTCCCGGGAAGTGGGTATCGCCACTATTCACATTTGCCGTAGCAAGGGATGAAGGATTGTATGCCATATTCTTTCACGCCGTACTTGCCGGTGAGGTCTTGTATCTCTGTTGATGTTAGGAACTCGATAAGCTTGTTCGCCATCTCATTATTGACGCCGGTAACCTTCTGGGGATTCACGGCGATGGCAGAGTACACATTCAATAGAATATCTCCCTTGTCAACCAGGGGCACCAAGCTCAGCTTTCCCTTGAAGGCAACAAACGTGCCAATATCGGTGAGGGTATAGCCAGACATCTCACTGGCCATCACCAGGGTAGGCCCCATGCCACCCCCGGCCTCGACATACCAAGCGCCGGCTTTTCCAACCTGATCGTAGGTATAGCCTATCTTCTCCCAGATGGTTTTTTCCATGGCGTGGGTTCCCGAATTGTCTCCCCGGGAGACGAACTTGACGTCAGCAGGGCTTGCTTTGCCCACTTCCATCAGCTTCTTGAAAGCATCCTCGGGGGTCATCCCTTTTATACCCGCCGGATCGTTTTGTGGCCCCACGATAAGGTAGTAGTTATAGGCAAAGGGGATTCTTTTTGCACTGTACCCCTCGGCCACAAATTGCTCCTCTTCTGCCTTGGAATGGACGGTGATGACATCCACATCTCCTCTCCTCCCCAGCTCTAAGGCTTTGCCCGAGCCGGCATAGATGACATCCAACTCCACATTGTACTTCTTTTCGAACATCGGCTCCAAGTATCCCCAGAGGCCGGTGTCATAAAGGCTAGTGGTCGTGGCTGCTCTCAGCCTTGCTTGCTTGGGCAGCGGTGCTACTTCCTCTGGGGTGGGAGTGACCGCTGGGGTAGGCGTCGTTGTGGATGTTGCAGTGCTGCAAGCCAGCGAAACTACCAGGGTTAGGCTTAGAAGCATTACAAAGCTAACCAGCTTTAGCTTTTTCAATTGTCGAACTCCTTACAACTTTTGTGATGAGAATACTCGCATTGTTGTGTATCCTCGTTTCTAAGGCGGGGGACGAGCAATCGCACAGGGAAGACGAACACAATAATAGAAATGCCTCCGAAAGGAGGCATAGGCAAAAAAGCGCATAGCGCTTTCAAGCCCTCCTTTCCAAACACGGGAGGCAACGCCGTTTCCAGCGTTACCCTAACGGCCATCCTCCATGGGGAGCTCCCTTTAGGAAGGGATGGCTCGGAGAAGCTTGTGAAACATTATTCAATTATGGCAATTATAGGAAACTAATCTTCGTCTGTCAAGAGCGAAAGCTGCGAAGCCGTTCAACCCCGACGTGTCGTGATCAAAACAATCTGTAGGGGCAGGTTTCAAACCTGCCCCTACAGGTCTGGCGATTTGGGGTTGGACAGCGTTCCTAAACGCGCTTGTCTGGTTTTTGGATAAAACCGCGCTGCCCGCCAAGCTTTGATAATGCGAATTTATGTGATAGAATCTTATTGCAACTAAAAGCGGATCTAAATACATATCCGCCAGATGGCTGGCCTGACTGAGAAAATGAAAGAGGGGAAAGAATGCGAGAGATGCTTATATAGAAAAAGGGCAATTAGTCTTTATTGTTTATGCAGACTGTATAGTGAGTGTTAGGCTCGGAGACAAGAAGTGGAAGAGCACGAAATAACCGCGGCAATTGAACGGGCAGGTAGAGGCATCGGTCAATATTTAGCAATTACGGAGTTATTTCCTCGTGTGGATGTAAGCGCTGATTGCGACTTTCAAAGACAATTCAACGCCTTCTATCGAGTGAGGCAGCGCCCAAGGGAATGGTACGAAGAATACTATTCTTTCATGGAGAGAAGTAAAACGACGCCTGTCCGATTCGAAGAAGTCCTTGATCATCTGAATGATACTCTTGGGAGGTATGAGCCGTCATTCTCAAGCAAACTCGCAGCAACACTAGATCCTCGCGAGCCTGTTTGGGACAGCATTATTCTCCGAAACACTGGCCAAACAGCCCCTTCCTACACGGCCAGAAATAAGGTCCAAAGGGCAAAAGAAGTCTTTCAAAGCATTCGCGAATGGTATGCGGATTTTATGCAGTCCGAGGAAGGCCGGCTTGTGATAGCCACCTTTGATCGTCTTGTAGAAGAACATGATCGCATCACAGACATTAAGAAAATTGATTTCGTGCTATGGCAAACAAGAGCCTAAAAGGCAAATTAACTCGGGGAAAATGGCAGAACCATTTAGAAAGCACGATTTTGAAATGAGCTGTCCTGGCTTCGAAAACGGGACATACAATGCTTTCTTGTACAAACATGTTAAGGGGAACAATAAAGACAATTCCGAATTATTTGAAAAAGTTGTACCAGGCCAATTCCTGTGCTTGCGACCATTCAAATACGGTTTATAGGCAGGGAATATGAAAAATCCTATGGATCGTCCAACAGAACGTGGTGAAAAGACAGGGCCATGCCCAAAGTGTGGCTATCCTGAAGTGGTAGCTAGAAAATCACGGAAGACCGGCGAATTATATTTCGGTTGTGCAAGACCAAAGCAGAGCAGATATAAAGGGTGCAATTTTAAGGGATGTAGAAGTCACTGAGAGATGACAATCGGCTCGACCCGACACGGATTAGCCTCTAATGGTTTTGCATCTAGGTAGTTGCCCGTGCGGGTTATGCAACGCGTTATGTATCAATGCTGAGAATTGAAATGATGGGAAGGTACAGGAAGGAATGGGCTGCTTTCAGACGTTGAAGGAAAAAGGGTATCGGCTTACCTTGCCGCGCCTGGCCATCTTGGAGATCCTCCACGAGCTCGGCGGCCATGTGTCGGCAGAGGATATATACCGCCGGGTCCAGGCTGAGCATCCTACGGTGAATAAGTCCACCGTCTACAGGACCCTGGAGCTGCTCAAGAGCTTGGGCCTGGTGGTGGAGACCGATTTCGGCGGAGAGAGGCTCTATTACCATCACGCCGAAAGTGGGCACCACCATCATTTGGTCTGCCGTACCTGCGGCCGGGTGTTGGAGATGGACGAGAGCGTGCTCGAGCCCCTGGCGGCGAAGATTCGGGATGAGTACGGCTTCGAGGCGGATTTGAGACATCTGGGCATCTTTGGCCAATGTGCTGCCTGTGTTGCGGAGGGAAATGAAAGATGATGTCGGAAAGGGAAAAGTTTGTGACGCTATTCAGCCATGAGGTTGAGCATAATGTGAGACACGCCGAGGAGTTCAGAGAGTTGGCCGAGAAGGCGAGGGAGATAGGGGAGAAGCTAGTGTGTGATGATATACTGGTGGGGGTTGAGCAGATGAACAAGGCCAACGAGCTATTCGCGGCGGCGTTGGAGAAGTTGGGCCGGCAAGGAGGAGCATAGATGTGTCTAGCGAAGGTGTATTTAGACAACAACGGTGAAAGGGAGCTTCTGTTAGAAGAGGTGGCGGTGGTGGACATAGTGGACGGCAAGCTGGTGCTGCGGTCTATTTTCAATGAGCAGAAGAGCGTAGAGGCCAGAATAAGGCAGATCGACTTCGCCAACTCCAATGTGATTCTCGAAAAGGTGGGTTCATGACCGTGGCAAGAGTTCTGGCGTCGCTTGAGTTCCCACCAGCGCAGGACGGAGGAAAGTTGGGATGAAGAAAGTGTGCGTTTGCGGAAAAGGGGGAAGCGGGAAGAGCGTGGTCTCCGCCTTGCTGGCGAGGGTGCTGGCGGAGGAGGGTTACACCGTGTTGGCCGTGGACTCCGACGAGTCGAACCCGGGCCTGTATCTGATGTTCGGCTTCGACAGCGCCCCTATGCCCCTGGTGGATGTGCGCCGAGGCGGAGCTTACATCATGCGTGAGTTCGAGCAAGAGCGATTGGCTCTCGAAGACATCCCCAGCGAATACCTGGTTGAAGATGGTGGTCTGAAGCTGCTGACCGTAGGCAAGATCACCGAGGCCTTGCAGGGCTGCGCCTGCACCATGGGAGCCATAGTCAAGGACCTTCTGGGCAAACTCGCCCTGAAGGATAAGGAAATAGTCGTGGTGGATACTGAGGCGGGTGTGGAACACTTTGGCCGGGGCCTGGAAAAGAATATCGACACCGTGCTGGTGGTGGTGGAACCCTCCTTTGAATCCATCGCCCTCGCCGAGAGGGTCAAGGATCTGGCCAGCGCTATCGGGCAGAATCAGGTTTGGGCTGTCCTGAACAAGATTGCCTCCGACGGGATGGAAGAAAGCGTGCGCGAGAAGCTAGGGAAGCGGTACATCAAGACCATCGGCAGCGTACACCACGATCCCCTAATCTCGGAGGTCTGTTTCCAAGGGAAGGCGCTGGGGGAGAGCCAGGCCAAGGAGGACGTGAGGAGGATTGTACGTCTATTGCTGGCGAAGCCTGAATAAGCCCACTCCGTTAGATTAGCACTGCTTTCTACTGGCTTTGCTTCCCTTTATCCTTAGTTTGCCGGCTCAGAGAGTGTTGAATGCAACTTTGTCACTCTGGAGTCCCGATGTCCCGACTCCGTAGGTCGAGACTCCGTAGTCGTCGCGACTCGGAGGACTCGGAGAAATCGGGGCGAAGAGTCTCGCTAGGATTCTTCGCCCGTGGGGCTCAGAATAACAAAAACGAGAGCTGCTAAATATTCTCGCTGACAATTTGACGCCTAGCTCAGAGTTTGCTAGAATTCTGATGGAAAGTGCTCTTGATTTCGCATCATAGAGTTCCTGCATAAACCATTTGGATGTCTGCAATGAACGAAAGCTTAATCATACAAGAAAGGCCGACCCTCAGGGAACCACGCCTGATTGTGGGTTTTTCCGGCTGGCTAGATGGCGGTGAGGCGTCTACTGGGACTGTGCAATACTTGATAACAAAGCTCCAGGCCAAGGCATTTGCTGAGATAGCTTCCAGAGATTTTTATGTGTTTCAGGTGCCGGGAATAGCGTCTATGCGTCCTCAAGTGAAGTTGGAAGACGGCCTGGTCAAGGAGATTCGCTTTCCCCAAAACGAGTTCTTCTATTGGAAGAATGAGGAGGATACGGGCGCTGGTGATCTGATACTTCTGCTAGGCACGGAGCCCAATCTCAGGTGGCAGGAATACACCGATGCGATCCTGGATATTGCTCAACAGTTCGGCGTGAAGAGGATGTACTCGGTAGGCGCGGTATTGGGCGGCGTGCCCCACACGAAGGAACCAACGGTGTCCTGTTCGATCAGCGACCTAAAGCTAAGAACGGAGCTGGAAAGATACGCGGTGCGCTTTTCTGGCTACGAGGGCCCTGCCACTTTCAATAGTATGTTGGTGGCTGCTTTTGCCCGCAGGGGGATAGAAGCTATGCACATGACGGGGAGGGCAATTTACTATCCTGAGTTTAATATTGCCATCCCACATGACCCAAAGGCAATCTACTCTCTTCTGAGAAGACTTAGAAGGCTGCTTCGGATCAGCCTTGATCTGTCCGACCTGGAAAAGCAATGTCAGGAATTGGAGGAAAAGCTCAACTTCATGGTCAGCCAGAGCCCCCGCCTCCGTGATTACGTTCAGGAGTTAGAAGGAAGTTTTGAGGAAATGAGATACGAAGAGCCTATAGAAGGCTCTCCGGAAGAGTTTGTTAAAGGGGTGGAGGAATTCCTTCGGCAGCGGAGGAAGGAGGAAGAGCGTTGATATTGTTTCCTTTGCCTCTATCCCCTAAGTGAAGGTGTAGCTACTTTCGGAAACGGCCCAGGGGGTCGTTTTTAACTTCCAAGAGAGGATAGTACCACTGACTTTGAATGATTGATGAAGGCAAGACGGTCTCCGGTAGACGTGAGAATGAAGGCAATAAATGCAATAGCTGCGTAAGGTGTTGCGTCGAGCCGGGAATTGAAGTGCCCAAAGTTGGTGGAAATGGGGAGCCACTGGCGGAGCTTTTGGTGAAGCCGCCTGGGCAGCGCTGCGCTTGGATAGGGGTAATACCAAGCGGAATTCTGGGTTGTACCATATACCATCACCCTCACCGGCCTGAAGTATGTAGAGCCTATGTATGCGAGGAACTCCTCTCTCTCAAATAACACCGCCACTTAAGCTCCGAGTCGCGACGACTACGGAGTCTCGACTTGCCGCACACAACTAGTATCTGTCCTCAAAGTAGTCGAAGACGATTCTTGATAGCTCTGCCCCGAACCGGTGAGTGTCATAGTAGGCTTGATAGCTCGAAGTGCCATTGGAGAAGAAGCTTATCGCAAAGGCAAACCCCTCCGTCGTAACGATCCCTATGTCGGCGAAGTCGCTAGGTGGGATGAAGCCGTACTTGTGAGCTACGGTCGCCGTAGGCGGCAGCTTAGCGGGGATGACATCATTATGGTGCAGGTAGGATGAACTGTGAGTGAGCCTTTCTATCGCCAGTTGAGTAAGTTCGGCAGGGAAGATGTCTCCTCGATAAAGCTTGCCCAGGACCGCGTTTACTTCTTCAGGCACAAGATAGTTCTCTGCCTCGGCTTCTGAATACTCCAAGTAAGCTGTCCAATCACCCTTGAACCATGCAAGGTCATACCAATGGGAGTAGACACTCCTCTTCATTCCCCATTCCCGCATTCTGTTATTGACCGTCTCTATACCCGTCTGCCTAGTCAAAATGCTATTAGCGGTGTTGCAGCTAACGGATAAGGCGTCCCAGACGTATTGATCGATAGTTTTGCGATTGTGTCCGCACCACCATTTCCCGCCTCCTACATACCAGCAGCTATCAGCACTTATGGAGGTATCCAACGAGTACTTGCCTTGACATACATCGGTAAGCACGGACAGCCAAACGAAGAGCTTAATGGCGCAGCCGGGGATGAAGCGTTCACCGCCGTTGAAACTTATCGTTTTATTGGTTTGGAGATCGGTTAT